>ENA-UOOR01000118-UOOR01000118.1-fermentation-metagenome-genome-assembly--contig:-NODE-118-length-111624-cov-7.986663_pt1 | contig 111624 bp, 90 predicted proteins | sample MGYA00245780_ERZ724029 | MGnify/ENA primary metagenome ERZ724029 (study PRJEB28704, sample SAMN03018315) | fermentation metagenome | biome: anthropogenic terrestrial biome; feature: soil...
CCCCGAACCCGAGCCAGACCGACTCGGACGGCGACGGCGTCGGCGACGCCTGCGAGCCGCCTCCGCCGGACCGCGACGGCGACGGGATTCCGGACGCCCAGGACAACTGCCCCGACACCCCGAACCCGAGCCAGACCGACTCGGACGGCGACGGCGTCGGCGACGCCTGCGACGCGCCGCCCGCCGATCGCGACGGCGACGGGGTCCCGGACGCCCAGGACAACTGCCCGGACACGACCAACGCGGACCAGGCCGACTACAACAGCGACGGCCGGGGCGACGCCTGCACGACGCAAAACGGAACGGTCGCAAACCCCTTCATCATCAGCACCACCTCCCCGCACTTCGTCTTCACCGACCGACGCAACACCTCCAGCGCGATCTCCGACGTCTTTGATACCTACCCGCCCAACACCGTCGACGAGTCCGGCAAGGAGTTCATCTACGCCTTCAAGATCACCGCGCCGACGCGCTTCTACGCCGAAATCCAGGCGCCCGAGCCGAGCGGCGTGGACATCGACGTGCACCTGCTCTCGTCGCTGCAGCCGCTCACCCTGATCGCGCGCAGCAACCTCGGCGTCTACGCGCTGCTCCAGCCGGGCGTCTACTACCTCTCGCTCGACAGCTACCGCAGCATGCACGGCGAGTACGTCCTCGACGCGACCTTCCGCCCGAAGAACGTGCCCGCAAACGAGACCTTCAACAGCTACATCCTGAAAGCGGTCAACGAGATCGAGGCGAACTGGGCCCGGCTCGGCTACGGCAGCGCCGCGCTCACCCACAACCTCCAGTACGGCTCGCACGGCACGGTCAACGCGACCTCGCCGCCCCTGACGATGTGCGTGGCGGCGGCGATGGAGACCCTGCTCGTCGCCATGCAGATCTACGCGCGGGAGACGGGCGACAACTCGGTCTTCAACTTCCTGCCGATAGCGAGCTGGCGCAGCCTCAACGCCGCCAACATCCGCGCGCATATCTGGGTCAACCACGACATCGGTACCTGGGGCACCGCCGACGCGCTGCGCCACTTCGGACTGGGACAGACCGTGCCGTTCGAGGAGCTGACGCCCGGCTCGTTCATCAACCTGAACCGAACGACGGGCAGCGGCCACGCCGTGGTCTTCCTCTCGTTCATCGACCTGCAAGGCAACGAATACACGACCTGGCGCTCGAACGTGGTGGGCTTCAAGTACTACTCGTCGCAGGGCACCTCGACCAATGGCGGCTTCGACTACCGCTACGCGGTCTTCTCGCAGTACGGCTCGCCGACGATGCCCGGCAAGCGCGACGTCAACGTCATCGACAGCGACGACCAGCGCTACCTCAACACCGGGATCGTCTACGCGCCCTCGAAGTGGAAGCCCTCGAGCTGGTCGCATCCGGGCTCGCGGCGAGCGCTGCCGCCGTGGCACAACCTCGAGAGCGTCTTCGACGAGAGCTACTTCGACGGCGTGACCATCGACGACTGACGAGGTCGGCCCCGGGCACCCCGAGCGAAGCCGAGGGCGGCGTGCGAGTCACCGCGTCGCCGATGAGCGACCTCAGGGTCTCGAGGTCGCCGACGCGATTGGCCCCGGGGCTCACTGCGCCCGCGCCGGTCGAAATCTCCGCTCCCGCGCAGGTGCGGGAAGAGGGGTCTTGAGACTTGCTTCTCCCGCATCGCGGGTTCAGGAGCTTCGTTCTCCACTCGGACCGTCGACCGCGATCGCGCAGAGCGGGGCAGGCCTACTCCGTCGCGATCGCCTCCTTGCGCTCGGCCTGTTTGCGCGCGATGCCCACGTCGAAGTTGAGCAGGTCGCCGTCCTTGAGCGAGAAGCTCTGCTTCCACTCGGTGCCGTTCATGTCGACGCGAAGCTGGTAGCTGCCCTCGTAGAGCTCGATGCGCTTCTCGAGCGGCGTCTTGCCGTGGAGCTTGCCGTCGACGTAGACCGACGAGCCTTCGGGAGCGTGTACTCCGACGCTGCCAACCCCGACCCAAAGGTCGAGCCGCGTGATCCCCTGGGGCTGCACCTCGATTTCGCGCTTCACGTCGATGGCAAGCCGCTTGTTCTTCAGCGTCAGCGTATGGCGCCCCGAGGCAAGGCGAGCCTGAAGCGGCGTATGCCCGAGGCGCTTGCCCCCGGCCCAGACGTCGACGTCGGGGATGGCGAAGAGATCCAGGGTGGGCAGGGTGAGATCCTCGAACGAAGGCAGGGCGAGCGCCGATTCTTCGTCCGTCGGCGCCGAGGGTGCCGGGTTCCTCGCCAGCGCAGGCGGCGGTGCGCTGGCCGCAGGCGCTCCGTCGGCTTGCGGCGAAGGTTCCGACACGGGCGGCGCAGGAGGGGTCTCGGTCATGACCGGCGGCGGTTGCGCGACCAGGACCGGAAGCTCGGTCTCATCGAGCGCGACTTGCGGCACGGGTGCCGGGGTATTCGCCACGCGAAGCGCGTAGAAGACCGCCAAGAGAATGAGCGCTGCGCCGACGCCGGCGATCAGATACGGCGGTTGCCGCCCCACGCTCGGCTCGCGAGGCGCGCTGGCCCCCGATGCCTGCGCCGCTGGCGCCGGAACCGGATGCGGCACAGGTGCCTGGGCAGGCGGCGCAGGCGCCTTGACGGGAGCCTGAGGTGTATCGATGGTCTTGGGCGCCGGATGGGCGTTCTGTGCGAGCGCCTTCTCGATGCGTCGCTTTCGATCTTCGACCGACAGGTCCCCCGCAAACCTCGCGGTCAGCCAGCTCGCCAACTCCTCCGACGAAGGCAGGGGCTCGACGGCCTCCTCTATCGCGAGCTTGAGCTCGAGCGCCGAAGCGAAGCGCGCGTTTCCCTTCTTCGCAGTCGCCCGCGCGATGACCGCCCGCAGCTTCTCGGGGATGTGGGGAGAGTCGAGCGGCAGCTCCTTTTCGAGCACCGCCTGATCCGGATCCTCGCAATCCTGGAACGGAATCGCGCCGGTGAGCGCCTCCCAGAGCACGAGCCCGAGCAGGAAGATGTCGGTCTGCGGGGTCATGGCGCTGCGGCCGCCGAGGATCTGCTCGGGTGCGGCGTACTTGCGCCGGCCAGGCACGCGCTTGCCACCCGGCTCGCGCGGAGCGACCGAGAGAGCGCCGTAGCCCGAGACCTTCGCCGCGCCCTCGAAGGTGAGCATCAGGGTCTCGGGCCGAAGGTCCCCGTGCACGAGCGGCAGGCCGTCCTCGTTGCCCGCCAGGTGCGCGAAGTGGACGCCCGAGGCGACCTCGGCCACCACGCGCGCCGCGAGCCCGTCGGGCAGGCGCTGCGCCTTCTCGAGGATCCGCCGCAGCGGCTCGCCGTTCGCGTACTCGACCGCGCGCACAAGACCGCGCTCGGTCTCGGCGAGCCCGAAGACGCGCAGGATGCTCGGGTGCTCGAGCGCTGTCGCCCGCTCGGTCTCACGCCGCACGCGCAGCAACAGCTCAGGGTCCTCGAGCACCTCCGAGGGAATCGGGAGCATGACGACCGGGACCGCCTGCGGGCCCTCCACGCGCAGGGCGAGCAGGGCGCGCGAGCCGACCGTCGCGTGAAGCGGACCGAGGACCTGGAAGCTGAAGGAGGCGCTCATGAAGCGGATGCTAGTGGGAAAAGGCCTTCGAGGGGAGGTTCCGGCCGACGATGCCGGCCTGCCGGCCCTGCGGCGGGCAGCCAACCGAGAGTTTTCCGGGGTGGAGGCCCGACGGCCGGACAAATGGCAGTATTGCCCCTCTTCTCAAGCAGGAGCCCGCCATGCAGCCGCAGCTCGGCAACAACGTGCTCGTCGTCATCCTCGGAGGCGGACGCGGCGCGCGGCTCGACCCCCTGACGCGGCTGCGCAGCAAGCCGGCGGTGCCGCTCGCCGGCAAGTTCCGGCTCATCGACGTGCCCATCAGCAACGCCATCAATTCCGGGCTGCTGCGCATCTTCGTGCTCACGCAGTTCAACTCGGTCTCGCTGCATCGCCACATCGGCGAGACCTATCAGTTCGACCCGTTCAACCACGGCTTCGTCCAGATCCTCGCCGCTCAACAGACCGCCTCCGACGAGCGCTGGTACCAGGGCACCGCGGACGCGGTGCGCCAGAACCTGCGCTTCATCGAGGAGATGCACGGCGAGCTGGTCCTCGTGCTCTCCGGCGATCACATCTATCGGATGGACTACCGCGAGCTGGTCTCGGCCCACCTCGAGTCCGGCGCCGAGGTTTCGGTCGCGGTGCGGCCGTGCCCCGAGCGCGAGCTGGCCGATCTCGGCGCGGTGCGCCTCGACGACACCGGGCGCATCGTCGAGTTTCGCGAGAAGCCCAAAGACGCCGCGGCGCGCGAGGGGCTCGCGGCCTCGCCCGCGCTTCTCCACCGCTACCGGTTCACCGAGAGCACCCCCTACCTCGCGTCGATGGGCATCTACCTCTTCAACAAGCGCGTCCTCATCGAGCTGCTCGACAGCCCGGACGTCGACTTCGGGCGCCACATCCTCCCGAACGCAACCCGCGAGCGCCGGGTGCACGCGTACCTGTTCGACAGGTACTGGCGCGACATCGGAACCATCCCTTCCTTCTTCGATGCCCACCTCGATCTGCTCAAGCCCACCCCGGCGTTCGACTTCTACGACAGCGCTTGGCCCTTCTATTCGCACCCCCGCTACCTGCCGGGCGCGCGCCTGACCGGGACGCGGTTCGAGAACGCGATCCTCGCGGAGGGCTCGATCGTCGAGAGCTCGCTCATCGAGGAGGCGATCGTCGGCATCCGCGCGCGCGTGCGCGGCGCGACCATCCGGCGCTCGCTCATCATGGGCGCCGACCCCTACTCCCCGGAGGCCGGACCGGGGGCGCCTCCGGTGGGAATCGGCGAAGGGTCGCTGGTCGAGAACGCGATCGTCGACAAGAACGCGCGCATCGGCCGCGGCGTGCGCATCTCCAACGCGCGCGGCGTGAGAAACGCCGACGGCCCGGGCTGGGCCATCCGCGAGGGCATCGTGGTGGTCTCCAAGAACGCGGTCATTCCTGACGGAACGGAGATCTGACGAGGCTGCGCCTCGGACCGACGGGGCAGGCCCCGGTCGGCCCGCGCGAAGTCGAAGGCCAACGGCCCGCCGGTCACGGGAGCGGTCTCGCCACGCCGGTCGGCGCACGGGTCGCGATGAAACGCCCTATACCTTCTTCAGAACCAGCGAGGTGTTGATTCCCGCGAAGGCGAAGTTGTTGCTCATGATGATGTGCGGCTTCGCCTCGCGCGGCCCGCCCATCACGTAGTCGAGCGGCGCGCACTCCGGGTCGGGCTTCACCAGGTTGCGGCTATGCGCGAGGAAGCCATCGCGCAGCATCGCCAAGCAGAACGAGGCCTCGACCGCGCCGCAGGCGCCCAGCGTGTGGCCGGTGAAGCCCTTGGTCGAGCTGACCGGAGTCTTGTCGCCGAACACCGTCGCCATCGCCCGGCTCTCGGCGATGTCGCCGACGTCGGTCGAGGTGGCGTGGGCGTTCACGTAGTCGATCTGGTCCGGGGAGAGGCCGGCGTCCTTCAGCGACAGCCTCATCACCTTGGTCATGCCCTCGACCGCCGGCGCGGTCATGTGGGCGCCGTCGCAGTTGGTGCCGTAGCCCAAGATCTCCGCGTAGATCTTGGCACCGCGCGCCTTGGCCCGCTCGTAGTCCTCGAGGATGAAGGTGCCCGCCCCCTCGCCGATGACCAGTCCGTCGCGCTCGGCATCGAAGGGGCGCGGGGCGAGATCCGGGCGGTCGTTGTAGCGCTTGGAGGTCGCGAACATGATGTCGAAGACCGAGGCGTTCGAGACGTGCATCTCTTCGGCGCCCCCGCAGACCATCACGTCCTGCAGGCCGTACTTGATGGCCTCATAGCCGTAGCCGATGCCCTGGGCCGACGAGACGCAGGCCGAGCAGGTGGTCACCACCCGCCCCTGGATAGAGAAGTAGGAGGCGAGGTTGGCCGGGGCGGTGTGGCTCATGAACTTCAGGTAGGTGCTCGACTGGATGCCAAGCACGCTCTTGTTCAGGAAGAGCTTGGTGACAAACTCCTCCATCGCCGGCATCGACCCCGAGGTCGAGCCGTAGGAGATGCCGGTGCGACCGGAGGAGAGCGTCTCCTGGTCGATGCCGGCGTCGGCGAGCGCGCGCTGCGTCGCCCAGACCGCGAGCAGACCGACGCGGCCCATGGTGCGGGTCCTCTTGCGCGGCAGCTCCGAGAGGTCGACGTCGCAGACCGCGCCGAGGCGGGTCGAGAGGTTGGCGATCTGGTCCCAGTCCGGCATGACGACGACGCCGCCGCGATTCTCGCGCAGCGACCTCGAGACCTCGTCGAGGCTGTTGCCGATGGGCGAGGTCAGGCCGATGCCCGTGATGACGACGCGGTGAGTATTCATCTGCTCGCTCCAGAAGACCTTGTTGCGGCTGCCGCTCAGGCGAGCCCGCCGTTGATGCCAATCACCTGGCCGGTGATGTAGCCGGCGAGATCGCTCGCCAGGAACCCGACGAGCGCGGCGACCTCGGCGGCGGTCCCCGCGCGACGCATGGGGATCATCTTGGTGATCTCTTCGATGGGCGCGTCCTTGATCATGTCGGTCTCGATGAGCCCCGGCGCCACGGCGTTGACCGTCACGTTGCGGCGGGCGACCTCCTGCGCGAGCGCCTTGGTGGCCCCGATGAGGCCGGCCTTGGCCGCCGAGTAGTTCACCTGGCCGCGGTTGCCCGCGACCCCGGAGACCGAGGCGATGTTGACGATGCGGCCCCAGCGCCGGCGCACCATCGGCATCACCAGCGGCCGGGTCACGTTGTAGAAGCCGTCGAGCGTGGTGCGGGTGACCGACTCCCACTGCTCCCAGGTCATCATCGGGAAGGTGTTGTCGCGGGCGACTCCGGCGTTGTTGACGAGCACGCCAATCGGGCGCTCCTCGTCGGCGGCGAGCACCTCGATTGCCGCCGCGACCGCCGCGGGGTCGGCGACGTCGAACTGCAGCAGCTCGACGCTGCCGCCTTCGGCCTCGATGGCCGCCTTCACCTGCTCGGCGGCCTCCCGGTTGCTCTTGTAGTTGAGGACGATGGGGTGGCCCGCCTTGGCGAGCGCGACACAGATGGCGGCGCCGATTCCGCGGCTGCCGCCGGTGACCAGAGCGCGAGGCTTCACTTCGCTCCCTCCACGTTGTTGTTCTGGTAGACGCTCAAGGTGGCCGCGGCCACCTGCTTGCCGGCCCGAGAGACGCTGCAGCGGAAGGCGCCGAGCTGCTCCTCGCCGAAGAGACGCTCGACCTCGATCTCGAGCTCGTCGCCGACCTCGAAGCTGTCGACCTCCAGGTTCATCTCCCGGGTTCCGAGCAGGTAGCCGACGCGCACCGGGTTGCCCTTGCGGCAGGCCTCGAAACCGGCATGCAGGCCAATTCCCTGGGCCATGTACTCGATGGCGATCACCGCGGGGACGCGCCCGTCTTTAACAAACAACGAGTCCTCGCGGATCTTGACGCGGCTGCGCACGCCCGACCCCTCGTGGGCGAGCACCTCGTCGACGAGGATCATCGGGGCGCTGTGGGGTAAGAGCTCTTCGACTCTGGGAAACTGGCTCATGATTCGGGAACGGGCCTCGCTTCGACGACCCAGCCGCCGTCGGCCCGGTGGCCCAGCGGCACGGACTGTTGCTCTTGCTTCACGACAGCCTCGAGCAATCCGAGCGCCGGCGCGCAGGGATGGAAGGCGTAAGGCCCGGCCATCGGCAGCGCCGCGGCGCTGCCGCGACGCAACTCGGCGAGCGCTATCCGGCTCGTCGGCCGCCGCTCGGCGCTCAGGTGAAAGGCGACTGCGAGCGCGGGCCACGCAGGTACGGGCGCAAACGGCGCGGGTGGCGGCTCGTCGAAGAACACGAGCACCGCGTCGCCGCCGCGCTCCCCGAGCAGTGCGAGCGTCTCGAGAAGGCCCATCGCCACCGTCTCGCGGCCCGCGGCGAGCGAGGTCGACATCGCGCGGTTCTTGCCGGCGATAGAGGCGGTGCCGGCGGCGGTGTTGTGGACGCTGTTGTGGAAGCGGGTCGGGGACGGCAGGCCGTCCGGCTCGCGCATCATCTCGAGCATGGCGATGGTCGTGTCGATCTCGCCGTAGGCCGAGCCCCAGACCGTCGGCACTGTGGCGAGGTCGGCCCCGCCCGAAGCGGCGGCCTGCGCGAAGGTCTCGATGGCCATCCGGGTCAGCAAGCTCGAGCGGCGCTTGAGCGCGGCGGGCAGCAGCGCGCTCGCGGGTGCGGTCGCAGCCGGGTCGGCCTCGCGCGCGATCCAGGCTTCGGGGCAGGGGTACCCGGCGGTCCACAGTCCGATTCCGCCCGCGTAGACCGCCTTCATCGCAGCGCTCCGAAAAGCACGCTGACGTTGCTGCCGCCGAAGGCAAAGGAGTTGCTGAGCACCTTGCGAACCGGGGGCTCGAGCCGCGCCGGCGGGATGTGGATGGGGATCTCGGGATCGAGCGGATCGGCGCGCAGCGCCGCGGGGACCCAGCCCTGTTCGATGGCGACGATGGAGAAGATGGCCTCGGTCGCCCCGCCGGCGCCGAGCATGTGGCCGGTGTAGGCCTTGGTCGAGACGACCGGCACCTCGCCGCCGAAGAGCGCCGCGATGGCCTTGCCCTCGGTCAGGTCGTTGAGCTGAGTGCCGGTGCCGTGCGCGTTGATGTAGTCGATCTCCGCGGGCGCTACGGCCGCCTGCTCGAGCGCCTCGAGCATCGAGGCCTTCATCCCGACCCCATCGGGATGCGGATGGCTCATGTGGTGCGCGTCGGAGCTCTCGCCCACGCCAAGCAGGTGCACTCGGGCGTCGGCCTCGCGCTCGACAAGCAGCATCGCGCCCCCTTCGCCGATGTTCAGCCCGTCGCGCTCCTTGGCGAACGGCCGGCACGGCTTCGAGGAGAGCACCTCGAGGCTACGAAAGCCGCGCAGGGTGGTCTGACACAGCGAGTCGACTCCGCCCACCAGGACCGCGTCGGCAAGCCCGGTGGCCAGCAACCGGCGCGCGGTGCCGAGCACCTTGCCGCTCGAGGAGCAGGCGGTCGAGACCACGTAGGCGGGGCCGGCTGCGCCGGTGCGCCGCTGGGCGAGCTCGACGAGGGCGTGGAAAGCATGCTGGCGCTCGAAATCGAAGCCCGCTGGCAGCTTGCCCTCGCGCTGATGGGCATCGAAGGCCAGCTCGGTCTCATGGATCCCGCCGGTGCTGGTACCGAGCACCACCGCGACCCGCTCGCGCCCCCAGCGCGCGCAGGCTCGGGCGACCGCCGGGCTCAGCTCCTCGAGCACCCGGCCCGAGATGCGGCCAAGGCGGCTGTCGTAGGGCGCCTCGGCACCGGTCAGCGCGCACAGCTCCCCGCGCACCTCGCCCACGAAGGTCTCGAAGGGCAGCGGCCAGCTACACGGCGCCAGGCCGCCCTGGCCCTGTGACAGCAACGCGATGACCTCGGCGGTCGTCGCCCCCAGCGCGTTGGTCAGCGCATAGGCGGTCACCGGATGCGAGAGGGGCGGGCTCATGGGGCGGCAAGCCATAACACCGTTGTTCAAAGTACGTCAATGTAGGCGCAGCCAAAGTCGGGGAGAAATCAGCAGGTTATGCGCCCGGCCCCTGGAGTCGCGCCCGGCGCCCGACCCTGGTGGCGGGCGAGCTGCCGCGCCTGCTCGCCCGCTTCAAGAGTGTGGCCCGGGGCGACGAGCGGCCCCGCCGATTGTCTGCTATGAAGCTTGACCGGCGGGATGTTCTTGGTCACCTGTCCCCAGGCGACGAGCGGCCCCGCCGATTGTCTGCTATGAAGCGGTCGATTTTCGCGAGGCACGACCTTGAAAGTTCTCCTGGTTTCTCTCAACCGGCTGGCGGTTCCCTACCCCGTCTATCCGCTTGGCCTGGACCATGTCGCCGGAGCACTCGAGCCGCGCCACCAGCCTCGCATCCTCGACCTGTGCCGCTGCCCCCAGGGCGAGGAGCGGCAGGCCATCGCCGAGGCGGTGCGCGAGTTTGCCCCCGACGCGGTCGGAGTCTCGCTGCGCAACATCGACAACACCGACGCCGCCGAGCTGCGCGGGTTCCTCGCGGAGATGAAGGCGGTGGTCGCCGCGGTCAAGCAGGCGACCGACGCGCCGGTGGTGCTCGGGGGGGCGGGCTACACCATCTTCCCGGGCGATCTCGTCGAGGCGCTCGGCGCCGACTTCGGGATCATCGGCGAAGGCGAGCGGATGGCCGAGCTGCTGGCAGCGCTCGAGGAAGAGCGCCCGGTCGAAGGGCTGCCCTTCGTCGCCGTCCGCGGCAGGCCAGCGGCCGAGCCTGTCCCCTGGGACGGCACGCCGCGTCGCTCCGATCCCCGACTCAACCCCCGGCTCGATCACTATCTGTCGCGCGGCGGGATGTTGAACCTGCAGACCAAGCGAGGCTGCCCGTTTCGCTGCGTCTACTGCACCTACCCGGCCATCGAGGGCCGCCAAATGCGGCTGTTTGCCCCGGCCGAAGTGGCGGCGACCGCCCGGCGGCTGCAGGAGGCGGGGGCGAAGTACCTCTTCATCACCGACTCGGTCTTCAACGCCCACCCCGAGCAGAGCCTCGAGATCGGCCGCGAGTTCCGCAAGGCCGGCCTGACCATCCCGTGGGGCGGCTACTTCTCCCCGCGCACGGTGCCCGAGGGCTACTACCGCGAGCTTGTGGACTGCGGCCTGACGCACGCCGAGTTCGGCACCGACGTGCTGTCCGAGGCGATGATCGCGCGGGTCGGCAAGTCCTTCACCGTCGCCGAGGCGCTCGCCGCCCATCGCGCCGCGGTCGAGGCCGGGGTGCACACCGCCCACTTCCTGCTGCTCGGCGGACCGGGCGAGAGCCCGGAGACGGTCGAGGAGACGCTCGATAACTGCGAGCGGCTCGAGCGCACCGCGCTCTTCTTCTTCTGCGGGATGCGCATCTACCCGCGCACCCCGCTCTTCGACCTCGCGCTGAAGGAGGGCCAGATTCAGCCGGGCCAGGACCTGCTCGAGCCGGTCTTCTACCGGCCGAAGTCCATCTCCTTCGAACAGGCTCTCGAACGGGTCTCGGCCCGCGCCGCCGGGCGTCACAACTGGATCGTCGGGTCGGGAGGCGAGAAGAGCGCCCGGCTCGTCGCGCGCCTGCATGAGCGCGGCCACGTGGGCCCGCTGTGGGAGCACCTGGTCTCTTGAGGAACTTGGCGCCTGTGCCTGGGCGGTTTTCCAAGGCGCACCTCGCCGGCGCCGTCGCGTTCGGCGCGGCGGGCCTGCTCGCGCCCTTCGGTGCGGCCTCAGCCGTCCCCTTGCTGCTCTTCTGCGTGCTGTGCGGCGCGGCACCCTTCTTTCCCCAATGGCGCTTTTTCCTGCCGACTGCGACCCGCGGCCCGCGTAACAGCCGGAAGGTGGCCCTCACCTTCGACGACGGGCCCGATCCGGCGACCACTCCGCGGCTGCTCGAGTTGCTGGCGCGCTACGGCGTGCGCGCCACTTTCTTCGTCGTCGGCAGGCGCGTCGAGGCCGAGCCGGGGCTGCTCGAGGCCATCCGACGCGCCGGTCACGAAGTGGGCAACCACTCCTACTCGCACGACCCGTTCTTGATGCTGCGCTCGACCTCGAGGCTGCGGCGCGAGATCGCCGAGTGCCAGCGAGTCCTCGAGTCGCGGGGTGTGCGGCCGCTCACCTTCCGCCCGCCCGTCGGAATCACCAACCCGCGGCTCGGTCCGGTGCTGCGCGAGCTGGGCCTGGCCTGCGTGGGCTTTGGCTGCCGCCCCGTCGACTTCGGAAACCGGAGGATCGACTCGCTCGCGCGCACGGTCGAGAAGCGCGCCCGCTGCGGCGACGTGATCCTCCTCCACGACTGCGAGCCTCCCGGTCATCCCGCGCAGCGGTGGCTCGACGAGATCGAGCACCTAATCGTGGCGCTACGTGCAGCGCGGCTCGAGCCGGCATCGCTCTCCGAGCTGCTGGGCTTCCCGGTGATGCTCCCGTCGGGCAACCAAGCCGAGCTCCCGGGCTCGCCTGCCACGGCTGCGCCCGGCCCTCAAGCGAGCACGGCGCCGGTGGAGCACCGAAGTGTCGTGTGCTAGTCTTTCGCGCCTTTTTGGCATGGGGTGGCGCCGTTGGGCGTTTGTCCCGTATCGCTGGGCATCATGGACGCGACCGAGCGCAGTCAGGGAGTGACGGCGGCTGTGGGGATAGGCACCGACATCGTCGAGATCGACCGGCTCGAGCGCAGCCTGCAGCGCGAGCGCTTTGCCGAAGGGGTCTTCGGCGACCGCGAGCAAGCCTACTGTCAAGCGCGCGCCCGCCCGGCCCAGCACTACGCAGCGCGCTTTGCCGCCAAGGAGGCGTTCCTCAAGGCGCTGGGCCTGGGGGTCTTCTCGGGGGTCGCGCTCCGGGACATCGAGGTCGTGCGCGAGGGCGACGAGGCGCCGCGGCTCGAGCTCGGCCCGACGGCGGCCCGCGCGCTCGAGGCGGCCGGCTGCTCGCGCGTCCTGGTGACCCTGAGCCACGCGGGCAACCTCGCCTGCGCCTTCGTGGTGGTGCAGTGATGCTACTCGACCGGATCCTGCGCACCCTGGGCACTGGCAGCGCCTTCCTGCTCTTCTTCTTCTACGGCTCGTTCCAGGCCTGGGTGGTGCTGCCGCTCGCGCGCCTGTTCGCCACGCTGCGCGGGGTGCAGCTCGCCGAGAAGAACCGCATGTGCCGGCGCATCGTCGGTCGCTCCTGGGTCTTCTTCCACGACTACATGCGCTGGCTGCACCTCATCGACTACAACCCCCGCGAGGTCGGCACGAAGCTGCCCGACGGGCCCTTCGTGATGGTGGCCAACCACCCCACGCTCATCGATGTGACCGCCCTCGTCTCGTTCCACAGCGACATCTCCATCGTGGCCAAGACCACCATGTTCAACAGCCGGCTGCTCGGTCCGCTGCTGCGCTCGTGCGACCACATCGACGGCGGCGACGGCGGCCTGTTCTCAGGCGCCACGGTGATGACCCAGGGGCTCGCGCGGCTCGCCGCCGGCATCTCGGTGGTCATCTTCCCCGAGGGGACACGCTCGCCGGAACGGGGCCTGGGCACCTTTCGCCAGGGCGCCTACGAGATGGCCGTGCGGGCGGGCGTGCCGCTCGTCGAGGCGGTCATCACCTGCGACCCGCCGACGCTGATGCGCGGCCAGGCCTGGTACGAAATCCCGCCGCGCACCTCGCGGCTGCGGGTCAGCGTGATGTCGGTGCTCACCCCGCCCTACTCCCTGGCCCCGAAGGACTTGATGCAGGACGCGCAGCGGCGATACCGCTCGCACCTCGAGGCGATCGGGCAGATCGACCCGCCCGCCGCGAGAGAACCCACCACCCCAGCCCACCAGCAGGTCGCATAGGTACCGATGCCTACTCCCGAACTCGAACTCGAAATCAAGCAGCTCATCGTCGACAGCCTCAAGCTCGAGGACACCACTCCCGAGAGCATCGACAGCGAGGCGCCTCTCTTCGTCGAGGGCCTGGGGCTCGACTCCATCGACGCCCTCGAGCTCGCCATGGCCATCCGCAAGAAGTACGGGCTCAAGACGCAAGCCGACGACGCCCAGAACCGCAAGATCTTCGCGAACGTGAAGAGCCTGGCCGCCTATGTCGCCCAGGAGCGGGCAAAAGAGAACGCGGCGTGAGCAAGCGGGACCTCGGCGGGCTCTACGGGCGCAAGCCCGGGGCCCGGCCGCACACCCTGCCCGAGCAGCGCATGCTCGGTTGCGAGACCGACGCGTCCGGGCGGCAGCCCTCGCTGCCCCGCGACCTCGCGCTCGTCGACCCGCGACGCGCGGCCTGAGGCAAGCGGACGATGAAGCTCGTCCTCGGCGTCCTGCAGGCGGTGTTGTTCGTCGCCTACCCGCTTGCCGTCTGGTTCGGCCTCTCCCGGTTCAGCACCCGCGGGGTCGGACTGCTGCTACTCGCCCTGCTGCTACCGGGTCTACTGCGCAACCTCTGGCAGCGCCGCCGCCAGCTCAAGCAGATTCTCTCGCTGCCGCTGGCGGTCGGGGCGCTGATCACCCTCGCCATCGCCTTCGACGACGAGCGCTTCATGCTCGCCTACCCGGCGCTGGTCAACGCGGTGCTCCTGCTGCAGTTCGCCTGGACGCTGCGCGGGCCGACGAGCATGGTCGAGCGGTTCGCGCGGCTGCAGGTCGACTACCTGTCGGACGCCGAAACCGTCTACTGCCGGCGCGTCACGCTCGGCTGGTCGGTCTTCTTCGTCCTCAACGGCGCGGCCTGCGCGCTCGTCGCGATCTACGGCACGCGCGCGACCTGGGCGCTCTTCACGGGCCTCGTCTCGTACCTGATCCTCGGCGTGCTCTTCGCCTTCGAGTTCACGCTTCGCAAGTACCTATTTCGCCGCTATGGCGACAACCTCCTCGACCGCTTCTTCGCCTGGCTCTTTCCTCCCAGGCCCTCCACCGATGAGCTACCTGTTTCCGCCCCACGCCCCTGAGGATCGCGTCGCCGTCGCCGGCGCGTCCGATCGCACCGCCGCCGACCTGATGCGCGACGCCGCGGCCATCGCCGCCGCGCTGCCGCCAGCCCATCCGCCGGGCGAGATCCTGATCATCTGCCACGACCGCTACCACTTCGCCGCCGCGCTGCTCGCCGTCTGGCTGGTCGGTCACGCGGTCGCGCTTCCGCCCAACGGGCAGCCCGAGACGGTGCGCGCGCTCTCTTCACAGCCGAACGTGCGGATGCTGTTGCACGACACCGAGGAGGGCGACGGGCTCGACCTGCGCACGCTGCTCGGCCGCGCCGACGGCCCGCGTGTCGAGCCTCGGCCGATCGAGCCGGAGCGCCACATCGCCACGCTCTACACCTCGGGGAGCACCGGGACCCACAAGCCTTGCCACAAGACCGCCGCGCAGCTTCTCGGTGAGGCCGCCATGCAGGTCAAGGCCTTCGGCCTCGGACCGACCACCCGCGTGCTCGCCACCGTCCCCGGTCACCACATCTACGGGCTGCTGTGGAGCGTGCTCGTGCCTTTGACCGCCGGAGGCAGCTTCGTGCGCGAGACGCCCTTTCACGCCGAGACGGTGGCCGCCCGGCTCGCGGCGACCGGGGCGAACCTGCTCGCGAGCGTCCCGGCCCACCTGCGCGGGCTCGAGGTGCTCTCGGCGCTGCCCAAGCTCGAGCGCATCGTCTCCTCGGGGGCGCCGCTGCCGACCGAGACTGCGCGGATGATCCGCGGGCGGTTCGGAATGGCGATCACCGAGATCTTCGGCTCCTCGGAGACCGGAGGCATCGCCTGGCGCGATGAACCCGAGCGGTCTTGGGAGCCGCTGCCCGGCGTCGCGGTGAGCGCCGACCCCGAGGGGCGGCTGCTGCTCGACTCGCCCTTCGCGCCGCCAGGGGCCCTGCGGCCCCTCCCGTGCGATGACCGCATCGAAATGCTAGACGAGGGGCGGTTCCGCCTCCTTGGCCGACTCGACGGCGTCATCAAGATTGGCGGCAAACGCATCGCCCTCGCCGAGATCGAGCGACGCCTGCTCGCGTGCGAGGGGGTCAAAGACGCGGCCGCGATGGCGGTGCAGGTCGAGAGCGCGCGGGGCGCGGAGATCTGGGCCGCGGTCGTCGCCCCCGGCCGCACGGTCGGACAGCTCAAGAGCGAGCTTCGCCAGTGGCTCGACCCGGTGACCCTGCCGCGGCGCATCAAGCTCGTCGAGGAGCTGCCCCGAGAGGAGAACGGCAAATTGACCCGTGGCAAGCTGCAGGCCCTGCTCGAGGAGCCGGTGACCGAGCTTCAACCCCACGCCGAGAAGCAGGTGGAGAAGGAAGGCGCCGAGGTCTGGGACCTCGAGTACCGAATCCCTGAGAACCTGCTCTACTTCCGCGGCCACTTCGACGGGCACCCCATCCTGCCCGGCGTAGTGCAGCTCAATACGCTGGTGCTCACGCAGATCTCGCGGCTGTGGCCCGACCTCGGTCAGCCGCGGCGCATCATGCGGCTCAAGTTCAAGAAGGTCATCGAGCCCGGCACGCTCATCTGTCTGCGACTCGAAAGGCCCTCGGGCGCGCCGCGCGTCAACTTCCAGATCTCCGAGCAGGCCGACGGCACGGCCGGGTATGCCTCCGGCAGCTTGGTCTTCGCCTGAAGGCGTGTGGAAGAACCCTTCGAGCGATATCCGGTCAGCCCGAGGAGCTTGCGAGAAACGAAGTCGAGGGCCCTCGACTTCGGTCTCCCTCGTCTCTCGGGAGGCGACCAAGCTCGGGGCGAGCCGCGAGGTTGGAGTAGTTTCGCGACAGACCTCGAACGCCTCGACTTCGCTCCCAACCAACAGCCCGATCTGTGCAAGGTCACAGCCGGCCAAGCGACCGGTGACGAGCTCGGGGGTAACCGGGCGATCCCTTCGGCCTTTTGCCCGCCCCTCGACCTCGCTCGAGGCGGCCGCGATCTCGCCGGACGGACGCTGGCCGATACCAAACATTCCTGTTAGTTTCCCCGGCTTCCCCGGCGCTCCGCGATGACCGACTTTCGCCCCTGTATCCTCATCCCGACCTACAACAATCCGGCGACCATCCGCTCGGTCGTCGAGCGTGTCCGCCGGCATCTCGCCGAGGTCCTGGTCATCGACGACTGCAGCGCCGCCGAGGGCCGGCAGGCCGTCGAGGCGCTCGCCCGCGATGGCCTGGCGCACACCCATCGGCGCGAGCAGAACGGCGGCAAGGGCGCGGCAGTCAAGACCGGCTTCGAGGTCGCCCACCGGCTCGGCTTCACGCACGCGCTGCAGGTCGACGCCGACGGCCAGCACGCCCTCGACGACATCCCGCGCTTTCTCGAAGCGGCGCGCCAGAGGCCAGAATCGCTCGTGCTCGGCGCGCCGGTCTTCGACGACACGGTCCCCAAGTCGCGGCTCAAGGCCCGGCAGATCACCATCTTCTGGACCAACCTCGAGACCGGCGGAAAGGTCATCGAGGACCCGATGTGCGGCTTCCGGGTCTACCCGCTGAAGGCGGCGCTCGCCGCCGGGGCGAGCGGCGACCGCATGGACTTCGACCCGGAGATCGCGGTGCGCATGGTCTGGGACCGGGTTCCGGTGGTCAACCTGCCGACGAAGGTGCGCTACCTGAGCGCCGAAGAGGGTGGCGTCTCGCACTTCAAGATGTTCCGCGACAACGCGCTCATCAGTTGGATGCACACGCGCCTGGTCGCCGCCGGGATGGTGCGCTGGGTGCTCGGGCTCTTCGGCTGGAGGCGCAAGGCGCGAGCATGAGCGGCGGGTCGTGGATGCACGTCGCCGAGAAGGGTGGCGTCTGGGGGATTCGCTTCGTGGTCTGGCTGGCCACCGCCTTTGGCCGCGGCGCGGCGCGCCTGTTTTTGTGCCTGCTCGCGCTCTACTACGCCCTCTTCCACGGCAACGTCCGCCGGGCCTCCGCGCTCTACTTCCAGCGCCTGCACGGCAAGCCGGCCGGGTTCGCCGGCGTCTACCGGCACGTGCTCGCCTTCGCCAGAGTGACTCTCGACCGGCTCTTCTTCGCCGCCGGCAAGTCCCAGCCTTTCCACATCGAGTTCCACGGCGAGGAGCACCTCAAGAGGCTGCGCGACCAGAAGAGGGGAGCGCTGCTCGTGCTCGCCCACCACGGCAGCTTCGAGGCCGCCCACGCGCTGTCGAGCGAGCGGCAGTTCGCCATCAACATCCTCGGCAACTTCAGCAACGCGCGGATGCTCAACGAGGCGCTGCGCAAGGCGGGCCCGGGCGTCAACGCGCGGCTCATCGACATCAGCAGCGAGGTCGACTTCGTCTTCAAGGTGCAGGAGCGCATCGAGGCCGGCGAGCTCGTCGCCACGATGGGCGATCGCGTCGGCCCGGACGGCAAGAGGCTGGCGGCCGACTTCCTCGGCCAACCCGCCCCCTTCCCGACCGGCCCGTACCTGCTCGCCGCGGTGCTCGGCTGCCCGGTCTACCTCGCCTTCGGCATCTACTCGGAGCCCAACCGCTATGACCTCTACTGTGAGCCGTTCGCCGAGCGGATAGTCCTGCCGCGCGCCACGCGCGCCCAGGCCTTGACCGAACAGGTGCAGAGCTACGCGCGCCGACTGGAGCACTACTGCCGACTCGCGCCGAACAACTGGTTCAATTTCTACGATTTCTGGAGCGCAAACTGATGAGCGAGAAACTGCCGGTGATCCGCGTTGGAACCGTTCCCCTCAAGATCGAGGACGTGCTCGCCCTCGCGCACGGCCGGGCCCGCGCCGCGCTCGACAGCTCGCCCGAGTTGCTCGCGCGCATCGAGCAGAGCAACGAGGTGCTCAACAAGAAGCTGAGCGCGGGCTTCACCATCTACGGGGTGAGCACCGGGTTTGGCGACTCGTGTACCAACAAGGTCTCGCCCGAGCTCGCGCTGCAGATGCCGCACAACCTGCTGCGCTACCACGGCTGCGGCACCGGGCGCATCTTCGCGCCCCTGCAGGCGACGGCGATTACCGCGGTGCGCCTGGCCGCCCTCGGGCGCGGCTACTCGGGCGCGCGCCGGGTGCTGCTGCAGCGGCTGTGCGACTTCATCAACCTGGGCATCGCCCCGCAAATCCCCGAGGAAGGCTCGGTGGGCGCCAGCGGCGACCTGACGCCGCTCTCCTACCTGGCCGCGGCGATCATCGGCGAGCGCGAGGTCTTCTTCCGCGGCGAGCCGATGACGGCCGCCCAAGCGCTCGCGAAGGCCGGGCTCGAGCCGCTCGCCCTGGGCCCCAAGGAGAGCTTGGCGCTGATGAACGGCACCAGCGTGATGACCGCGCTCGGCTGCTTCGTCTTCGACAAGGCCAAGCGCCTGGCTCGCCTGAGCGCGGCGATCACCGCGCTCGCCAGCGACGCGATGCGCGGCGAGCCGGCGCACTTCGACGACCGCATCTTCGCCCTCAAGCCCCACCCCGGTCAGCGGATGGTCGCCCGCTGGATAGCCGAGGGGCTCGACTTCGTCCCCGGCCAGACTCCGCAGGCGGTGCGCGTGCAGGACCGCTACTCGATCCGCTGCGCGCCCCACGTCATCGGCGTGCTCGTCGACGCGCTGCCGGCGGCCCGCAAGACGCTCGAGATCGAGATCAACAGCGTCAACGACAACCCGATCATCGACCCCGAGACCGGCGACATCCTCCACAGCGGCAACTTCTATGGCGGCCACGTCTGCTTCGCGATGGACGGGCTGAAGAACGCGGTCGCCAACCTGGCCGATCTGCACGACCGGCAGCTCGCGCTGCTGTGTAACGAGTGCTTCAGCAACGGCCTGCCGGCCAACCTGGTCGCGGTGAAGGGCCCGGAGTTCGCGGTGCACCAGGGCTACAAGGCGATGCAGATCACCGCCTCGGCCCTGACCGCCGAGGCGCTCAAGCTGACGATGCCCGCCAGCGTCTTCAGCCGCTCGACCGAGTGCCACAACCAAGACAAGGTCTCGATGGGCACCATCGCCGCCCGCGACGCGGTGCGCGTGCTCGAGCTGACCGAGCGGGTCGCCATCATCACCCTGATGGCCTGCTGCCAGGCGATCGACATCCGCGGCCCCGAGACCTGCCGGCCGCGCACCCGACAGATCCACGCCGCGGTCCGCGAGGTCAGCCCGCTGCTGCTCTCCGACCGGCGCCTGGACCTCGACATCGTCAAGGTGCTCGAGGCCTGGAACGCGGGCGCGCTCGGCGTCGGCGAGGCCGGCGAGCCGTGAGCCCTCCGGACCACGCGTTCTGCGTCGAGCTCGAGGTCCCCTTCCACGACGTCGACTCGCAGCGCGTCGTCTGGCACGGCCACTATCTGAAGTACTTGGAGATCGCCCGCTGCGCCCTGCTGCGGGCGCGCGGCCTCGACCTCGAGCAGGTCGTCGCGCTCGGCTATCAGTTCATGGTCGGCGAGAGCAGGTGCCGGCATCTGCGCCCGCTCACCTACGGCAGCCGCTTTCGCGTCACCGCCTGGTTTGTCGAGGTCGAGCAGTGCCTCGATATCGAGTACGAGCTCTTCGATTTGACCGAGAACCGGCGCTGCGCGAAGGCGCGCACCATGCTCGTCGCCACCGACTTGCAAGGCCGCATGTGCCTGGCGACGCCCGGACCTATCCTCGAACGGTTGCCGCGGCTCGCGCCCCAGTAGAGACCTTGGGAGCGCGAGAGCTGTTGCGCTGCCTTTGGAATCAATCGACCCAGAGCGCCCCAGAGCATCCCGGAGGCGAACCGCCACGCTCGCGAGGCCGGGGGCCCTTTCCCGAGGGCCGGCCTCCGTGCCGGCCGCCGGGAGAAACCCCGCGACCGATGGCTCAGGTCCCGGGCGCGATGGCTCGACGTCTCCTCAGCGGGCCGCTTTGCAAACTCTCGTGCAGGTGGCAGTAGTAGGCGACGGCACGCTGGTACGGTTAGTATAGGCGCCGTCCATGGCCGCCTCCTCCCAAACCACGCCGTTCGACCGCACCGCCCAGCGCTACAACGCGCTCGTCGCCTTCGGGCTCGGCGCGTTCTGCGTGTTGAGCGTGGTGCCCGCGCTCAAGGTGATGGCGGCCCCGACGATCGCGGCCGGCCTGCTCAGCGCCGGCGTGATGATCGCCTACGGCGCCGCGGTCACCGTTCAGACCCGGCGAGGCAGGCTCCTTCCCTGGCTGCGCTACCCCGGCACCTTCCTGCCGCTCTTCTTCCTCTCCCTGTTCAAGCTGAGCATGCTCTTCGGGCGGCTCGGCTACGGAGGCGTCCTCAAGGACAGCATGTCCTTCGATGCCTTCTTCCTGCTGGTCGTCCTGAGCGCCTTCTACGCCGACCGCAGGCTCACCCTCGCGGCGGGCGTGGCGGCAGCGCTGGTCAACGCGCTGTTGATCTGCATCGGCATCGCCTTCTTCGGGGTCGCGCCGACGATGGCGGTCGAGGCGGCGATTGAGGTCGGGCAGGTGCGCCTGCTCATGGAGCTGCTGCGCTGCTCGCTCTTCGTGTTCGTGGCGCTCGCGGTCAACGTGCTGCTCGGGCACATGGGAGCGCTGCTCACAGGGCTGCGGCGCTCAGAGGCACAGGCGCGCGGCGTGCTCGACTCGGTAGCCGAGGTGCAGCCGGTGGTTCAGGCCGTGCTCGTCCCTATCCGAGAGACCGCGCACCGCTTGGCCGAACGCGCCAACACCCAGGCCACGGTCTCGCGACAGATAGGCGCGGCCACCGCCGAGCTGGTCGAGAGCGTGCGCGAGACGGCGACTCACGCCGGAGAGGCGCGCGAGACGACCGCGCGCACTGGCGAAGACGCCCGGTCGGGCAACGAGAAGCTCGCCAGCGTGCGCGCCCAGTTCCAGGAGGCGCTCGAGCGGGTCGACGGGGTTGGCGCGCGGCTCGGCCTGCTCTCCGACTCGCTCGACAGGACCGAGGCCATCAACCGCGCCCTGCGCGACATCTCCGACCGGCTGCGCTACCTGGCCATCAACGCCTCGCTCGAGGCCGCCAAGGCGGGCGACCGGGGCTCGGGATTCGCCGTGGTCGCGCACGAGGTCCAGCGGCTCGTCGAGGAGACGGGCGCCGACCTGTCGGGCAGCCGCCTTGTGCTCGGCGACATCCGCGATCAGGTCGCGGCGATCAACTCCCTCGCAGAGCGGGCCACGGCGAACCTGTCCGACTCGCTCGCCGAGCTCACCGAGGCCAGCTCGCTCAACGGGCGGATAGTCGAGGCCTTCGAGCAGACCGCCGTCAAGGTCGAGGCGATCGCCACCGCTGCCGCCGACCAGGCGCGGGCGGTCTCCGAGGTCTCGGCCGCGCTCACCGACCTGGACCACGGCGCCTCCGAGATCGATGCGGCCTCGGCGACCCTGCTTACCGGCGTCGACCGGATGGCGTGCGCGCACGGCGAGCTCGAGTCGGTGCTCTCGGAGTCCGGGGACGCCGCGCCCGAGGCGCGGCCGCTGGTCGCCAGCTCCGCATAGCACCTCGCCCCCCGGCGACCGGCCCGACGCTCAAAGGCGCGACCTCAACGCCGGCCTCCGCCGCCTTGTCCGGCCTACGAATCTTCGAGCGTCGCACGACGAGCGGCGGGAGCGGCGAGAGCGGAGTCGAAGGGCCCCTTCGACTTCGGCCTCGCAGGCTCGGCCTACGCTCCTTACCAATTCAAGCAAGCTCGAGCTGCGCCGGAGGAGATTCGCGACAAATCTTTGGATCCGGTACCCCGAGACGTTGGCCGCCCCCACGAAGGCTGGCCTCCGGTACCGCAACAAGGTTCCCCTCTTCCGAAAACGAAGGATTCTTCCCGTCGGAAGACTTTTTGTTCCCAAGCGCACCGATTCCTCGGAAAACCGAGGCGCGTTGTCCTGCGGCCGACGCGCTTCTTTGCCGATAGCAAGGCCCCCACTCACGATTTGGCCTCGCGCGAAGCGAAACCGAAGACCTCGAGCTTTCGAGCGATCACTGCTCGCGCGAGCGCAGCTCTCATCTTCCGAGCCGCATCGCATCGCGCATCGCCGCGCGAAGACCTCGTTTCGCGCCGCGGCCTCGCGCGTCTGGCGAGCGCACAACGGGGCTCTCCCCTCGCCTTCGAATGTCCACAGGTCGACGTGGGGACGCCTTTCTGCGTCCCCCAACGCCGGTTTTGTGTCGACCAGCAAACAGTCCGCGTTGCAGCAACTATCACAGCTTTACAACTGCCGTCGAGTTGTGCTTTTCTGCCGCCATTCTGAGCAAGCGGGCATTCGGAGTTGGCCGAACGCACGCTTCCCCAGCAACTCTTGGCGTCCTGCTGCGGACCGCGTCTCGCGTTCCGGGGGGCAAGGAGACACTCGCGATGCCTGGACAGAACGACCCTTCCAATCCCATCGATTCGCCCGCCGATGTCGCCACCGAACCCGGGGGAAAGCCGACCATCGATTTCAGGGCCGAGTTCGACGACTACCTGCCGTACGCTGCCGCCATCCCCGCCTCGGAGGTGCGCATCTGCCGCTCCAACACCGACGTGATGGCGGTGAACGTGCGCATCGGCGTCAATTCGATCTCCGAGCCCGAGATCCTCGACCGCATCCGCCGGGAGCTTCCCGAAGTAGACATCGCCGAGCTGCTCGACCTGCCGCGCCTCGGCGAGACCGTCGCTCGCGCCGCCCGCATGGTGTTCCCCGCGCCGAAGCCGCACAACCTGGAAGCGTCCGAAAAGCGCGCCGCCCAGCTCCGCAAGCTGCTGCTCGGCCAGATCGGCATCCTCGTCGAGTCGGGCTTGGTCAAGCGCGAGGAGCTCGACGCGCTCCGCAAGGGGCGCGGCAAGGTCAACGCCGCCAACGACCTGATCGACGCCGCGGCGCTCTTCACCCAGTACGGCGAGCAGCTTGAGGGCAAGCACCCCATCACCCCGGAGCAGATCAAGGAAGCCCAGACCCTCGGCAACCTCTTGCGCGAGGCCGTCGCGCCCTCGGCGGCCATCAAGCCCAAGTCGAAGGCCAGGCGCCAGGCCGCCGAGAACCGTGACCGCCTCTGGACCCTGCTCTCGCAACGCCATCAGACCCTGCGCAGGGTCGCGGTCTGGATGTGGCCCAAAGAGGCCGACGAGCGGGTCCCGCCGCTCGGCTCGCGCGTGCATCGGCGCAAGAACGCTGGGACCAAGGATCTGAAGCAGGCGAATACCCCCGTCCCTCCGGCCAACGAGAAGGGCGAGGAGAAGCCGAGCTAGCACTTGGCAAGCGCCCGGACCATTCGGGCCAGGGTCACCATTCCACCCCGTCTCTAGAATCCCGGGCCCCGCGCTCCTCTGCGAGCAAGGGGCTCTTCGTCATCGGCGCGCGCGCCGCCCGCCCTCCCCTCGTCGGCCACGCCTTCCGGCGGCCTGTCTGCCACCCGCGTCCCGCGATCCCCGCCGCGGCGCTGGATATCGAGGGGCTCTTCGCGGCAGCAACCGAGATGGGCTCGGCGCCGCGGCGCTCGCATCGCCGAGACTGAACGCGCCCTGCGAAACAATGCGGCGGCAGAAGGCGCGCCACCAGCGGCGAGGTGCTTCCCTCGCTCCACGCCGCAGGCCCTGACCGCCGACACGATTTCCGGGTACGGGGAAGGCCAGCGCTGCCACGAAGCGACACCGCCGCGAAGCCGCTCCTATTCGCCGCAGCCCACGTCCTGAGTCTCGGCGCTGACGGCGACCGCGTCGCCGATCCTCGGCTTCATCCCGATGCTCGCCGGCAGGCTGCATTCGCCAGGGGCCGGCTCGGCGAACCAAAACCGGAACCTGTCGCTGCGAAACTCGAGCCCGCCGTCGGCCTCCGAGAAGCACTGGGAGACGAAGAGCTGGCGGATAGCGTCGAAGAGGTCGCGCGCCTTGAAGTCGACCTCCTTGGGAAGGCTCGACTTCTCGTTCCACTCGCCGGCCGCGTAGGTCGCCTCGACGAGCGGCCGCTGGATCACTGGGTCGAGCAACACGAGGTCGAAGTCGGCCCCGGTGCGCCGCACGCTGGCGAGGAACTGGTGCCGCTGGCCGCCCTGCTCGACGGTGATCACCTGGATCAGGTCGAAGCGCTCCGGGAACCGGTAGGCGCTCTGGCAGGAGCGGCCGCCGAAGAGCGCGCAACCGCTCGCTCCCAGCATCAGGACCAGCGCCGCAATCAGCGTCACCCGAGGCTTCATGCCGCCTCCTCGTCGGGCGCGCCGCCCTGCGCCCCTCCCGATGTCGCGGCCGCAGGCTTTGCGCCCTCGGGCCGCAGCTTGACGAAGAGGGCCACGAGCGAAGCGAAGACGCACCCGATGGTCACGGTGATGCCCAGGTCCTTGAGCACCGGGTGCTCGGCGACTATCAGCACACCGAAGGTGCCCAAGGTGCTCAACGCGGTCAGCAGGATCTTGCTCATCTCCACCTCGTGGTGGTCGACCGACATCGCCACCGAGGCGTAGTCGGTCGCCAGCGCGATGACGAGCGAGAAGCCGACGAAGTGGATGATGCTCACCTTGCCGCCGGTCAGCGCCGAGACCACGAGGAAGACCGCCGCCGAGAGCATCAGCGGCACGAAAACATAGAGCACGCGCAGCGGCTTGCGGTGCAGGGCGATGAGGTAGGCGCACATCGCCGCCAGGCCGAAGGCGAAGAGCACCGCCAGCTCGCGGCTCAGGCCGGTGAGCAGGTCGTCGAAGTAGTGCTGTGGGCTCATCTCGACGGGCTGCTGCCCGCCGGCGACCGGGGCCGCGCCGGCCTTGCCCGACACGAAGAGGTAGCGCTGACCGTCGACCTCCTCGGCCCACTTGGCGGGGGCGAGGGCGTTGAGCCGGGTCAGGTAGTCCCAGTCGCTCAGCGGCTGCAGGCTCGCGGCGAGCCGGTCGTCGAGCCTCAGCTCGAGCCCCGCCTCCTGCAGCGCGGCGCGCAGCTTGCCGATGGCCTCAAAGTAGCGGGCCCGCAGCAGCTCGATGGTCGCCTGCTGCTGCGGCTCGGAGCGGAACGCGAGCAGCGGGTGCGAGGCCGTGGAGATCTGTCCTGCCTGCGCGAGCGCCTCGAAGGTCTGCAGCGCCGAGCCCTCGACGCGGGCGGCGACGACGTTGCTCAGGTTCGACTCGCCGAGCTTGCCGGTGAAGTACTCGGTCTGCTCGTCGAGCGCGGGCGACTGGACGCGGAACTCGTGGATGCTCGTGGAGATCGAGGGCCAGGGCAGCACGGCGAGCAGGACAGCGATGGCGCCGGCGACCGCGACGAGCGCCCGCGGCCCGATGGAGAGCTTGGGCCACCTGAAGGTGCGAAAGCGCACCTCGTTGAGCCACGACCGGAAGACGTAGAGGACGACGAGGAAGCCGGCCATCCCGCCCAGCGAGGCGAGCGCCATCTGCCGCACGATGATCGACTGGCCGAGCAGCAACACGATGAAGATGAGCAGCGTCGTGCCCACCGCCGACCAGACGCCGAGCATCGACTTGCCCTTGCTGCCCTGGGGCAAGGCCGAGAGGTGGACGAGGTACTCGTTGTTGAAGCCGACGAAGGTCGAGGTGAAGGCGAGGACGAGGGCGAAGACGCGCTCGTAGAACAGCCCGACGACGAGGATGCCGGCCAGGTACGAGACGACCGAGCCGACAAAGAGCAGCAGCAGCGGCTTGAGGCGCCGGGTGAAGTAGAGAAACAGCGCCAGGTTGAAGACGAGCGACAGGGTCGAGCAGACGACGACGTCGCGCTGCGCCGCGAGGTAGTTCTCGTAGGCGAAGAAGTCGCCGCCGATGAAGCGCGCCTTCTCCCCGAGGCCGATCAGCTTCTCGTAGACGCGCCCGACCTCGTCGTAGACCACCGGGCTCGGGCTCTTGTACGGCCGGATGTCGGCGCCGCCGCCCCCGGCCGAGAAGCCGAGCTTCGCGAGCGTTTCCTGTAGAAAGCGCGCGCCGAGGCCGAACGGATCCTTCTCCATCTGCGCGAGGTAGCCGGCACCGCCGGGCAGCATCGCGAAGGAGAGCGCCTCCTGGGCCCGCGCCTGGATCGCCTCGTCGGAGAGCGCCTTCGCGAGCTCTTCGGCCGGCAGCAGGGGCAGGAAGGAGGCCATCGCCTCGGGCCCGGGCGGGGTGAACATCGAGGCGGGCTCGTAGTGCGCCTCCTTCAGCAGCGCCTCGAGCTCCTGCCGGTCCTGCCCTTCGATGCCGGAGAAGTCGACGAAGATGCGCCCTTCGAAGACGCTGCGCTCGTGGTAGCGGTCGAAGACGCGGGCCGCGGGGCTGTCCTGCTGGCGCAGGGAGCGGACCGGGTCGTCGTCGAGGACGAAGCGGGACTTGACGACGAGGAAGAGGGCCGCGGTGAAGGCGGCCACGAAGATCCAGCGTTTGATCATGGGGCTTTCGGTGCAACGCCCGCCGGCTTCTCCGCCACCTCGAAACTCTTGAAGACCAGCCGCGAGGTCTCGTCGGGGGTCTTCACCTCGACCGCCTCGAGCGCGAGCTCGCGGGTGAAGGTCATCTCGATGGCGTGGATCATTCCCTTGAGCTGCGAGCCGTCCTTGGGTACGGCCTTCATCGTCCCGCCCTCGAAGCCGATGACGAAGTCCTGCTCGAGTTGAGCGAAGTCGAGCGCGAAGACGCTGCGGATGAAGCGCACGAAGGCTATCGCGCGCGGGTCTTGCTTCGCGCCGGCCATCGCCTGGCTGCCCACGACGTGCAGGCCGTCGCGGTCGATTTTCAGGGTCGAGGCGATGGGCTTGACCGTCTTCCAGGTGATCCGCTCGGAGTCGAAGGCCATGTGCACTTCGCTCTTGAGCGGCCGAGCGAGGAAGCGCGCCTGCTTGGTCTGTTCGGCCTCGGCGTTGAACGAGGCGATCTTCGCGAAGCGCTCCTGCAGCTTCTCGGCCGTCAGCCAGGTCGCCTCGGCGGCCGAGGCGCTCGAGGCGAGCAGCCCGGTGAGCAGCGCGAGGAGCTGGATTCGGATGGATCGCTTCATCGGTCGCTCCGTTCTCGGGGTCAGGCTGGCGGTCGGACGAAGGTGGCCGAGGGTCTCTTCAGGGCGGGTGGAGGATGAAGCCCCGGCTTCGTCGACGGGGTGGCGGAGCTGGAGCTGCCGCCGTCCATTGCTTCGCGGCGCCGTCCATCCTTCGCTCCCGCCCTTCATCACGCTTGGCCCCGCCTTCAATCCCCGGGCTAGCTCGCCTCGCGCAGGTGCGGCGCCGGGCCGAAGCGATCGGCGGTGCCGTCCTTGGCCTCCTTGCGCATCGCCTTCTTGAGCAGCCGGCCCATCTTCAGCACCTGCGGCTCGTCCTTGTAGAAGGTGTCCCACGCGTAGTCGTAGAGCTCCTGCAGCTTGTCGGGGCTCATCTTGGCGGGCTGGATGACCACGTCGCCGGCGGTGTAGCGCTTCCAGTCTTTGGTGAGGATGCGGCCGGCCTTCTCGAGGTCGTCGGCGGTGCGCGTGTGCGGGAACGGCGTGAGCACCGTGAACTCGGCGAGGTCGAGGTCGATCTCGAGCAGGAAGTCGATAAGGCGCTTGATGTAGTCCTCGTCGTGCTCGTCGAGCCCGAGCAGGATGGTCCCCTCGACCGCGATGCCGTGGTCCTTGTAGCGCTTGACGCGGTTGCGGATGTAGTCCGAGGTGTCGAAGACCGCCTGGTAGATGTACCAGGCGCCCGCGTCGGCGGCGGCCTTGAGCACCTCTTCGTCGTCCTCGATCGGATGGCTGATGATGCTGCGCTTGAGCGGGGCGAGCTCCTTGAACAGGTCGAGCTCCCACTGCTTGTTCTGCGCGAGCGAGTTGTCGACGAAGAAGAGGCGGTTGTTGGGGATCGCCTCGACCTCGGCGACCACCTGGTCAACCGGCCGGGGCCGGAAGCTGCGGCCGCCCAGGTAGCTGACACAGCACGGATAGCAGTTGAACCGGCAGCCGCGCGAGGCGTGGACCAAGTCCACCATCTGCACGCCTTTGTAGTTGTAGAGGCTGCGGTCGAGGATCGAGCGGCGCGCGGTGCCCACGCTCTCGATGGGCGCCGGAGTGTTCAGGTAGTCGTAGACCTTCTTCAGGCAACCGTTCTGCAGGTCCGCGAGCACCTGGGTGAAGCGCCCCTCGGCCTCACCGAGGAAGACCGCGTCGGCGTGCAGGGCCGTCTCCTCGGCGTGCAGCATGGTGCTGATGCCGCCGAAGATGACCGGGATGCCGCGGGCCCGGAAGTGATCGCCCAGCTCCCAACCGCGCGGGGCCTGCGAGGTGAGCATCATCGAGATGCAGACGAGGTCGACGTTCTCGTTCAGGTCTACCGGCGCCACGTTTTCGTCGGTGAACTCGAGGTCGTGCTCCTCGGGCACCGTGGCCGCGAAGACCACCGGGCCGTGCGGCGGAAGGTGGAACTCGGTCTGGCGCGGCAGCTTGGGCCACTTCGGGTAGATGAGTCGGATCTTCATGGGCTCTCACGATGCACGGCCTGGACAGCCGGCTTCCCTACAGCCAAGCGCTCTCGCGCGCGGCTCGGGGCAAAGAACAGACGCGCTGCGTCCCTCGGTGAGGGCGAAGCGGCTCGCAGACTCTGGTTTCAGGGAGGCGGCGCCCAGCCCGATCGTCCGGCTTCACGATCGAAGGCGAGGGCGCCCGTAGGGCCGTCACGAGGCTCAAGCGGCCTTCGTGCCGTCCTGCTGAACGTGCGCCTCGACGAGCGCGACGATGTCGCCGACGGTGCGGACCTTCTTCAGGCCCTCTTCGTCCACCTTCTTGCCGGTGAACTGCTGCAGCTCGACGACCAGGTCGATGGCGTCGAGGCTGCTCAGATCGAGGTCCTCGAACTTCGACTCGAGCGTGATCTTCGACTTGTCGAGGTCAAACAGGTCGGCCATCAACTGGCTGACTTTCTCGAAAACGGCTTCGTTGCTCATGTTTGCTGGTCCCTCGTACCCGGCCCTGCTGCGCTACCTCAGCCCAATCTTTCCAAGCTCCTCGCCGCCGCAGTCGCGCTCCCCGGGCGATTCAGGGACTTCGCGAGCGGGATTTCGGCAAGATCGGGCGCGGAGTCTAGCATCGGACAATGGCAAACTCCAACGTCGCGCCTCGGGGCTCGAAGCGCGTCCCGACGGGCAGTTGGCCGCCATCTTGGACGCCCTGCGCACGCCGGAACAACGCTGCCACCTGCGCTCCAGGCGCGAGCACCTCGAGCACCTCGAGCGCGTTTCGCCCTCGTTGCACCTGCGGGTCGCCATCGCCGAGGCGCTCGGGCCCTGCCCCGGCCGCCGGCACAGCCTTGACACGAGCGGTCGTGAGGTGCGGTACCCCTTCCCTCCCCAGGCCCAACGCTTCGCGCAGGCTCTCGCCCGCCGCAAAGGCGAGAACTGGCACCTGGTGCTCGTCGAAGGAGGGCTCGCAGCGCTATCGCGCCGCAACGCGCAGGCGAACCTCGTCGCCGGCTTTGAGAAAAAGTCGCTGGCCGGCCGCGCGCCCGTGCCCTTCGACGAGGCGAGGCCGCTTCCAGGGAATGACCTCTCGGCAGACACCCTTCAGCGGGTTGCCGAAGAGTGCCCGGGCGAATTGATCAAGGACGATGTCGACTTGCCGCCCGGTGGCAACGAAGTCCGTAGCTGCCTCGACTTCGTCGCTCCGAGGACGGCACACCGGCCGCGGCGATTCGCGAGGCGCTCGCGGCGTTCGAGTGCGAGGTTCGCCGTCACCGCCTGCCGCTTGCCCGCATCCTTAGGGAGCGGAGGGATTCGCCTCGACATGAACCGCGGGCGCCATCCGCGCCGCGCAGAGGAGTCTGCCGCGTTGAGGGACCGGGGGCTCGGCTTGCTTGAGAGGTGCGAAGCGTTCGGCCGGCTGAGCTTTTGTCTCGGTCCATCGCTGCAGCGCCGACTGGCCTTGGGCGCCGAATTCGCTCGGTCGTCACCAGCCCTCAACGAGGTGTCGGGAAATCTTCCGCGGGCGTATCGCGCGAGGCGTACGACCGCCGCTGTCTCGGCGGCCTGCGTGCGCGCATGAAGCAGGGGCGCCCTTCGACTCCGCTCCTGCCGCTCGCGCGTCGGGAGCCAGGCTCAGGGTGAGCGGGACCGGACGGCGTCGAAGAAGGATTTCTCGACTTCGCTTCAGCCCTTCTCCCGCGTCATCTCCACCATCGTGCGCCGGAAGCCGAGCGACTCGAACAAGCGCTGTGCCCCCTCGTTGGCCGTGGCGGCGTAGAGGATGACGCGCGGCGCGCCCAGGGCCTCGAGGCGTCGGATGGCCTCGGTGACGAGCTTCTTGCCGACACCCGTGCCGCGCGCCGACTCATCGACGAACAGGTCGTGGAGCACCCCGTGCACGTCGAGCAGCATCGCGAAATCTCGCGACTCGAGTCGGCCGTAGGCGTAGCCCACCGGGTGACCGTCGAGGAAGGCGCCGATGAGCACGGCCTGGGGGCTGTGCAGCTCGGAAGCGAGGAAGCGCTCGTAGCCGAGCTCGAGCGCCTCGGTGACGAAGAAGCGCTCGGGATCGAAGGAGTGGTGCAGGCGCACCATTTTCGCGGCCAGGACGGCGACAGCGGGCAGCTCCTGGCGCGAGGGCGGACGGATTTCGAGATTGGTTGGCGTGCTCACGGCCACCATCGTCGCGATCTGCGCCGTCGGCCACAAGTCCGAACACCGCTCAGGCGGGGGCGCTGCACCGTCGGCGGACACCTCGCGGGCTTGGCGGAATGCGCAGTTCTGCGAGCGTTTGCCTGCCTGGCGGCGCCAGTCCTAGCCTGTTTTCGAACGTCCGGCGGCCCTCCCACAGTCCTGGCCGGACTCCAGCCGAGCCCGGGAAAAAGCGCTCTTCGCCGCGTGTTACATTCGCGCGGCAACCAACTGGGGGACAGGCGAACGCATGGATCTGACGGGACTTTTCTCCAAGCGCTGTGTTCTCGTGACCGGCAAGGGCGGCGTGGGCCGCTCGACCGTCACCGCGGCGCTCGCCCTCGCTGCCGCCCGTCGCGGCCGGCGCGTCTTGGTCTCCGAGGTCGGAGACGAAGGGCAGGGCCACTCGCCGCTGGCGCGCCACTTCGGCCGCGAGAGGCTGCCCGAGGTCCGGCCCGCCCCGCTCGCCCCCGGGGTCGAGGCGGTCGAGCTGCTCGCCCGCGTGGGCCAGGAGCTCTTCCTCGCCACGGTGCTGCATGCCGCGACCCTCGCGCACGCGGCGATGAGCTCCGAGGCGCTGCGGCGCATGGTCAACGCCGGTCCCTCGTTTCGAGAGATGGGCGTCTACTTCCAGCTCCTCACCCTGCTGCGCGCCCGCCGGCCCGAGGGCGATCCGCTCCACGAGTTGATCCTCGTCGACATGCCGGCGACCGGGCACACCCTGTCGCTGACCGGTTTGCCCGAGCTGCTCTTGCGGCTGGTGCCCCGCGGCCCGATAGCCGAGGCGCTGCGCGAGGGCCAGGGCTACATGAACGACCCGGCCCAGGCGGCGGCCTGGACGGTGACGCTGCCCGAGACGCTTCCAGTCAGCGAGTGTCTCGAGCTGCTCGACGGGCTGCGCCGGACGGCGATGCCCGCCGGCGGGGTCTTCGTCAACCGCATCCCTCGCGACCCGTTCACCGCGGCCGAGCGGGAGGGGCTCGCCGCGCTCATCGCCCGCCATCGGCTCCTAGGCGCCGAGGGCTTCCATCGCCTCGAAGGCTGCGCGTGCGAGCTGCGCCGCCTTCAGGCCGGGACCGCGCTGCCGGTGATTGGCCTGCCCGAGCTGGAGGGCGGGCCTTCGCTCGCCACCGACCTGAGCCTCGCGCTCGAGGGAGCGGACCCGGTCGAGGAGCTGCTCGCGGTACCGCGCCCGGCGCGCGGCGCGGCGCCGGCGGCGGGGAGCCTCTTGGCATGACCAGCAACGCGGCCCACGGGCCCATCGCCGAGATCCTGAAGAACCAGCGCATCGTCGTCTGCTGTGGGGCGGGCGGGGTCGGCAAGACGACGACCAGCGCGGCCCTGGCGCTCGCGGCCTCGCGTGCCGGGCGGCGGGTGCTCGTGCTGACCATCGACCCCTCGCGACGGCTCGCCGAGACCCTCGGCGTCTCGCAAAACCCGCCCGAGCCGGTGGCGGTCTCGCCCGAGCGGCTGGCCGCGGCGGGGATCGCGCCGCCCGGCGCGCTCGACGCCTGGCTGCTCGACGCCAAGCTGGTCGCCGACAACGCCGTGCGCCGCCTCGCGCGCGGGCCCGAGGAGGCCGAGCGCTTCCTGTCGAACCGCATCTACGGGCAGGTCAGCCAGATGGTGGCCGGGATGCACGAGTACACCGCGATGGAGGCGCTGCACCGGCTGCTGCTCGAGGGGCGCTACGACCTCGTCGTGCTCGACACTCCCCCCTCGCGCAACGCGCTCGACTTCCTCGAGGCGCCCGGGCGCCTGTCGCGGCTGCTCGACATGAAGATCTTCAAGGCCTTCCTGCCGAAGCAGGGCAGCCTGCTCACCCGCGCCGCCTCGGCGCTTATTCATAGAGTGCTCGCTTCGGTCTTCGGCGGGGAGTTCGCGTCCGAGTTCGTGTCGTTCCTGGCCTCGTTCGCCGGGCTCTTCACCATCCTCAACGGCGACGTCGCCTCGATGCGCTCGTTCTTGAGCGGCTCGGACGCCGCCTTCCTACTCGTCTGTTCGCCGACGCCCGCGAGCCTGGTCGAGGCGTGCTTTTTCCAGGAGAAGACCCGGGAGCTGTCGCTGCCTTTGCGCGGGTTCGTGCTCAACCGCAGCCGCGCGTGCGTCGACGGCAGGCTCTTCCCGACCGAGGAGCTGCTCGCGCAGGGCGCCGGACCCGAGGCGCGCGCTGGGCTCGCCAAGCTGCAGCAGCTCGCCACCGCCGAGCTGGCCGCCGCCGAGCGCGACCGCGTGCTGCTCGCCGATCTGCGCTCGCGGGCCGGAGAGGGCTGCTTCGCGCTCGCCGTGCCCGAGCTGCCGCAGGGCGCCGACGACATGAGGACGCTGGTGGCGGTCGCCGACGCGCTGCTCTCAGGAGGTGTCGAGAAATCTCCTTGATCTCGGCCCGCCGCCTTCGGTCACCTCGAGCGAAGTCAAGAGGCCCTTCGACTCCGCTCCCGCCGCTCGCTCGTCGGGAGCTAGGCTCGGGTTGAGCGGAACCGGACCGAGTCGAAGAAGGATTTCTCGAGGGACCTTCAGGAAAAGCCTCTTTGGCTGCCTGAAGCGCCACGCCAGGTCGATGGCGGACGACGCTCTGACGAGAGCTCCCCAAAACGAACGATGGTTGACCTTGGCCATACCGCCGGGTATAGAGACGGGCGTGGCCAGCAACCGAGAGCGCATTTCCGACATCGCCCTGCGGCTCTTCGCCGCGCGGGGCTACGAGGGCGTCGGCGTCCAGGAGATCGTCACCGCCGTCGGGGTCACCAAGCCGACCCTCTACCACTACTTCGGCAGCAAGAAGGGGTTGCTCCATTCCCTGCTCGAGGAGCGGCTCGAGCCCTTCACCGACCGCCTGCGGGCCGCGGCAGAGACCGAGGACGATTTGCCGCTCGCGCTCAACCGCAGCACCCGGGCTTTCTTTCAGTTTTCCGCCGCGAATCCCGAGCTGTATCGGCTGCTCCTCGCCCTCGGTTCGGCGCCCGCGGAGAGCGAGGCGGCCCAGGTGTTCGCGCCCTTTGCCAAGAGCTGGTCCGACCTGCTCGAGGCGCTGTTCGCCGCGGCTTCGAACCCCCGGGTTCGCACCCGCGCCAGCCAGCTCGCGGCGACCTTCCTGGGGATGACCAACACTTGGATAGCGCTCGGGCTGCAGGGCCGGGCGACGCTCGACGAAGAGCTTACCTTCCAGGCGGTCCACCAGTTCATGCACGGCATCTACGCCTGATTTTTTTTGCCCCGGTCCTGTACCGACCGGTAGTCAAGGAGAGACCATGACCCGCTGGGCGAATGACGCAGTCTTCTACCACCTGTACCCGCTCGGAGCCTGTGGGGCGCCGCTGCGCAACGAGCCCGGAGCGCCGCCCGAGCGCCGGCTCGAGGCGCTCTTCTCGTGGATCGGCCACTGGCGCGAGCTGGGCGTCAACGCGCTCTACCTCGGCCCGGTCTTCGAGTCGTCGGCGCATGGCTACGACACGGCGGACTTCTTCCGGATCGACAGGCGCCTGGGCGACTGGGAGCTCTTCAAGCACTTCGTCGAGGAGGTCCACCGCGCGGGCATCCGCGTCATCCTCGACGGCGTCTTTCATCACGTCGGCCGCGACTTCTGGGCCTTTCGCGACGTGCGCGAGCGCGGTCCGGGCTCGCCGTACTGTGGCTGGTTCTCGGGCCTGCGCTTCGATCGCCACAACCGCTTCGGCGACCCGTTCGCCTACGACGGCTGGAACGGCTGCGAGGAGCTGGTCAAGCTCGACCTCGCCAATCCGGCGGTGCGCGAGCACCTCTTCGGCGCGGTCGAGGCGTGGATCCGCGACTTCGGCATCGACGGCCTGCGGCTCGACGCCGCCGACTGCATCGACCTGGGGTTCCTCGCGGACCTCGCGGCCTTTTGCCGCTCGCAACGCTCCGACTTCCTGCTCCTCGGCGAGGTGATCCACGGCGATTATCGGCGCTGGGCGAACCCGCAGACGCTCGACTCGACGACGAACTACGAGTGCTTCAAGGGGCTGCACTCGAGCTTCAACGACAAGAACCTGTTCGAGATTGCCGCTTCGTTGCGCCGGCAGTTCGCAGAGCGCGGGCTGTATACCGATCTGCCGCTCTACGCCTTTGCCGACAACCACGACGTGGACCGAGTCTCGAGCCTGCTGAAGAACCGGGCGCACCTCTATCCGCTCTACCTGCTTCTGTTCACGATGCCCGGCATGCCGTCGATCTATTACGGCAGCGAGTGGGGCCTGCAGGGGACCAAGGCGCAGGGCGGAGATCCGGCGCTCAGGCCGCCGTTGCCCGACCGAGGCGCCATCGGAGCCCTGCCCGAGCCCGACCTCGCGCCGGCGCTCGCTCGCTTTGCGCGCCTGCGCCACGAGACGGCGGCGCTGCGCCGGGGCCGCTACCGCGAGGTGCTCGTGCGCTCGGAGCAGCTTGTCTTCGCACGCGAGCTGGGCGAGGAGACGGTGCTCGTGGCGGTCAATGCTTCGGAGGCGCCCGCGAGCTTCGAGCTGCCGGGCGGACCGTGGAGCGGCTGCGAGCTCGTCGATCTGCTCGACCCGCCACAGACGCATCGACCCGGGCAAGGCACGGCGTTGACGCTCCCGCCGTGCTGGGGGCGGGTGATGCGAGTGCGCTGATGCGCGGACGCACCTCGTCAACTGCCCAACCTGCCCCGAAGCCGGCAAGCAAACGAGGGTTGCCGGGGCTTTGGGCGCCGCGGCTAGCCGTCCGAAATGCGCGCGGCGCCGCAGAACCGAGCAGCGCCGCGTTCACCTTTCCGTCCGGCCCGTCCGAGCGCCCTCGCTACGCCTGGACGAGCGTGTAGCTGAACGAGCCGTTCGTGCCGCCGATGGCGGAGACGAAGCGCGAGTAGTCGCTTGGCGCGAGCGTCTGACAGCCGATGGACCGGGGTGAGCTCGCGTTGCCGGGGTGGAAGAGGACGGCGGTGATCCTGTCGCCGCGCTGCTCGGAGGCGCGCCGCTCGGCGCCCGAGTAGACCCCGTCCTGGTTGGTGTCGCGCCAGCCGGCGAGCGACCCCGAGCCGCCCAGCGTCTGCACGTGGAAGCTCGGGCTGCCGCGGTACATGCCGTTTGGTTTGACCATGTAGTTGCCCGCACCGATGAGCCCGATGTCGCCGCGGCCGTCGCGGGTTACGTCCGGCGCCGCGGACGAGCTGGTCTGGCCGGCGTGGGTGGCGCCGCGGAACTCGTAGCAGCGCCCGCTTGGCGTCAGGACCACGAAGACGTCGTCGTAGGCGCGGCTGTTGGTCGTCTCATGGCGCGTGCCGTCGAGTCGCATGCCGCGGATGCCGAGCACGGTGGGCTTGCCGTCCGGGTTCACCTGCCCGCCGTTCGCGCGGACGATGCGCGCGTAGTGGGCGAACTTCTCGGCTTCCGACAGGTTGCGCGGAGCGATCGTGACGCTGGGAGTCCCGGAGTCGAAGCTGTCGGCGGGGCTCGACGTGCTCGCGGGCGTCTGGGGTGCCGTTGCCCGCAGCGCGCCCCAGGTCTGGGGACCGACGATGCCGTCGACCAGCAGCCCGCGGTTTCTCTGAAAGGCGAGCACCGCCTCGCGCGTGCGGGGGCCGAAGGCCCCGTCGACCGGGCCCGGATCGAACCCGGCCTGCTTGAGCAAGCGCTGCAGGTCCGACACCGAAGAGCCGCGGCTGCCCTTCTTGAGCAGCGGGTCGGGGCGGTATGTCGACACGGGCGAGTTGTTGGTGCGCTGAACGCTGGGCATCGGTGTTGACCTCCGCCCGAGATTGTCGTCCGCGGCGCCCGAGGGTTGCGTCCGTTTCTTTCCTGATCTCCGCGGGATGCAGGGCGGTGGTGCGCCGATGTCGGCGGCGGTGGGTTGCCGGTCTACACGGTGGCGCCTCGGCCGATAACGCTCGGACCATTGCCCGGCTTTCCCTCTTTGACGCAAAGCGGCTTTTGAGGTTGTCTCCCGGGCGACCTACGCCGGCACAACCAAGGAGATCTGCAGATGCTCGATCCGAGGATGGAGAAGCTTGCTGAGACTCTCGTCAACTACTCGTGCAGGGTCGCCAAGGGCGAGCACGTGCTCATCGAGGCGACCGACATCCCCGACGAGATGGTCGCGATCACCGTGCGCAAGGTGCGCGAAGCAGGCGGCATCCCCTTCGTCACCGTCAAGCGCACCCGCATCCTGCGCGAGCTCTACAGGGACGCCGACGAAGAGGGGATGACGCTGACCGGCGAGTACGAGCGCTTCCGGATGGAGAAGATGCAGGCATACATCGGCCTGCGCGGCGCGCAGAACGTCAACGAGCACTCCGACGTGCCCGCCGACAAGATGAAGATGTACCAGCGCCTGTGGATGAAGCCGGTGCACATGGAGGTGCGCGTCCCGCACACGAAGTGGGTCGTCTTGCGCTGGCCGACCGCGGGGATGGCCCAGCAGGCCGAGATGTCGACCGAGGGGTTCGAGGATTTCTACTTCGACGTCTGCACGCTCGACTACGCGAAGATGTCCGAGGCGATGAAGCCGCTCGTCGAGCTGATGAAGAAGACCGACCGGGTGCGCCTGGTCGGCCCGGGCACAGACCTGAGCTTCTCGATCAAGGGCATCCCGGTCATCCCGTGCGACGGCAAGATGAACATCCCCGACGGCGAGATCTTCACCGCCCCGGTGCGCGAGTCGGTCAACGGCACCATCCGCTACAACACCGAGACGCTCTACATGGGCACCAAGTTCTCGGGCCTCGAGTTCACCTTCCGCGACGGCAAGATCGTCGAGGCCAAGGGCAACCCGCAGGACCGGCTCGACGCGGTGCTCGACTCGGACGAGGGCGCCCGCTACGTCGGCGAGTTCGCCATCGGCGTCAACCCCTTCGTGCGCAAGCCGATGCTCGACACGCTCTTCGATGAGAAGATCGCTGGCTCCATCCACTTCACGCCCGGCAACTCCTACGACGAAGCTCCCAACGGCAACAAGTCGCAGGTCCACTGGGACATCGTGCTCATCCAGACCAAGGAGGCGGGCGGGGGCGAGATCTGGTTCGACGACACGCTCGTGCGCAAGGACGGGCTCTTCGTGCTCGATTCGCTCAAGGGGCTCAATCCGGAGAGCCTGGGCGGCTAGCTGAAAGAGGCGCCGGGCAATCCCGAAGACGTGTCGAGGAATCCTTCGAGCGATCACCGGTCGGCCCGAGTGTAGGGCGAGCTGGCGAGGCCGAAGTCGAGGGCTCTTCGACTCCGCTCCCGCCGCTGGTGCATCGGGAGCTACGCTCAGGGTGAACGGGGGACGAACCGAGGTCAGGGACTTTTCGCGACACTCTTGAGGCTCGAAGGCTGCGGTGATTCGGCGAGTCAGCGCGTCTCGCCCGGACCCGGGAGCAGCCTGCGCAGCATCATCAGCGTCAGGCCCCAGACCACCCGATCACCGTGCCGCCAGCACGCGAAGCTTATCGGGAAAGGCCCGACGCGCCGCCGCAGGCGATCGTCGAGCTCGCCGCGGGCCGCGGCGTCGAGCGGCAACCAGAAGGTGCCGACCGCATCGGCTGCCGAGCTTCACTTCCGCCACTCCATGCAACGCGAAGACGAACGGCTGCATGACCAGGCGCCCGAGCGGACCGAAGGGCCGGACGGAGTCGAGCGCGCCGAGCAACCGCGCCTGCGAGTCGAGGTCGAGCCCGACCTCCTCGCGCGTCTCGCGAATCGCGGTCGCCAGTAGCGATCCGTCGCCAGCGGTCCAGTGACCACTCGGCAGGCACGCGTCGCCCGACCAGGGATCCTTGGGGTGCACCGCGCGCTGCATCAGCAGCACCTCGAGGCGACCGGCTTCATGGCGCACGAGCACGGCTACGGCGGCCTGGCGCCGCGCTTCCGGCGAGCGACTCGGCAGCCTTTCGGGCGAGAAGCGCAGGAAAAAAATCGCGTGATGGAGTCTCGAGAAGGCGAATTCCCGCTGATCCACGCGTGTTCGAGGCTCGTTCTGTCGGCTATCAACGGAAAATCGCGCGATCGAGACTCGATCGAGCCTGTTTCGTTTGAAATTCCAATTTCCGAGGGCTCCCCCCGTGTGCTGCAGGACAAGTCGCGGGCTTGTCGCCGCGAAGCTGCGGCTTGCGAGGCTGAGCCGCGGGCCCGTACCGAACACCCCGAGCCAGTCGATGGGCTCGAGCCCTTCGGCTTGGCTTCCACCGCTGACGCGGCGGGAGCGGCGCTCGCGATGACCCGGCGGCAACTCGCTCGTGCGTGCCGAATGCATCCACGCCGAGCTCAAGGCGGTCGAGGAGCGCTTCTCGGCGCGGTGTCGAGGCGCTGCCGCGGGCACATCCCGAGGCCGCCCGGCGCGACCCGTCTCGGGCGGCGTACATGACCGTCCACATCGTGGAATCGCTCACCCACCACTACGTACTGCACTCGACCGAAGCTTTGATTCCGAGCGCCTTTGTCGATGATTCGTGGCGGTCCTCGAGCGCTGTCTGGCGGCGTGATGCCGCTCTGCAAGCGCCCTCCGGCCGACGAAGCGGTCGGCCGGGGGCGACAGTCGGGCCGCCGTTCGAGTACCCGCCGGCGAACGGTGGACGCCGCGGCAAAGACGCGAAGAGCGGGCCGCGAGGCCCGCTCTCCGATGGTTCCGCGGACAGGGACTAGGAGCGGCTCAGGTCTCGATCGACGTCGTCGAGACACCGACCAGATCGCCGTGCGCGTTGCGACCGATGACGTAGACGCCGATCTCGACCTCGCCAACGCGGATCACCTGCAGGTCGGTGAGGTTGGCCTCGAGCGCCGCGCGAAGCTGCGAGTACTTGGCCGCGTCCGCCTCCTCGCAGTCGCCCCACCAGTCTTCGGGCGTGGTGTGGTCCGCGAAAAACTCAGCGAAGTCGCGAACCTCGACCGGCGTGCCTGCGTCCTTGCCGAGGAGCTTCAGCATCTGCTCGCCCGTCGGCCGCGTAGCGCCGGCGCCCTCGGCGAGGAAGAAGTCGAAGGGATAGTCGGACTCGCTCATGAACCAGAGATCCTTGGTCGCCTCGGCGATGCTGGCGCGCAAGCCATCGAGCTCGGCCTGGCGACCATCGACCTCTGCCTCGAGCGACAGCGGCCCGAACCAGCGGACCTGCTCGCCGTCCTTCACCTCGAGGTGGAAGGTGCCGTTCTTCGAGTCGATGAAGGCCCGGCGCCCCGAGTCGATCTCCAGGCTGTTCAGGTAGCGGGTCGACGGAGCCTTCTCCATCGGGTCCGGCAGGGCCGCGCCCTCGAGCAGACCGGCGATGGTGTCGCGCATCTTCTGGGCGTTGGCGCCGAGCGGCAGGTTGCTCTTCGAATAGAACGCCTCGAGCTCCTCGCGGGCACCCTCGGCCAGCACCGACGGCGCCGAGCCCTCGAAGCCGCTCTCGCCTGCGAGCTGCGCGAGCAGCCTCGCCTCGCCCGAGCTCACCCGGTCGGCGCCGCGCGTGCCCGCGATCGCGGCCTCGATGATCGCCCGGGCCTCCTCCTTGGTGATGGAGGGCTTCTCATTGGCGGAGTGCTCCAGCGCCTTGCGGATTGCAGAACGAACGGACGGAATGCTCATCGGAACCTCACCGAAGACCAGTTGGCCCATTGTCGTTCGGTGCCGCGGGGGAGTTGCCTTGGCCGCGTGGAAACACGGCGAGGGCTGTCTCGCAGCCGGCGCACGCGCCAAGGCAACGAAGTGAAGGCACCCGCGATGGCCTTGCTGTACGGTTCGACGAAAACCTCGATTGAAAGGCAGGCTTCATGCTCCGCTCCGCCAGAATTCTGACCCTGATTGCCGCACTCGGGCTTTCCGCCTGCGATCTCCTGGAGCAGCCAGACGCCTCGGGACGCTGCCAGGGGATGGTAGGCCAGACCTCTGTCGACGGAGAGCTCGCCGCCGACAGCGAATTCCACCGCGACGACGGTCACTTCGGCTCCGAGGCAACTTTCCTCAACCTGAGCACCGCCTCGGGTGCGCTGCGCATCTACGCCCATCTCGAGGACATGCCGAGCGAGGCGACAGTGGGCACGCACCCGCTGGTGCCGCTGAACGGGCTCGTCGACACCTGGCAGATCTCCCAGCCCATGGGCGCGCCCGCCCTCTCTGCCGGCAGCTTCACGCTCACCGCCGCCGACCGCGAGCTCATCGCGGGCAGCTTCGAGATGGACTTCGCCGACGGGTCGAAGGCGAGCTGCGAGTTCTCCGTTCCCCGCGACATGTCGCTCGACACCGACGACTAACCTGCCCAGCGCCGCGCGATGTCGCTTGGGTTGCCGCCGCGCGTCGAGCCCGCTAGTTGAAGGCAAACAAGAACACGGAGGATGAACATGACCGACTTTGGCCCGAACCCCTACGTCGTCGACATCGAGAAGACCACGCTCGAGAACCAGAACTACCGGACCACCGTCTGGACCGGGAAGTACATGCAGATGACCGTCATGGCCATCAAGCCGGGCCACGACATCGGGCTGGAGATCCACGACGACCACGACCAGTTCCTGCGGGTCGAGCAGGGCAAGGCGCGCGTGCAGATGGGCCCGGCCAAGGACAACCTGAGCTTCGACAAGGAGGTCTCCGACGACTGGGTCATCCTCGTGCCGGCGGGCCAGTGGCACAACGTGACGAACATCGGCGACCAGGACCTCAAGGTCTATTCGCTCTACGCACCGGCCGAGCACCCGCACGGCGCCGTACACCCGACCCGTGAGGACGCCGAGCGCGCTCACGGGCACGACTAGGCGACGGTCGACAGCCCGGCGATCCCAGGTTGGCAGGGGCGCATTGCAATGCGCCCGTCGACGATCAGGCAGAAGCGCGGGCGATCTCGGCGGCCGGCACGAAGGCCGGCGCTCCGGAAATCGAGCCTCCGCCTCCCCCCGAGCTACCAGCAGATGCCGGCGTGCGCCGTGGGCGAGCCTTCGGACGAAGGCACGCCGTCGGCGTCGTAGCAAAGCTCGTTGGGCCCGCAGGAGACTTGCGGGTTGGGGTTGAGCGCCGCGTTGCACCAGGGCGTGCAGACCCCACGGAAGCAGAATGCGCCGGAGATGCACCTCTCGTCCTCCGGCACCAGGTTGCGCTCCATTTCCGTGCACCTGCCACTGACCGGCATCGTGCCCCCGGCCCAGCAGTAGCCGATGCCCACGTACTCGGTGCCATTCCAGGTGTTCAGAGGCACGCACGTGCCATCGCCCGTCGACTCGTTGTTGCAGGGCTGGAAATACTCGCTGGAGATGGGGCTGCCCTGCGCGTCGCGCGCGCAGTAGGCCCACCAGCAGTGGCCGGCGAGACCCGAGGGTTGCGCGTCGGCCGGATAGCACTTGTGGTGGTAGGCCGGGCAGTCGCCGGCGCTCGCACAGGGCGCGAGACAGACGTGAGTGCCCATCACCGGGTCACGCACGAGCTGGAAGTCGAAGCCCCGGGCACAGCCGGTCCCCGGCTGGCAGGGCGCCGGCTCGACGGGCAACACGCAGCTCGAGGCAGAGGGGGCTTGCTGGATGTAGTCGCAGACCTTGCCGATGACCGCGCAGGTGTCGGGCAGCGTTTCGCCTCCCGGGCCGTCGCGCCGGGGCAGGCAGGTACAGGTCGTCCCGCCGGGCGCCTGCGTCACCGGATCGAAGCAGCCCTGGCCAACCTCGCACTGCGAGCCCCCGCAGGAGACGAGGCAGTGGGCGTCGGCACCGCAGACCGCGCCGCTCGGGCAGGAGGTCGCGGTGCACTTGCACAGGCCGTCGACCGGAGCGCACGTCTCGCCGTCGGCACACTCCACGTCCAGGCACAGATCGACGGGCGCACAGTGCCGGTCGGTGTCGCAGAACTCGCCCGCCGGACAGGACGCGGCGACACAGCCGCAGAGGCCGGTCGCCGGGTCGCAGCTCTCGGCCGGTCGGACGGGTGACCTCGGCGCAGACGTCGACCGCCAGCTCGCAGCGGCGCGCGGCGTTGCACGCGAAGTTGGTCGGGCAGGAGTTCTCTTCGCACTCGCAGTCGCCGACCTCGGGGGCGCAGGTCTCGCCGGCGTTGCAGGTGATGCCCCAGCACTGGTCGATGACGCACTCGAGCGTCGTCGGATCGCACCGGCGGCCCGAGGGGCAGCTATCCGGCGAGGTGGTGCACCGGCACTCGCCCGTCGTCGGCACACAGCTCTCGCCAAAGTCGCAGTAAACGCCCCAGCAGAACGGCACGCAGTCGAGCCAGGTCGGGTCGCAATAGCGCGTGGGACTGGCGGCAGTGCAGGTGTCGACCGGGGCGATCGCGCATTCGCAGGAGAACGTCTCCGGGTTGCAGCTCTCCCCCTCCCGGCAGTACAGCTCCGCGCAGCCGTCGTAGCAGTGGTGATCCACCGGATCGCATAGGTATCCGCTCGGGCAGGACTCCTCGGTGCAGCGACAGCCGTCGCCGACCAGCGGGTCGCAGCTCTCGCCTGACGGGCACTCGAAGCCCGCGCAGCGGTTGACGCAACGGCCGGTCTCCGGGTCGCACGCGCCCACCTCGCCGGTGCAGGCCACCGGGTCGCAGCTACAGGCTCCGGTCTCCGGGTCGCACGCCTCGCCGGGATTGCAGACGCCGGAACGACACCGATCGACGCAGCGACGGGTCGCCCCGTCGCATCGCTGACCTGACGGGCACGAGCCCTCGGACGCAGCGGCATTCGCCGCTCGCCGGCTCGCAGGTCTCACCTTGGGCGCAGTCGACGAGCTCGCAGTGGCTCGTGCAGTGGTTCGTCCGCGGATCGCAGGCGCCGAGGCTGCCGGTGCACACCTCCGGGTCACAGCGGCAGACGCCGGTGGCCGGCTCGCACCTGTCACCGGGGGCGCACGCGCCCTCGGTGCAGCGCGTCGTGCAGCGGCTCGTCGTCGGGTCGCAGAACCCGTCGGCCGGGCAGCTATCCTCGCTGCACGCGCAGGCGCCCGATTTCGGGTCGCAGGCTTCACCGGCCTCGCAAATCACCCCGGCGCAGAGCTCGATGCATTGGCGGTCGGCGCCGCAGACCTTCGGCGCCAGGCAGCTCCCCGGGCTGCAGGCGCAAACGCCGGTGGACGGGTCGCAGCTCTCCCCGGCACCGCAGGTCACCGCGTCGCACTTGTCCGGCAAACCCGCGTCGGCCTCGGGGCCGAGCGGGTCGTTGGGCTCGCCGCAAGAGAAGACGAAGAGTGCGGCGAGAAGCAGAAGCGCGTGCCTGGCCATGCGAGACTCCTTGGGCACCGGATTGTGAGAGGCCGGCCACCATTTTGAGGTGGACAATCGCCCGTCAAACCTCCGCGGGCCAAGGCGGCGCGAGGCGACGGGCACGGCGAGGCGAGGCCGGCAGGACGGTCAGCAGACTCGAGCCAAGCCAGCTTCAGCGCCGAGGACGCACCTGCCGTGCTTGGGGTGAGCGGGGCGCGGGCCAAAGTCGGAGAGACTGCGCGAGTCTTCCGGAGGCCGTGGGGCTTCTGCCCGCGCAGCAGGCGGATGGGACCTCCTCGCGATCGACGAGGCGAGAAGAACCTCTCTCAGCGCACCTCGCAGGCCGTCGGCTCCCACGTCTTCGGCATCTCGAAGCCCTTCTCGGTCCAGCCCTCCGGCGGCGACCACCTTCCCTCGTCGGCCTCGAAGCAAGCGTAGGGAACGTCGCGCGCCTTGCTGCCCTTGATCGGGAAGCGGAAATGCCACCACTCCTTCGAGTAGCCGCGAAAGCCGCGCGCCTCCATCGCCTTCTTCAAGAGGAGCCGGTGCTCGAGCGCCTTGCCCTTCACGCGCATCGTGTGGCTCTCGGGGCTGAGGGTGTCGAAGTCCGTGCCCATGTCGAGCGGCCGGCCGGTCTGCAGGTCAGCGAGCGTCAGATCGACGGTGTGCCCGTGGTTGTGACCCGAGCGGCGCGCGATGTAGCCGCCGTTGACGAGCGCTATCTGGCCGGTGCGCTCGGCCCAGGCGACCATCGCTCGGGTGGCGCGGTGCGGCCGGTAGGCGTCGTAGACGAGCAGGCCAAGGCCTTTCGGTGCGAGGTCGGCCTGGACCTGCGCGAGCGCCTTGGCCGGAGCCTCGAGCATCCAGGCGCCCGCTGTTCCATAGCCGGGCAGGGGCGCGCCGGTGAAGTTGCCGGAGGTGTGGTAGCGGATCTCCAGCCGCAGGCACGGCACCGCCGCGGTCAGGTCGACGAAGCCCTCGGGCGGAGCCCGCGACGCACTCGCCCGCTCGGTGCTCGCCTGCGGCCTGTCGGCCACCGGCGCCGCCGCCATCGAAGACAGCGCCCCGACGATGGCCAGCGCAATCGGCAGGCAACTCTCGCGGCGAAGGACCATGAGCCTCTCCGTCCCTGGCTTTCCGGAACGCGTGCGCCGTCGAGGATAGTCGCGGCGCTCCGGCACCTCAACGAGAGAGGGCGGCCCCGCCGCTTCGGAAAGCGGCCGGCCTGCCCGCCGTCCGGCACGAAGGCCGGCGCCCGGGGAAGGCCGGCACGAAGGCCGGCGCTCCGGTTGCCGTGGCAGCGTCGACGGGGCCGGCTCAACGCTTGGGCTTTGGTTCCGTCAGCCGCTCGCTCAGCATGTTGCAGAAGAGCGCGCCCTGTTCGATCGCGTCGTCGAGGGCCCGGTGGGTGTGCGGGTGGCGATCGAACCAGCGGGCGGGCATGTTGCGCTTGGTCGCCAGGCGGAAGTCGACTCGCATCAGCGCCATCGCGTAGGTGCGGATGTCGAGTGCCGAGTGGGTGAACGGGTTCTTGCCGGTGAAGCGCACCAGGTACCAGTGCACGAAGGCGAAGTCGAACGAGGCAGGGTAGCCGACGAACACCGGCTTGCCCGGGAGGCTGTGCACCCAGGCCGCGTAGCGCTGCATCGAGGCGCCGGGAGGCTGGGGCTCTTTGCGGCAGGCCTCCCAGGCCTCGGGGTGGCCCTTCCACCAGGCCATCGTCGCCGGGTGCTGCCCCGCGCCGGGCAGCGTCTCGAGGTTGACCTCGAAGGTGCTCACCAGCGTCTTGTCCGCGAGGAAGGCGGCCGACCCGAGGCTGAGCATCGAGTACGGACCGGGGATGGGCCCGTCGGCCTCGACGTCGGTGCTGACGTAGATCTCCTTGATCCGCGCCATCGGCTCCTTTCGCCTCCTGGGACATCGAGGCGAGCGCCACCATGCGCTCCTTGGGGTTCGAGGCCGGCGACTCCGGATAGCCTACTCGTCGGGCCAAGCGGGCACCGACTTGGTCTGCCCAGGCTCGATCTCCCCGAGATGCTCGAGCACTTCCCGGTAAGAAGGATGGTCCTTCGGATAGGTGAAGTGCCCGTGGCCCACCGTGCCGTCCGGGCCCTCGGCTCTCAGATCGAGCACGAGAGTGCCGTCTGCGAGCATCTGAGCGACACCTACCGAGCGCTGATTCGCTTCCATCACGAGACTCCCGCCAGGCCAGCTTCGAGGTTCCAATCGGCTTGCTCACTCAGGCGCTCAGAGACCTTGGCCTTGGGCAGTCTCTGCGCCTGGCCGGCCTCTTCGGCCGCGGGCGTCGGGGGTTGCAACGGCGGGCTCCTGTCGATCTTCGTCATCGGCCCCTCTCGCTCGTTCCCGTCGGCTCAGGCGACCACCCGTCCGTCGCTCCAGCCAATTTTCGGGCTACTCCCTGGCGAATTGCCAACGCAGGCTCGGCTTCGGACCAGGCGCGCTTCGGAACACCAAGCCCTTGCGCCGTCACTCCTTCATTTTCGCGGCAAACGCTTGCCCGCCGTCGCAGCGTCTCCGCTCGACTCATCCGGATGCTTTGAGAGGCGAAGAGGCGAGGCGACGGCGAGCGGCCTCCGGCTGAAGCTCCGTCGAGGAAGCCTTCTTCGACTCCGTCCGGTTCCGCTCACCCCAGCTCCCGCCGCGCGAGCGGCGGGAGCGCAGTCGAAGTAACCTCTCGACTTCGCTCGAGGTGACCGGGGGCGGCGGCGGGCCGAGTTCGAGGAGATTTCCCGACACCTCTCGCGAGCGTTCACACCGCCCCTGCGCGCCGCACCGGTTCAGGCCCGCCTCGTCGCCCTCGCGGTGCCCGCGGACGATCGAGCCGACCGCCTTGCCTCGCGCTGCGCCGGCTTCGAGCGCCCGTCCTACGGCTGGACGGGCTCGAGCGAGGAGGCCGAGCCGTAACCGGCCGCAGGCGAAGCCGCCGCCTCGGCGAAGGCCGCTCGACGCTTGCGCCCGCCCGGAGACGCGAGCCGCAGCTCGATCTGCCCGTCGCGCACCCGCAACTCGAAGCTCGGCTGCGGATACGGAGAGGGGCCGTGCACGACCGCGCCGTCGTCGAGCCGGTAGGCCGAGCCGTGGCACGGGCAGGTGAGGACTCCGCCCTCGACCCGGCCGCTCACCAGCGAGCAGCCCGCGTGCGCGCAGGTGTCGGCGAGGGCAAAGATGCGCTCGCCCTCGCGATAGAGCAGCACCGGCTCGCCGCGCAGCGTCGCGCGGGTGAGCACTCCCGCGGGCAGATCGGACTGCTCCATCACCGGCGTGAACTCGTCGACCTCGCGCGCCCAGGCGTTGCGGTCGACCTGGGTGCCAAGGGTGTAGACGAGGTGCCCGCCGAGGAAGGCGCCGGCAGAAGCGAGCGTGTAGCCGCCGACGGCGAGCGCCTTTCCCGCCGAGTGGCTGCCGCGAAGCCGCAACCACAGCGAGCCCCCGAACGCGCCGACCGCCGCGACGTTGAGCAGCGCGTGGACCAGGCCGACCGGTCGCTGGCGCCGGTTGACGTCGGACCAGTCGGCGAGCCCCGAGAGCGCCGCCAGGCCAGCTCCCGCGAGGCCGGTCCCCAACGCGACCGATGAGGCGAACCGGCCGGCGCGCGTGCCCCTGCGGTCGAGCAGATCGACCACCAGGGCAGCGGTCCAGGCGCCGATGGGCACGTCGGTGAGCGCCGGGTGCAGCGGGTGGCCCAGCCAAGTGCCGTTGAGCGCGTCCTTGGCGCGCTTCGCGCCCGGATTCGCCGTGAGCAGCCGGTGAGCGCGTGTCTGCCACGTCCGCGCAAAACCATCGATGCGCTTCTGATGGGAAAGCCCGAACAAGAGGCGCTGGAACATGAGTCCTCCAATCCATCGGCGAATCTGCCGTGCGCCTGGAATCTGGCCGCACAGGAGAGCAGGCGGAAGACACCCTCTGCCCGCCGCGTCAGGCTCTGCTCGGCACACCCGGTGGCGGATCGAGAGGTTCGTACTCGCCTGCTTTGATCCGGGCTGCGCCTCGGCAACCGCGCGCGCGGCGAATCGGAAACGGAACCGGGCCCGCCTACCGCAGGCAGAGCGCCGGGAGGCTCCGCCGCGCGACTCTGAGCTCTTCGACCGGGACGACGACGCCGAACCCCGCGCTCAGCTCGCCGGCCAGATAGCGCAGGCCGGGCGGGTCGTCGCGGCGGCGAACCCGCAGGACGCTGTTGCGCTCCCTGTCGCTCGGCCGGCTGAGGTCCATGCGCAGACGCGCGATGCCCTTGCCTCCTCGATGGATCAGCGTGAGCTGCGCGCCCTCGACACTCTCGACTATCGCCACGTGCGAGTACGGGTCGTTCACCCGGCCGTCGCGGTTGCGATCGTAGGTGTCGTGGAAGAAGGCAAGGTCGCCCGCCCGCGGTCGCGTCGTCGGCCGGGTCGCCAGCATCAGGGCTTCGGACCCGGTGCGCGCCCGCGCCGGCAGCGGCAACACCACGCCGACCTCGGCGAGCACGTGCTTGACGAAGCCGGAGCAGTCCCCGCCGAAAGGCCCGCCGACATATCGGGCGGCTTCCTTGGCGATCTCTCCGCCGAGCGCGCTGTCGACGGCTGCCGGCGAGTCGAGCGGAGCCGGGCGATCCGGGACGACGGCGCGCGTGGCGCAGCCGCTTCCCAGGGCGAGCAGGGCGAACGGAGCGAGGAGACAAGCCGCTGGAATGCGCATCACCGAAAGCCTTTTGCGACAGGGGTCCTGGCCCTCGGTGCCCTGTCGCCATACGCCACCAGGATCCCACGAAACCTGCACAGCGGCCCAGGGAGCGGGGCATCGCCCTTCGGGAGTCGGGGCCTCTCGACTCCGCTCCCTCGTTCCTCGGGAGGCTACGCTCGAGGTGAGCGGGGGAGGCCGAAGTCGGGCCCTCTCGACTCCGCTCCCGCCGCTCGCGCATCGGGAGCTACGCTCAGGGTGAGCGGGGGAGGCCGGGCTCGAAGAAGGATCTCTCGACGAGCCTTCAGTTCCCACCGGGGAACGACCCGCCGGCATCAAATACCGCGCGCTCGGTCCGCGCCCTTCTCCGGATCGATTGCCCCTGGCGACGCCCCGCTCCAACCTCGCGGCGGGAGGTCGCTCGCCGATGAAGCTCTCGACCCTCGTCGATCAGCGCTTGATGAAGGTGAACCTGCGCGCCACCACCGCGGCCGGTGTGCTCGACGAGCTCTCCCGCCTCGTCTGCGCGCGGCACTTCCCGCTCGAGTGCGCCGAGCTGGTGCGCCGGCTGGTCGAACGCGAACAGGCCGAATCGACCGGGCTTGGCGGCGGGGTCGCCGTGCCGCACTGCCGAGTCCCCGGCATCGCCCGGCCCGTCCTCTGCGTCGGCACCTCGCGCGCGGGCGTCGACTTCGCCGCTCCGGATCGGGCGCCGGTGCGGCTCTTCCTCCTCTTGATCAGTCCCGAGGGCGAGCCCGGGCTGCATCTGCAGGCGCTCTCCCAGCTCACCGCGCTCGCCCAGGACCCCGACGTGGTCTCCCGGCTGCTCGCGGCCCGAAGCGACCTCGAGCTCTTCCACCTGCTGCGCACCGAGCAGACCGACCATTTCGGCTACGCGTCGCTCAGCCCCGAGGAGTTCGCCGTCGAGCTCGGCACCACGACCCGCGGGCTCTCCGACGCGCAGGCGCAGAGGCGCCTCGCCCAGTACGGCCCCAACCGGCTGCACGAGCTTCGCAAGCGCTCGGTGCTGCGCGCCTTCCTCGCCAACTTCACCAACCTCTTCGCGCTGCTGCTCTGGGCCGCCGCGGCGCTCGCGTGGCTGGCGCGGATGCCTTCGGTCTCCTGGGCGGTCGTCGCGGTGATCGTCATCAACGGCCTCTTCAGCTTCTGGCAGGAGCGCCGGGCCGAGAGGGCGCTGGCGGCGCTCGCGGTGCTCTTGCCGAAGCGGGCCCGCGTCGTGCGCGAGGGGCGCGAGAGCGTCATCCCCGCCGAGGGGCTCGTCCCCGGCGACCTGGTGATCCTCGAGGAGGGCGACGCCATCTCGGCCGATGCCCGGCTCATCGAGTCGGACGGGCTGCGGGTGGACAACAGCGTCTTCTCCGGCGAGTCGCGCCCCGGCTACAAGTCGGCCGGGCCGCTGCCGTTGCACGAGCGCGACTTCGTCTGGACCGAGATCCCCAACCTGGTCTTCGCCGGGACGACCACGGTCTCCGGCGCGGGCCGGGCGCTGGTCTTCGCGACCGGGATGGCGACCGAGATCGGCAAGGTCGCCTGGCTCTCGCAGGCCATCGGCGAGGCGCGCAGCCCGCTGCAGCTCGAGCTCGACCGGCTGAGCCGGGTCATCGCCCTGCTCGCCGCGGGGCTGGGCCTGGGCTTCCTCGGCATCGGCACGCTGCTGGCCGAGCTCTCCTTCGGCGCCGCGGCGATCTTCGCCCTCGGCATCATCGTCGCCAACGTGCCCGAGGGCCTGCTGCCCACCGTCACCCTCTCGCTGGCGGTCGCCGTCCAGCGCATGACCCGCCGGCACGTCCTCGTCAAACGGCTCTCGGCGGTCGAGACGCTCGGCTCGACGACGGTGATCTGCTCGGACAAGACCGGCACCCTGACCACCAACCAGATCAGCGTCACCGAGGTCTCGGTCGACGGGCGCACCTACGCGGTCACCGGCACGAGCTACGAGCCGCAGGGCGAGCTGCGCCTCGACGGGCATCCGAGGTCCGTGGCCGAGCTGCGCGGCGACGCCGAGCTCGGGCTGCTGCTCGAGACCGGGGTGCTCTGCAGCACCGCGGCGCTGCTCGCGCCCGGCCCGGGGCGCGCGACCTGGTCGGTCGCCGGCGATCCGACCGAGGGCGCGCTGCTCGTCCTGGCGGCCAAGGCCGGCGTGGATCCCGAGGGCGCGCGCGAGGCGAGCCCGCCGCTGCGGCGCGTGCCCTTCGACTCGATCCGCAAGCGCATGAGCTCGCTGCACCGCAGCCCCGACGGCGCGCTGCGCCTCTACATCAAGGGCGCGCCCCGCGAGCTGCTGGCGCGCTCGACGCGGGTGTCGCGCGGCGGCGCGCCCGAGCCGTTCGACGAGGCGGGCCGCGCGGCGATCGCCGCCCGCATCGACCAGGCCGCCGGAAAGGGCTTTCGTGTCCTCGGCTTCGCCTATCGCGACTTCGAGTCCGACCCCGGCGAGTCCGGCGCCGAGGCGCTCGAGCGCGAGCTGACCTTCGTCGGCTTCGTGGCGATGCACGACCCGCCGCGCCCCGGGGTCGAGGAGGCGATAGCGCGCTGCCGCGAGGCGGGGATCCGGGTGTTGATGCTCACCGGCGACTTCGGCCCCACCGCGCTGGCGATAGCCCGCCGGATAGGCCTGGTCGGCGCGGGCCCGGCGCGCGCGGTCACCGGCGAGCAGCTCGCGGCGATGTCCGACGCGCAGCTCGAGGCCGAGCTGACCGGCGGCGAGCTCGTCTTCGCGCGCATCAGCCCCGAGCACAAGCTGCGGATCGTCGGCAGGCTTCAAGCGCTCGGCGAGGTGGTCGCGGTCACCGGCGACGGGGTCAACGACGCGCCCGCGCTGCGCAAGGCCGACATCGGGGTCGCGATGGGCCTGCGCGGCAGCGACGTCGCCCGCGAGTCGGCCGAGATGGTGCTGACCGACGACGACTTCTCGAGCATCGTCGCCGCGGTCGAGGAGGGGCGCGCGGTCTACGCCAACCTCCGCAAGTTCATCACCTACATCTTCGCGCACCTGGTGCCCGAGGCCGTGCCGTTCGTCCTCTTCGCCTTCCTGTCGATCCCCGTGCCGATCACCGTCCTGCTGATCCTGGCCATCGACCTGGGCACCGAGACCCTGCCGGCGCTGGCGCTGGGGGTCGAGCGGCCCGAGCCCGGAGTGATGCAGACGCAGCCGCGCGCGCGCACCGAGCACCTGGTCGACCGCGGCGTGCTCGCGCGCGGCTACGGCTTCCTCGGCCTGCTCAACGCCGCCGGGGTGATGGCCGCCTACTTCATCGTGCTGCTGCGCGGAGGCTGGAGCTTCGGCGAGCAGCTCGAGCCGAACCCGGCGACCTTCGCCAACCCGCTGCACCTGCAGGCGATGACCACCGTCTTCTGCGGCATCGTCGTCATGCAGATCGCCAACCTCTTCGCCTGCCGCAGCGCCGACAAGTCGGTCTTCGAGATTGGGCTGTTCGGCAACCGGCTGCTCTGGTGGGGCCTGGGCTTCGAGGTCGCCTTCATGTTGGCGCTCGTCTACGTGCCCGCGCTCCAGCGGGTCTTCGGCACCGCCGCGCTCGGCCCGCGGGAGTGGGCGTTGCTCGTCGGGCTGGCCGCGCTGGTCTTCGTCGCCGAGGAGGCGCGCAAGCGGATCGCCCGGGCGCGTCGCGAGCGGAGAGGGCGGAGCCTGGGTTGACCTTTGCCCCGGCCGCTCGATAGCCTGCCTATCGTTTCGCGAGCGACATCGGGGTGAGTTGCGCAGGGACCTCGCGAAGCGACCAACCATCCATCGACAGAGGTGCGTTTCTGGCCCGAGGCCCGGGCACCTCTGCCCATTTTCAAGGGAGGAGTCCCATGGGGACGGAGAACGAAGCGAACAACGAGACGGCGATGAGCGCCGAGGAGGCGCAGACCAACAAGGCCGCCTTTGAGCAGGTGCTGCCGCTACTGACCGCGATAGCCGAGGGCATGCTCATCATCCCGCGCACCGACATCTTGCTCGCGGCGATCTTCGCGATCGGTGTCGCCAAGAAGGTGAACGAGCCCGCGCTGCGCGCCATCTTCAGCAAGCTGCCGAACGACTTCTTCGATATCGCCCTGCTCAATCGACTCGAGCCGGCCGCGCGCGCGGCGATCTTCGCGCTAGACGAGGCGCAGGCTGCAGGCGCGCTCGCGAGCGAGGCGAAGCTGCCCGCCAAGCTGTCGCAGGAGGCCATGGAGATGCGCGGGCGGATGCTCAGAGTCCTCGACTACCACCTCGGCCACGACAAGGAGGTCGCAGCGCTTCTCGCCCTGGTTCGCCTCGGCGCCGGCTACGCGGACCTCTCGACTGACCTCGGGAAGCTCGCGGCGATCTTCCGGAGCCATGCCGAGGTGCTCTCGAAGGACCCCTACATCCGCGTCGCCGAGGATGCGGACACCGCGGACCGGCTCGCCAAGATCATCCAGGAGGAGCTCGGCGTCGGCGCGACCCCGAAGCAGAAGGAGCGAAAGGAGCTGCTCACCCGCGCGTGGACCCTGCTGTTCACGACCTACGAGCAGATCGCCGAGCCGGGCCGCTGGCTGCTCAAGAACCAGGGCGGCGACGCGCTGTTCGTGTCCTTGATCACCGCCGGGCGCAAGCCTCCCCGGCCCAAGAGCAAGGCCCCGCAGGCTGCGCTGACGGCCTGAGTCACTGCCGGTCGAGAGAACGACGCCGCCCGACTCCGTCAGGGGTCGGGCGGCGCTGTTGCGGGACCCTGGGGGTGGGCGGAGCCACATTCCACGGGTCGAGCGCTGCGCGGATCTCGTCGACGAGCGGGCCGATCGGCCCCGCCGTGCGCTGCAACAGATCGATGTCCTCGGAGTAGCGACCACGCGTTATCGAAGAAGAGAGACGCCTGGCAGCGCTTAACGAACTGAAAGAGGCAGAGCGTCCTTGGGCCGCATACCGAAGCCGGGCTTGACCGAGTGCAGACGGGACGTAAGATCGAGTCGTATCGGTAAAACCGATACCAGCGGACCATCCACATGCTCCCCCGTCCTACCATCGAAGCCTTCGACGCTTGGCTGGCGGCGCGCTCGCTTCGGCTCGAGGCGATCGTGGTCGGCGGCTCCGCGCTTGCGCTCCTGGGCGTAACCGATCGGCAGACGCGGGACGTCGATATCCTGCAACCTGAGTTGCCCGAGGAGATCGCTCTCGCCGCTCGAGAGTTCGCGGCCCACCTGCGCGCGCAAGGCGTCGAGCTCGCCGACGACTGGCTGAACAACGGTCCGACGCAGCTTGCTGAAGTGCTGCCCGAGGGCTGGAGCCTTCGCGTTCGCCTGGCTTTCGAGGGCGCCGCGCTGCGGCTGTCCGTGCTCGGACGCGCGGATCTTCTCAAGACCAAGCTCGCGCTGTGCGATCGCGGCACCGACCTCGCCGACTGCATCGCCCTGGCGCCTACCGCGGAGGAGCTGCAGCAATCGGAGCCGTGGCTCGCCATTCAGGACGCCAACCCGATGTGGCCGGACCATGTCCACGCCACGTTGGATGACCTTCGAAGGAGGCTTGGCCATGACGTATAGACGGCCGTCGGCGCTGGGCGACCGCCCGGACACCTTCACGCGCGACATGGTCGGCGTCGGGATGAGCTTCGCGGCGGAGCCGAATCCGGACGCGCCCATCGAGGAGACGCTCCTCCATGCCTCGTCGCTCGGGATGGACGACGGCGACCTGCGCGTGCTCTCGGTCCTCACGACCTGGCTCGGCGTCCACTCCACGCACCTCAACGCCGACCGCCTCGTCCGCTGTGTCTCGGAGCATCCGTCCGCGCGGGTCCGGGCGTATTGGGCCGCCGTCGCCCACTGGCTCCGGAAGGATCGCCGCTTCGCGCGGCTGACGAAGCTGTACCGGGGGCGAACGCTCGACCTGCTCCCCGTCGGCACCGAGTTCCAGATCGCCCGGCGCGGCGAAGACGAACGCTTCGCGGGGTCGGCCCTTCGGGTGCCGTCCGGCACGCTCCGCGACCGCGCCGCCGACGTGCTCTCCCCCGAGGCGCTCGTTCGCCAGCACGCGGGTTACCGCAACCGAGTTCGCATGGGGCCGACGTGGCGCGCCGACGTATGGACCGTCCTCGAGAGCGCGCCCGACTTGAGCGTCGCCGAGGTCGCGCGCCGCGCAGGCTCCTCCTTCGCCACGGCCTGGCAGGTGGTGCAGGACTTCGCGCTGCTGCGCGCATCGGGCGGACTCGCCGCTTCGTCGTAGCCTTCCGGGCCGATGCCGCGGATCGTCGAGCCGGTCGAAGGCTCCGTTGCCGAGGGGGGGCCTTTCACTCATCGAGTGGCGGGTAGGCGGGGTGGGCGTCGACCTTCCACTCATCGAGTCGCGAGGCCGCGCGGCGGGCGCCGCCCTTCGACTCATCGAGTGGCGAGAAGGGGGGGTAGCCGCCGTTTCTCGACTCATCGAGTGGCGGAAACGTCGCACAGGCGACGATCCTTGACTCATCGAGTGCCGAAAGCGTCCTGAAGGCGACGATCTTTCACTCATCGAGTGGCGAAGAGGCCGCGCGGGCGCCGAATCTTGACTCATCGAGTGCCGAAACGGCGGGTTGGGCACCGCCGGTCGACTCGTTGAGTGGCCGGATGGCGGGTTGGGAACGACCTCGCGACTCGTCGAGTGGCAGGGAGCGGGTTGGGCGACGACCCTTCACTCGATGAGTCCGCGCAGGGTGGCGCTTGGCGACGCCTTGAAACCCCGAAGAAGCCGCGCCGGCGGCGAATACGCCCGAGAGCTGGCTCACCGGATATGAAGACGATCCTCTAAGGCCCAGGGTGCTGGGCCCGGATTCGTGAGATCTCGATGGACGCCGACTCGGTCACCCGCATCCAGGCTCCGCGCAACCCCGAGGTGTCGCTGACCACCGTGCCGAGGCTCCACAAAAACCCCCAGTCTAAAGAAGGCTTGGACCTTGTTCTGCGAGAAGAGCAGCGTCGCGTCCTCGCCGGAGATGGACAAATTCATCGCGAGGCTCAGCACTACGCTGAATCAGCATGGATACCGAGTCACTCACCTCAACGATCACCAAGAGCTTTGGCCGGCTCGCTCGCGTGCGCGCCAGGCGGCCACAGCGCCTCTACCAGGTAGAAATCCCCGCGTTCCTCGCCGATGGCGACGCGGCCCAGATCTACCTGCGTGAGCTCGGTTCGGGCGAAGTGACCATGACCGACCTCGGCCACACGGCGATGCGCCTGAGCTACACGCGAAAGATCACTCGAGACGTGGAGGCCGCGCTCACCAAGCTTGGCGAAAGGCACGGGTTTCGGTTCCAGGACGGCGAATTCGTCGCGCAGATGCCGCGGTCGGAGATAACCGCGGGCGCCATCGGCCTCGCGCAGATCGAAGCGGCAGCAGAGGCGGTGGTCGAGGCATCGGCTCGTCAGCGCGTCGGCGAGCGCCGCTTTCGAGAGGCGGTTCGCGGGGTCCTCGAGAGCGCCTTCAAAGAGGCGTGCGAGCTCGACTACACCGATCGCGAGTCGGATCCTCAAGGGGACTACCGCATCGACGCCATGGTCCGTCCGGGCAGGATCGCGCTGGCCATCTCGGTCGTGCCGTCGCCGGTCGAGGCCGAGCGCGCAGTGGGCAACCAGCTCTTCCTCGAGCCTCGCCTTCGCGAGCCACACCACTGGATCGCCCTCCCGCGCGACATCAACAAGCTGCCGGACAGGACCCGCGCCCGGCTGATGAACAGCTACCTCGTGCCCGTGCCGAGCGTCGAAGAGGACCCGGCGTCGGTCGCGCCGAGGTTGCGACAGCTTGCTGCGTAGCGGCTGCCTCCAGGTCTCTTGGCTCCGCGACCCGCGTTCGCTTGCACATGGCCGGTAGACGCCTCGTCGGTCCGAGGAGGCGTCGCGGCGAGGGGCCGCACGAGCAGCTTCGCGATGGGCACCTGAGCCGGTCCGCGCACGGCAAGGCGCTCAAGCAGGCTCTCGATTCCGCCGTCGCCGACGCGCCGCGCCGCCGGGCGGGGATGGCCGTCCGCGGACCCCTCAGCTCCTGGACTCTCACCGTACCGGACTCTGCCGCACGGGCTGGTCGCAGAAGCGGGATTGTCCGCCCGCGCTCGAGTCGTCCACGCGTGAATTGACTGAGCCGCTTCGCCTCGACGAGCCTGCACCAATCCCCCGGCATCAGATAAAGGGCCTTCATGGAAAGCGCGCTTGCGAAGAAGAGAATCACGGTCCGCGAGTTGTGCCTCCTCGAGTGCGTCGGCATCCCGCACTTCCAGCGCGGGCTGGTCTGGAGCAGCGAGTCGACGGCGCTGCTGCTGGAGTCGCTCTACCTCGACACACCGCTGGGGACCGTCATTCTTTGGCAGCCAGAGAGCGCTACGAGCCATGGCATCAAGCTGCCGTGGACCCAGGGCGAGCCCAAGTACTTCGTCGTCGACGGCCAGCAGCGGCTGCGCACGCTACGCAGCGTGCTCTTCGATGACGAAGCACCGAGCGAGGCCGAGGAGCCCGAGGTCGGCGCCGAGGGTGAAGCTGCTCACGGCGAGCAGGCCGATGGCACGCAAAGGGTCTGGTGCCTGAACCTCGCGCGGATCAGGGAGCTCGCGCCCTACCTCTCGCCCGAGCTCCGCGGACAGCCGATGTTCATGAAGGTCCGCGACCCGGCCGCGGCCAAGGCGCGCTTCCGGCACAACCTGGTGCCGCTGCGCCGGCTGCGCGAGTGCTGGACTCCCGATACCGAAACCTACGTCCGCGAGCGGCTGCGCCTCACCGGTGACCGCGCCGATGATCTCGCGCGCGAGGCCGTCCTCCGCACAGTGAAAGAGAGGGTTGTGAAGGAAGTCGCGCAGATGGCGAACCGGCCTCTCGGCCTCGAAGTGCTCGAGGAGAAGGCAGGCCGATACGACGTCGACGAAGTCGTGCGGCTCTACAACCGAATCAACAGCGCCGGGCGGCGGGTCGAGGCCGAGGAGAAAGCACTTGCCACGTTGGTCTCGATCCATCCGGGCTCGACCGAGCGCATCAAGGAAATCTTCGAGGCCGTTCATCCCAGCGAGCAGAACGCCGGGCAATCGCGGGACGACCACTTGCAGCGCCAGAAGGAGAAGCACTTCGGCTTCAAGCTGTTCATCCGCGTCTTCGTGCAGGCCTGCTCCCACCACTTCAACTACAGCCCCGGCGCCAGCTCGCTCTCGTTCTCCCTCCTCGACGTCCCCCGAGTTCAGGACGAGCTCAGGGAACACCCCGAAGAGACGGCGAAGCTGTGGAGCTGGACGAAGGAGGTCCTCACGTTCGTGCGGCACACGATTCTCGCCGAGCGCCTCCACTGCGACGACCTTCGCTTCTGCCCGGACGCCTTCTCGCTCACGCCGCTCTTCCAACTGCTGCTCAAGTACCCGGCCCTCATGAAGCACGAGCGGTACTGGGACGTGCTCGCGAGATTCACCTTGCGGCTCTACCTCGCCGAGCCGAACGGCCGCGAGCTGATGAAGTTGTGCAACTCCATTCGCAACTCCCACACCTTCGAGGCGTGCCTGACCGCCATCGAGGCGCTGAAGCTGGACACCGACAAGCTTAACGAGCTCTTCGAGCGGTCGATGTCGCTGCAACACCGCGGAGCTCTGCTTCTCTATTGGCTCGAGCGGAAGGAACAGGCTCGAGACCTCAGCTACGAAAACCAGGTGCCTGTCGAGGGCGAGCGCGACGGGGCCAAAGCGCCGGTCAAAGAGCGCGTGCTTGCGGAGCTAGCCAAGCTTCCCAGCTACAACCGGGCGAGAGAGACCTCGGGAGAGGACGCGGCGGAGGCGCTGATCGACGAGAGCTGCGAGCCCGAGAAGCAGCACCTCGTTCCCTACTCGCTGCTGAAACCGCTCTTTGGGCTGAGCGGCTCGCGCGTCGGCAGCCACGAAATCAACTCGGTCGGCAACCTCACCTACATCTCCCGCCCGCTCAATCGCTCAAGCGGTCTCAGCGACAACCCCGCCGACCTGAGGCGCGAGACCGACGAGAACAAACGGGCGCACCTCCTGTCCGACGAGTTCATCACGCTCTATGAGGCCGTCCTCGCCGAGAAGGATCCCAAGCAGCGCCTGAGCAACTTCCAGGCGATGTATCAGAAGCGGACGAAGGCCATTGCCTCGGCCTTCGAGGACTGGATCGCCAGTCTCCCTGCCAAGCCGCCGGAGAAACTCGCGCAGGAGACCCTCCGCTTCTGCTCGATGGGCAGGGACCGCAAGCACTGGATTGCCAAACTCCCTGCCAAGCCGCCGGGGAAACTCGCGCCGGAGACCCTCCGCTTCTGCTCGATGGGCGAGGACCGCAAGCACTGGATTGCCAAACTCCCCGCCAAGCCGCCCGTGAGAATCGCGCCGGAAACCCTCCTCTTCTGCTCGACGGGCGAGGACCGGATCAGAGACTTGGGCTACGACGACCCGCGGCTCGAGGATGCGCTGCTCGCGCTGCTCCGACTGCCGGGGGTGAAGGTGGGCCAGAGGCGGCCAAGCGAGAAGACCGTCGAGCTCGTCGGGCAGTCGAAGGGCCCATCGAGGAGGACGCTCTTCAGGCTATTTCTGACTTCCGAGTTGGTGGCCATCGCGCCCCGTGGAGACGCCGGGGAACTGCTCGAAGAGCTCCGGCAAATCGCCGCGCGCGGTAGCGGAAAACCTCTGGCGAACGGGGCGACCGATCGCTTCGAGCAGAGCACCCGCGACAATGCCGGAATCAAGGCGAACCTCGACGCGCTCGCCCTGCTGCGCGAGCGGCTCGACACGCTCGGCCGCGCCTAGACAACCCCGCCTTTGGCTCACCGCCTCGCGGCAGCCTGTCGGTCGCCTCGCGCGAGGAGGCGCGACCGGGCATTGAGCTCGTTGCAGTCAGCTTTGCGACGACCGACGAGCCCGAGCCGCGGCGTATCGAACCGGCCACGGTCTCGTCCCCGAAGGCAAGCTGAAGCATTGCGTCAGCCGCTAATCGCCGCACGCCGATCTCGGCAGGCACCTCGCTGATTCCCCGCCGCCCGACTCGGCGTGAACCCTCGCGTGGACCGAATCCGCGCGCTCTAATACGGTGGGAGCCGCGCATCAGGTCGGGCAGCCAGATCACGCGTCTTCGCGCGACCGAGCGCTGACCTTCGCCGCCTTTGGCCCCTCTCGCCCTGTGCCCGGAGCGCCCCGTGAAACGGCTCGCCCTTCTGTCCCTCGGTCTCTGCCTCACCGCGGCAACTTCGGGCACAACGCTCGACCAGCTCCTCAAGCTGCTCGGCGACTGCAAGTGCGACGAGGCCTTCCTGCTCGTCTCGAAGATCGACGCCTCCCCTTCCGCCGCAAACAACGAGGCCGCCCGCGCCGTCACCCGCGGCGCTGCCCGATGCGGTGAGGCCGACCCCCTCCTCGCGCTCTCGTTCTCCTCGCTCGCAGCCCGCCTCGCCCCCGACGACGACCAAGTCCTGCTCGCCCACGCCGAGTGGCTCGCCGCCGCCCAGCAGCGCGGGGAGGCCGCGGCGGTGCTCGAGCGGATCATGGCGAAACGCTCGGCCGAGCAGTCGCCACGCGCCTGGCTGTTGCGCGGGAAGCTCGCCGCGCAAGAGCAAGACCACGACGTCGTCCGGCGGGCCCTCACGCCGCTCGCCGAGCATCCGGAGCTCGCCCAGCAAGTTGCGCCCTTGCTCGAGCAGAGCGAAGAGGCGCTCCGTCTCCGCGAGCAACGACGAGAGGCGCAGGCGAAGCTCGAGGCGAGGGCTCGGGCGCGCGCGCAAGCGGCGCTCGAAGCGGCGAAGGAGGACCAAGCGGCCCGCGACGACGATGGGGAAGAAGACGACGAGGCAGATGACGACGAGGACGAGCCGCGAAAGCCCGACACTGACGCTCCACAGGAGGGCCTCCGTGCGCACGACCTCGGCGACGGATCGCTGCGCGGCTTGCCCGGCAGCATCGGCCGGCATGGCCGCACCCGCTTCCTGATCACCGGGCTCGAGAAGGGCGCCGCGTACCGTTTCCTCGCTACCGGAAGGTGCAAGCGCGTCGAGAAGGAGATCACCGTCGGCGACTGCCGCACCGGCTACACCTCCCGAAGCTGGAAGCTGACCGACGCCGACGTCACCGGCCTCGACTTTCGCGTCCAGTTCGGCGACCAGCCCTCGCGCTCTCTCGGCGTCGCCCAGGACGGCAGCAAGGACCAGAACCGGGTCTCGTTCTTCGCCGATGCGGCGCGGATGACCCTCTCCGTCTTCGACGACAGCAGCACGAAGACCGAGGTCAACTGCACCATCGCCGACTTCGCAATCGAGAAGGAGTAGCGGCTCGACCACCACTGGTCGCTCGGCAGCCCGCCCTGCCGGCAGGCGAGCTGACGTGACGCTTCGGCCCATAAACTCGGGGCTCGCTCCCGAGAGCGGCTATCCTCGCCCTTTCCAACGATTTGAGCCGGGGGGCGGCAGGATTCTCGATGGCGCTTTGGCTCCCGCATTCCGCACCGCACGGCTGGACCCGCGAAGAGGTCGGTGGAAAGGCCTTTCACCTTCGCCGACTCGTCGACTGGTCCTTCCCGGTGCCGCGCTTCGGCGTCGTCACCACCGAGGCGTTCGATCGATGGAAGACGAGCGGCGAGCTGTCGCAGGAGCTCGTCACCGCGCTCTTGGCCGAAATCGCGGGCTGGAATGCCTCGTCGTTTGCGGTGCGCAGCAGCATGACCCTCGAGGACGGCGAGAGCGCGAGCTTCGCCGGCATCCTCGAGTCGTTCCTCCACGTGCCGGCGGCCGAAGTCCCCGCGCGCATCGTCGACTGCTTCCGTTCGCTCGAGTCCGAGCGGGCCCGCGCCTATCTCGAGCAGAAGGCGGGTCAGAGGTCGGCGCCGCGCGTCGCCGTGGTCGTGCAGGCGATGGTCGAGCCGGTCGCCAGCGGCGTCGCCTTCAGCCGCTCGCCGTCCCTCTCCTCCTCGCTCGTCTATGTCGAGGCCGGCCTCGGGCTCGGTGAGGGGATCGTCGGCGGCCAGGTCGAGGTCGACGCGCACTGGGTCGACCGCTTTGGCCGCGTCTGGAAGGAGGAGATCCGCACCAAGACGAGCCGCGTCGCCTTCGATCCCGCGACCAAGGCGGTGCGGCTCGAGCCGGTTCCGAAGGGCGTCGCGAACGCACCGGCGCTCTCGCCCGAGAAGCTCGTCGAGCTGTCGAAGCAGGTCCTCGCCATCGAGGCGCGGATGGGCCTGCCGTGCGACGTCGAGTGGGCGCTCGACGGCGCGGGCACGCTGCACCTCCTGCAGGCGCGGGCGATAACGCAGCCTCACGGCCGGCTGCACTGGTACGCCGACACCAACCTCTGCGAGAGCTACCCCGGCGTCGTCAGCCCGATGACCGCGAGCTTCGTGACCCGCGTCTACACCAAGGTGTTCGGCGAGGCGCTGGAGCTGGTCGGCGCGACGCCCGAGCGGCTGCGCGAGCTGCAACCGCTGCTCGACACGCTGGTGCGCGAGCACGCGGGCCACCTCTACTACCACCTCGACAGCTACTACTCGGTGCTGGCCTTCCTGCCCGGCGGCGAGAAGAACCTGAAGGCCTGGCATCAGATGATCGGCGGGGCGAGCCAGGGCGGCGACATCGGCTCGGCGCTCTCCGCCTCCTCGTGGCTCGAGCGCGCGCGCATCAGCGCAGGCCTCGCCCGCGTCATCGCCCGGCACACCGCGGTCTTCGACCGCTTCTGCCGCGAGGCGACGCTCACCCTCGACGGGCTCGACCGCCGCCTCGAGGCCTGCGCCGATTCCAAGGCGGCCGCGGCCTTCCTGCTCGAGACCATCGCGAGCGTGCGCGGCTGGGGCCTGACTGCGGTGAACGACTTCCTGGTCATGGTCGGGCTCAAGGCGCTCGCCAAAGTGCTCGGGCGCTCGGGGCTGACCGAGGAGCGGCTCGCGCCGCTGCTGCGCACCCGGCGCGGAGTCGACTCGATGCGCGCGGTGCGCGACCTCTCGAGGCTCGCGGCGCGGCTCCGGTCGAACGAGCGCTTCGTGGAGCTCCTCGACGACTACGTCGCCTCCCGGCCCGACGACCCTGACCTCGAAGGCGTCTTTGACGCGCTCGCCGCGGCCGGCTTCGCCGACGAGGTGACGCGCATCGACGCCTACCTGCTCGAGTTCGGCGACCGCGCCTTCGAGGAGCTCAAGCTCGAGTGCATGACCTTCCACCAGTCGCCGCGCGGGTTCGTCGAGCTGCTGCGCTTCTACTTCGACCCCCGGCGCGTGCCGCCGCCCGAGGTCGCGGCGGTCGACGGCGGCGAGCGCGGCCTCGATCTGTCGGCGGTGCGGCCCCTCGACCGCCCGTGGATGAAGGTGCTGCTGGGCTACACCGAGAAGACCATCCGGGCGCGCGAGTCCACCCGCCTGCTGCGCGGCCGCTACTACGGCTTCGTGCGTCGCTGCGTGCTCGCCCTCGGAGAGAAGCTGAAGTCTGAGCGACCCGAGCTCTTCGGTGCCTTCGCGCGCCGCGATTTCTTCGCGCTCAACCTGCCGCTGCTCGAGTCGTATCGCGACGGGACCGTCGAGATCGGCGCGCTGCGCGAGGAGATCGAGCGCCGCCGCGGCTGGGACGCGCAGCGCATCGAGTATCCCGAGCGCTTCTGCCACTGCGACGACGACGCCGAGCCCTACTTCCTGATCCCGACGAGGCCGGCCGCGCAGCCCGAGCCCGGCGTGCTGCGCGGCGTCGGCGCGTCGCCGGGCAAGGCGCGTGGACGGGCGCTCGTCGTCCGGGATCCCCGCGAGGCGCTCAAGGTCGCCGACCTGCCATCGCGCATCCTGGTAACCCGCTCGACCGACCCGGCCTGGATCTTCCTGATGTCCCAGTGCGCCGGCCTGCTCAGCGAAAAGGGCAGCCTGCTGAGCCACACCGCGATAGTCGGGCGCGAGCTGAAGATCCCCGCCGTCGTCGGGGCGACCGACGCGACCAAGTTGCTGAGCGATGGCGAGCTCATCGAGATCGACGGCGACAGCGGCGCCATCGAGAGGGTCGGGGACGTGGCGATGGACGCGGCCTGATGAGTCGTCGGCGCGAGTAGGTAGGGGCGTATGGCAATACGCCCGGCGCAGCATGAGGCCCCGGCCATTGAGGCACCACGCCGCTTTGAGAGGAGGGTCCGATGAAAGCAAGCGCTCCCGAGGTGGGACTCGCGGCGAAGCGACGAACACCGTCCGCTACCGCGACCGGGAGACCGGCGAGCTCGGTTACGAGCGGGTCTTCGGCGCCGACGCCCTGCACTTCCTCTACGAGACGCGGCGCGGCGGCCTGCTGCGGACGGGCTTGCGACGTCGAGCGGTGAGCCGGCTCTACGGCCTGTTGCAGCGGCGCGGCGCGAGCCGCAGGCGTATCCCCGACTTCGTCGCCGGCCTGGGCATCGACGCGAGTGAGGCCGAGCTGCCGCTCGAGGCCTACCGCTCGCTCGATGACTTCTTCACCCGGAGGCTCAAGCCCGGCGTGCGTCCGGTCGATCCCGATCCCCGGGTCCTCGTGTTCCCTGCCGACGGCCGCGTGCTCGTCTACCCGCGACTCGACGGCGTGCGGCTGCGCGTGAAGGGCTGCAGCGTGGACCTCGACGAGTTGCTTGGAGACCGCGAGGCGGCCTCGCGCTTTCGCGACGGGACGGCCGTCGTCGTGCGCCTCGCCCCGGCCGACTACCACCGCTTCCACTTCCCCGACGGCGGCGAGGCCGGCAACGCGCGGCCCATCCGCGGACCGCTCGAGTCGGTGCACGCCATCGCGCTCGACGCCGGCTCGCAGAGCCTTCACAACAAGCGCGAGGTGACCTGGATCTCGAGCCGCGGCTTCGGACAGCTCGCCATCGTCGAGGTCGGCGCGATGCTGGTCGGGACCATCGTGCAGACCTACGCGCCCGGCCCGGTCACTCGGGGCCAGGAGAAGGGCTACTTCCGCTTCGGCGGCTCGACCGTCGTGCTGCTGCTCGAGCCGGGGCGCCTGTGCCTCGACGCCGACCTGATAGAAGCGAGCGCCGCCGGCCTCGAGACGCGAGTGAAGATGGGAACGCGCATCGGCGAGGCTCCCTGAAGCTGTAGGAGAAGCCAGTGGCCCCAAGCCTCGTCGCCGTCGATCCCGCGGACTCCGCGAACCTCGAACGCTTCGTAGACCTGCCGCGCCGGGTCTACGCCGACGACCCGCGCTGGATCGAGCCGATGAGGGAAAGCGTCGCGGCCGACCTGGTCGGCAAGTCGGCCTTTCGCGCCTATGCCGGGCTGCAGGCCTTCGTGGCGATGGACGGCGACGAGGTCGTCGGCCGCTGTGCCGCGCTCCTCAACCCGCGCCTCCTCGCGGCCGACGACACGCCGCTCGGACAGGTCGGCCACTTCGAGTCGATCGACGATCGACAGGTCGCGCGGGCCTTGTTCGCGGCGGCGTTCGACTGGCTCCGGGCGCGGGGCGCGCGCTTCGCGAGCGGGCCGATGAACGGCGGCGCGCACCGCGCGCATCGGCTGCTCGTCGAAGGCTTCGAGCAAGAGCCGTTTCTCCTCGAGCCGCGCAACCCGCCCTACTACCCCCGGCTCTTCGCCGACAGCGGCTTCCAGCGCCTGCACACCTGGCGCAGCTTCGACTGGCAGCTTCCGCAGATAGAGCGGCTCCTCGACGCGATCTCGGGCGGTGAGGAGAGGGTCCGCAAGCGCGGCGACTACCGTGTCGAGACCACGGACGGCGCCGACCGCGGAGCGGTGCTCGGCCGCCTCCACACGCTGCTCGACGCCGCCTGGAGCGGGCACCTCGGCTACGCCGCGCTCGACTCCGCGGAGCTGGTCGAGGGCTTCGCCGGCCTGCTGGCGGTGATGAGCCCCCGCAGCCTCGGGGTGCTCGTCGACGCGCACAGCGGAGCGGACGCCGGGCTCGCCTACTACTACCCGGACTATGCCGCCGAGGTGCGCGCCCTGCGGGGCGAGGCGTCGGGTTGGGGCCGCTGGCTCGCGAGCGGGGTGCGACCGAAGCGCGCCGTGTACCACACCATCGCCCTGCGGCCGGAGGTGCGCAGCATCGGCGCCGCGCAGTTCCTGCTGGCCGAGATGGTCCGCAACTCGCTCGCCGACGGGCACGACCGCTGTGTGGTCGCCCTCGTCGACGAAGGCTTCCGCATCTTCGAGCGCGTCTCGCCGCCGAGCCGCAGGTACGAGCTCTACGGACGGCCGCTCTGATCAGCCCGGCGCGACTTCGACCGTCCCCGAGGTCCCGTCGACCAGCACTTCGTCACCGTCCTTGATCCGCGAGGTCACGTCGGGAATCGCGAGCACCGCGGGGATGCCGTATTCGCGGGAGACGACCGCCGCGTGGCAGAGCACGCCGCCGTTCTCGGTGACGACGCCGCCGATGCGGCCCATCAGCGGGGTCCAGCCGGGATCGGTGAAGACGGCGACGAGGATCTCGCCGGCTTCGATCCCGCTCGCCTCGGCGAGGTTGCGCGCGACCCGCGCCCGTCCCTTGGCGCGACCGGGCGACGCCGCAGTGCCCTTGAGCACGGTGGCGCCGGGGAGCGGCGCGACCGCGCGCTCGGCGAAGCGGTGGCGCGAGCCGATCTCGTTGGGGTTCTTGAAGTTGCGGAACGACTGCATCATCCGCCGGCCCGCCCTGGCGAGCCGCTGGGCCTCTTCCGCCGAGAGCTCGCCGCGCAGGGCCCGAATCACCTCTTCGCGGCGCAGGAACCAGACGTCCTCGGCGTCTTCGAGCAAGCCCGCTTCGGCGAGCCTGCGGCCGGCTTCGAGCGTCCAGCGCCGCACCAGGAAGTAGGCGTACGACGAGTGCTCGCGCATCTCCTCGCGCCACCAGGCGAAGGTGCGGATGAGGTCGAGTGCCTGCGCAAACGAGCGCTGGTCCCACGGCCGCAGCCGCAGCGCGCGCAGAGCCCGGCGGCGGACGGCGAGGAACTTCTCGTGCTGCTGGCGCGTCGCCTCGCGCGGGTTTCGACTCTCGCTGTAGCCCGCGAGCCCCTGCTCGAGCAGGCCGCGCACGTGCTCGAGATCCTCGTTCCAGCGCGGGACCCGGAGGTCGAGCTCGCGCTGGCTCTTGTGGCGCCAGCGGTTGGCGAAGGCCCAGACGAGCTGGCCGTCGACCGGCTTCTTCTCGCGGTGCAGGCGGCCCAACTGATCGTGCATGTCCTGGATAGGCCGCAGGTGCGCCAGGTCCTCGAGTCCGCCAACCAGGGTGAGCACGTCGAGCTTCTCGCCCGCGGCCTTCTCGGCCTTCGCGAGCTGGACCTTGAAGTCGAGCATCGCGTTGGAGGTGTTGAAGATGGTCGAGAAGTAGGTGGTCTCGGTGCGCAGGTGGAGCTGCTCGATCACCTCGCCATACCGCGCCGCGAAGCCTTCGGAGGGCAGCGCGCGAAGCTCCTCGTCGGACAGCTCGAAGGGGCGCTTGAAGGTCTCGAAGCTCTCCTTGAACGACCGGGCCCGCTCGAGCTGGCGCCGGTACTCGCGCCGCAGCGCGAAGAGGACGGGGATTGCCCGGGCCACCGTCCGCGGCGTCACCGGCGTCTTCAGGCCCTCGCCCTCGTAGTGCACGTCGACGCCGAGGTCCTTGTCGAAGTTGCGCTCGTTGAAGCCGGGGACCTTGGTCATCACGCGCTTGGTCTCGGTCAGGCTCCAATAAGGCCGGGCGAAGAAGGTGCGCGTCCAGTGGGTCTGGTAGTCCGGCTCGAGCAGCTTGATGGCCCGCAGGTAGCGGGGCAACGACAGCTCGAAGGCGGCCTCGTAGAGCGACCACATGAACGGCGTGCAGACCTCGGAGGAGACGCCGCCGTCGCGGAAGTCCGCGGTCGTCCACTCGCCGAGCTCGGGCGCGAAGGAGATCTTGGTGATCGGCCGGGCCTGGACGATGAAGGGCACGCCGTCGGCGACCACCCACTCGACGTCGACCGGTCTGCCGAGCCGCTCCTGGACCGCGGCGCCGAGCCCCGCCAGCCGATGCAGCTCGGCGCTCGAGAGCGTCTCGGCGTGCTCCCTGTCGGCGGGGACCGGCTCCTCGCGGGTGCCCTTGCCCTCGACCGCGCCGGCGACGCAGACGATCTTCCGGGTCTTGATCGCGATCTCGCGGGAGACGACCGCGCCGTCGGCCGCCGTGACCACGAAGCGGTCGGCGTTGGCCTTGCCCGAGACGAGCGCCTCGCCGAGCCCGAAGACCGCCTCGATCACCATCTGCTCCTCGCGCCCGGTGAGCGGGTCGACGCTGAAGAGCACGCCGGAGACGTCGGCGTCGATCATCTCCTGGACCACCACGCCCATGCCCAGCTCGCCCGCGCCGCCCGCGCGGCTCGCGGCGTAGCCGAGGACCCGCGGGCTCCACATCGAAGCCCAGCACTGCTTGAGCGCCGAGAGCAGCGCTTCGCGCCCGCGGACGTTGAGCACCGTCTCGTACTGTCCCGCGAAGCTCGCGTCGTCCAGGTCCTCTTTGGCGCCGCTCGAGCGGACGGCGACCGGGCGCGTGCCCTTGAAGAGCTCGCCATAGGCGCCGAGGACGGCCTGGGCTAGCTCCTCGGGGACGGGTGCCTCTGCGATCGAACGGCGCAGCCGCTCCGAGGCCTCTTCAACGCCGGCCTGCCCCGCGAGCTTCTCGAGGGCAGCGACCTGTCCGGCGAGCCCGGCGCCTTCGATGAACCGCCGCAACGCCTCGGCGGTGAACACGTATCCGGTCGGCACCGGGAAGCCCGCCGATCTGAGCTCGCCGAGCGACCAGGCCTTGCCGCCCACCTCGGGCAGGTCGTCACGGGAGATCTCGTCGAGCTGCAGGATGAGCGGCCGCTCGACAGCTTGCTCGGATGCCTTCAACGCGATGTTCGGAGCCGTCATGGCGGCGGATATTGCCACCGGGCGCGAGGGGGGGCGCCAAGAAAGGATGGAGTCCCAGATTCGGCAGGCCCGGTCGCGGGCGCAGCGTCAGCGACACCTACACACCTTCACCGCGTCTCCGCTGCCGAGGGCAACCGCCCAGGCTTCCGCTCGCTCTTCGTGCGTCCACGCGCCTGCTGCCCCGGCAGCCCCTCACTTGCGCTGCAGCTGCCTCCGGCGGGCATCGTCCTCTGCCTCCAGTCGCTTGCCGAGCTCCTCGACCCAGGCGCACGGCTCGGCGTCGTCCTGCATCCCCAGGTCGTAGCTGACGGGCTCGAGGAGCCAGATCTCCAAGATCCAGCGCGGGCCCTCGTTCGCCTCCCAGGCCTCCAACTCACCGCACGCCTCGCGGGAGAACGAGACCTCGACATCCTCGCCGCACTCAAGGCAGCGCACCCGGCCCTCGCCGCCCTCAGACATGCATTCCGCGACGCAGCCACAGGCGCTGCCCTCCCAGGCGACCACCTCCATCACTTTCAGGTCGCGGCACCGCGAGCAGGGCAGCGGCGGCGTTTTGTCGCCAAGCCTGTTGACGGGAAACCTTGCCATGGTCGGGTCTCCTCTCTGCGCGCGCCGCGCGCCGTCTGACTGGCACTGAGCATCGACCCTCTCACGCGGTACGGACACCGGAGAGTCTGAGCCCGCTCGCTCTGCCTGCTCCCCAGCGCTCCCGCGATCGACCGCCGTGACGGCGGAAGCTCTCTCTGCTCGTCGACCGCTCCCCTCGCCGCGTCAGAAGTTCTTTCGCACCTTCACGACGTACAGCACGAAGTTGAAGGCGAGGTGCAGCAGGGTCAGGGTCCCAATCCCCACGAGCACGAAGGCCAGGCTCCAGCCGAAGAGGAGCGCGCCGATCACCAGCGCAGCGATCACGCTGTCGGCCTGATCGATGACCAGGAAGAGCTTCCCCGTCAGGCCGCCGTCCGTCTTGCCGGGCGTGATGTTCAGGCGGCGCTTGGCGAAGGAGTTGGGCAGCTCTCCGACGACGTAGCCGAGGCCGAGCACCGCGTTGACGAGCGCATAGCCGGTCGCCTGCGCCAGTGCGCCGGAGGCGAGTCCCCAGGCGCCGAAGTCCATCGGCGCGATGCCCGCGGAGGCGGCCCACGTTCCGCCGGCGAGCCCCTGAACCGCGCCGAGCAGCGCGGTGGCGGCGACCATGAAGACGACACCGCGCCAGGTCTTGTTGTCACCGAAGAGCCGCTCTCCGCCCACGGTCCGCCCGCCGTCGATGGGCACCCGCAGCGCGGAGAAGAGGTCCTTCTTCACGACGACCATATGGAGCACGCCGCTGACGGTGACGGCGAGAGCGAGCCAGAGCGCCTGGACGATCAATGAGGTCACCACGCAGATCCTCTCAAGGCCCGCAGGTCCCCGGCGGCGCGTTGCTCGCGGGCGGGTTGGCAGGCGCCTCCATCCTCGGGCTCACGGCCCGAGCGGCCCCGCCTCACCGCCGGCCGAAGGAGCCGGCGAAGACGAGGTAGATGACGACCAGTCCAATCGCGGTCGCCCCGAGCACGCCGTACCAAGCGCCCCACGGCTTGCGCAGCTTGAAGCGGCCGACCATCGCCAGCGCCAGCAGGACGGCCGAGGCGTTGGCGGCTATCCGCAGCGGGACCGGGCCGTTGAAGCCGGCGAGGAAGGCGAGCGGGACGACGAGGGCGACGTAGGTCGTCGGCAGGCCTTCGGTGTAGCGGCCCGGGCCCTCGGGAGCCGGGACGGTGTCGAACCAGGCGAGCCGCCAGACCGCGGCCGCGGCGAGCGCGAAGAGCAGCGCCAGCTCGGCCGGACTGCGCATCCCCGCGGCGTACAGGAGGATGGCCGGCGCAAACCCGAAGGAGCAGGCGTCTACCGCCGAGTCGAGCCGCGCCCCGAAGCGCTCCTCCTCGGGCGTGCGCTTGAGCCGCCGCGCGACCACGCCGTCGAACAGGTCGGCCAGGCCAGCGCAGATCAAGGCGATGACGGAGAGGACGAGCTCGCCGTTGAGCGCGAACAGCGCGCTGGCGAGCGCCGAGCCGAGCCCGGCGAGCGTCAGCAGGTTCGCCGGGTTCATGAACCGCAGCATCTGGGCGCTACCCCGCTGCCCTGGCCGTCGCCGGGCGGTGCGTCAGCGACTCGAACACCTGCCTGTCGTGGCTGGGCACCAGGACCGGCTTGGCCGCGTCGTCGCGACAGGCGCGAAGGCGCGCGTAGGTGCGGCGCATCGCGGCCTTGTCCACGCCGAGCAACTTGGCCAGGCGCGACGGCTCGGCGTCCGGCGCGTATTCCCACTCGTGGTAGACCGCGTCGCCGACGTGGATGAACAGGCCCTGCGGCCCGCGCAGCGCCACCGCGAGGTGTCCCGGCGTATGCCCCTCGGCCTCGAGCAGCACCACCTCGTCGTCGCCGAAGAGGTCGAGGCTCGAGAGGAATCCGTAGCGGGCGCCTTGGCGCATGCGCACGACGCGGATGCGCTCGGCCGCGGCGAGGTCGCGAGCCCGGTAGCCGAGGTCGCGCGTCAGGCCGCTGAAGGCCCGCAGCTCATCGGGGGTCGTGACGATCTCGGCGTTGGGGAAGTCGGCCGCGCCGTTGACGTGGTCGAGGTGCAGGTGGGTGGCGACGATGGTCTTCACCTGACCCGGATCGAAGCCGAGCTCGGCGAGCTGGATCGAGACGGCGTCCTCGGGGCGCACCTGGATGCCCAGGCTCGTCGCGCGCGCCCGCCCGAGCTGGCCGACCGGGTCTTCGCAGACCGCCTCGCTCCAGCCGGCGTCCACGAGCAGCAGGCTGCCGTCGTCGCGCACGCAGACGGCCACGGTGAGCGAGAGCCTCGCGGTCGAGGGCGTCCAGACGGGCTCGGGAAAGACGAGGCCCCTGGGCGCTCTGAAGCCGCCGCAGGAGAGGAAGAAGAGTTCGCGCATGCTGTCCTCGCCGAAGAAGGCCGCGAGCGCGTCCAGAGGGCGGGCGGGCCCGGGCGAAAGGGCGTCGAAAATAGCGGCGCGTTCGGTAGCGGTCAAATACCGGCCCGCGACCGAGCCGGCGCGCCAGCTCGGAGCGCCTCGGGCAGCGAAACCCGCGCGATCTCGGGCCTTTTTTGAACAGTCCACTCTCGTTTGCTAGCATCCCGCGGATGCAAGAAAGCCCCTCTGCCGCAGCTCCCGAGACCGGCGCCAAGGTCTTTACGCCCGAGTGGCTGCGCGGAGTCCGCGAGTTCAACCGGCAGATGTTCCCGGTCTTTCCGAACGGCGCGGTGCTCTTCGCGCAGTTCGCGCTCAACTACGTCCTCGTCGCCCGCGTCCTGCTGCCCGAGCCGCAGGCGCCGGAGTGGCAGGCGCTGGTCTTCGGCGGGCTGAGCAGCGTCCTCTTCACCTACCTGCTGCGCGTCTTCGACGAGATCAAGGACTACCACTCCGACCACGTGAACTTCCCCGACCGCCCGCTGGTGCGCGGCCCGCTGGGACTTCGCGGAGCGCGGCACCTCTGGGGCGCGGTCGTCGTCCTGCTCGTGCTGCTGCAGCTCCCCTTCGTCACCAGGCCGGTGCTGGTCGGCTTCCTCATCGTGGTCGCCTACAGCTTCTTGTCCTTCAAGTGGTTCTTCATGGAGGACGAAATCCGCAGCAGCCTGCCCAAGGCGCTGCTGACCCATAACCCCATCGTCTACCTGTACCAGCTCTATCTGCTGAGCTTCTTCGGGCTGCCGTTCCTCACGGTGGGCCTGCTGCCGGCCACGCTCTTCGTCATCGGCGACACGATGGCGTGGACGGGCTGGGAGATCGCCCGGAAGATCCGCGGCACCGAGGAGGAGACGGCCTACACGACCTACAGCAAGATCTGGGGCCCGACGGCCGCGACGCTGCTCGTCGTCCTGCTGCTGGCCGGCTCCTGGGCGGTGACGATGACCACGGTGCGCGCCGCGCTGCGCTCCAACCTGGTGCTGCTGTTCTGGATTCCACCAGCGCTCGTGCTGGCTTTCACGCTCTTCAAGGCGCTCGGCTACATCCGCGATCCGCGCAAGGCGCCGCCTTTCCGCACCCTCGTCGAGAGCTTCAAGATCGCCACCTTCGCGGCAGTCACCCTCACGCTGACCCTGGGGATCGAGTAGTGGGCGAGCGACCGCAGCGCTCCGCCGGCCGGCGAGACGCCGGCGCTCCCTTCCTCGGGCCGCCAGCGCACGTCCCGTCCTGCCCAAGCGAGGTGGGCCTCTCCGGTCATCCCGAGCGTAGAGGCGACCAGCGGGAGCCTCGCAGTCGAGGGAGTCGCGACTCGCTTCGACCTGGCCAGCGAGACGCCGGCGCTCCCCTCCTCGACGCCGGTGGTCCCTTCTTCGCGGCTGCGCCGACCTCGCTCGGCGAAACCGCTTGGTGACTCGTGGCCCTTCTCGAAGCGACCGATCTGAAGAAGACCTACCGCCGTGGCGAACAGACCGTCGAGGCGCTGCGCGGCGTGAGCGTGCGGGTAGACCGCGGCGAGCTCGTCTCCATCATGGGCCCGAGCGGCTCGGGCAAGAGCACGCTGCTGCACCTGGTCGGCGGCCTCGACCGGCCGAGCGCGGGCAGCGTCCGGCTCGACGGCCAGGCGCTCGAGAGCTACTCGGACGGCGCTCTCTCGCGCTTCCGGCGCACGCGCCTGGGCTTCGTCTTCCAGTTCTTCAACCTGCTGCCCAACCTGAGCGCGCTCGAGAACGTCGCGCTGCCGCTGCTGCTCGACGGCGCCTCGCTCGGCACGGTCGCCCCGAAGGCCCGCGAGCTGCTCGCGCAGGTCGGGCTCGAGCAGCGCACCGATCACCGCCCCGCCCAGCTCTCGGGCGGCGAGATGCAGCGGGTGGCCATCGCCCGCGCCCTGGTCGGCGACCCGCTGCTCGTGCTCGCCGACGAGCCGACCGGCAACCTCGACAGCAAGGCGGGCGTCGCCGTCCTCGAGCTGCTGCAGAAGACGGTGCGCGAGCGCGGCCAGACGCTGATCATGGTGACGCACGACCCGAACGCCGCCGCCTACGGCACCCGGCAGATCCGGGTCCAGGACGGCCTCATCGCCTCCGACGAGCCGGGGCGATGATCAACGCCTTTCGCTTCCTCAGCCTGCGCCACCTGACGAGCAAGCCCTCGCGCTACCTGCTCACCGCGCTCGGGGTCGCCTGCGGGGTCGCGCTCTACCTCGCGGTCGCGCTCATCAATCGCGCCACCCTCAACAGCTTCCGCGAGACGGTCGAGTCGCTCACCGGCAAGGCGCAGCTCACGGTCCTGGGCCCCGAGTCCGGCTTCGAGGAGGGGCTCTCGGAGGAGCTGCGCGACGTCGAGGGGGTCAAGAGCGCGGTGCCGATGGTCGAGACCCGCGCCTGGTTCACGGGCGGCGACGGCCAGCAGCGCAGCCTGGCGATCCTCGGCATCGACCTGCTGCAGGAGTCCGCGGTCCGCAGCTACGAGAGCCGCGGCCAGGACGTCATCGACGACCCGCTGGTCTTCCTGAACAACCCCGACAGCATCGTGCTGACCACCCGCTTCGCCGCCGAGCACGGCCTGAAGCTCGACTCGCGCTTCAAGCTCAGCACCGCCTTCGGCGCCCGGGAGTTCGTCGTTCGCGGCCTGCTCGAGCCCGAAGGACCGGCCAAGGCCTACGGCGGCGCGCTGGCGATCATGGACATCGACGGGGCCCGCTACAGCTTCGGCAAGGAGGGCAAGGTCGACCGCATCGACATCGTCGTCGACAAGGGCGCCGACCTCGACGCGGTGACCCGCCGGCTCCAGGAGCGGTTGGGGCCGGCCTACCGGGTCGAGCGGCCCGACGCGCAGGCCGAGAGCCTGGGCAAGATGGTCGAGTCGTACCAGGCGCTGCTCGGCTTCTTCAGCCTGCTCGCCCTGCTGGTCGGCATCTTCCTCGTCGCCAACGCGGTGAGCGTCGCGGTCGCCGAGCGCCGCCGCGAGATCGGCACCCTGCGCGCGCTCGGCGCGACCCGGCTCTCCATCGTCGCGGTCTTCCTCGGCGAGGCGCTCGCCCTCGGCCTGGTCGGCGCGGCAGCCGGCATCGCCCTCGGCCGCGCGCTCGCTGGCGGGCTCGTCGCCTCGGTCGCCCGCTCGATGAGCGTCCAGTTCGTCACCCCGATCCAGGTCTCGGACGTGCGGCTCGACGCCGCCCAGGCTGGCGCGGGCATCGCCGTCGGCGCGCTCGCCGCCCTCCTCGCCGCGCTCGTCCCCGCGATTCGCACGGTGCAGGTCCATCCGCTCGAGGCCCTGCGCCCGCCGGTCTTCGACGATCAAGACGACGCGGGCCGTCTGAGCCGGCTCTCGCGGCTCGCGGGCGTGGGGATGCTCGTCGCGCTGCTCGTCTCCTCGCGGCTCGGCCTCGCCGGCAAGGTCGCGCTCTTCGAGACGCTCGACCCGCTCTTCGCCATCGGCGGGGCGCTGCTCGCCGGACCCTGGTTCGTCGCCGCGCTGGTGCGCGGGCTGCGAGCGGGCCTGGCGCGCTGGAGCTCGTCAACGGGTTCGAGGAGGAGCCCGGGGGAAGGCGCGCCCGCGGGCGAGAGCACCGCGCCAAGCGTCGGGCTCGAGGGCGGGGAGCAGGTCCGCGGCTCCCTCGACTCCGAGGCTCGCGCCCCTCGCCTCTACGCTCGGGCTGACCGGGGGGGCACCGCCCCAAGCGTCGAGCTCGAGGGCGGGGAGCAGGGCCGCGGCTCCCTCGACTCCGAGGCTCCCGCCCCTCGCCTCTACGCTCGGGATGGCCGGGGCGCGGCGGCGACGGTGCTGCGGCTCGCCTGCGACAACCTGCTGCGCAACCCCAAGCGCACCGGCAGCAACGTGATGAGCCTGATGGTCGGGCTGATGCTGGTGGTGGTGCTCTCGACGATGAGCGCGAGCTTCCAGGGCAGCGTCTCCGGCTGGTTCGCGCGCATCCTGCAGTGGGACCTGCTCGTCTCGGCGGCCGGCAACCTCGCGGCGACCAACGTGCAGCCGCTCCACGAGGAGGTCGCGCGCGAGCTGACCGAGATCGAGGGCGTGGAGGCCAACGCGGACGGGACCCTCTTCGCGATGCGCTTCTCGCGCACCGGCTACGCGGGCAAGCAGATAGGCCTGAAGGCCTTCGACCGGCCAGGCTCGCCGATCGAGTACGGGATCTTCGACGTGAAGGGCCGCCCGCCCGAGGAGGCGACGCGCGAGCTGTTCGACAGCGCCGAGCCGGCGGCGATGATCTCGGAGAACTTCGCGCTGCACTTCGGCAAGCGCGAGGGCGACACGCTCGAGCTCGACACGCCGAGCGGCAAGGAGCGCTTCCGCATCGTCGCGCAGGTGACCGACTTCGCCTCACCCGAGGGCGTGGTCTACCTGACGCGCGACACCTACAAGCGGCTCTGGAAGGAGCCGCTGGTGACCGGCTTCGGCGTGCGCGTCGCCCCCGGCGCCGACGTCGCCAAGGTGCGCCGCGAGCTCGACGAGCGCTTCGGCAAGAGCCGCGGCTTCGTCATCGCCTCGAGCGGCGAGCTGCGCCAGGACGCCGAGCGCTCGCTCGAAGAAGCCTTCGCCGCGACGCACGCGATAGAGCTGGCCGCGCTGCTCGTCGGGCTGCTCGGCCTGCTCAACACCCTGCTCGTCAGCGTCATGGAGCGCTTCCGCGAGCTGGGGATGCTCCGGGCGATCGGCATGTCGCGCGCGCAGCTCGCGGGGATGGTCTTCGCCGAGTCGGCGATCCTCGGGGTCTTCGGCGCGCTCGTCGCCGCGCTCCTCGGCGCCTATGTCTCGTGGGCCTGGCTCGTCGGCAGCCTGTCCCAGATGATCGGTTGGGTCATCGCCTTCCGCTTCCCGTGGAGCGCGGTGGGGCTCACGCTGCTGGCCGGAATCGCGGTGGCCGTGCTCGCCGGATGGCTGCCATCCAAGCGCGCGGCCGCCCTCGAGATAAGAGAGGCGCTCGACTATGAATAGGCTCGCTCTCGGCTTCCTCGCCCTCGCCCTGCTGCTGCCCGCGAGCCCTGCGCTCGCCGAAGAGGGCGCGGACGGCCTGATGCGCCGCAGCGAAAAGGCGCGCCGGCTGCGCGACGTCAACTCCGAGGGGCGCGTCGTCACCAAGGAGAAGGACGGCCGCGAGAAGGTGAAGACCTTCACCTGGTGGCGAAAGACGACCGAGGCCGGCCGCTTCCACACGCTGACGCGCTTCAAGACGCCGGCCGACGTGCGCGACGAGGCCATCCTCTTCCTCGAGCGCGACCGCGACACGAGCGACGTCTTCCTCTACCTGCCCAACTTCAAGAAGACCCGCCGCGTCGAGAGCCAGTCGCAGAGCGCCAGCTTCATGGGCACCGCGTTCAGCTACTCGGACATCGCCGCGCCGCACGCCGACGACTACACGCACAAGCTGCTCAAGTCCGAGCCGTGCCCCGGCGACGAGAAGAGCCGCTGCCAGGTCGTCGAGTCGGTGCCCGTCTCCGACGGCGTGAAGGAGCGCACCGGCTACGCGCGCATCGTCCAGTGGATCCACCCGGCGCACGCCCTGCCGGTCCGCGGCGACTTCTTCGGCGACGACGGCGAGCTGCGAAAGCGGCTGGCACAGGCGCGTATCGTCGAGGTCGACCCGGAGAACAGGAAGTGGATGGCGCACTGGCTGCGCATCGAGGACCTGAAGACCGGCCGCGTGAGCACGCTGGAGTTCGGCAACGTGAAGGTGAACGCCGGAATCCCCGACGCGATGTTCACCAAGGAGAGCTTGAAGCGGTAGGCGGGGATCTGGTGGGCGCGGACCGGTCAATCTTGAGAATGACGTCTAGGTGATCCAGAGCCGCTGACTGCGCGCTCAGAATGACCGGCGCAGGCTCCAGAGCTGCTGACTGCGCGATCAGCATGACCGGCGCGGTCTCCAGAACCGCAGGCTTCGCGATCAGCATGACCGGCGTCACCTCCAGAGCCGCTGACTGCGCGATCAGCATGATCGGCGCGGTCTCCAGAACCGCAGGCTTCGCGATCAGAATGACCGGCGCGGTCTCCAGAACCGCAGGCTTCGCGATCAGCATGACCGGCGCGGTCTCCAGAACCGCTGGCTTCGCGATCAGCATGACCGGCGCGGTCTCCAGAACCGCTGGCTTCGCGATCAGCATGACCGGCGAGGCGCTCCGGAACCGCTGGCTTCGCGATCAGCATGACCGGCGAGGCGCTCCAGAACCGCTGGCTTCGCGATCAGCATGACCGGCGAGGCGCTTCGGGCCCGTTCTTCGGTCGACCCGAGCGACGCGCGAGGCCGATTTCTCCATCGCAGCGACTCTTTTCTAGAATCGCCCGCGTGATCCGGCGCCTCCTACTCATCGCCCTGCTCGTGTCATCCAGTGCCCCCGCCCTGGCCGAGGATCCGCTCGATGAGGTCTCGGGGACCGAGGCATGGACCCCACCGCCGCGGCGCCGGGCCGAGCGCAGCACGCGCTACAGCGAGCTGCAGCGCCGCATGATGCTCGAGGCCGAGCGCGAGGAGGCGCTCGAGGAGTTCGAACAGGACAGGTACCGGTTCGCGCGCGAGCGCTCCGAGTACTCGTGGGACCGCGCCGACTTCATCCGGCGTCGCCGCGACATGCCGACCCCGGCGACCCTTGCTGGCGAGCATCCGCCCAAGTCCCGGCCCTTCGGCTCCAAGGCGCCCGCCCCGAGCCCGACCCGGCCAGAGCCCGTCCCCGCTGTCGCCAAGGACCCGCTCGCGACCGCACCCTCCGCCGACGAGGCGCCCTCGGCGCCGCCTTGGGGGCCCGACCCCGCGGAGGCTGCGCTCCCTCCGTGGCCGTCCGAGGAAGAGGCGCGCGGCCCGCTCATCTCCGGCCGGCTCTTCACGCACCTGTTCGCCCCGTTCACCAAGCAGCCCTTCCAGGACAGCATCCGGCAGCTCTCCGCGTCGTTGTGGCTCAGCGGAAAAGCGTCGATAGGCGAGGTCGCGAGCGCGGGGTTCACGCTGACCGGAGACGCCTTCCAGGCCCGCGTCGAATCGTCCGAGCACTTCAGGGCGCGCATCCGCGAGGCCTACTTCCTCTTCGCCAAGAGCGGCCTCGAGCTGCGCGTGGGCCAGCAGGTCATCCCCTGGGGCAACGCCGACGGCTACAACCCCACCGACTTCCTGGGCGCGCGCGACTACACCTTCCTCGCCTCCGATGACGAGCTGCGCAGGCTCGGCTCGCTCACGGCGCAGGTGAGCTGGACGCCGGACTCCGGCAGCTCGCCATTCACGCTGAGCCTGTCGTGGACCCCCATCGCGCCGCGGTCGCGGCTGCTCATTCCTTCATCGGCGTTGCCGGCCGGGCTCATCGAGCTCGAAGCCGCCTCGCCGGCGGCGAAGCTCTCGGAGTCTGCCTTTGCGATCAAGGCGAGCTACCTCGGCACAGGCTGGGACGCGGCGCTCGTCGGGTTCCACGGCTACTCGCACCTGTCCGAGCTCGCGCTCGATTCCATCGGCATCGAGGGCGCGTCGATTACCCAGGAATTCAACCGGCTCGACGCCGTCGGGGCCGAGGCTTCCTTCTCGTACGACAAGTGGATCTTCCGCTTCGAAGGCGCCTGGCGCGCGACCGCGAACCCCGACGGCACGAGCCCGCTGGTCGAGCCGTCGGGGCTCGATGCCGTGGTGGGAATCGAGCGCCCCATCGGCGAGCACGTGCGGGTGCACGGCCAGATGCTCTGGCGCTACTACCCGAGCTTCCAGGGGCCGGAAGCGGTGACGGCGGACGACCCGATGGAGGCCGAGATCCAACGCGGGCTCGCCTCGGCCAACGCGCTGCTGCACAACTACCAGGACCAGAACCGGCCGGCCTCGACGCTGCGGCTGACCTTCGAGAGCGCCGACAACGAGCTCGAGCTCTCGGCCCTCGCCTTCGTGAACTGGGTCGGCCGCGATTACCTCGTCAGGCCCTCGCTGCTCTATCGCTTCGCCGAGACCGGAACGGTCGCCGTGGGAATCGACTACTACGGCGGCCCGAAGGATCGGCCATTCGGCGCGCTGCACGAGTACCGGTCGCTCTTCGTGCAGACGAAGTGGGTGTTTTGAGGGGGACGATCGAGGGTCGACAGGCAGGGCTTTTCCCGAACCGGGGCCGGGGTTGGTAGGGGCGCATCGCAATGCGCCCGGCCCCGCAGGCCCCGCTGGGTCATAGAAGGCTCGGTCCACGCTCGGTTACTCCCCGAGAGCTGAGGCACACGGCTCCGCGGAACCTGCAAGATTGCATTGAAGCTATTGCGATCCGCGTCCCCGCCGGACGAAGGGAGCGTTCCTCTACGCGCTCGGTCACCTGGCTCTACGACAGGCTGCCAAAGCTGTGGCCGACGAGAGGAGGCTTGCCCGACAGCTTCCCGACCGCGGCGGCGGCGCCCGGCGATTTCCAGTCCCCGCTGCTATCCTTTTTCTAATGATCAATCCCGACCTCATCGCCCCGGAAACCGTCCGGCCGTTTAGTCGGCAGGAATACGACCGCATGGTCGAGCAGGGATTGCTCGGGGACGAACGCGTCGAGCTACTCGCCGGAGCGCTCATCCGAATGGCGCCACAGGGACCGGAGCACGCGGAAGTCATCACCAAGCTGCAGGAGTTGCTCGTCGAGGCGACCCACGGAAGCGCGCGCGTGCGCACTCAAATGCCGTTCGCCGCTTCGGATGACTCCCAACCCGAGCCCGATCTCGCCCTCGTGCCGCCCGGCGACTACTCCAAGGCGCATCCGGCGCGTGCGCTCCTGATCGTCGAGGTCGCCGACGCCACCCGGCGCAAGGACCGCGAGCTCAAGTCGCGCATCTACGCTGAGGCCGGCGTCCCGGAATATTGGGTCGTCGATCTGGTCAAGAGGCGCATCGAGGTGCGGCGCCGGCCGTTGGAAGGCGACTACACCGAGCTCAAGAGCGTGACCGCGGGCGTGCTCCGGCCCGATGCGTTCCCGGACGTCGAGGTGCCCGTCTCCCAGGTGCTCGGCTGAGCGGACCTCGCCCGAGGGATCGTTGGCGCTCGTATGCCGAACATTCGCGCCACCTCTCCCGGCGACAATGCCATCGAGCCCTCATGCAGCTCCTGAGCGCTCCCGCGCGGCACGAAGGCCGGCGCTCCGAGAAATCGGTGCGTGAGCTCCGGCTCAGGGAGAAGGCGGTGACAAGGTCGCATCCAGGATGAAGGAGCCAGCCGTCTCGGCGAGGCCGTCGATCCAGAGGTAGTAGGCCCCAGCCGACAATCCGGCGGCCCGAAGCGTCACGTCCTGTCCGACGAAGGGCGCGGACGCGCAAGCGACTTCGGGCCCATCGCAGGAGGTCGAGCGCAGGTACATCACCGCCTGGAACGTCGGCGTGTTGGGAACCAGGGTTGCCTCCAGGTCCAGCACAGCATCCGTGGTGAAGGTGAACACGAGGTCCTTGCCCTCTGCGCCGCCGCAGCTTCCCGCGGTGTCTTCGATCATCGTGCGCGTGTTGCCAAAGGCCTGGGCTGTCCGGCCTTCGCTGCCCCCAGAGAAAACGAGCGACTTCGGCAGGGAGCAGGAATCGCCTTCGATTGGCGCGGTGAGAATCAGCATCGCGTCGAAGCCGCCCTCTGCGCCGGCCTGGCTGTCTATCCACAGGTAGTGGTCGCCCGGCGAGAGACCGTCGACCGGCAGATAGGCGTCGGCCCCAGGCTCCGACGGGACAGCACACGCAACCTCGGCGTTGTGGCAATGGCCGCTGCGTAGGTAGACGACCGGCTGCAGCACGCCGTCCGAGGGGATCACGCTCACACGCAGATTCATCGGCGAGCTTGTCGAGAACCTGTAGACGAGATCGCCACCGCCGGCACCGCCGCACGAGCCTTGGGCATCGTCCGCGCGCGTTGCCGTGTTTCCGCTCCAGGTGACGCTGCCCTGAGTCGATGTGAAGGTCGAGGGGTTGGCGCACGACTCCCCGGAAGCTCCGGCGTCTGCGCTTCCCGAATCGGTCTCGCCCGCATCCGCCGGGTCGCTCGCGTCGGCGCCCGAGGCATCCGACGGGCCGCCCGCATCTGCCGGGTCGCTCGCATCTGCGGGATCGCCTGCATCCGCCGGGTCGCCTGCATCCGCCGGGTCGCTCGCGTCGGCGCCCGAGGCATCCGACGGGCCGCCATCTTCGTCAGAGGCGTCCGAGGTGCCTCCATCGATCTCGCCGCCGTCGTTCGTGCCCGCGTCAACTGAACCCGCATCGGGCCCGGCGGCATCGAAGCGGCTGTCCACGATGCCCGAATCGAGCGCTTCGCTCCCATCCATGCGAACGACCGGCGGCGCCTCATTTCCGCAGGCGGAAAGGCCGAGCAGGCAGGCGAGCGCCGTCCTCACGAGGCGGAGATGCACGTTCATCGGCGGTCCTTTCAAGGCGCCCTCGTGGCTTCATTCTCTCCCGAGAATGCCGCGAATCGCAGGGCTCGCTCTGACGCAGCGGATTGGCGCGACGCGTCATCAAATCGCGTGCCTGCTGCTGTTGTCGATTGGAGAAGTCCTTGTTAGGACCCCTGCTCCCCGAGTCCTTGGGTGACACGCAAACCAGCAGGAGAGACTTCCATGAGCGACCAAGCGAGCCTGGGCATCGACATCGGCTCGACCAACGTCAAGATCTGCTTTGTTCGCGCTGGTCGCGAGGAGTGGTCGGAGATTCGCGCGCACGACGGAGACCTGGCCGGCACCGTCCAGCGCATCCTCGGCGAGCGCGGCGTCTCGCCCGGCATTCCTGCTGTCGTCACCGGACAGGAAGGCCGCAAGAGCTTCGCTATCCCGAGTGTCATCGCGCCGGTCGCCATCGAGGAGGCAGTGCAGCGGCTCGGGCTCGACGTCGACGCGGTCGTCTCGGTGGGCGGCGAGGATCTGGTCGTCTACACCGTCGACGCCAACCGGAACATCGTGAACACCTACGCCGGCAACAAGTGCGCCTCGGGCACCGGCGAGTTCTTCGCCCAGCAGCTCAAGCGCATGGACCTCGAGCTCGACGCGGTCGATCGCCCCGAGGTCGCCACCGCCACGGTGAGCCGGCTGTCGGCCCGCTGCTCGGTCTTCATGAAGAGCGACTGCACGCACAAGCTGAACAAGGGCGAGGCCAACAAGAACGACATCGTCCTCAGCCTCTCGAACGTCATGGCGCGCAAGGTGCTCGAGTTCCTCGCCAAGGCGCGCATCGAGAAGGGGCGCGTGCTCGTGGTCGGCGGCGCGACCGGCAATCCGCACCTGCTGCGCTTCGTGCGCGAAGGGCTGCCCTCGGTCGAGCTCGTCGTCCCCGAGCAGGCGCCTTACCTCGAGGCCTACGGCGCAGCCTTCCTGGCCGGCGAGCAGGGCCGAGCGCTGCCGGCGTTCGACGCGCTCGTCCACGGCGCTGCCATCGAGTACGCGCGCGGCAAGCCGCTCTCCGAAGCGCAGGCCAAGGTCGTCTTCGTCCCCTCGCGCCGCGGTACGGCCAAGGCCGGGCGCGACTTCGTCCTCGGGGTCGACGGCGGCTCGACGACGACCAAGGTCGCGCTCATCGACATGGAGACCAAGGAGATCGTCGCCAGCCACTACGGGCGCACCCTGGGCGATCCGGTCGCTTCGCTGAAGCGCTGCCTCGAGGAGGTGCGCGGGCAGATCGAGGCGACGCTCGGCGAGGGCGCCCGCCCCAGGATCCGCCTCCTCGCCACCACCGGCTCGAGCCGCGAGCTGCTCGGGGTCTACTGCGAGACCCCGGGCATCTACAACGAGATCATCGCCCACACCGTCGGCACCACGTTCTTCGACCGGGACATCGACACCATCTTCGAGATCGGCGGCCAGGACGCGAAGTACGTCTACCTGCGCAACCGCGTCCCGGTGGACTACGCGATGAACGAGGCCTGCAGTGCGGGCACCGGCTCGTTCCTCGAGGAGTCGGCCGCCGGCGACCTCGACATCCGCCGCGCCGAAGAGATCGGCCCCATCGCGATGAAGGCGGCCTCGCCGCTGCGCTTCGGCGAGCACTGCTCGGCCTTCATCAACTCCGACATCCGCAAGGCCATCCAGCAAGGCGCGGCCCGCGAGGATCTGGTCGCCGGCCTGGTGCTGTCGATCGTCGCCAACTACCTCAACCGCGTCGTCGGCAACCGGCGGGTCGGCGAGCACATCGTGCTGCAGGGCGGCGTCGCCAAGAACCCGGCGGTGGCCTACGCCTTCGCCTCGCTGCTCGAGAAGAAGATCATCGTCCCGCCCGACCCGGAGCTGATGGGCTGCTTCGGCGTCGGCCTGCTCGCGCTCGAGAAGCTGGCCGCCGGCGAGCTGCAGCTCGAGGACTACTCGCTCGACGACCTGATCTCGCGGCAGATCGTCTACGAGAAGGAGTACCGCTGCAAAGCCTGCGACAACTACTGCCCCATCCGCATCCTCAAGGTCGGCGACCACCGCTACCACTTCGGTGGACGCTGCAACAAGTACGCGAACCTGCGCCGCAAGGTGGCCGACACCGACGACGTCGTCGACTACACCGAGGTGCGCGAGCAGCTCTACTTCGAGAAGTACGCGCCGCCGCCCGACCTGGGCACCTCCCGGGCGATCACCGTGGGCGTGCCCAAGACCTTGAGCGTCCACTCGCTCTGGCCGCTCTACTCGAACTTCTTCCACGAGATCGGGGTGGGCACCCGGCTCGTCGACGAGATCGACGAGAAGGGCGCGGCCCGCTGCGAGAGCAGCTTCTGCTATCCGGCCGAGATCGCCCACGGCATGACCGAGTCGATGCTCAAGACGAAGTCCGACTTCTGGTTCCTGCCGCAGTTCAAGGCGATGCCCAGCTACGAGAGCGACGTGCACGCCTGCCTGTGCCCGATCATGCAGGGCCTGCCGTACTACCTGCGCACCGCGTTCAAGCTGAACGACCGGCGCATCCTGCGCCCGGTGCTCGACTTCACGCAGGGCTTCGACGCGGGCCTGGAGCCGATGGTCGAGGTGGCCGCGCAGATGGGCATCGGCCGCGACGAAGCCGAGCGCGCCTATCGGATCGCCGTCGCCAAGCAGATCGCCTGCTACAAGGAGGGCCGCGAGATCGGCGCGCGCGTGCTCGAGGAGGCCAAGAGCGCCAAGCGGCCGGTCATCGTGCTGTGCGGCCGGCCCTACAACGCGTTCGCCGCCGAGGCGAACATGGGCATCCCGCGCAAGTTCAAGACGCGCGGCTACACGCTGCTGCCGTTCGACTTCGTGCCGGTCGAGGACGAAGAGATCCTGCCGAACATGTACTGGTACTACGGCCAGCAGAACCTCAAGGCCGTCACCCAGCTCAAGAAGCACCCGAACGTCTTCGCGACCTTCGTCACCAACTTTAGCTGCGCCCCCGACTCGTTCATCCTCCACTACCTGCGCTGGGTCTCGAACACCAAGCCGTTCCTGGTGCTCGAGCTCGACTCGCACACCGCCGACGCGGGCGTCGACACGCGCATCGAGGCCTTCCTCGACATCATCGAGGGCTACCGGCGCGCGCAGGTGACCGAGGAGCCGATGATGGTCGAGCGCGACTGGGACGTCGTGCTCGAGGGCGAGGACGCGACCATCGTCCACCGCCGCACCGGCGAGCGCATGGGCCTGCGCGACCCGCGGGTCAAGCTGATCTGGCCGTCGATGGGCGCGCTGGGCACCCGGCTCATCTCGCAGATCGCGCGCGACTACGGCATCGACTCGGTGGCGCTCGCGCCGGCCGACGTGCAGACCGCGGCGCGCGCCCGCGCGGTGGCCAGCGGCAAGGAGTGCATCCCCGCGCTGCTCGTGCTCGGTGCCTACCTGAAGTACTTCGCCGAGAACGAGACCGACCCGAACCGCGTCTACCTGCTCTTCATGCCGCTGACGACCGGACCCTGCCGCACCGGGCAGTACGCGGTCTTCTACCAGAGCCTCTTCCAGGAGCTCGGCTACAAGAACGTCGTCGTCCTCTCGCTCAACTCGGACAACTCGTACGCGGAGCTCGGCGGCGAGTTCAACAAGCGGGCGTGGTGGTCGGTGGTCCTCAGCGACTACATGGTCGACGTCCAGATGGCGCTGCGCGCGCTGGCGGCCGACCGCGCCGAGGCCCAGGCCGTCTACGAGGCGGTGTGCGAGGAGATGGTGGAGGCGGCCGGGCGCGGGACCGCCGCGCTCGAGCACGGTCTGGCGCGCTGGGCGCGCAAGCTGGGCGGCATCCGGCTCAAGCGCCGCATGTCGCGGGCGCGGCGGGTGCTGGTCGTCGGCGAGATCTTCGTGCGCCGCGACGACTTCTCGGTCGAGACGCTCATCGCGCACCTGGCCGACAAGGAGATCGTGCCCAAGGTGACCAGCCTCTCCGAGTGGATCCACTACCTGGACTACGACCAGGTGAGGAAGCTGCGCAAGTCGCTCGCCGCGATGCCCGCGATGCGTCGGCTGATCTCGCCGGAAGCGCGCAAGCTCGCCTACCTGAAGGTCGAGATGCTCTGGAAGGGGTGGGTCGAGCACAAGATCGTCAAAGAGCTCGGCGCCAGCGGCCTCATCCCCGAGTCACCGCACGGGATGGAGCGGATCATGGCCCGCTCGACCGAGTTCACGACCCCGGAGCTCGAGAGCGAAGCCTCGCTGTCGCCAGCGGTGGCCGCGGTGGCGATGGACGAGGGGTATGACGGCGTGGCGATCATCGCGCCGTTCGCTTGCCTGCCGGGCCGGCTTATCGAGGCGCTCTTCGCGCCGTGGGCGCGCGAGCGGCGGCTGCCGGTGATCTCGCTCGAGAACGACGGCAATCCCTACCCGCCGAACGTGGTGAGCCGCATCGAGATCTTCTCGCACAACGTCAGCCGAGGGATCCGCGAGAGCTCGGCAGTCACCTCGGGCAGCCAGGAGAGCAGCCGCGCGACCGTCGGTGCCGGCGCCGAGGCGACCGGTTGCGAAAGCTGCTCCGGCTGCGGCTGTGAGCAGCCTCCGCGAGCGCGGCCGAACTGAAGCGCTCGAGCAACCGGAGGGCCGGGAACAAGGGCGTGCGCCGCTGCGGCGTGCGCCCTTGGTCTTTCGAGCGAGGGAATAGGCCCGCTGCGCGAGCGGCGCGCTGAGCGCGCTCTTCCTACCGTCGGTCCGCCCGGTGCCTGGGAGCCTCGCCGAGCTGAAAAGCTGTCGCTGGACCCCTCGAGCGAAGGCCGGTCAGCCGCCCGCGTTCCCCGGGAGGCAATGCTCGGGGTGAGCGGGAGGCGGTCCGAGGCCAGGGAGATTTCGCGACACCTCTTGAAGCCTCGAACGGGCCCCTCAGCGTGCTCCTGAGTTCGTGCGAGTCTCTTCGAGCGACTTGGGGCGAGGCCGCCGCGCACCGCTCATGCCGAGCGTAGAGGCGACCCGCGGGAGCCTCGGAGTCGAGGCGCGGGCGGCCATCTCGGTGCCTGATTCCCAAAATCGACCGCGGCGGGGAGGGGCGTGCCTCTCCCGGTGATTTCGCAGGGAGGCGTGACCAGGCTACGGCCGCCGCACGAAGTCTGGTGCTCGGCTTCGAGATGGCGCTCTGCCGGCGGGCAACTGAGACCGTGCTCGATTTCCGGGACGGGCGCATTGCTTTGCGCCCCTACCAACGAGCTCCGAAGAGCCCGGACTCTCGACTCTCGACTGCCGCCCCGTTACTTCTCGTGCCAGCGCACGAGCACGCAGGTGACGTTGTCGTTGCCGCCCGCCGCGTTCGCGCCGTCGATCAGATTGGCGACCGCCTTTTCCAGATCGGTCTGCTTCGCGAGAATCGAGCGCATCTCCTCGTCGGAGATCATTCCCGAGAGACCGTCGGAGCAGAGCAGGAAGATGTCGCCCTGCCGCGGCTCGATGCGCGAGACATCGACGATGACGCTGTCCTTCATGCCGAGGGCGCGCACGATGACGTTCTTGTGCGGAAACGCCTCGATCTCCTCGGGCGTCAGCTTCTTCGCCTTGATGTAGTCGTTGAGCAGCGAGTGGTCCTCGGTGACCTGAGCCAGCTTCTGCTCGGCGGCGATATAGCGGTAGACGCGGCTGTCGCCCACGTGCCCGACCAGAGCGCCCTTCTCGGTGAAGTAGCTGGTGACGATCGTCGTGCCCATGCCGCGGTACTTCGGGTCGTTCTGGCTCGACTCGAAGATGCGCGAGTTGGCCAGCTTGACCGCAGTCGCGAGGCGGTTCTCGTCATACGAGCGGGCCTTGTCCATCTTGAACGGCCAGGTCGCGTCCTCGTCGGCCGAGGTCATCTTGAAGAACTCGGCGATCTCGCTCACCGCGATCTTGCTCGCGACCTCGCCTGACGAGTGCCCACCCATGCCGTCGGCAACACAGAAGAGGTTCTCCTCCGGAAAGAGGAGGAAGTTGTCTTCGTTGTGGTTGCGCTTCATGCCGACGTGGGTCTTGCCGGCCACTTCGAGACGCATGTGTCCCCCGAATCCTACGCTGGGGTAAAGGTTCCGGACTAAGTACCAAACGGCAAAAGCATCGGTCAATTTCGGGGACACAGGCAACGTGCAGGGCGAACGACCGCCAGGGGGGTGACGAAGTTGCCCGGTGGGGAGGGCGATGGTAGCTTCTTCGTTCCGTTTTGACCGCTGAGCACCACGCTCAACACTGGCCGAAATCCGCGATTCCGCGCAGTCAGGGGCATGGCGATGATTCGCTTCGTGGGAACAGCCTTCCTCTGCAGCCTGATGGCCGCCGGCGGCCTGGTCGGTTGCAGCTCGACCAAGGATCTCGGCGCGACCTGCAAGATGACCCGGCCTGGCGACAATGGCCCGGAGGATATCTCCGAGGACAAGGTTGCCGACCCCGCGGTCGACTACATCGCCCTCGGCTCGGCCGAATGCGACGACCTCGTGTGCATCCGCACCGCGGGCTCGGCCAATCCCGAGAACGAGCTGGGCATGGCCCGCGGCTACTGCACCGCGCCCTGCATCGACGATCTCGACTGTCAGCCGGATTTCGAGGGTAACGAGAAGACGCTCAAGTGCACGCAACTGCTGCTCGATCAGTCGTTCCTCGACGCGCTGGAGCAGGAAGACCCGCAGACCTACGAGCAGATCTTCGGCTCGGGCGCCTCGGCCAAGTACTGCATCAAGCCGCGCTCGTAACCCCTGCGGCGGCCGGTCACGAGCCGCCAGACGGCGTTCCGGCCAATCGCATACCGGTCCGGCAAGCCACCGGCCGCGGCTCGAGCCTCGGCTTCGTTTTCGGGAAAGTTCGCCTGGCCCTCTTGCGCTGCCCTGCGAGCGCGGCTCCGGAGCCGCCTTCCAGGCCTCACGGCCGCTGGCGGCAGCGCCTGATTGGTCAAAGCGACGTTGAGGCAGCCGGCTTGGCGGCAGGAAATGATTTCGGCGCCGCGGCGATTCGTGCCTGCGGTCGAACGACCCAAGCTGGCGCGACCGTGGACGGCGGCCTGCCGTCGCGGTCGAGCGGCGGGCCGCCGTTGAGCCGGGCCGCGCCCTGGCTCAAGATGCGATCAGTTGCCCGGACTCTCGGTTGGTAAGAGGCCATGTTCGAATTCGACAACAAGTTCCTGCTCGTCGGCGTGCTGTTCTTCGTGCTGATCGTCGCCAAGCTCCTGGCTGGCGGCCGGCCCTGGGACCGGCCGGTCCGCAGAGCGCGGCGCTTCGGCTATCGCGGCTCGATGAGCCCGCTGCGCGACCCGGAGGCGAACCGGTCGCATCTGCAGGTCGTCCCTCCGCCCGACCCCGAGAAGGAGTTTTTCGGCGAGGACGACCAGAGCTGAAGACCCGTCGAGAAATCCTTCTCAAGCCTCGCTTGGGCGCCTCTTCTTCATTGGCGCACGCAGGCCGCCGAGACGGCGGCGCGCCTGCGCCTCGCGCGATACCCCGCAGAGCATCTCCCGACACCTCATTGACGCCCGTGCGCCGGGCCTCCTGCCTCCCGCGATGAAGAAAGGGCCGGTGGCCCATGGCCGCCGGCCCTCTCGCTCGTCTCCGAAAGGCCCTGCCTCAGAGCGTCTGACAGGCCTGGAAGACCATCTGCCCACCCTGTCCGCTCGGCACGTAGGTCGCCGAGCAGCCCGGGCGCCGCAGGCAGCTCGTCTCGTCGAGCCTTTCGCACTCGAGGTCGCGGCAGACCCCTCCTGGCGGCGGGCAGCCGAGGGCGGTGCAGGAATCGACAAGCTCGCAGCGTTGGCCCGCCGCGCAGTCGCTGTCGGAGGTGCAGCCCGGCTCGGCGCTACTGCAGAACCCGAAACCCCAGCACGGCAGCCCGTCTTCGCCCAGGCAGTCGTACATCAGGAAGATGCAGGACTCGCCCGCCGCGCAGTTGGCGTCGCTCAGACACGCGCCCTGCGGCGCGCAGACCCCCGGCAGCTCGCACAGCGCGTTGGGCGGACAGCCGAGGCAGACCATCCCCGGGCCGCACTCGTGGTCAACCCGGCAGCCCGCGGGGCGGCAGACGCCCTCGTACGCCGCGCAGTTGCCTGCAGGGTCGCAGGTCTCCATCGCGGCCTCGCACCTCTCCCCCGGCGCACAGTCGGCGTCGCTGCGGCAGCCCGGGATGCATGCGCAGATCTCGCAGCCGCGCGCGTCGCGCTGGAAGCCGTTCGGGCACCACATGTCGCAGAGCACCGGTTCGCACGTGCCGTTGGCGTCCTCGCAGCGAAACTCGCGGTCCGGCGTGCAGTTGCCGCTCGAGTCACAGGCAGAGCCGTAGACCCCGCCGCAGTCGGGGCGCTGGCTGCACGACCGCTCATCCAAGCTCGAACAGGCGGGCAGGCAGAGCATCGGCGGGGCAGGCTCGTGCATCGGGCACGGGCCCCACGAGCAGGGGTGCGTCGGGTCCTGTCGGCAGACCTCGCCCACGCCGCAGTCGGCGTCGGCCCTGCACTCTTGGGAGAACGGCTCGCAGAAGCCGGCCGAGCCGCGGCAATCGGCCTCGGTGGCGCAGTCGGGGAGCAGGCAGCGCTCGCCGGGCGCGCAGTCGGAGTCGGCGAGGCACTCGCGCGGGCCGGGAATGCAGACGCCTCGGGGAGCCGGCCTGCCCTCGTCGCCGGCCTCGTACTCCGGGGACACGCAGCGCTGGCCCGCCGCGCAGTCGCGATCCGAGGAGCAACCCGGCTCGGCGCAGGCGCAGATTTCGCAGCCGCGGGCGTCGCGGGCGAAGCCGTTCTCGCACCACATCGCACAGGCCACCGGGGCGCAGGCGGTGCGGCACCCGGCGAAGCCTCCGCCGCAACGCTCGCCGTCTGCGCAACGATCATAAGCAGGCTCGCAGTCGGCGCGCTGGAGACAGGCGCGCTCCTCGAGCAGCTCGCAGGGCGGCGGTGGCGGGGTCGTCGGCCCATCGACGCAGCCGGCGAAGGCGCCGAGGCAGCGCCCCGCGGGTCCACAGCGGGTGCCCGGCTCGGGCTCGAAGTAGACGGGCCGGCAGGCCGGGTGGGCGATGCAGGTCTGCTCGTCGAGGTTCTCGCAAGGCGACGGCGGAGGGGGCGGGGGCGGCTGATCAGGCTGCTGCACGCCGCAGCCGGCGTACTGAGGAGCGTCGCAGTCACAAGGCGGGCACGGGTCGTCCTCCCGGGCGCAGGGCGCGCAAGCGCACAGAGTCTGGAAGTAGGTCGGCGCACAGCCCTCGGTGTCGATGCAGGCCTCCTCGCTCAACCCTTCACACAGCGCGGGCTCCGGCTCGAGCCCAGGGCCACAGCTCCCCGGACCGAAGCCCGACGCGCCCAGGCCCAACGCGGTGATGACAGCCAACCGGAACGCCGAATTGAGGTTCATGGTCTTTCCCCTGAAGTGGTCTGCTGGCCAGCTAGTGCCACGGACGTGCCGAGCCCTCTTCGTGCGACTAAGTCCGGGAGATCACTCGCTTGTTTCCTGCCTCCTCCCGGGCATCGGGCGCCTGCCGTCACGGAAAGGCCCCCGGTTGGTCTCGGTTTTCTGAGAGTCCGAGGTCCCGCTCGCAGACCGTGGCTCTTGTCGCCGGCGCCCGGAGCTTGGCTCTCCCCGTGCGCTGGAGCGGGGCTCGAGTCGTGGTCGAAAACTCGCAGCACCCCAACGGCTCGAAGCGCGTCGGGCCCGCCGAGCTTCCTCAAATCCCCAGCAGCGACTTGACGGTCTCGAGCACGTCCATGAAGCGCACCGGCTTGCGCAAAAAGACGTTGGCTCCCGCGGTCTCGGCGAGCTCCTGGGCGTCGACCCCGCCTGCGCTGATGGCGACCACCGGCACGTGCCGGGTCCGGTCGTCGGCGCGCAGCTTGCGAATGAACTCAAAGCCGTCGAGCACCGGCATGTAGAGGTCGGTGACGACCAAATCGTAGCCTTCCCGCGCCAGCCGCTCGAGCGCGTCGAACCCGTCCTTGGCGACGCTGACCTCGATGCTGACCTTGTCCGACCGGGCCAACTTGGTCATCACGTACTCGTACAGCTCCATGATGTGCGGGTTGTCTTCGACCAGAAGGATCCGGTAGGCGCGCCCTCGAAGGTCCACTTTGCGCTCCGCAGTGCTGTCGAGGACCCGCGCGAGCTTGTCGCGGTCTTCGGCCCTATCCGCTGGGATCCTCACCCCGATGCCCGCCGGCAGCCCTTCGCGCGCCGAGCGCACCCACATCACCTCGCCGATGACGGTCAGCGGCTCGAGCAGCCCCGGAAACGACAGGGTCATCGGCAGCCGGTCGCCCACCGAGAGCTGACGGTCGGTCCTGACGAACGCGCCGCTGGCCGAGAGGTTCTCGGTCGCGTCGGCGAGGTAGCCCTCGTGATCCGGATAGTCGACCTGCAGCAACAGCGGAAAGCGCGGATGCGCGCGCAGATCTGGGCCTTCGGAAGCCATGGTTGGTGCCGATGTTAGTGGCAAACGCCGCGTCTTGACAATGGTCGCTGCCGGCCAATAGCGTTGCCGCCCCTCTCTGCCCGCCCCCGGGGCAGAATTCAAGAACCCGGCTGTTTTGGCGACCTTAGCGAGGCCGTGGCCCGTGCCCAGCCCTCCGCGGAGGCTTTCAGGCGCATGAGCGTCCCATTCTCAGAGGAGCAACAGCGGCGCTTCGACGAGGAGCTGGCTCGCGTCCTCGCGCGCTACCCCGCCGACCGGAAGTCTGCCGCCCTCTTGCCTGCCCTTCGGCTCGCCCAGCAGATCCTCGGCTGGTTGCCGCCCGCGGCGCTCGAGCACGTCGCCGGACGCCTCGGGGTCTCCGCCTGCCGGGCACGCGAGGTGGCGACCTTCTACGTGATGATGCGGCCCGAGCCTCTGGGCCGGCACCTCGTCGAGGTCTGCACCAACGTCTCCTGCTCGCTGCGCGGCGCCGAGAGCCTCCTCGAGCATCTCGAGCAGCGCCTGGGGATCCGCTCGGGCCAGACCACCAGCGACAAGCGCGTCACGCTGCGCGAGGCCGAGTGCTTGGCCTCCTGCGGCACTGCGCCCTGCCTGCAGGTCGACGAGGAGCACCTCGAGAACGTCACTCCGGAGACGATCGACCAGTTGCTCGCCCAGCTCGACTGAGCGCCGAATCCTCGAGGATGCCGCCCCGATGCCACTCGCCAACGTCCTGACCAATCACTGGGGAGAGCCGGGCGTCGACACGCTCGCCGGTTACCAGCAGCGCGGGGGCTACGGGTCGCTGCGCAAGGCGCTCGAGCTCGCGCCGGCCCAGGTCGTCGACGAGGTCAAGCGCTCCAACCTGCGCGGCCGCGGCGGCGCGGGCTTTCCGACCGGCCTCAAGTGGTCCTTTCTCCCCAAGGACGACCCGCGCCCGCGCTACCTGTGCGTCAACGGCGACGAGTCCGAGCCGGGCACCTTCAAGGACCGGTACTGCATCGAGAAAAGCCCGCACCAGCTCCTCGAGGGCATCGCCATCACCGCCTGGGCCATCGGCGCGCACACCGCCTACGTCTACCTGCGCGGCGAGCTCGCGACGCAGGCGCGCATCCTGGAGCGCGCGATAGACGAGGCGCGCGAGGCCGGCATCCTCGGCCCCAAGCTCTGCGGACGCGACTTCGCCCTCGAGGTCCACGTCCACCTCGGCGCCGGCGCCTACATCTGCGGCGAGGAGACTGCGCTGCTCGAGTCGCTCGAGGGCAAGAAGGGCTGGCCTCGCCTCAAACCTCCGTTTCCGGCGGTCAGCGGCCTGTTCGGCTGCCCGACCATCGTCAACAACGTCGAGACCCTGGCCACCGTCCCGGCCATCCTGGCGATGGGCGGCGAGCGCTACGCGGCGCTCGGCACCGAAAAGTCGGGCGGCACGCGCCTGGTCAGCGTCTCGGGCGCGGTGCGCAAGCCGGGCGTCTACGAGATCACCCTCGACACCACCTTCCGCCAGATCGTCGAGGAGATCTGCGGCGGGGTCCCCGGCGGCCGCAAGGTCAAGGCGGTCATCCCCGGCGGCTCCTCCTGCCCGGTGCTCACCGCCGAGCAGCTCGATGTCGCCGCCGAGTACGAGGCCCTCAAGGCCATCGGCTCGATGGCCGGCTCGGGCGGGGTGGTGGTCCTCGACGAGAGCACCTGCATGGTGCGGGTCGCCTGGCGCATCGCGCGCTTCTATGCCGAGGAGTCCTGCGGCCAGTGCACCCCGTGCCGGGAGGGCACGCCGTGGATGGCGCGCATCCTCCGGCACCTCGAGGAGGGGCGCGCCGCCGAGGGCGACCTTGCGCTGCTCAAGGGGCTCACCGGCTCGATCCTCGGGCGCACCCTCTGCCCGCTCGGCGACGCGGCGGCGATGCCGGTGCGCGCGTTCCTCGACAAGTTCCGCGCCGAGTTCGAAGCCCACCTCCGCGAGCGGCGCTGTCCCTTCCCTCACCCCTGGGGCGAGCAGGCCGACGAGCTCTTCGCGGGCGCGGGCAGAGGAGAGACCTGAGCGTGTCCAGCTTTCTCGCCAGCCTGACCCTCGAGCACTGGCTCTTCTATCCCCTGGCGCTGCTCACGATAGCCGGCGCCCTCGGCGTCGTGCTCGCGCGCAACCCGCTCTACGGCGCGCTCTCGCTCATCAGCACCTTCTTCTTCCTCGCCGCCATCTTCATCCTCGCCGGGGCCCACTTCGTCGGCATCCTGCAGATCATCGTCTACGCCGGCGCGATCATGGTGCTCTTCCTCATGGCGATCATGCTCCTGGCGCTCGACGCCAAGGCGCTCGGGCGGCGGCGGGTCACCCTCTTCAAATTGGTCGGCGGCCTCTTCTCGGTCGGGCTGGTCGGACTCGCGCTCAGCTTCCTCGGCCTGCGCCAGGGCGCCCGCGGGCCGATCATGTGGATTCGCATCCCCTACCAGAAGCTGCCCGAGGGCTTCGGCTCGGTGGCCGCGGTCGGCGACCTGCTGTTCCGCGAGCACCTGCTGCAGCTCGAGGCCGTCTCGCTGCTGCTGCTCGTCGCCATCGTCGGCGCGGTCGCCGTCGCCAAGGGGAAGATCTAGATGCCCTCGCTGCCTTCGCCCAGCCTGCTCACGCTCGCCGCCACCTTCGCCCCCGGGGTCATCCTCGAGCACTACCTGCTGCTCGCCGCCATCCTCTTCGCCATCGGCATGCTCGGCGTGGTCACCCGGCGCAACGCGCTGACCATGTTCATGAGCATCGAGCTGATGCTCAACGCCGCCAACCTCACCTTCCTCGCCTTCGCGCGGGTCCACGCCGATCTCTCCGGGCACGTCACGGCCATCCTGGTGATGGCCGTCGCGGCCGCCGAGGCCGCCGTGGGCCTGGCCATCGTCATCGCCCTGCAGCGGGTGCGCGGGACCACCAACGTCGACGAAGTGAGGACGCTCAAGCTCTAACGCCCCGAGCCCGCCATGAAGATCGACTGGGACGTCAAGACCATCGAAGACTCGCTCTTCCTCATCCCGCTGCTGCCCTTGCTCGGCGCGGCGGCGCTCGGCCTGTTCGGCCGGCGGCTGCGTCGCCCGGACGTGCACCTCATCGCCTGCGGCACGGTGGCGACCGCGGGCCTCCTCGTCGCGCTCATCCTGCTGCCGATGGCCTTCCCGGTGCTCTTCGCCTCCGGCCCGGTCGTCTCGATCGGCAGCACGCTCGGCACCTGGTTTTCCGCCGGCGGCATCAGCGTGGCCGCCAGCCTCTTCGTCGACCACCTCAACGCCGTGCTCGCCCTGGTGGTCAGCGGCGTCGGCCTGCTCATCCACGTCTACTCGATCGAGTACATGGCCGAGGAGAAGGACTACGCGCGCTACTTCGCCTACCTGAACCTCTTCGTCGGCTTCATGCTGCTCCTGGTGCTGGCGAACGACCTCGTCCTGATGTTCGTCGGCTGGGAGGGCGTCGGCCTCTGCAGCTACCTGCTCATCGGCTTCTGGTACGACGACGACGCCAAGGCGCTTGCCGGGCGCAAGGCCTTCGTCGTCAACCGCGTCGGCGACTTTGGCTTCCTGCTCGGCATCTTCACCCTGCTCGCGCTCTTCGGGACGACCTCCATCCAGCCGCTCGGGACGGGCGGCGACAGCCTGGCCGGCGCGGTGCGCGCCTTCGGCCCCGGCCGGTTGGGCGCCGTGGTCTCGAGCGGCCCGCTCGCCGCGCTCGGCCTCACCTACGGACACGCGATCACCCTGGCCTGCCTCTTTCTCTTCCTCGGCGCGGCCGGCAAGAGCGCGCAGTTCCCGCTCTACGTCTGGCTGCCCGACGCGATGGCCGGGCCGACCCCGGTCTCGGCGCTCATCCACGCGGCGACGATGGTCACCGCGGGCGTCTACCTGCTCGCCCGGCTCAGCTTCCTCTTCGCCCTCTCGACCACCGCGATGGCCATGGTCGCCGCGGTCGGCGCCTTCACCGCGCTCTTCGCCGCGCTGCTGGCCTGCGCGCAGAACGACCTGAAGAAGGTGCTCGCCTACTCCACCGTCTCGCAGCTCGGCTTCATGGTGCTCGCGGCCGGCGTCGGCGCCTGGTGGCAGGCGGTCTTCCACCTGGTCACGCACGCCTTCTTCAAGGCCTGCCTCTTCCTCGGCGCCGGCTCGGTCATCCTCGCCTGCCACCACCAGCAGGACATCCGCAAGCTGGGCGGCCTGCGCCGGCGGATGAAGTCGACGAGCGCGACCTTCCTCATCGCCACGCTGGCCATCACCGGCGTCGCCCCGCTCTCGGGCTTCTTCTCCAAGGACGCCATCCTCCACTTCGCGCACGCCGCCGCGCCCGCCGGGCCCGCCGGGGTCGCGCACCTCGCCTGGATCGTCGGGACGCTCGCCGCGCTGGGCACCGCCTTCTACATGTTCCGGCTCTACTTCCTCGTCTTCGAGGGCGAGCCGCGCTCCGAGCAGGCCGCGCACGCGACCGAGCGCGGGCTGGCGGTCACCATCCCGCTCTGGATCCTGGGCGCCCTCTCCGTCGTCGCGGTGGTCTGGGGCTGGCCCTGGGCGCCGTTCGCGATGACCACGCGCTCGGGCCTGCGCGAGCCACTCTTCCAGAACTTCACCTCCCCGGTCTTCGGCCTGGCCAACCGCATCCTCGGCGTCGATCCCGCCGCCGCGCACCAAGGGCTGCTCGGCGCAATGGCCCTCGCCCTGGCCGTCGCCTGGGCGGGCTTGGGCGCAGCCTGGTGGCTCTACCGCCGCGGCGGCATCGCCAAGCTCGCGCCGCTCTTCGAGAGGCGGCCGGTGCGCTGGATCCACGCGCTCGTCGCCCACAAGTTCTACGTCGACGAGGTCTTCCACTTCGCCCTCGTCCTGCCGCTGCGCGCGGTCGCGACGCTCGCCTTCCACCTCGTCGACAGGAGGGCCATCGACGGCTTCCTCGTCCACGGGCCGGCGCGGGTGACAGGCTGGGCGGGCCGCGCGCTGCGCTACCTGCAGAACGGCGACCTGCAGCGCTACGCCGCGGTGATGGCCATCGGCGCGGTGGTCACCGTCGCCTTCGTCCTCAGCGTGGGGAAGGACCTCTTCCAGCTCTTCGGCGGCAACTAGGCGGCTTCGCGGCAGCGCCCCGGCATCGACCACGAGACCATGAGCCACCACCTCCTCGACATCGTCATCTTCACGCCCCTTCTCTTCGCGGCGGTGGTCGCGCTGCTGCCCGCGGGCGAGCGCAACCAGCTTCGCGCGGCCACGCTCGCCGGCAGCCTCGTCTCGTTCGCCACGACGATCGCCCTCTACCTCGCCTTCGACCCCTCGGCCGGCGCGCCCGAGTTCCAGCTCGAGCTGAACCGGCCGTGGATCGCCTCGCTCGGCATCGGCTACCACGTCGGCGTCGACGGCCTGGCCGCCTCGCTCATCCTGCTGACCGGGCTGCTCGGGCCGGTCGCGGTGCTGTCGACCTGGAGCGCGGTGCAGACCCGGGTCAAGGAGCTTTGCCTCGCGCTGCTCGTGCTGCAGACCGCGATGTACGGCACCTTCGCCGCGCTCGACCTGGCGCTCTTCTACGTCTTCTGGGAGCTGATGCTGGTGCCGATGTACCTGCTCATCGGCGTCTGGGGAGGCGAGAACCGCGTCTACGCCGCGGTGAAGTTCTTCCTCTACACCTTCGCCGGCTCGGTGCTGATGCTGGTCGCCATCCTCTTCCTCTACGTGAAGAGCGGGGCCGGCGACGCGCGCACCTTCGACTACGTGAGCCTCTTGCGCGCGCTCAACGATCCCGACTCCGGGATGGCGCTCGCCTGGTCGGCGCGCAAGTGGCTCTTCGCCGCCTTCGCCCTCGCCTTCGCGGTGAAGGTGCCGATGTTCCCGCTGCACACCTGGCTGCCCGACGCGCACGTGCAGGCGCCGGCCGCCGGCTCGATCATCCTCGCCGGCGTGCTCTTGAAGATGGGCGCCTTCGGCTTCCTGCGCTACGCGATGCCGCTCTTCCCCGACGCGGCGGCCTGGGCCCGGCCCACGCTGGTCGCGCTGGCGGTGGTGGGCATCGTCTACGGCTCGCTGATGGCGTTGGCGCAGAAGGACCTCAAGAAGCTCATCGCCTACTCGTCGGTCGCGCACCTCGGGTTCGTGATGCTCGGCATCCTGGCGATGACCGTCGCCTCCTCGACCGGCGCGATGTACCAGATGCTCAACCACGGCATCTCCACCGGCGCCCTCTTCCTGCTCGTCGGCATCCTCTATGAGCGCACGCACACGCGGTCGATCTCCGACTACGGCGGCATCGCCAAGGTCGTGCCGATGTTCGCCTTCGCCTTCATGGTGGTCCTGCTCTCGTCGATAGGCCTGCCGGGCACCAACGGCTTCGTCGGCGAGCTGCTGATCCTCGCGGGCGCCTTCGCGGCGCCCTTCACCATCGGGGCCGCGGCGCCGGGGGTCGAGCTCGGCGCGCTCAACATGCCGCTGTGGACCGCCGTCGCCACCAGCGGCGTCGTGCTCGGCGCGGTCTACATGCTGCGGATGTACCAGCGGGTCATGTTCGGCCCGCTGCGCCACCAGGAGAACCGCGCCCTCGCCGACCTGAAGCTGCGCGAGTGGCTCGCGGTCGGCCCGCTGCTCGCGCTGGTCGTGGTGATGGGCGTGATGCCCCAGCCGTTCCTCGACCGGCTCGATCCCTCGGCGAAGCGCTTCGTCGAGCGGGTCGGCGGCGAGCCCGCGCAGGGCGCCGCGGCCTTCCGCCTCGTCGGTGTCCCGCCCGCCGAGCTCCTCAGCCCGGCCGCGGCGCCCCAGGTCGTGCGCGTGGCCCAGGAGCCGGAGCCCGCCGTGCAGCCCGCGAATCTTGCGACCGAGAAGCTGCCCATGCTGCCCGCGCGCCTTCGCGACCCGAAGCTGCTCGAGGCCGTCAAGCAAAGGGCAAGAGACATAGGCACCACCCCGTAGGAAGCCTTCATGCCCAGCGCTGCCGACCTCCTCATCCTGCTCCCCACCGTCGCCCTCGCGTTCGGCGCCTGCGTGCTGCTGCTGTCCGAGGCCTTCCTCGAGTGCCGCAACCGCGGTTATCAGGCGGCCGTCGCGGCCGGCGCGGCGGGCCTCGCCCTGTCCCTGGCGCTCCTGCAGATCGCCGAGCCGGTCACCCTGTCCAACGACAGCCTCTTTCGGACCGTAGTGCAGCCCGACCTCTTCCAGTCCTTCATCGTCGCCACCGTCAGCGGCGGCCTGCTGCTCTCGGTGCTGCTCTCCAAGGGTTTTTTGCGCGCCCGCGACGCTGAGCGCGGCGAGTACTACGCGCTGCTGCTCTTCGCGGCGAGCGGCATGACCCTGCTGGCGATGGCCGCCGACCTCGTCCTCGTCTTCATCGCCCTCGAGATCATGTCGCTGGCGACCTACGCGCTCTCCGCCTGGCTGCGGCGCGACAAGCGCGCGACCGAGGCCGCGCTCAAGTACTTCCTGCTCGGCGCCTTCTCGAGCGCGCTCTACCTCTACGGCGTCGCCCTGGCCTACGGGGCGACCGGCTCGACCCAGCTCGCCGAGCTGCCCAAGGCGACGCTCAACCCGTGGATAGGCGGCCCGGCCATCGCGCTCATCTCCGTCGGCTTCGCCTTCAAGGTCGCCGCGGTGCCCTTCCACATGTGGGCGCCCGACGTCTACGAGGGCGCGCCGACCCCGGTGACCGCGTTCATGGCCGTGGGGGTGAAGGCCGCCGCGTTCGCCGCGTTCTTCCGCACCATCGCCGTCGCCTTCGGCGGCGCGCCGCAGCACTGGGGCCCGGTCGTCGAGGCGCTCGCCATCCTCTCGATGATCGTCGGCAACCTGCTCGCGCTGCCGCAGCAGAACGTCAAGCGGATGCTCGCGTACTCGTCGATAGCCCACGCCGGCTATGCCTTGGTCGGCCTCTCGTCGGCGAGCGTCTACGCCGGCCGGGTGGCCGGCGCCGAAGGCCTGCTCTTCTACCTGGCCGCCTACACCGTCGCCGCGGTCGGCGCCTTCGGCATCGCCGCGGTGATCGAGCGCAACGAGCTCGACGCCGAGAAGGCCTGGGACCTCGAGCGCTTCGCCGGCCTCGCGCAGCGGCGCCCCGTGCTCGCGCTCTTCATGGCGGTCTTCCTGCTGTCGCTCGCCGGCATCCCCGCCACCGCCGGGTTCATGGGCAAGCTGCTCGTCTTCCGCGCCGGGCTCGACGCCGGGCAGCTCGCGCTGGTGATCGTCGGCGTCGTCACCTCGGCGATTGCCGCGTACTACTACCTGCGCGTCATCGTCTCGATGTACTTCCACGCGCCGCCGGGCGAGACCGAGGACCTGGATCGCTCGGCAGCGACGAGCTGGGGCCTGGGCCTCGCGTGCGCGGCCGTCGTCGTGCTTGGCATCGGGCCCGGCACGGTGATGGAGATCGCGAGGCGCGGGGCGGAGCTGCTGTTCTAGGTGGGCAGGACGAGTGCGCTTCCGAGGCGATGGAGGTTGAAGCTGCAGCTTCGGCCAGCCCGGGGCCCACTGCCCTCGCCGAGTTGCGACCAGAAGTTGGCTGCCACGAGCAAACAGGCCGCCCGCTCACCTCGCTGACCCGAAGCGGCCCGCATTCTCGCCGAAGCCCATATGCGCCGACCTCTGGCCTGCCGACCAAGACGCGGAAATGCCGCTCGCAATCCTTGCGCGCCCTTCGCGCCCTGTTGCTCGTTTCGATTCCCAGTGCGAAAGGTCGGGCACCACTGAGGCCACTGGCAGCAGTGGCCGATCCGAGGAGAGAAGAATGCGCCGTTTCGTAGTGGTCGTGGCCGCCACGTCTCTGGCAGCCGGATGTGCGTCGTCGAAGGGAGCGCAGGCCGGGAACCTGTCGACGGCCGAGGCCGCGGTGCGGTTGATGAAGTCGGATCCGCCGCCGGCCTGCACGGAGGCCGGGCAGGTGCTGGGCAAGTCGATCCGGCTCGCGACGCAGACGGTCAACATGAAGCGCCAGGCCGCCGCGCTGGGCGCGAACTACGTCCGCCTCGAAGGTGAGGGCAGCACGGGCACCGCGTTCCGCTGCCCGCCCGAGCTCTTTGGTCCGACGGACCCCTCGGCCGCGCAAACGGCCGCGCCGATTCCCGAAGAACAGGTCCGGTTGATGAAGTCGGATCCGCCTTTCCAGTGCGTCGAGGCCGGGCAGGTCCTCGGCAAGTCGATGTCGCTCGCCTCGCAGAAGGCGAACATGAAGCGCCAGGCCGCCGCGCTGGGCGCGAACTACGTCCGGCTCGAGGGTCAGGGCGGAACGGGCACGGCCTTCCGCTGTCCGCCCGAGCTCAGCGCTTCGGCTCCAGCGAGCGCGCAGCCGGCCGCGCCGATCCCCGAGGAGAAGGTCCGGTTGCTGAAGTCCGATCCGCCCCCGCAATGCGTCGAAGCGGGTCAGGTGCTCGGCAAGTCCATCGTGATCGAGACGCAGCAGGCCAACATGAAGCGCCAGGCGGCGGAGATGGGCGCGAACTACGTCCGGCTCGTCGAGGGCGACGGCGGAACGGGCACTGCCTTCCGCTGTCCGGACGAGGTCTTCGCACCGAACTAGGCGATCGCCATTTCATCGCTGCAGGTCGCCCGGCGCTGTCGCGGCAGGACGGTGCATCGCCCTCTCCGACTCGCACCGTCTCCCGCACCAATCCGCGGCGTGCGGCGCTACCGCGCTGGGCTTGCCTTGGTGCTGACGTCCAAGCGCGCGCCTGGCCACGGATGCCGGTTGCGCACCGGAAGCGGCCGGCTTTGCAGAGCCGATTGGCCCTCGGCCGATTCGTGGATGCTGATAGGCGTCTGCGCGCTTCTCGCCGCCGATCGACTCCTTCTGGCGGACGTCGGCTTCCACCGCAGCGACTTGGTGAGCCTGCAGCACCTCGAGCCCTCGCTGCGCGACTGCGAGGGCTCGCCCAGGCGCCGGGCGGCGCCGGAGTAGACCGTGAACCCTCAGGGCTCGACGCCCAGGATTCCGAGCGCCACGAACGCCGCGTACACCGCGACGAGCAGCGCGCCCGCCCACCGTGGCACCCGCCGCGTCGCCACGAGGAGCGAGGTCAGCACGACGGTGCCCGCGCAGATCGGCAGGTAGAAGGTGAGCGTTTGCGCGTCGACCCTTATCGGGCGAACGAGCGCGATGACGCCGAGGTTGAAGAGAAAGAACGCGAGCACCGACCCGGCGACGTTCCCGTAGGTGATGTCCGGCCTCTTCCTGATAGCCGCCGGCAGCTCGCGGGCCAGCTCCTCGATGCTGATCAGGAACGCGAGCAGGGTCATGCCGAACAGCGTGTCGGACCAGCCGAGGCCGGCGATGAACCGCCGGGACGCCGAGATGACCATCTCGCTGCCGACCACGATGGCGGCGAGCGACAGCACCAGCAGACCGAGCGACTTCCATCGGCCCGCTGGCTTCTCCTTCTCCAGCGTCTCCTGGACTTCGCCGCCGGGCTTGATGTCGACGCCCCCGCGCTTGAGACGCAGCAGATAGACGACCGCCACGACGTAGCCGAGAAGCAGGATGACTCCGTCGACGCGAGACAGCGCGCGGTCGACCATCAGCCCCGAGGCGAGCGCTACGGCGGCGACGGGCACGAGCAGGATGCGGCGAGGAGCCTCGCCGAACTGCAGCGGCACGACGAGCGCGGTGACGCCCAGGGCCAGCGCAATGGCGACCATGGTCGCGCCGATGACCGAGCCGAGCGCGATGCCGAAGAGCCCTTCGTAGCTGCCGGTGGCGCCCACCGCGAGGTTCTCGGGGTCAAAGCCGACGAAGACGACGCTGATCCAGAAGGCCGAGGCCCGGAAGGCCACCGCGGTCCCGACCACGGCCGAAACCAGCTTCTCGGCGAAGTAGAGGACGAGGCCGAGACCGACGATGAAGAGGACGAAGGCGAGCGGAAGGCTCATTCGGTTCTCCTTCGCGGGAACCTGGCTACGAACAGGCTCGGCTACCTATGGCCACGCCCACGCCTTAAAGCCCGAGCACGAGATCGCCCGTCGCATGAAAGAACGAGCCTTCGCCTCGGCTACCCGCACCACGGCGAGCACTCGAGCCCTGCCGCGTCGATTCGCCGGCGACATTACTGCCGCTTCTTCCCAAATAGCTCTCGCTCGAGCTCGGCGATGCGCGCCTTGGCCGCGGCGAACTCCGCCTCCGCCTTTGCGAGCGCCTTCTCCGCTGCGATTCGCACGGCACGCTCGGCTTCCTCTGCCTCCGCCTCGGTCGGAAGGGCCTTCATGCCGAGCTCGGATAGCCGCAGCAGCGGCCCGTCGCCTTCGCCCACGACCACCAGCGCCACGCCGAGCTCCTCGGAGAACACCGGCCCAGGTCCCCGATACGAGACGACGAGCGCTCCTTGTTCCGTGCGGCGAAATACCGTCAGCGGCACTTGGCTGGATGAATCGACGCGCCCCACCGCGTCGGGCCTGAAGACGACCAGCTCGCGCGTGCCGAGCATTTCGTACTTCGCCGGGTCCGGGTCGTAGTTCTTGTGCCAGTCCTCGAATACGACCTCGAGCGCCCAGCGTGGCGGTCGGATACCGGGCAGCCAGGTTCTCCAGTGGTCGCGGACGTCGGGCGGAGGGTCGTCGAGGAGATAGACGTCCGGTGAGACCCGCACCAGCGGCCGCTCGCGAATCCAGGCAAAGTAGTTGTCGGACCCGACCCGGACGCTCTTCCAGCCACGCTGCCGGGCGAGTTGCTCCAACGAGGATCTGAGCACGCCGATGATCTCGCCCTGCTCCGGACACTGCGCGATGTGCTCCCCGCGGATCTCCCAGGCCGACAGGTCGGCGGGGATTCGGGGCCTCTGGCTCTCTTGCTTCTGGCTCATGAAGGGAAGATAGCCCTCACGTGCCGAGCTCACGGACGCAGCGCCGATCGGATTCCCAATTCTGCTTCTTCATCGGCGACGTCGTCGGCGGGCCCGGGCGCAGACGAAGACGACCGCCAGGGCGTAGCCAGCGTCCACGCACACGATTGCGGCAGTCTGAATCTGCTCGCCCCCGCCTATGGCGTTCACAAGGGGTGTTCCGGTGATCCGTACACCCGGCACGGTATCGGCCGCGCGGGCTCTGCCACGAGCTTCTTGTATGGGCAGATGGCGCGGCTGAAGAGGATGTCTTTCGCCACCCCACCGCGCTTGCGGACAACCTTCTTTTTGCAGCCGGCCGCGCCCCGCCGGTACTTGCAGCGGTAGCACTGAACCACCGGGCCAACCTGGTAGCAGGCCGTCAAGAAATAGGCTCTGGCCGCATCACTGTAGAGGTCCATGGGCGCCTACGGCTCCACCCTGTACTTCAGCATAGGCACGGGCTTGGAACTCGAGACGGCTGCCGCGCTTTCGGAGGCGCCCGCTCGGCCGTCATTTCGACCCTCGCTCTCCTCACCAGCAGCGCAGCGCCAGGCTTGATGAGAATTCTCTCTCTCCCGCACGTGCCGCGGACCATGGCATGGCGTCTCGTAGCAGCGGGCGACCGGCCTGAGCTCGAGCCGCCGTGTGCAGCGTGGCCTCGGCATCGGCAATGAGCGCCCAGCGTGCCGGACACTTCGCCGGGGCGGGGTCGTAGTTCTTGAGCCGGTCCTCGAATACGACCTCGAGCACCCAGCGTGGCGGCCGGATGCCGGGCAGCCAGCCTTTGAAGGCCGCGTACCTAGTGCTCCTGAGTTCGTCCCGCCTAAGCAACTTGTGGGCGAACTCCGCTCATCCCGAGCGTAGAGGCGACCAGCGGGAGCCTCGGAGTCGAGGGATTCGCCGATTCGCCGCCCAGGCCCGATTTGGACGAAGACCTCCGGCAACTCGGTCCGTGAATCCGGCCACTCTTGCGGATTCGGGCTGTTCACGCGGAACGAACTCTGGTGCTCCGAGCAATCGAGCAATCAGGGCACCTGCGCGAAGACCACTTGGCCAGTCCACGCGAACAGAAAACCCTCATTCGAAAGCACGACCGGTTGAGCCGCCTTCGCGAAGAAGGGGTCAAGCAGAGCGATGCCTCGCCTATTCGCCGAGACGGCCACCACTGCATGGAGAGGAGCCGGGAAATCACCCGGCGTACACAAAGCGCCGTGCTTCGATGGTGGCGGATTGGCGAGCCTCGACATGTAGCGGGGGCCGAAGAGGGTGACGATCGCCCAATGCCCCGTGGCTAGGCGCACCTTCAGCGTCTCCAGCTCTTCTGAATTCCACACCTCGGTCCGGCTCTGGAGGAGAGCAGCCGCGAGCTCGATGGGCTGGCCGGCCGGGCCCGCCCCATCGTGGAATTGGGCCTCGTCAAAGCTCTCGCCCTGCCGCGCGCGAACCATGCACATGCACGCCGCGACACAGGAGTTGGGCCATGTCTGCTCGACATGAAAATCGGCGTCAGCCACGACGCCTCGAGACGTCGAGCACCTCTCCGCCCGGCGACATACGAAGCGTCAGCCTGACACGCGAGGGCTCGTCCGCCCGGATGACATCAATGATCCACTCCTCGTCCACGGCGACGACCTTGGACGGGAAATAGTTGCGTAAGCCTTCTCGTGCAAGAAAGCGCTGGGCGTGCCTTCTGAGCGAGTCCTCGACCGAGACCACCGGCGCCCGTCGCGATTTGGGAACAGAAGGCTCGTCCAGCTCTTCGGTCAGCGCAACGCGCAGGAGCTCTCTGACCTCGACCGCGTCGATCGCGCCTTCGCAATACGCCTGGAGCGCCTTTCGACGAAGCGTGCCCCTTCGCAGGCCGATTTCGTCCTCTTCGGCGCAGTCTCTTTCGAATCCCTCGGCTGGCCACCACGGCCTTCTCGAAGCCAGACTGCTGCGCTCGGCAAAGCCCAGGCGAAAGACATCGCAAAGCCGATTGATGGCGACCGTACGCCCCACGCCATACTTCTTGCCGACGCGGCGAATTGCCTGCTCGCTCGCGGGCGGGATGCCGGCAACCGCCCTTTGCACGCCGCGTCGCGGCGCGAGAAAGCACGCCGCAAATGCATCTGCACGGCTCTCGATGTCCTCAAAGCCTTCGAAGAGGTTCCACCGAGCGCCCCTGCGGCCCTGCTCATTCAGCCCGACGTCGGGGCTCACCATGGCCTCGGCGCCACCCTGCTTCAGGTCGAACAGGATGTGGCAGAGCTCGTGTGCCATCGTCATGCGGTTGCGCCAGAACTGATCATGCCCGCCGACCAGATTGACGAGGACGGTTGGCATCGGATCGACCGTCGACGAACCATCCACCGCCTTGGCGAACTCCTCGGGATCAGTCCAGACGACCGCAACTCCGAGGCCCTCCAGAAGATCGCGCATCGAGTCGATCTTCTTGTCGCCCAGGCCCAACCTCTCGCGCACTGCGTCGGCGAGTCGTTCACCCTCGTTCAGCTGCTTGTCTGCTAGGTGTGCGGCGAGATCGGCAGGCAACTCCTTGCGCGGGCATCCGAGTGTTTCGTTCAGGTCGCGGAGATCGCGGGCGACGCGGAAAAACTCCCCGATGCCCTGGCCCCAATTGAGTGAAAGCAGCCTCTCCAGGCTCGCCTTCCCAGCGTTGGCCGAAGACTTGAGAAGCAGGGTGGCAGGGCCCTTTGCGGCGCTCCCCGTAACAAAGTCGAGAGGCCGAACGCCGAACATGAGCGAGATTCGGTCCAGTTGCTCGGAGTTGGGCTGCTCCTCGCCGGCTTCGAGCGCTCTGAGCGTCGCTACCTCGAGGTTCGAGGCCTCTGCGAGCTGCTCGAGCGACAGCCCGGCGGCCGCACGCGCCTCTGAGAGGCTGGCAGCGAAGGTCTTCATCGCGGTCATCGTACCTCAAGCATCTCGCTCGTTCGGCTGTCGACAACCCCCGAACAAGTGAGAGAACGCACCCCTAGCAAGGCTCCCACGTGAATCTGGTGGCGACGGTCAGGACTCGCCGACGACGACGCTTTGCCTGGTCGGCGTTCATACAACCGCTCGGCCATGCGGCGACGCTGTCACCTCATGCACGCACGCCGTTCGCGCGGCCGCCCTCGTGCCTCACGCCGCCCACCGCAAATGCTCACAAACATGCTGGAACACCGCCCCAGCCTTCGCCTTGACACCTCCGGCGAGTAAGCCCGCGGCAGGCGCTCATCGAGCGCCTCTTCGATCGCATCCTGCACCCGCGCCCGCGCCATCGCCGTCTTGCGCCAATCCGCCGTCAGCACTGACCGCAGCTTCTTCAGCAACCTGCGCGCGACTTTCTTCACCTCGTCGCGCTCCACGGTCGTCAGCTCCGGCCTCGGCCTCGTAAGCAGGTCGAAGACCACCAGCTCCTCCTCGGTGAGCCGCTCTCGGGCGCCGCCGCTGTCACTTTCAGGTCGGCCACCAAGCGAGGGGCTTCATGTTTGGCCCAAGAACCCAGCACCATACGGTCAGAACCGGAAACTGGCCGCCGCGACTGCACCGCGCCGCATCGGCGAAAACCCTATCTCCAACGAATCGGGTAGAGCCAGGCGACCTCGTTGTCCTCGCATTGGCACCAAGCGTTCCTGCCCCCTAAACGCCATCCCGAAGCACCCAGCCGCTAATGCGACCGCTCCGACCGCGTATCCCGCGACCATCATTTCCGGTGAGAACTCGTCGGTACCAGCGACCATGACGGTGAGAAGGGTCGTACCACCTATGAAGATGGGCCCTACGATCAAGCCCGCGACGCCCATTGCCTTCATCCCCCGCCGCGGCGTGCGCAGGTCAAACGGATCAGACAGCCGGTCAGGGTAGACATGAAGCTTCTGGGTGAACGACCGCTTACCGTAGGTAATCCTCAGTCTGTGCGGCCCTGCTGGCAGAGTGAGCGCGCACGGAGCAGTGCAGGACTGGCCCGACATCGGGTCGGCCACGAAATAGGAGCGTCCAGCCTCGTCTAAGAATCTCACGACGACGGGAGCGGCTTGATCGGGCAACTGCTCGAGGTGAGGACCAGCCGCTGACACAACACAGTTGTTTCCTATTACCCGATATCCGGCCGGGCACTCAGGTTCCCCGGCACAACTCTTGTTGGCCGAAGACCACCACTGCCCAGGCCAGCAGCAATGCACCTGATCAGGGGTGACCAGGCCTGCTGGACAGACAACTTGGCCGAGCGCCGAATTCGGAAGAATCGTCAAGAGCGCAATTAGAATGCCCGCTGCGGCAAGAAGCGGATGACGCCGATTTCCTTCGAGCCCCATGTCCTCTCTCCCTACTTTGTCCGTTGTGATGCCTGCACCCGAATAGCCGGATATGTCGCACGCTATCAGCCGTCACGGACGCGGCCTCCCCGCCTCACGCCACCCACCGCAAATGCTCGTAAACATGCTGGAACACCGCCCCAGCCTTCGCCTTAAACACCTCCGGCGAGTAAGCCCGCGGCAGCCCCTCATCGAGCGCCTCTTCGATCGCGTCCTGCACCCGCGCCCGAGCCATCGCCGTCTTGCGCCAATCGACCGTCAAGACTGACCGCAGCTTCTTCAGCAACCTGCGCGCGACCTTCTTCACCTCGTCGCGCTCCTCGGTCGTCAGCTCCGGCCCCGGCCTCGTGAGCAGGTCGAAGACCACCAGCTCCTCCTCGGTGAGCCGCTCCCGGGCGTGCCGCGTCTCCTCCTCGGTCAGCGACTGCGCCAGCTCCAACAGGTCGAGGAAGAGCTGCTCTATCTGCCGGCTGCCCGCGTTGTAGGCCTCGATGAGGCTCTCGAACCGCTCCCGGAAGTCGACCCGCGTCTCGTTCACCGCTATCAGCCGCTCGAGCTGCGCGCGGATCGCCGCCTTGAGCCGCTCCAGGTCGAGGTTCTTCGTCTCCGACTCCTTGAACCGCTCGGCCAACGCCTTGAAGTCGATGCGCGACAGGTCGATGGGCGGCGGGCCCTCGCTCGCTATCCCCGCGCCTTCGATGGAGCGGTCGAGCACCTGCCCGATGCGCTGCAGCACGTCGGCGATGTCCTGCTTCTCGGGCGCGGTCTCGGCCCGAATCCTCTCGGCGAGCGCGGTCACGGTCGCCATGCGCACCGCGAACTCCGAGGCGCTCTTGTGCGGCTTGACCGCCTTGTAGAGCCGCTCGCTCAGCCGCGCCTGCGCGAGGAACGCCTTGCGCCGCTCGTCGGGCGACAGCAGCACGTTCGCCGCTTCGGCCACCCGCGTCAGCCGCTCGAGCGCGGTCTTGCTCTTCTCGATGCCCGCGAGCTTCACGCCCTGGCCCTTGCAGAACGCGTCGAGCGCGGCGAGCGTCGCCCGCAGCTCGCCGACCAGCGCCGCCTTGTCGCGCACCGGCGTGCGCCCGCCGCTCGCCGCGCCATAGAGCGCCAGCGCCTTCTCGAGCGACGCGAAGACGTTGGCGTAGTCCACGATCACGCCGCTGTGCTTGCCCGGGTAGACGCGGTTGGCGCGCGCGATGGTCTGCATCAGCGTGTGGTTGCGCATCGGCTTGTCGAGATAGACCGTGCTCACGCTCGGCGCGTCGAAGCCGGTCAGCCACATCGCGCAGACGAAGACGATGGAGAGCGGGTCCTCCGGGTCCTTGAAGCGCTCGTCGAGCGGCGGCTGCGACTCGGCCATCCGCTTGCGGTGCGGCACCATGTCGATGCCGAGCTTGTGCATCTCCTCGATCTCGTTCTGGCCCGGCGAGACGACCACCGCCATGTCCACGTACTCGAGCCGCTTCAGCCGCTGGCGCAGGCCGTAGTCCTCGCCGTCGTCCTTGTCGTAGCGGGCCAGCTCGGCGCGCACCCGCTTCTTCTCCGCCTCCCACTCGCGGCGCACCTTCTCGTAGGTGCGCACCGCGGTCGCCTTGTCGATGGAGACGACCATCGCCTTGCCCTGGAACCCGCGCCCCAGGAAGTGCTCGACGATGTCGCCGGCGATGGTGTCGAGCCGGTCGTCACGCGTGATCAGGTGGTACTGCTTCCCGAGCAGCTTCTGCAGCCGCGCCTCGCCCTCGTCGTCGAGGGCGGCCTCGTCGATGACCTCGTAGAGGTCCTCGTTGAGGTTGGGGTTGGTGAGCCGCAGCTCGGGCGTGCGGTTCTCGTAGTAGAGAGGGACCGTCGCGTTGTCCTCGACCGACTGCTGGAAGTCGTAGATCGAGACGTAGTCGCCGAAGACCTCGCGGGTGCGCTCCTCGCCGGCGATGAGCGGGGTGCCGGTGAAGGCGACGAAGAGCGCGTTCGGCAACGCGGCGCGCATGTTCATCGCGAGCTGGTCGTACTGCGTGCGGTGCGCCTCGTCGACGATGACGATGACGTCGCGCCGGTCGCAGAGGACGTCGGCGGTCTGGAACTTGTGAATGAGCGTGAAGACGTAGCGGTGGTTCTCGCCGAGGAGCTGCCGCAGGTGCGCGCCGCTGGTCGCGTGGCACTTCTTCGCGTCGTCGACCGCGCCGCAGGCCGCGAAGGTCTTGGCGATCTGGAGGTCGAGCTCGACGCGGTCGGTGACGACCACGAAGGTCCAGTTGCCCGGGATCGAGCGCAGGATCTTCTGGGCGTAGAAGACCATCGAGAAGCTCTTGCCCGAGCCCTGGGTCTGCCAGAAGACGCCGGCGCGGCCGTGGCCCTCGTCGCGCGCCTTGAGCGTGGCGTCGATGGCGTTGTTGACGCCGAGGAACTGGTGGTTCTGCCCGATGATCTTCGCGAGCCCGGTCTTGTGCTCGGAGAAGAGGGTGAAGCTCTGCACCAGGTCGAGGAGCCGGCGTTTGTCGCAGGTGCCGCGCAGCAGCACCTCGAGCGAGACCTTGCGCGGCTCGTCCTCGCGCTCGATGCGCTTCCAGTCGAAGAAGCGGCCCCAGTCCGCCGTGAGCGAGCCGACCTTGCTGTCGGTGCCGTTCGAGGCGATGAGCAGCGCGTTGTAGGCGAAGAGTCGCGGGACGCCGTTCTGCGGGTGCTTGTAGCTGGTGAGGTTCTCGTCGAAAGCCTGGCGCACGCCGATGCCGGGCCGCTTCAGCTCGATGACGACCCAGGGCAGGCCGTTCACGAAGAGCACGACGTCGGGGATGCAGTTGTAGAGCGGTCCCTTGAGCGTGAGCTGGCGGACGGCGAGGAAGTCGTTGTTCTCGGGCGACTCCCAGTCGACGACGCGGAGCGCGACCGGCTCGTCCTTGCCGGTCTGCGGGTTCTTGAAGGTGACCTTCACGGCTTCGGTGATGAGCCGATGGATCTCGCGATTGGCCGCCGTGAGGTCCATCGCCGTCCGGTCGCGGAGAAGCTCGTCGACCGCGAGGTCGATCGCCGAGGACGGGGCGCTCGGGTTGAGCTTGGTGAGAGCCATGCGCAGCCGAGGGACGAGCACGACGTCGCGCGTGGTCTCGCGGCCGAGGGTCCCGGCCGCACCAAAGGATTCCTCGCCTGCCGACACCGTGGTCCAACCGAGTGCGGAGAGGATCTCCTCTGCCGATTGCTCGACCAGCGCCTTCTCGGTGTACGGGTGCGAGGTCATGCGGCTTTCTCCAGGGAGAGTTGGCCGGAAAGGAGGCGGGGGAGGAGGAGGTCGCGGGTGTTTCGCAGGACTTCCATTTCGCATCTGAGAGTTGCTGCCGCCTCGGCAAGAGGAACGGTTAGCTGCTCGAAGTGCGGCAAGACGGTGGCATGGGGAACAAGCAAAGGCGCGTCGGGAGTGGATGCCATCCTGATCATGCGGCCCGCAATACCCGGAGGCCGACTGGC
>ENA-UOOR01000119-UOOR01000119.1-fermentation-metagenome-genome-assembly--contig:-NODE-119-length-111428-cov-60.968053_pt1 | contig 111428 bp, 98 predicted proteins | sample MGYA00245780_ERZ724029 | MGnify/ENA primary metagenome ERZ724029 (study PRJEB28704, sample SAMN03018315) | fermentation metagenome | biome: anthropogenic terrestrial biome; feature: soil...
GCATTAGCCTTCCAAGCTGAGGGTCGCGGGTTTGAGTCCCGTCTTCCGCTCTCAAAAGGAAGCAACCCATCAGGTTGCTTCCTTTTTTATTGCAAGAACTTCTCAAAAAAAACGGTGAATAAAACGACATCCTCTAAGCCTTCCGTGCGCAACCTTACACAAGGGAATATTTTCCGGCAGCTGACCACGCTGGCACTCCCGTTGATGGCGATCAGCTTTATCCAGATGGCCTACAACCTGGTGGATATTCTGTGGATAGGAAGGCTGGGGAGCAAATCGGTCGCCGCCGTGGGCTCCGTGGGAATGCTTATGTGGATGATGAACTCCGTGGCGCTGATCTCCAAGGTGGGTGCCGAGATCTCCATTGGCCAGTCCATCGGCGCCCAAAAGCCCGCCCTGGCATCGATCTATGCCTCTCACACCACGACTCTTGCATGGGTGCTGGGTCTCGCCTTCGGTATTTTCTTCTTTTTCTTCCCGCACCCTTATGTATCTTTTTACAACTTAGAAAGCAGCATCTCGCTCGAAGCAGCAGGTTACCTCAAGGTCATTGCGACCGGGATACCGGTCATGTTTCTGATTCTCAATTTTTCCGGCATCTACATTGGCTCGGGACGAAGTGACATCCCTTTTTATTTTAATGCCACCGGACTCCTGATCAATATTGTGTTTGATCCTCTTTTGATTTTTGGAATTGGTCCTTTCCCGGCGATGGGGGTAAAGGGGGCAGCACTTGCTACCGTTCTGTCACAAGGAGTGATCCTGCTGCTTTTCGTTTTCCATCTGAAGCGAAGAAATGGCCTGCTGGGACACTTCCGTTTTCTGATCCGTCCCCATAGAAAGTACACGGTTAATATTCTGAAGTTGGGATTGCCCGTAGCAGCGATGAATGTCTACTTCGCCTTTATCAACATGAATCTGGCCCGTACCGCATCGGTGTACGGAGGACACCTCGGCATCACCAGTCAATCTATTGGCGGCCAGGTGGAAGGGATCACCTGGAACACCTCCAATGGCTTCTCCACGGCGCTGGGTAGCTTTGTGGCGCAAAACTATGCAGCCAACAAGATGCAGCGCGCCAACCGCGCCTTCCGCTATACGTTGATGATGATGGGCACCTTGGGAGTGGTTGTGACCGTGTCATTTGTATTGTTCGGAAAAGAAATTTTCTCGCTTTTCGTGCAGGAGAGGGAAGCCTATGTGGCGGGAGGTGCCTATCTGATGATTCTGGGCTTTTCGCAGCTCTTCATGATGCTGGAGATTACCACGCAGGGTATGTTCAACGGCCTGGGCAAAACCACCCCTCCGGCCATCATCAGCATGGTGTTCAACACACTGCGTATCCCGCTGGCGCTCTTTCTGGGTGCGCGTATAGGGGTGACAGGCGTCTGGTGGGCCATCTCCATCACCTCTTTCTTTAAGGGAATTATTTTATTTATCTGGTACAGGATCCTGCAGAAGCGTTTTTAAAAACGCATCCACGGACAGCATCACGGTCACCTGTTCAAATAAATGATCCAGTCCCAATTTTCGGGATTCCCTACCCCTACGCTGGGTGTATAGAGGAATATTTTTACTTTTTGCAAGGGATTCGCTCTCAGGTATTCTCTCGCCTTTACCAAGCCCTGGACGGCAAACCATGCATCCTCGTATTTCAAATCCATATTGTAGGGATTGAAAACATTCTCAAATCCATTGACGGGATAAACAAAATCTTCCGTCAGAACATGATTGAACTTACCGGCCGGCTCCAGCTTTTCCGGATATTTCATTTCTCCCAACCCCATCCAATGAATAGAACCTTCAAAGAGGGGTTCGTTCAACTCTTCGTATCTCAATTTCACATAGCCGAAATCAGCGGGCTCCTTATACTCATAGCCTATTGTAAAGTTATCCGCCTTTTGCGAAAAGCGTAATTCGCCCCCTCCTTCAAAGCGGTTTGTGATATAATCAACCTTCAACATAAGCACCTCTCCGGGTGTATCATCAAGAAACGTATTCTCCGAATTACAGCCCAACAGAAGAACAACAAACAACAGGCATAAAACTCTTACTTGCATAGTATCAATTATTCTAATATAAAAAGTAACGGGACCTTTCTATATATGATGAATCAACGAGGTAAAAAATTGCACTCATATAGTTAAATAATCACAAAACAGGCTTCTCGCTACAAGGTATGGGTCGCGCAACATCTCTACTCACCAAACAGAGAACCAATTAGCCATCCCGTCTGAAAAAGGAAAGTTCGTTGACTCCGGGGACTGTGGTTTGATTTTAATACCCGTGCAGAAAGAGGCCGATGTCCGATACCGGGAAATTGAAATGATTGGCCACGTAGGAGTTGACCATTTTTCCGGCATAGAGGTAAAAGCCGGAGGCAAAGCCTCGGTCGAACCGTGCAAAATGATCTACCCCTCCGCAGTCACCCATGGAGGTAAAAAGAGAGATAAAAATGTTGCTCAAAGCTATGGAGGCGGTACGCGCCACACGCGAACTGAGGCTCATTTCACAGAAATGAAGTACACCAAACTTTTCGAAGATGGCCGGATGACTGGGGAGGCAAGCTTCCATGGTCGTCTCAAAACATCCACCCTGCGCCATGCGCAGGTCAATGACGAGGGCTCCCCTCTTCATCTCCCGGATAAGGTCTTCAGAGATACGGTAAAAATTGGTTTTGTTGATATATTGCATGGCACCGATCACCACATCGGCAGAGCGAAATACATTTCTAAGGACGTTGGGCTGAAGGGTGGAGGTGAAAAGCGCCCCCCCCAGCTCATGCCGGATGGCACGCAATTTGCCGATATCGTCGTCGAACACCTTCACCGATGCTCCCATTGCCAAGGCGGCGCGTGCTGCCATGGTGCCGGCTACACCTGCACCAATGATTACCACCTCTGTAGGGGAGATTCCGGGAATGCCTCCCAACAGGATACCCTTTCCTCCGTGAACGTTACTCAACAATTCGGCCGCCAGGGTGATGGAGCATGCTCCCTCAATCTCAGAAACAGAGGTTACAAAGGGTGATACGCCCGAATCATCACAAATCAATTCGTAGGCCATGGCATTGATCTTCTTCTCCGACATCAGCTCCAGCAAGGGAGTGGAGAGCCGGTGAAGGTAGAGAAACGAAAAGACGGTACTTCTCTGCCGCATCATCAGTACCTCCTCCAGTGTGGGAGGCAACACCTTCAGAATGAGGTCAGCCTGAAAGGCCTCCATGGCTGTCCCCACAATTTCCGCCCCCGACTCGGCATAATAGCTGTCGGAGTAGTTGATCGCATGACCTGCTCCGGCTTCAAGCAACACCCTGTGCCCGGACGACACCAGCAAAGAGACGGTCTCGGGAGTAAGCGCGAGCCTTCTCTCCACCTCCTGATTTTCTTTGGGCACTCCAATCACCAGGGAAGTTTTCTGCTTTTCTGCTTTCAGAAGTAATTCACGTACGACAAACGACGTGATTTTTTGGGGATCCTGTATCATTGTTCATCTCTCTTTCTCAGTAACTCCTCAATGCCGCATACTATTAAATGGATATCCTTCCTGGTAATCATACGGTCGGTATGGTAAACAATTTGTGCATCATTGTAATAACACTCTCTCTGCGCCAAATGTTCCGCAATGAAGGGGATAAGTTCCTCTTTCGGTTTTCCCGCAATGAGCGGACGCACCGTTTTCGAAGCCAGCAGCCTGGCAGCGAGCTCCTCCGGGTGAGCCTTAATATAGATGGTGGTACCTGTCTTGTTCATCAGCTCCATATTGTCGAAATAACAAGGTGCCCCTCCTCCCGTGGAAACAACCACATTTTCAAATACTGCCACCTCATGCAACGACTGCCTCTCAATTTTCCTGAATTCCATCTCACCCTTCTCAGCAAAAAGGGTTGCGATTGTTTTCCTGTATTTGTTTTCAATGTAGGCATCCAGGTCGATAAACTCAAGGGACAAAGAGTTGGCCAAACGTTTACCCACTGTTGTCTTACCTGACCCCATGTAGCCGATCAGAAAAATTCGTTCCATATTTTCTCTTTGCATTTTCCTGCGTCTTACTCTTTTTTTTGCGTTTTATGTCTTGCATCCTCACAACAACGGGGCAAAAAGCCGCAACAATGATTCAATAAAGCGTTTCATTACGGGACGTTTCGACCACTCCCTGAGCGATATCTGATCGCAATGGCGCTGATCTTCGGCAAAGATATTCTCCGCTTGTTGCGCCAGCTGGTCGTCGTAGATAAAAGCCTCCACTTCAAAATTCTGATCAAAACTACGTGAGTCGAAATTGGCCGATCCAATCAGGGTGAGCGAATGATCAAAAATCATCATTTTTGAATGGAGAAATCCTTTTTTGTACTGGTATATTTTTACGCCCGTATGGAGCATCTCCTTGAAATAGGAGTGTGAGGCAACCTGCACCAATGGCACGTCGGAGCGCAGGGAAGTCATCAGCCGCACATCCACTCCCCGCATAGCAGCAGCCTGGAGTGCATGAACCATTGCATCGGGCGGTAAAAAATAGGGAGTCTGTATAAAGATTGATTCGCGTGCTTCGTAAATTGCCTGGGTAATACCGTATGAGATCTCGTTCTCTTCGCTCAGAGGACCGCTATTGACAATCTGCATGGGACAGTTGCCAAAGTTATCGAGCATGGGAAAATAGTCGCGGGAAGTGATCAGTGTCTGGGATACAAAATACCAGTCAATCAGAAAGACCGACTGCAATCCCTGCACCCCCTTGCCTTCGATACGGGCGTGGGTATCACGCCAACAGCCCCATTCCATACCTTTTATATAGCGATCGGCAATGTTCATACCTCCGGTATATCCTATGCATCCGTCTATCACTATAATTTTCCGGTGAGTACGGTAGTTTAGCCTCGAAGTCAATGCCGACCAGGTAAGTTTCAGAAACGGTTCCGATTCAATTCCGGCCATACGAAATTCCTCAAAAAACTTTTCCTTTGCTTTCCTGGAGCCGAAGCTATCGTAGATGATGCGCACCTCCAGTCCTTCTTTGGCTTTGCGGATAAGCGCCTCCTGGAACCTTCTCCCGATCTCATCATCAAGCAAGACATAATACTCCACGTGGATATGTTTTTTTGCCTTCTCGATATCGGCAAAAAGATGATCGAATTTATCTTTCCCGTTTGTGAAGAGTTTCACGTCGTTGCCACCCAGCAAAGGTGTATAATCCATGTTCTTCAGCAAGTTCACCAGGTTGGAGTGTTCTTTGGGAACAAACACTTCCACCGGTGTTTCCATCTCATCCAGCGGGCGTTTTTTCAGCTTGCTGTACATCCTCTTGGAGATGACATGTTTTTTGGTGGCGTCCTGTCCGAAGAAGGCATACCAGATGATGCCGACAAACGGAAGAAAGACAACCGCCATTATCCATGCCACCGTCTTGATGGGGTTCCGGTTTTCCGAAATCACCACCACCACGATACTCACCACCGTGAGGAGGTATAGTATCTCCAGGATCAGGATGAATGTCGCGCTGATCTGCATAGTTATATCCGATATTTCCCATCGCCGGTGTCTTCCAGAATATTCAGGTAGGAATGATACCGGCTTTCGCTAATATGATGTCCTTCGACGGCTTTCTGTACGGCACAGCCGGGTTCGTTCAGGTGCAGGCAGTTGTAATATTTGCAATTTTCTGAGGCCTTGAATATCTCGGGAAAGTAGTGCGACACCTCTGCCGCCACCATGTTGATGGTTCCAAAACCTTTGATGCCGGGCGTATCGATGACAAATCCCCCGTTGTTCAGCTGAATCATCTCCGAGTAGGTAGTGGTATGCATTCCTTTGTGGTGATAATCGGAGATCTCACCTACTTTTTGCACATACTCCCCTTTCAACGCATTGATGATGCTCGATTTCCCTACGCCCGAATGACCGGCCAGCAGGATAATTTTTCCTTTTGTCGCTTCGTCAATCTCATTCAGTCCTTCTCCCGTGACCATGGATGTTTTCACACAACGGTAACCGATCACGGAGTATAGGCGGATCAAGGCCTCCAGGTATGCGTCATCCTCTTCGTTATACAGATCGATCTTATTGAATACAAGGATAACGGGCACGGTGTATGCCTCGGCAGTAACCAGAAACCGGTCGATAAATACCGTGGTGGTCTCGGGATAGCGAACCGTAATGCAAAGTAACGCAAGATCGATATTCGCCGCCAGGATGTGGGTGTGTTTGGAGAGGTTGGAAGCTTTGCGGACAATATAGTTGCTGCGCTCTTCAATATCGGTGATGAACGCGGTACCGTCGGGATTCACATTCATGAGAACCATGTCGCCCACAACCACGGGACTAGTACTGCGAATACCTTTAAGGCGAAAGTGCCCTTTTGCTATGCAAACAAAATCGGTTCCGTTCGCAGTTCGCACAAGATACGTGTTGCCGGTATTCTTGATGACCCTGCCCCTCACGCCTTTCGGATCACTTCCCTCTTCTCCCAGTCCCATTAAACGGTGAGGATTTCTTTCTCCTTGCCGGCGAACTTCTCATCCACCTTCCTGATATAAAGGTCGTGGAGCTTCTGCAGCTCGTTTTCGCCATCTTTTCCCATATCTTCGGGAAGGCCCTCTTTCACCGCTTTTTTCACCTCGTCGATTCCTTCACGTCGTGCATTGCGTATGCTGATCTTGGCCTCCTCGGCTTCCTGTTTGGTCTGCTTTACCAGTTGTTTGCGGCGCTCCTCGGTTAGGGGAGGTATACCCAGCCGGATCATCTCGCCGTTGTTTTCAGGCGTGATGCCCACGTCTGAGTCCTGAATGGCTTTCTCCACCACCCTCAACATCGCCTTTTCCCATGGCTGCACCAGGATAGTTTTCGCATCGGGCGTGGTCACCGTGGCCACGTTTGATAAGGGCACCATGCTTCCGTAATACTCCACGCGTATCCCGTCGAGGATATGCGGGTTGGCACGGCCTGCCCGGATGCGGGAAAAGGTTTCTTCCAAAAATTCGAGGGTCATCTGCATTTTCTCCTCGGCATCTTTTCTGATTGTCGTTGTATCCATAGGTAATTTATTTTGTTGTTTGTGGGAACAAAAATAGTGAAAATATTCTTAACGGTCCTATAAATGAACCAATGTGCCAATATCTTCGCCATTAACTACCTTCTTCAGGTTGCCCACGGTATCCATATCGAATACAACAACGGAAAGGTTATTCTCTTTGCACAATGTAGTTGCTGTAAGATCCATCACCTTGAGCCCCCGGTCATACATCTCGTCGAAAGTGATGGTCCGGAATTTGGTGGCAGCCGGATCTTTCTCCGGATCGGCCGTATACACACCATCAACCCGGGTCCCTTTGAACATGGCGTCGGCTTCGATTTCTATGCCCCTCAGTGCAGAAGCCGTATCGGTGGTAAAAAAGGGGTTTCCTGTTCCTCCGGCCATGATGGCAATCTCTCCATTTTCCATCGCGTCAATGGCTTTCCATTTATCGTAAAATTCGCCCACGGGCTCCATGCGAACAGCCGTAAAAACACGATTCTTCTGTCCCAGTATGGTAAGCGCTGAACTTAGTGCCAGGCTGTTGATCACGGTTGCCAGCATTCCCATCTGGTCGCCCTTCACTCGGTCGAATCCTTTAGAGGTGCCGCTCAGTCCCCGGAAAATGTTACCGCCACCAATGACGATTCCAATTTGCACACCCATGCGGGCCACCTCTTTTATTTGTTGCGCATATTCGTCAATGCGTACTTCGTCTATTCCATACTGTTTGCCGCCCATCAGCGACTCACCACTAAGCTTCAGTAATATTCTTTTGAATTGCATATTATTATATTGTCAGTTTATTCGTTGTCGGAATCAGGAGGTCGGGATTCGGCTGTCGGGTTTACTCGACAAAAGCGACCTCCTTGAACGCATACCTCCGTACATTATCACCCTCCAGCGTTCTCAGCATCAGGTGTCCCGACGGCAACACGTCTTCAATCTTAGCCTGGAATTTCCCCTCGCGGTCTTCAAACCAGTAATAATCATTTACGCGATAAAGATCGAGCATATATTCGTCTTCAATGACTTCTCTCCGGCCCTGCTGAAAATCACGATACAACAGGAAGAACTCACGCATAAACACATCAAGGATGTACTCCCTATCCTGTACAGATCCGACAATCTGTCGTAGCGACACGGGATTGGGCAGCTCCGTCGGAAAGAATTGCTGGTTGACATTGATGCCGATGCCGATGACCGAATTTTCGATATACTTTCCCTGTATGTCGTTCTCTATAAGCATCCCGGCAATTTTTTTATCTTTCCAGTAAATATCGTTGGGCCATTTGATGCGGATATCGTTGGTAAAATGGTCGAGCGTATTTTTTACGGCCAGGGAGGCGATGCGTGAAATGATAAACTGCTCGTTTGGCACTACTTCACTGGGATAAAGAAGCATGCTGAACAGCAGGTTTTCCCCCTTCGTGGAGAACCAGGAGGTACCCATTTGTCCCCTCCCCCCGGTCTGGTACTCGGCAATCACAAGCGACCCTTCTTCTGGATGCTCTTCGCGGGCAATTTTTTTCAGGTAAAGGTTGGTAGAATCAACCTCATCGACCCGAATTGTGATTCGCTCTTTACTTAACTGATCCATAATATTGCTGTTGTTGTTTTTTGGGTAATTTCATCACCACCTCCCTGACGGAATGGTGGATCCATTTTCTGATCTCTTTTTCCGGCATATCTCCGTCCAGATAGATGGTGTTCCAGTACGTCTTGTTCATATGAAAAGCACTTTCCACACAGTCGTAGTTCTCACGCAGCCTTATTGCTTTTTCGGGATTGCATTTCAACGTGATACTTATCCGGTCGGTGTCGGTGGGAATCATGGCAAACATCTTACCCATCACCTTCATCACGATGGTGGACTCATCAAAGGGTGTGGTAGCTTCGGCGCCTTCAATGGACAGACAATAATCAAAAAGCTCTTCTATGTTCATTTGGGACACTCTTACAAAAATGGCAAAAAGGCATCTTCAATATGCTGCAGTTCAAAATGTTGTTTATTCCAGATTACGGCTACAACATCGAACCGGGCGGGTTTATCCACACAATTCATTTTAAGATAAAGACCGGCCGCATGGATCATACGTCGCATACGCTGCTTGCCGATGAAATCTTCGGGATTGCCCCACTCTGCCGATGTGCGGGTTTTAACCTCCACAAAAACAATGTATCCGTCATCTTCCGAAATAATATCAACTTCATAACCACGAAAAGTCCAGTTTCGCTCTACAATACGATGACCTTTGGAGGCCAGATAGTTCGCTGCAGCCTCTTCTCCTTTCCATCCCAGTTCGTTGTGATCAGCCATCTTATTTTAACGGCAGAAAAGCCTTATAACTTCGTAAAAATACAAATTTAGGTTGTAAATACTTCGTTTTGGCGAAAATATTTTGTTTTTTTGTACCAGCAAAGGGAAAGCGACTGTTTTTCGTTTTTTTCGGTCAGAGCGCTTTCCGCCGGAAATTCAATGGTTTTAATGAGGACGAAGAGTTATAAGCTGCAGGGAAGGAGGAAACCGCGTACAAAAAAGGCGGAGTTCATGCTAAGCGATGATGAGCACGAACTAATCCGGTTTTATCTAAAAAAATACAAGATCACCAACCGATCACGATGGTTTCGTGAGACAGTTCTCAATCACATACTTAAAAATATGGATCAGGACTACCCCACCCTGTTCGAAGAGAACGAGATGCGGCGGTAGGAATATGAATTGCAGTAAAAAAATGGCCGGATGCTAGACGACGAATATTTCATGCGACAAGCACTTCAGGAAGCTCATAAGGCTTTTGAGAAGGATGAGATACCCATTGGTGCTGTGGTGGTATCCAATCAGCGGATTATTGCCCGTGCCCACAATCTCACGGAGATGCTGAACGACGTGACTGCCCACGCCGAAATGCAGGCGATTACAGCCGCCGCCGACGTTCTGGGCGGAAAATATCTGACCGATTGTACACTCTATGTCACGGTGGAACCATGTCCCATGTGTGCGGGGGCACTTCGGTGGGCACAGATAACGCGAATAGTGTATGGCACTCCGGATGAAAAAAGAGGATATTCGCGTATCTCACCTCACCTGCTCCATCCCAAAACTAGCGTGACCTCCGGAATTATGGCAGATGACTGTGCCGATCTAATGAAACTCTTTTTTGCCCGTTTCAGATAATCTGTTTGGAAATGTGATTCGTAAAACATATATTTGTTATACCTAAATCGCATGATATGAAAATGCTCATTCTGATTTCGTTGCTGCTCGGGCTTTATGGCGTGAATCTGATGTCACAACAAGAAGAGCCAAAAAGATTGCCATGGGACTCTGTCTCATCCACTTTGCCTCCTTTTAAAATTGCATCTGCCGACACGCTTCGTTTTTTTCCCGGCGATACCATTCCAAACCCCCTATGGGAAAAATACCTGAAGAAAAAGAGTCAGGAGAGAATGACCGAAGAGAGGATCCTAACCACCCCCCTCGACAACATGCCGGTCATTGTTCCTCCGCATCACCAGTTTCAAATGATTGTGGTGAAACCCGACACCACCTTTCATTATTTTCTACGGAACCTGAGAGACGAAGAGAAACCCAATTCCCTGAAACAGAAACAGGAGAATCGGATTAACAGAAGAAATCTACCATGACCGGGTACCTCTTAAATAATTTAAACTCATGAACAGAAGATTGAAGCAGCAGATCGATTTTATCCTGGAGGCGGACAAACTGAAAAATGTGATCCGCCGCAACTATATTTCCGATGATTCACGACGGGAGAATACGGCGGAACATTCATGGCACACCATACTGACAGCACTCCTGCTGTTTGAATATACCGAAAACAAGCATGAGCTCAATCTGCAGCGTATTGTAAGGATGATCTCCATCCACGATCTGGTGGAAATTGAAGCAGGTGACACTTTCATGTTCGATGAGGAAGCCAACAAAAAAAAGTTCGACAGGGAAAATCAGGCTGCAAAAAAGATATTCAGCCTGTTGCCTTACGATCAGGGGAAGGAGTATTATGACATCTGGCTCGAATTCGAAAAGGAAGAAACGCCCGATGCTATTTTTGCATCATCTGTAGACAAGATTATGCCGGTATTGCTGAATACATACAGCAAGGGAACAAGCTGGCGGGAAGCGCAGATTACCGCGGAGCAGGTACATACAACACTGAAAGGGATTAAAAAAGGGCCGAGAAAAATACAGGAATTGCTGGAAGAATTGATCTTTATGGCCAGAAAAAATGGTAATCTTACATAAAATGGCCCATCGAAATTAGCAATTAAACAAATTAAGATTTCGGATGTTATTATTTTCCAATGCAAAATTAATTGGTGCAGAGAACATTTGTTCTTTTAGGAAAAGAAATAACGAACAATCAACAAGACTTAAAAATGAAAAAGAAGAAAATTGCTGTTTTGGTAGGTAGTTTACGCAAAGAGTCGTATAACAGGAAACTGGCCAAAGAAATGATTGCCATGGCCCCCGATTCATTGGAAATGGAGCTGGTAGAAATTGGACAACTGGTACATTATAATGAAGACCTCGATCAGAATCCCCCGACAGAGTGGGTTGAATTTCGTAAAAAAATTAAAGAAGCCGATGGTTATCTTTTTTTCACACCGGAATATAACCGTTCCATACCGGGAGTATTAAAAAATGCCATTGACGTGGCTTCAAGGCCCTATGGACAAAACAACTGGGGCGGGAAACCGGGCGCTATTGTGAGCAGCTCCATCAGTCCGCTCGGAGGGGAAGGAGCCAATCACGTGCTGCGTCAACCCATGGTCTTTGTAAACGTGTACATGATGCAACAGCCTGAAGCCTATATCGGGAACACCATGTCGCTGTTCGGAGAAGACGGTAAATTGCTGAAAGAGGAAACAAGAACCTTCCTGCGCAATTACATGCAGGCTTTTGAAGCTTGGGTAAACAGGTTCTGACAAATGCGATTAACTTCGCTGACCACAATTACAAGAGGGTGAATCACGCGGTGATTCACCCTCTTTCCTGTTATTTTTCAAAACGGAAGATCAGACACTCCCTTGTACAACTCTCTCATTAGACCTTTGGCAATTTCCACGGAGCGCGGTAGTTTGCCATTATCAAGCGGTTTGCTTCTTCATTACCGATGAATTTGCCGGTCTTATTGTCCCAGTTCAGGGCGCTACCTACTCTGCAGGAGATATTTGCCAGATGGCTGAGTTTCGCCACTTCGGCACCAATGGCAATGTCGGCATTGGGCAGTTCACGCGTGCGCATGCACTCGAGCATGTTCCCCGCATGTAGATAGAGGCCTTTGCCAGAGCCCTTTCTTTTTTCAATTGCTTCCATGCGAAGGGTATTCGGTTTTTTCTCATCGTCACAGGGATAGCAATATGGGAAATTACGGCTGTTGACTGCTTGTTCGGGTACAACCTCCCAACCGCTACGGGTAAGGATGAGCGTACCGTTTTCTCCGAAAAAGGCAACACCTTCACGCAATCCGAAGAGTCCGTTCCCGATCCCGCAGGCATGATCCCAGATAATATTAAAATCGGGATATTTGTAGGTCGCCATCAACGTATCCGGTGTTTCCATGGCATCATCGGGGTAACCGAACTTCCCGCCGGCCCCGTAAACATACGAAGGAAGCCCTGCATTCATCCCCTTCATGGCATAATCGAGCAGATGCACTCCCCAGTCGGCCATCAGCCCGCCTGCATAATCCCAGAAGAAGCGGAAGTTATAATGAAAACGATTCTGATTGAAATTGCGTTTGGGTGCCGGGCCGAGCCACATGTCATAATCCACACCGGCGGGAACAGCCGAATCAGGGACAACAGGCAATGTCCACTTACTGGTCTGATAAGCCCACACCTTTACGGTTCTCACGCGCCCCAGTGCGCCACTCTGCACATAGGCCGCAGCTTCATCCCAGTGCGGGTCGCTACGTTGCCACTGGCCCACCTGCACGATCCGGTCATATTTCCGTGCAGCCCTGACCATGAGGTCACACTCTTCGATGGTATTGGCCAGCGGTTTTTCCACATATACGTCCTTTCCTGCCTCACAGGCGGCAATCATCTGCAGACAGTGCCAATGGTCGGGAGTACCAATGATCACCATGTCCACATCCTTGTTGTCGATGACCCTTCGCCAGTCCTTCACCAGCTGTGCGGGTTTATTACCTTTGAGTTTCTCATATTCTGCCGCGCGCTGGTAGAGCCACTGATCGTCCACATCGCAGAGCGAGATACATTCCACTGTAGGATACTGCAGAAAAGTTTTGAGATTGCTCCATCCCTGATTCCGACAACCTATCAGGCCTATTTTAATTTTGTTGCCTGGTGCCGACTGACCATACAGGGAGGAAAAGGGTTTTCCCATTAATGGCGTCAGACTTAAACCGGTTGCCGTAATAGCTGATTTTTTCAGAAAATTTCGTCTATCCATGATGATTATATAAAAAAGTTATCGCAAAGATAATAAAGATTGCCCCTCAAGTGAATAAATTTAATATTTAAAGTAATTTTTCATTAATTAAAAGATTATCCATATTTTTGGCCTTTTGGTTTCATATCACATTAACTGCTTCTATTATGCAGCAAATCAATGCGTTCTTCACTACTTTACATCAATATATCGGCGGGAATAACTGGTTTATTTTCTTGTTGTTGGGTACCGGTTTTTTCTTTACCCTCTATCTAAAGTTTCCACAGATCCGTTATTTCAGGCATGCCATCCGCATCATCAAAGGAAAATATGATAAAAAATCGGAAGGCATGGTGGCCATCCTTGAACCATTTATAGACACCATCATCATCTGGAACCTCTCGATGCTTACCGTGGCCTTTATGACGGTGCCCAACCTGATCGGGCTGTTGATCCTGCACAGAGAGGTGAAGCAGACAATCGGCGACTACTGGATCGGTTTCAAAAAAGAATATACGAACGAGGAAATTTAAAAAAAAGTAGTATGTATACAACTAAACCATCGACTGTCGATGTTTTACGACCCATATTTGCTCTTATGCACTAAAAGAGTAGAACTTGCTTCGCTTCGAACAGCTATTCTTTTTACGTGCATCACGAGCAATGGGTCCCCGAAAAACATCTGAATGTCTCTTTTTTAGTTGTATACAATGAGCGAAACAGTCAACTAATTTAAAGTAACCCGCTGAGCAGGCCGCCGTCGATCTGGATCGTGGTGCCGTTCACGGAGCGCGCCTGGTCCGAGCAGAGGTAAGCCACCATGTTGCCCAGCTCCTGCGGATCCATGTAGCGCTTGTGCGGAAAAGCCTCAATTGCTTTCTGCTCATACTCATCCACAGAAATACCTTCGACTTCGGAGCGTACCTTCATCAGTTGTGTCACCCTGTCGGTTCGGAAATAACCCGGTGCCACATTGTTGATGGTAATTCCTTTTGCAATTAGCTCCTTGCTGATGGTTCTGGCATAACTGGCTACTGCAGTACGGAATATATTCGAAAGTACCATATTGGGTGCCGGTTCTTTTACGGTCACCGAGGTGATATTGACAATCCTGCCCCACCCTTTCTTTTCCATGTAAGGCAAACAAAGCCGGATCATCCGGATATTATATTTCAGTACCGCGTTGTAGGCGTCATCCAGATCCTCCTCAAAGATCTCGCGGAATGTCCCCGGTTTGGGACCACCCGAGTTATTTATTAGGATATCCACTCCTCCGAAACGGGCTACTGTCTCCCGCACGATGCGTACATTATCATCCGCACTGGCCATATCTGCTGTCAGCGCGAGGGTTTGCACTCCCAGTGCTTCTATCCCCCGCTGCGTCTCATGCAATGTATCTTCTCCTCTTGCACACAATACGATATTTACGCCTTCACCGGCCAGTGCCAGCGCACACGCCCTGCCCAGCCCCTTGCTGCTTCCACCGATAATGGCGGTTCTTCCCTGTAAGTTATAATTCATACCAACTCTTTTATCTGAAAACAACAGGATCTCCTGTCTTGCTGCATATTTTGCAGTATTTGCTTCAGTATAACACTCCGGCGGGCAGGATGTTTTTGTACTTTATTACAAAGTAGAGATACATATGCCAACTATTATTTCCAGAAATCAAAGAAGTGATGTACCGGGCCATGCCCCTTTCCTGTTTCATATTCAGCTCCCTTGAGGATCGCATTGTTGATATATGTTTTGGCGTTTCTTACCGCCTCATCAAGAAGAAGGCCATGGGCCAGAAAGGCAGCAATGGCCGATGAAAGCGTGCATCCCGTACCGTGGGTATTTCGAGTGTCTATCCGCTTTGAAGGGAGTGTCGTCACCTCATCGGTCTCGGCATTGTAAAACAGATCGGTCAGCACCTCCTCATCCAAATGTCCGGCCTTGAGATATACTGATACCGAACGCCCAAAAGAGAGCTCCTTCACGACTGCCTGCAAATCTTCCTGACGTTGAATCGTTCTGCCTGACAAGATCTCTGCTTCCGGTATGTTGGGGGTGATCACGCGAACATAGGGAATCAGTTCTGTCATCAAGGTGTTTATCGCCTCATCCTGCAGTAATTTATCACCTGAGGTGGCCACCATCACGGGATCAAGTACAATATTTGCTATGTCATATGGCAGCAGGGCATCTCTCACGGCAATGATCAACTCGGAGGAGTGAAGCATCCCAATCTTTACTGCATCGGCACCAATATCATCCAGCACCGATCTGATCTGACTTGCAACAAACGCTTCGGGTACCGGATGCACACCGGTTACACCCACCGTATTTTCATCGACGACTGCTGTAATTGCGGTGGTTCCATAACAACCGCATGCAGAGAAAGTTTTCAGGTCTGCCTGAATACCGGCGCCACCACTGGGATCGCTACCAGCAATTGACAATGCTGTTATATACTTTTTCTTCATGATTTTCTTCTTTTAAATATTCCATTGTTCCTGTTTGTATGCACTGTTCCAAAACATCCATTCCAGCTTCGAACAGGTCACAAAGGCTTTTGTCATGGCTATCTGTTGCTCCGTGGTACACTTTTCTGCCACCTCATCGCATATGGAAATGGCCAATGCATTTGACTTTTCGAACTTTTCGCCTCCGTACGTATCTATCCAACTCTGGTAAGGATTGTTCTGCGTGGTTTGATTCACGAGGATATGATCTCCCACCTTCTTATAGATCCAGAAACAAGGCAAGACGGCTCCCAGCATCGTCTCCAGGGATGCACTGCTTATTTGTCTCAAAAGATACGAAGTATATAACAGACAGGTGGGCGACGGTTCAATTTCATCATCCGGCTTTAATTTCAATTCATTGACAAACAGCCGGTGCAAATTGCGTTCAACCGTCATTGTCCCACCCGCAAAATGCAGGAATGCATCTGCGTAACAGGAATGATCGAACCTGGAGGCAATGGCAGCCAACACCTTTCGATAATCTGATAAGTAGAGGGTATCCTGACGGATATAAAAAATAAATTTCTCGCGTGGAAGCGTACCCTGCATCAGCTCTTTTATAAAGGGCGATGCAATTATCTCGTTGTATACGGGTTGGATCGTCGACCAGGCTTTTTTACTCCAGTTCATATGCTTCTTTTTAAGTGCATGATTCCTCTTGAGATTCTTTCTATGACTAAACCATGCGATTATTACCATATTTTTTCGATTGATTCACCGTTTTAATCAGTTCCGACGCGGCGAGGCGGGGATCGGGAGCCGACATGATTGCCGAAACCACGGAGATGCCGGCAGCACCGGCAGCAATGACAGCCCGCGCATTCCATATATTAATTCCGCCGATGGCCACACAGGGACACCTGGCAATGGAAGTAATGTCACGAACTCCCTCAAGACCCAACGCAGGTGCTGTATCGCTTTTGGTAGACGTACTGAACACCGGAGATATCCCGATGTAGTCTATATCTTCCCGGTTGGCTTCCATGACATTCGTCATATTCTCTACCGACAGGCCGATGATTTTATTCTTTCCCAATATTTTACGGGCTATACCACAGGGAAGGTCCGACTGTCCCAAATGCAACCCGTCGGCATCGCAGGCCAGCGCGATATCAAGCCGATCATTGATGATAAGGGGAACACGCCAGGGCGTCAGAAACCTCTTCAACCGTACCGCCACCCGGTAAAACTCTCGGGAAGAACATTGCTTCTCACGGAGTTGCACCATGGTAACACCACCACGCACGGCTTCTCCGACAATATGTTCCAAGTCTCTCCCACCCGACAAGGAGCGATCGGTTACCAGGTATAAGCTTATATCAAAATCGGTCATAACTTAATATTCTTTTTTATCTCATCTTCTCCGAGATTGAAGAGCACGTCCAGAAAGTTCATCTGCAGGCTGCCGTTTCCTTTCGACATCAAGGCGGCTATTTCTCCCGTTATTCCCATGATATACATACCGTGTGTTGCAGCCTCCAGGTAATCGCGGTTAATTGCGGCAAAAGTGGCAACAATAGCAGTTGCGGTGCAGCCCATGCCGGTAACTCTGCTCATCATCGGGTTCCCGTTATCTACGGTCTCCACCCTGTTCCCGTCGGTAATATAATCCCTCGCTCCACTGACGACGACCACGGCACCCGACTGCAGGGCCAGGGCTTTGGCAGCTTCAAGGGCCGCGTCGGAAGAGTGTACACTGTCGACGCCCTTGGTGCACGCATTCCTGTCATCCAGAGCCATGATCTCCGAAGCATTGCCTCTGATGATGGATGGCTTGCATACCTCAATGATTTCCCTGCTTATCTCTGACCGGTAAGGAGTGGCACCGGCACCCACGGGATCGAATATCACGGGGACAGAATTTTCCAAAGCTGTCTTACCTGCAATAAGCATTGACTCTACCCATGCAGCCTCAAGCGTACCAATATTGATTACCAGCGAGGAGGCAATTGCTGCCATCGCTGCCACCTCATCGGAAGAATGAGCCATCACGGGTGAAGCTCCCACCGCTAAAATTGCATTGGCCGTGTTGTTCATTACCACAAAGTTGGTTATATTATGAATCAACGGAGATTTTTTTCTTACGAGATGCAGATCTCTGATAATCTTTTCAATTTGGATCATTGTTTTGTTGTTTAAAATGAGACTATCCTTTGCCATGGCATAACTCAAAGAAGTTTGGTTCTACCCGCCCGGCTTAACAGAATAATTGATTTATAGATGTCACGTAATACTTGTATATCAATATTTTTTCAAAAAAAAACCGCTTCGTGGAGAACGAAACGGCATAAAATGCAAGAATTTGCAATCCATTGATATACCATGTAAATTCCGTTTTCCTACGATGTCAATTACAACATATCAGGTTCAAGGGTATGATCTCAGCTCTTTTAAAAAGAACACCCCTAACAGCAATGTTGCGAATATAGGCAATAATTTATTGTAAAAGAAATTCAGGAGAAAAAATCAGGGTGAGTTCGTTAAAACAGGTGCCGGATCAGGACTCCTCATGCATTTTTCAGCCTACATAGCATAAATTACCTGAACCCACGAATCGCGTTTATATGTAGATTATTGCGGTAATAATGCAATAAAAAGAGCTATTTTTCGTACCTTTGCACCCTATAACAAGAGCAATTCTTTATTTCTTGTTGCAATTCATATGTCAAAAAAATTCAAACGCACACTGATCACATCCGCGCTGCCCTACGCCAATGGGCCGGTGCATATCGGACACCTGGCAGGAGTATATGTTCCTGCCGATATTTACGCCCGCTATCTGCGGCTGAAAGGCGAAGAGGTTCTCTTTATCGGTGGCTCCGATGAACACGGTATTCCCATCACCATCAAAGCCCGCAAAGAAGGCGTCACACCCCAGGATATTGTAGACCGCTATCACGGACTGATAAAAAAATCGTTCGCAGAGTTTGGAATCACCTTCGATATCTATTCCCGCACCACATCGGATATACACCGGGAAACAGCCTCCGATTTTTTCCGCACCCTGTACGATAAGGGAGAATTCAGGGAGCAGGAAAGCGAGCAGTATTACGACGAAGAAGCCGGTCAATTTCTGGCGGACCGCTACATCACCGGCACCTGCCCGCACTGCGGCAACGAAAATGCCTATGGCGACCAGTGCGAACAGTGCGGCACCTCACTTAGTCCCAACGACCTGATCAACCCAAAGTCTACCCTCAGCGGCAGCGCTCCGGTGATGCGGACCACAAAACACTGGTACCTACCCCTCGACAAGCACGAGGCATGGCTACGTGAATGGATCCTGGAGGATCACAAAGAGTGGAAGACAAATGTCTACGGGCAGTGCAAGTCGTGGCTCGACCTGGGTTTGCAGCCGCGTGCTGTAAGCCGCGACCTCGACTGGGGTGTACCTGTGCCTGTGGAGGGTGCTGAGGGGAAGGTGCTTTACGTGTGGTTTGACGCACCCATCGGTTACATTTCAAATACCAAGGAATTGCTTCCGAACGACTGGGAAAGGTGGTGGAAGGAGGAAGAAACCAAGCTGGTGCATTTCATCGGGAAGGACAACATTGTTTTTCACTGCATCGTTTTTCCGGCGATGCTAAAGGCCGAAGGTTCATACATCCTGCCCGAAAACGTACCGGCCAATGAGTTTCTGAACCTGGAAGGAGACAAAATATCCACTTCCCGCAACTGGGCAGTATGGCTGCACGAGTACCTGGAGGAGTTTCCCGGAAAACAGGATGTCCTTCGCTATGTGCTTACTGCCAACGCTCCCGAAACCAAAGACAACGATTTTACCTGGAAAGATTTTCAGGCACGCAACAACAACGAACTGGTGGCTGTTCTTGGCAACTTTGTGAACCGGGCACTGGTGCTTACCCAAAAATATTTCGACAACAAAGTCCCTGCTCCGGGCGAACTGACTCAATATGACCGTGACACCATCGCAGAGGCAAAACTGATAAAGCAGGCTGTTGAGCAACAGCTGGAAAATTACCACTTTCGGGAGGCGCAGAAGGAGGCAATGAACCTGGCACGTATCGGCAACAAGTACCTGGCCGACACGGAGCCGTGGAAAACGGCCAAAACAGATATGGAACGGACAGCAACCATCCTCAACATAGCGTTGCAGATTACCGCCAATCTGGCCATCGTCATTGAACCGTTCTTACCTTTCACTGCTGAAAAACTTTTGTCTTTCCTTCGCAGCGGTCATTTGAGCTGGAATCAACTTGGTGATTTCAATCTTCTTCCCGCAGGGCATCTGCTGGAGAAACCGCATCTTTTGTTTGAAAAAATTGAAGACGAGGTAGTTGAAAAGCAGATTCAAAAGCTACACGACACTAAGATTGCCAATGAGGCGAGTGAACAGAAGGCAAAACCGATAAAGGGAACCGTTCAGTTTGATGCGTTCGAGAAACTGGATATTCGCGTAGGCACCGTACTGGAATGCGAGAAGGTACCCAAGGCGGACAAGCTGCTACGTTTTCTGCTTGACGACGGGCTGCAGAAGCGCACTATTCTTTCCGGAATAGCCGCATATTACCCTAACCCGCAAGAACTCGTAGGCAGACAGGTTTGCTTTGTTGCGAACCTCGAACCGCGGAAAATGAGGGGAATACTTTCGGAGGGGATGATCCTTTCGGCGGAAGATGTCGATGGATCGCTTGCCCTGGTGACTCCCACGAAAACGGTAAACCCGGGGAGTCCTGTGGTGTAATTTAGTTAATTTAACTCCGTCATGGTAACTTTTCAGGAACAGATGCATCTATAGAGATAGTAACTCGATGAAGTAAAAACCTCATAAATGATGAACGTATGAAGAAACAAACACTTTTAATTGCTGCCATGCTGGTCAGCCTCACTGCCTTTTCGCAGAAGACACATCGCGTGATGGGTTGGAAGGTATCCAGAGATCTTCCGCAAAATGAAATCAAACTGAACCTCGGAACCACCATTTTCGGGCTATACCCCGAAATCTCATACGAAAGGATACTCAGCGAAGATTTCAGTCTGGGTGCAGCATTGGGAGCAAGTCTGAGTGAAGACGAATATCCTCTATATTTCGGATTAATGCCCTATGCGCGTTGGTTTTTTGGTGGTAGTGCAAGTAATCTCCAGAAATATGGCGCCGGGTTCTTTATTGAAGCCAACGGAGCCCTGTTATCTCAAAAAGAGTATTTGGACGGTGCCGCAAGCCCGACATCCGAGATTGGTGCCGGATTGGGACTGGCCCTGGGATGGAAATACCTCACACGCAATCACTGGATAGGCGAACTCTATTTCGGTGGCGGACGCGATTTTGTCAACGACGGTGGTTATCTCCGGCTTGGTGTCACCATCGGAAAAAGATTCTGAAGGAACCTGCGGGTGCTGACATCATCACGGGAACTCTCAAACGTGCGACAATCACGTTTGAGAGTTCCCGTTTTTAATCTGCCCCCCCGCAGGAGGGAAACGGAAAGAAAGTAGACTGTCCTGTGCCTTCTCCTCATTTATTTGCCTTATTTCCGGGAATAAAATGTAAATTTGCGGATTAATCAGCAGACAACAAAACCAATGGACAAAAACAGCGAAATCAAAAAGCTCCTTCCCGACCTGATCGTCGTAGTAGCGTTTATCATCATCTCATTCATCTATTTTGCACCGGCAGTCATGGAGGGTCGTATGATTGCCCAGCATGACTCTCTGGCAGCCATCGGACAGGGACAGGAACAACGCGATTACATGGAGCGGCACGACGGGAAGCGCAGCCGCTGGAATATCTCCATGTTCAGCGGCATGCCTTCTTACCAGATGAGTCCCACCTACGACTCCTCCAAGCCGCAGGATCTGGCGAAAAAAGTCTATTCCCTGTTTTTGCCAAACTATGTCTATCTGGTGTTCATCATGCTACTGGGCTTCTATATCCTGATGCGCTCAATGAAGGCCTCCCCGCTTCTGAGTGCGCTGGGAGCAGTTATCTGGGCATTTTCGTCCTACTTCTTCATCCTGATCGCAGCGGGGCACATCTGGAAATTCATTACCCTGGCCTATATCCCGCCTACGATAGCGGGATTGATCTATATCTACCGGAAAAAATTTCTGGCGGGAGGACTGCTCTTCATGATCTTCGTGGCATTCCAGATTTCGGCCAACCACCTTCAAATGACCTATTACTTTCTGTTTGTCATGCTCTTTATCGTGATCGCTTTCTTGGCGGAAGCAATCCGGACCAGGCAGCTTCCTGATTTTTTAAAATCATCGGCGGTGGTGCTTGTGGCCGGACTCATCGGGGTGGCCGCAAATGCCAGCAACCTCTACCACACCTATGAATATTCGAAAGAGACCATGCGCGGCAAGTCGGAGTTGACGCATCATGAAGCAGAAAATAAAACCGGCGACGGTCTGGAACGCGACTATATCACTGCCTGGAGTTACGGCATAGGGGAAACATGGACGTTGCTGGTGCCCAACACAAAGGGGGGTGCTTCCGTTCCGATCTCCGAAAATGAGCGGGCGATGCGCAAAGCGCGACCCGAGTACAACCAGCTCTACCAGCAGATTGGCCAATATTGGGGAGAGCAACCGGGGACCTCGGGCCCCGTCTACGTTGGTGCTTTTGTGCTGACTCTGTTTGTATTGGGGCTCTTCATCGTGAAAGGGCCCATTAAATGGGCACTGCTTGCGGGTACCATTTTTTCGATCTTGCTTTCGTGGGGAAAAAACTTCATGCCACTGACCGATTTTTTTATCGACTACGTGCCCATGTACAACAAATTCAGGGCTGTATCCTCTATCCTTGTGTTGGCGGAATTCTGTATCCCCCTGCTTGCGGTACTGGCCCTGAAAGAGATTGTCAGTAAACCCGAGCAGTTCCGAAACAACAGGAAACCACTCTATATCAGTCTCGGAGTCACAGCCGGCATTGCGCTGCTGTTCGCCATCGCTCCTAAACTGTTCTTTTCTTCGTTTATTTCATCTTCTGAGATGACAGCGTTGCAATCCCTGCCACCCGAACATATTCAGGCCGTGATGGGCAACCTGACCGAAATGCGGGTATCACTATTTACGGCTGATGCATGGCGAAGCTTCTTCATCATCGCCATTGGTGCTTCGCTGGTATGGTTCTTTTTGAAGAAAAAGATAAAGGCAGAATGGATGATTGCCGGTATTTTGTTACTGAGCCTTGCAGATATGTGGAATGTAAACAAACGGTATCTGAATGATGCCGACTTTGTACCGGAGAACAATCCACAGCAACTATTCACAAAGTCGCCAACCGATGAAGTAATCCTGCAGGATACCACCAAATACTACCGGGTGCTGAACATGGCCACCAGCACCTTCAATGATGGCATCACACCTTATTGGCACAAGGTCATCGGTGGGTATCATGCCGCAAAACTGCGTCGCTACCAGGATCTGATTGACGTGCACCTCACTGGCGAGATGACCAAGCTCCAGCAGGATATCATCCGTACGCAAGGCACGATGGATTCAGTGGACGCAAGCCGGTTTAAGGTGTTGAACATGCTCAATGCCAAATGGATTATTATGCCGGCACAGGGAGGTGGCACCATTCCCGTGGAAAACAGGCATGCCATGGGCAATGCCTGGTTTGTGGATAACCTCCGGTATGCAGAAAGTGCGGACGAAGAGATTGAAGTATTGGGTGCCATCGATCCGGGAAAAGAGGCTGTGGCCGATAAAAAATATGAACCCGTCTTGTCGGGGTTCCGACCTTCTCCGGCCGATTCGGCTTCGATCATATACCTCACGGACTACGATTCCGATTTTGTGACGTACACCGCGGATGCAAAAAAAGAGGAGCTGGCTGTTTTTTCCGAAGTCTATTATCCCAGGGGGTGGCACATCACCATCGACGGGCAGCCGGCGGAGATGATCCGCGCAAATTATACACTGCGTGCCCTTCCTGTACCTGCAGGAAAACATACGATTGAATTCAGGTTCGATCCACAGAGCATCAAAGTGACCGATGGAATAGCATACGCAGCATTGCTTATCATGCTACTCACCGCGCTTACCATCATTTTAAAAGCGTTAAGAACAAATAAAAACCAAAAATAACTATGCATTCAAAAATTGTGACGCTTATCCTGGCAATATCCCTTTTATCAGGATCAGTCTCTGCTCAACAAAATGTTCACGTTGAGCCCTCTCCATGGGCGTTTTCATGGGGTGCAGGAATGGGTACCATGATTCCTGCAGGTAGCCTGGGTAATAATTTTAAGACAGGGTTTGCAGTCGATACAGAGCTCAATATCTATTACAACAAAATGTTTTTCATGATTAACGGTGGATTCTCTTCCAACACACTTCTCCGGAATATCCCCGTCGAGATGGTCAACGACGAGTCTACCTGGCCGAAAGGTTCCAATGCCCTGCACGCCTTTATCGGCGGCAACATCGGAATAAACATCCTCGAAGCGGACAATATCAGTTTTTATCCTTTTACAGGCATCGGGTACGGTTTTATTGAGCCAAACTTGAAGACGGCCAATTCCGATCCGGTTCTTTCCGCACTAAAAATAAACTCTCTGGTATGGAATGCCGGATTTGGGGTGGACTACAATTTCCCGGATAAAGATTATGATCCGACCGGGATAAACAGGATCCTGAAAGTGGGTTTACGCTATCAGTTTCAAAAGCCCGATTATGAAGGTGACGTGGCAGGGTTTGGTGGCTCCACGCACTGGTTCACACTCCGTTTTGTGATAGGGTCCTCCATGCCGGGAAGAGTAATTTAATTGTCAGGCCCTTACAGTATTCACCTGTTGCAGAGACTTTTAAAGGCACACCATTCACAGTTTTTCGAGTTAGGTGTTTGGATAAATGGAACTGCAGGATCAAAAATCTCTTTCAATAAACTACGGAACATTTCGCTGAACTCTTCCATATAGACCGAAATATCATCGATGGGATGCTTACCGAAAAAGATAGATGGATTAAAATCTTTGAAAACCGAGCGCAAATAATAAACTGCCGGCGTAATGCGCACACCGGGATTTTCTAGAAGATAGAATAATCCATACACAAATACCTGCAGAATCTGATAGGGGCGGTTATTTTTTGACGAATCGAACAGGTCGGTTATTTCCCGAAAGGAAGTAGGACCGGCACCTGTTTTGTAATCCACAATCCGTACCAATTCCCCTACCCTGTCAATGCGGTCGATACTTCCTTTAAAATTTACGTTCAGCCGTTCATCGGCACGGTATATTGTGCGGAACCTGTACTCCGAGCCAATGTACCGGAAGGGGGTAAACTGCTTGTCAACTACCAATGTTTGCTTCACATAACTGCGCAAAATCTCCCCGATAAGGTAATGCTGTCCTTGTAGAGGACGTGGATTTCCATCATCTTTAAAGTAGTACCGCGCAAATGCTTCCTCCAGGATCTCTGTCAGATAAGCCTCATCTTTGGCGACGGCTGCCAGGACGTCGGGCGTCACGATTTTTTCTTTGTAACGGTTGTAGATGATTTCCATCAACCGGTGAAAAATGGATCCGAACACATCTGCCTCCACCGACTCCTGTACCTCCGTCTCTTCCGAGAGGCCTTCCACCGCCGTGAAATAGAACTTCAGGGGACAGTCGATGTAATTGTTGATAAGCGAAGCCGATAAATACTTCTCGTTTCCGGCGAGAAAACCACTCAGCTTACGCATCACCTCCTTCCTCTTTGTCACCAGTACAGGCGCAACTTCGGGAGCAGAAACATCGTAGGTAACCATCCGCTCCGAAATATCAAAGGAATGGTGATACAGGTATTTCAACTGATAAAAATACCGGCTCACCTCGCCGGTCTGCATCTCCTCGGCGCGTGTATCGTATAACATGAACACTCGTTTGGCGCGACTGATCATCCGGTAAAAATGATACGCATAGGTACTGTCCTGATGCTCATGGGTGGGCAATCCGAACCCCTTCCTCAGCGTATAGGGAATAAACGAGTTAGAAGGGTTTCTCAGCGGAAACACCCCTTCGTTCATGGAGAGAATGATCAGATTTTCGAAATCGATGGTACGTGTTTCCAAAACGCCCATCACTTGCAAACCCGAAAGAGGCTCACCACTGAACGACACGCTGATGCTGTGTGCCAGCTTTTTCAAGAGGCTGAACCAGGTTTCCACCGTCATGTTTCCTGCCCCTTGAAGACGGTCCTGGAGCCGGGTTACCGTCTTGTAGTACTGCACGATAAACTCCCGCTCCAGATCGGCAGAGTGTATGTTCCCTCCGGGGTTTTCTGCGTCCTGTCTTCCGGCATTGTCTTTTTCTCCGGCCGGCTTTCCTTCCTTCTTCTCTGCTGTGAGTGTCTGATATACATAGGCAAAGATGTGATGCAGATAATCGCCGGCCTCCTGCCAGCCGGATAGGGGGTAGAAGATCAGCGACAGCAGGGGATGTCCGGGTATTTCCGACAGAGGCACCACAATACGGTTATAGGTGAGTATGTGCTCTTTCAGCGATTCTGCCTCTGCAGTTGCGCTCCTGTACACAAGCGGGTGATCGAGCAGCGCTTTAACGTAGCGGTGATAAAAGGCCGTCTCTCCATTCCAGGAGCGCAGATTCTGCTGCAAAAGGGCAATATGCTCCACCAGGCTGGCAATGGACGCATGGGAGAGTCCATAGCCCATGGTCACGTTGATCTTTCCGATCTCCGTAGGTACGGAATAAAGAACGGGCAGCAGCAAGCTTTCGTCGGGCAGCACAATGGCGGTGTTGATGGCCTCGCCCGGATCGGGAATAGCCTTCGATTCAACAAGCCGGGAAAGGATGTGAGTCACGTGCTTAGCCTGACCTGCGCCGGAAGGCACACCGATAACTTCAATGGCCGTTTTCTCCGTTTTTTCGTCCGAGCCGGGCAACCTATATAATGACGGGAAACAAGCGTGATTTTCCTGCACGCGGAACGATGCCCGGTTTTGTGGATCCCGTACAAAGGGAGAGTCGTAATCCCAGTAAAAATCGGCCATACCCTGTTTTTTCAGATGTTCCATCAGCATCTTTTCAGCAGGAGTAAGCGCATTCAGACCCACAAATACAAAACGTCCGGTCTGCCACTCTCTATCTTCCCCGTCCCTCGTCCGTTCCGCCACCTCACGGAACATCATCCCTTCGTAGGCACGTCCCTTTTCGTGTAATTCGCCCCGAAATGAGGCATAGAGTCCGGATAATATCTTCCAGGTCTCCTGAAACTTTTGTTTGGCCTCGCTACCTTCAGCCGGCATGAAGTTTGTCCAAAAGCGACGCACAGCATCTACCTGATCTTCAGAAAGATGAGCAAGGTCATCATCCAGAGACCTGAAATCGTGCACGTTGCGAAACAGCTGCTCGGCATCAACCAGATACTTGTCCACATCGTCAAAGTCGTTCAGCAGCATCTCACCCCAGTATAAGAAATCGTCGAACGACTCTTTCGATCCGCTGATCTTGCCGAAATGGTTGTACAGCATCACCAGCATCTCTATCCTGTCTGCAGGCTGATAAGACGATAGTGACGCAAAAAGCTCCTGGATGGTGAGCACAGCAGGGGAAAAAAGAGGTTTACCGGCAATCTCCGCGAGATATTTCTGCAGAAAGATCCCTGCACGCCGGTTGGGAAGCACAAACGTGTACCGGTAAAGTTGGTTACCGCACTGTTCATAAAACAGTTTTGCTACTTTATAAAGGAATGGGGTCATGTGTTGCAACAAAAATAGAATTAAAATTGCTTTGGTACAAATGTATGGAAAAATAGCCTACGGACATATTTTTTATTTTTTCAAATAAATTTTACTTTTCATTTATTTTTTATTTATTTGCATATTTATCAGCTTGTAAGGCCGAATGTCCGTAATTCAATTTGAAAATATCACGACCATCTACAAAAACCACCTGGATGCTCTCTATGCCTATGCACTCCATATGGGTTTTGATGAACAGACTGCCATGGATGCAATTCACGATGTCTTTTACAAGCTCTGTATCCGCCACACTGATTTCGACGATAAGTCTAACCTGCGATTTTATCTGTTCAGGGCGCTCAGAAACAGGTTAATCGATATACATCGATCTTATAGGGAAATTCCCGGGCTGGAAGCAGACAAATATGAAACAGAGGAGTTTCCCTCCTTTCAGTTAAAGATAACCATTGAGGATGAAATCATCCTGCAAGAAGACAAGGAAGAAATCCGCAAAAAAATTGAACAGGTGCTGGATCGACTGACCAACCGGCAGCGGGAGATAATTTATTTACGATACATTCACGAATACCGTTATGAAGAGATCGCTGAGATCATGCAGATCTCGGTGGAGTCGAGCAGGAACTTGCTTAGCCGGACGATCACCCGCCTTAGGAATTCACAGCTACCACTATGGGTTATCCTGGCATTCATTCAACAATAAACGTTAAAAAAACACACTGAATGAAAGATTTTCACATATAGTGATGATGTCTTTCCAAATTCATCGTTTATTAAGTATAGAGTTTTTAGCAAATCTGTTTTTTTAATTTTCACAACTCTTTATGATCGATAAAAATACCGAGAGAAAACATATACAGTATTTGAAGGATGAAAAATTCATTAAATGGATGCTTTATCCTACGGAAGAACTGATCAGCTATTGGCAGCATTTCACAGAAAAACATCCCGAGGAAAACATTCATCTGTTGAAAGCAAAAGAGCTTTTCAGGCGAATTAACCTCTCCACGTATACGCTTTCGGAAGAGAAGAAGCAGAAAGCGGTAGAGCAGCTGGTGGAGTCGTTACAGGCCTATCACCGAAAAAGAAAAATGCTGAAACTTTTCGTAACGGTTGCCTCTACAGCTGCTTCCATTCTGCTGCTATTTCTTTTCCTGCACGACAGGTACCGGGAATATGACAGCCACCCCGACATTCCAAAAGACTATTATGTAGGGAGCGAGCTGGAATCGAAAGAAATCCTTCTTTTTACCGGTGATCAGACAACCACTTTCGCGGAAAACATCGATGTCTCCATCAGGAACGATCAGTGCATTCAGGTAAAAAAAGAGAACAGCAGTGATACAGATGAGATTACCACCGATCGAAGTAGCATCAACCGTTTGGTTGTGCCACATGGGAAACGATCCAAGGTGCTACTTCCCGACGGCACTCAGATATGGCTAAATGCCGGTTCTACACTTATATTCCCATCCTACTTCGAAAAAAAATCTCGAGAGGTTAAGCTCCTTGGAGAGATGTATGCAAATGTGGCCCATGATCCGGAGAGACCTTTTCTGGTGAAGACGGCATACCTCGATGTAAAAGTTCACGGAACAGGATTCAACCTTTCAGCATATCAGGATGTTTCTCCCTGGATCGTACTTGTGGAGGGAAGCGTAGAGATAAAATCAGACAAAGGCAAGGAGATGAAACTAGTGCCCAATGAAAGGGTAGTGCGCAATGAAAATGGATCACTGGAAAGAAGCAGGGTAAATGTAAGCAGCTATGTAAGCTGGAAAGATGGATATCTCACATACCATGAGACTCCCATCTCAGAGGTTCTAAGGCAGATTGAGCGTTATTACAACCTATCATTTAATCTTGACGACCATGTATCCCTGCAGGGGATGACCTGCAGCGGGAAGATCATCCTCTCGGATAACCTTGACAACGTGTTGACTGCGTTAACGCTCATTTCTGACACGCGTTATCATCGGGAGAACAAATCAATCTACATTTATAGAAAGTGAAACTCAAAAGAATATGCCTATGGAAAAGAAAAATTGAATAAAAGAAGCCGAACGTTAGTGCAAATATCGTCCGGCATAAATTCTAATTACCGTGTATATCAATAATTAAAACTAAACAAAGATATGAACAAAAATTCTATTGCAGGCGAGCGCCATGTCAATAATCTTAAACGTACGTTTAAAATCATGAAAGCGTCTCTAATTATGCTATTATTTAGCATTCTTTACATACAGGCATCGACCGGTTACGCTCAGGAAACCGAGTTGACACTTGACCTGAAATCCACTACTATCCGGAAGGTTTTCGAAGAGATTGAACAGAAAAGTGACTTCCGGTTTATCTTGGCAGGTAATGCAGCGGAAATTGCCAATAAACGGGTTAACCTAACTGTGGAAGCAAAAAAAATCGATGAGATTCTTGACAAGGTTTTATCAGGTACAACCCTCACATACAAAATTTTGGATAGCCAGATCGTTGTCTATCGGGATGCTGCAAAAAACAGTGCATACTCGGATGCTGCTACAAAAGCTATTGCCGGGATAGAGCAGCAAAAAAGAGAAATCAGGGGCCGGATTACCACCGCTAATGGAGAGACCGTGATCGGTGCCAACATTATTGAGTTAGGAACCAACAACGGCACCATCTCCGACAGTAACGGTAATTTCGTGCTGCAGGTAGGAGAGGATGCTGTGATCCATATATCCTACATCGGTTTTCTGGAACAGGACTTCAATACCCGTGGAAGAAGCTTCTTTGAGGTTGTGTTACTTGAAGACACACAAGCTCTTGAAGACCTGGTAGTAGTGGGTTATGGTGTGCAGAAAAAAAAGCTGGTTACCGGTGCCAACGTGTCGGTAGGCAGTGAGACACTCCAGAGCCAGCATTCTGTCAACGCCCTGGAGGCAATGCAGGCCTATGCCCCGGGGGTGAACATTACCCAGGCGTCAGGTATGCCGGGAGAGGGATTCCAGGTGAACATCCGCGGACTCGGGACCATTGGCAACTCAGCTCCTTTGTATGTAATCGACGGTGTTGCCGGCGGGGATATCAACACGCTGAACACATCTGATATTGAGAGCATCGATGTGTTGAAAGATGCCGCCTCTGCAGCAATTTATGGAGCCCGTGCAGCGAACGGTGTAATACTGGTTACCACCAAAAGCGGACGCAAGGGGCGCATCGAGGTTGCCTACGACGGATACTACGGGGTACAGAACGTAGCCAAGATGCCCGACTTGCTGAATGCCAAGCAATATATGGAGATCTATAACGAGGAACGGGTAGTATCAGGAAAAAATGCACTGGACTTTGCATCCTTGATTCCCGGACTCTATCAGCAAATCATGAGCGATAAATGGGAGGGTACCGACTGGATGGAGGAGATTCGTAATAAAAATGCACCCATCCAGAATCATGCCCTTAATCTTTCAGGGGGCTCGGACCAGTCGCTATTCTCCATGGGATTCTCCTATACATCGCAGGAAGGTATCCTCGGCAAGCCGGTAGAACCACACAATGACCGGTACACCCTACGCCTGAACAGTGACCATGTGATATACAGGAAGAACGGCCTGGATATGATCAAGTTGGGTGAGACCTTCAATTACAGCTATCGCCAGCGTTCAGGGATTGCCATAGGAGGCATGTACTGGAATGACATCCGCAACATGCTGACCGGCAGCCCGCTTGTTCCTGCCTATAACGATAAGGGAGAATTTTATGCCCGGGAAGATGTGAAAGCATCCGGACTGGAAGCGCTTTCATCACGTATTTACAACCCACTGGCTCAAATGGCGCTCAACAGAGGGATGAATGAAACACAGAATTACAATATCAACAGCAATGCTTACCTGGAAATACAGCCGATAAAGGATATGATCCTGAGAAGCAGCTTCGGCTACCGTATGTTTGCCGACGCCTACAGAAGCTATCAGCCTGCCTATGACCTGGCAGGAGATGCAACACTGAGTCCCGGCCGTATCACCCAATCGGGCGGTAGCGGATACGCCTGGACTCTTGACAACACACTCAACTACAGGTTCAGCATGGACGATCACAAATTCGACATCCTAATGGGGCAGTCGCTTGAAAAATGGGGATATGGAATGAACATGTCGGCTACCAATGCCAACCCCACATTTGTCGGATTCCAACATGGCTACCTGGATAATACCGATGGTCTCACCTCAGGGGTCACCAGCGTCTCGGGCGGACCGCATGCACAAGGTGCTCTCGCCTCATTTTTCGGGAGAGTCAACTATGACTTCCGGGAGAAGTATATGCTGACGCTGGTGATGCGAGCCGATGGGTCCTCCAACTTTGCAAAAGGGAACCGCTGGGGATATTTCCCCTCCATCTCTGCCGGATGGGTGCTCACTGAAGAGGATTTTCTGGCTGACAACGATGTGATGAACTTCCTGAAACTGCGCATCAGCTGGGGACAGAACGGCAATGCCGAAATAGATCCTTTCCAGTACATGAGCCTGATTGCGTTCAACCCCCAAAACAACTACCGGTTCGGGAGTGACCGCAACAAGATGCAGCTGGGCGGTTATCCGGCCATTCTCCCCAACCCCGATGTGGCATGGGAAACCTCAGAACAGCTCAATATCGGATTTGATGCCTACTTCCTCAATTCAAGACTGCAGACCTCGTTCGACTATTATATCAAAACAACCAGAGACTGGCTGTTGCGTCAGCCTGTAGCCGATATCCAAGGACCTCAGGGTGCTTTCGTCAACGCGGGTGACATCGAAAACAAGGGATTTGAGCTGGGCTTGAAGTGGAACGACAACGTCGGTGATTTCACCTATGGAGCACACATCAATCTCTCACGTAACGAAAACAAGGTGACACGCATGGGCGATAACAGCGGTTTCATTGAGAGCAATCCCAACATCATCTCACAGGGGACAGAGCCTGTATAGCGTGTGCAGGTGGGTTACCCGGTTGGCTACTTCTATGGCTACAAGACCGAGGGTGTCTTCCAGAATGCACAGCAGATCAGCAGTTGGACCAGAGGATTCCTGCAGAGTGACCCGCAGCCGGGTGATCTGATCTTTTCCGACACCAACGGTGATAACGAGGTGAATCCTGAAGACAAAACTCTGATTGGCAATCCTCATCCCAAATTCCGTACCGGATTCGGCATCAATCTTGGGTACAAAGGCTTTGACTTCTCCGTTACCGGTAAAGGCGCCTTTGGTCATCAGATCCTGAAGTCTTACCGCTCCTTTGCCGACAATGAGTTCCATAACTACACCACCGAGATCCTGGGCCGCTGGACAGGAGAAGGCACTTCCAACAAATTGCCCCGCCTGACCGCCGGTAACGGCATCAACCGCATGAGTGTCTCTGACCTCTATATCGAAGACGGTGATTTTGTGAGAATCCAGGATATCACACTGGGATATGACTTTAAAAATCTTTTGCCAAAAATGCCATTCAGCCAAGCACGACTCTATGTTACCGGCCGCAATCTGTGGACGTTCACAGGATACTCAGGCATGGATCCTGAAGTGGGTTACGGCGATGAGCAGCCGTTTGTGTCGGGCATTGATCTAGGCTTCTACCCCGCCCCATCGAGTATACTTGTAGGAGTAAACCTGAAATTTTAAATACATTGATGATTATGAAAAAAATAATATATATTACCATATTTGCATTGATACTTGCCAGTTGTGACGATTTTCTGACTTTTGCCCCCCTTACTGACAAAACATCTGCCAACTTTCCTAGTACTACCGAAGAGGTGAAGCAGATGATGGCCGGTATCTATACCACCATGAACAACGAACATCAGCTCACCGATATGAGTTACCTCTTCGTCTGTGAGGTAGCCAGTGACGAAAAGCTAGGCGGTGGTGGCGTAAATGACGTGAAAGCACAGGCTTACGAAGCTTTCATGTATTCCGATCCGGACATGCTCAGCCACAACTGGGAAACCACCTATGAAGGAATTCACCGTGCCAATTTTGCCATCGAAAAACTGGATGCATTGGCAGAGGACATCATGGCGGTGGAAGAGAAAAATCAGTACAAGGGTGAAGCTCACTTTCTGAGAGCATTTTTCTATTATCGTCTGGCCACCCTCTATGGAAGTGTACCCCTGAAGATTACCACTGAACCTGCTAATCTTGGTGGTGCTACCGCCGAAGAGATCTTTGGCCAGATCGCTTCCGACCTAAAGGCGGCGGTGAACCTGCTTCCCAACAAGGCTTATACCAACACCGAAGAGGGACGTGTCACCCGTTGGGCAGCACAGGCGATGATGGCAAGAGCCTGGTTGTTCTATACCGGTTTTTATCAGAAAGGAGATCTACCCCTGGCAGAAGGCGGCAGCGTAACCAAACAGGAGGTAATCGGCATGCTGGACGATTGTATACGCAACAGCGGACATACCTTGGTGGGGGATTATCACGAACTATGGCCATACACCAACTCGCTCACCATCCAGGACTATCCCTATATCCAAAATTACATGACCAAGACGGGTAAGACACTGAAATATGCCAGTGACAACGGTGCACGCAACCCTGAGACTCTCTTCGCACTGCATTTCTCCAATTTTGCAGACTGGGATGTCCGCAGGGGTTATGCCAACCAATACCAGCTCTACTTCGCCCTGCGTGGTTTACAGCCCCTATCCAGAACCTATCCATTCGCCGGCGGATGGGGCCAGGCTAACTCCATTCCAAAAGCTGTCGTGGACCAGTGGCTGGCAGATGAGCCCGAGGATCCCAGACTATGGGCTTCGGTGCTGGACATTGCAGCCGAACTACCCAATTATGCGAAAGGACAGTGGGACTTTGTGATGGAGAGCAACTACTGGGGAAAGAAATACAATGGCATCTCAGCCCGTGAGGGGAACAAATACTACAATGATTACAGCGTGATCATGTATGGAAACAAAGACAATCAGCAGCTCTCGCATGGCGACGACCTGATCTTCATCCGCTTTGCTGATGTGCTGTTGATGATGGCTGAGCTGAGTGAAGATGCAGAATACATGAACCGTGTGCGTCGTCGTGCAGGTCTTGAAGACAAGCCCTATTCACTGGAAAACATTCAAAAAGAACGTCGCTACGAACTGGCTTTTGAAGGTCTCCGATGGAATGACATGCGCCGCTGGGGCGCAGCCTATGCCAAAGCTGCACTGGAATCACAGATTGGTGCTCCGATTTACAACTTTGGCAAGGCTGCTGAATACAAAGGCCTCAATCCTAAGGGATACAGTGCCCGTTATGAGGAGACAAAAGGTTTCTTCCCGATTCCACAGTCACAGATCAACCTTTCAAACGGTATGCTGGAACAGGTAGAGGGATATCGTGATGGACAGGGGCTCTACCCCGGTTTCAGCAACTAAAAAAATAATGGTCTCCTCTTTTAGAGGAAACCATTATTTCATTCGCTGTTTTGTATGAGGCTGTCTCATGTCATATTATGAGACGGCCTTTACAAGATGACTTTTTCTACCAAAAACATCCATTAGACGATGCCCTGCGCCATCATGGCATCGGCCACTTTCATGAAGCCGGCAATATTGGCCCCCTTCACGTAATTGATGTATTCATCATTCCGTCCGTGCGCGACACACTGCTCGTGAATGTCGTTCATGATCTGGTGCAACCACTTGTCAACCTCCTCGTTGCTCCACGAGATGTGCATGGCATTCTGGGTCATCTCCAATCCGGAACAGGCCACACCACCGGCATTCACCGCTTTCCCGGGAGCAAAGAGCATCTCGTTTTCTATGAAGAAGTCCACAGCATCTGAGGTACAACCCATATTGGAAACCTCGGCTACCAGAATCACCCCGTTTTTCTTCAATGTTTTGGCATCTTCCAGATTCAGTTCGTTCTGGATAGCACAAGGCAAAGCGATGTCCACCTTGCATTCCCAGGGTTTCTTTCCGGGAAAGAATCTGGATCGGGGAAATTTATCGGCATAGGGAGCCACCACATCATTGCCCGAATTGCGGAGTTCCAGCATAAAGGCTATCTTTTCGGGCGTATTTATGCCATCTTCATCATATATGTATCCATCGGGTCCGGAGATTGCCACGACTTTGGCACCCAGCTCGGTGGCTTTAGTGACCGCACCCCATGCAACGTTTCCAAAGCCGGAGACAGCAACGGTTTTTCCTCTTAGCATGATATGGTACTCGTCACACATCTTCTGTACGAAATAGAGCGCACCGAAGCCGGTGGCCTCGGGACGGAGGCGTGAGCCTCCAAATGTGAGTCCTTTCCCGGTGAAGGTGCCAGTATGTTCGCGGGCAAGCTTCTTGTACATGCCAAACATGTAACCCACTTCGCGGCCCCCCACACCGATATCGCCGGCCGGAACATCGGTATCGGGACCAATGTTGCGCCAAAGCTCCACAACGAAAGCCTGGCAGAAACGCATAATCTCTGCCTGGGAACGGCCTTTCGGCGCAAAATCAGATCCGCCTTTGGCTCCCCCCATGGGAAGTGTTGTGAGTGCGTTTTTAAAAGTCTGCTCGAAACCCAGAAACTTCAGGGAAGAAAGTGTGACGGATGGATGGAAACGAATACCCCCTTTATAAGGGCCAATGGCGCCGTTGAACTGTACGCGATAGCCGATGTTTACCTGTACTTTTCCGTTATCATCCACCCAGGGAACACGAAAGGTAAAGATACGGTCCGGTTCGACAATACGTTCAATAATGCCCGCTTTCTCAAATTCAGGATGCTGGTTATACACGTCTTCAATGGAAATAAGTACTTCTCTCACTGCCTGAAGATATTCCGACTCGCCGGGATGTTTCGCCTCCAGTCGTGTCATAATGTCATTCACTTTCATATCAATAAGGTTTTTATAATGTGTAGTTAGGCAAAGATATAGAATAAATTGAAATATTGACATTATTTTGTTTTTTTTGCAAAAAAAGAGTTGTTTTTGAAGCTAAAATTCACCCATTTCACTCTCTTCTTTTTAGCAAGGACAACAGAGCTTACAAAAGAAACCTGAAAATCGATTACGCGGGCTGCATTTTTATCCCGGCTCCGGCAAACGTGAACCACGAAAAGTTTCGGATTTTACCGTTTAAATGCCTATTTTTGTAGCAGGGTTCCGGATGTTGCCTAAGGCAAAACCGAAAGAATTCCCGGCGGATACTCCGTGTCAAGAAACAAAGTTATTTCGAATCATTATCTCATGGCAAAAAACAAACTGGCCAAATTTGCCGATATGGCAACCTATGACAACGTGTTTCAATACTCCTTTGACACATTGAGACAGGAAGGTTTCCCCTTAAAGGGAAAGTGGCATTCCTATTTCCGGAACGATCACCCCATCGTACTGGAGCTGGGATGCGGCAAAGGGGAATATACGGTAGGCATGGCGCGTAAGTTTCCCGGAAAAAACTTTATCGGGATCGACATCAAGGGTGCCCGCATGTGGAAAGGAGCCACACAGGCCCTGGAGGAGAAGCTCGACAACGCTGCCTTTGTCCGTACAAACATTGATTTCATCTGTTACTTTTTTGCTGAAAACGAAGTGTCGGAAATATGGATTACTTTCCCCGATCCGCAAATGAAGAAAGTAAACAAGCGGCTCACGAGTACCCATTTTATGAAAAAATACAGCCAGATTATCCACAACGATGGCATCATCCACCTGAAGACGGACAGTAATTTTTTATTCACCTACACCAGGGCAATGATTGAGGAGAACAAGCTTGATGTTCTTTTTGAAACAGACGACCTCTATCACTCGGACCTACAAGATGATATTCTCGAAATCCAGACTTTCTATGAACAACAATGGCGCGAACGAGGTTTATCTATCAAGTTTATCCAATTTGTCTGTCCCAAAGAACGGGAATGGGTAGAACCAGAGATTGAAATAGAAAAGGACGACTATCGCAGCTTTGGCAGAAATGCAAGAATACAGGAGCCAAAAGACTGACAACCAAAAACTGAGAGCTGAAAACTAAAATATTATGGCAATATATCCCCAGTTAATAATCGACGCACTGAAAAATGTGCGCTACCCTGGAACGGGACAGGACATTGTTTCTGCCGGCATGGTCGCCGACAATATACGCATTGATGGCATGAAAGTGAGCTTCTCGCTCATCACCGAAAAAGTCAACGACCCCTTCATCAAATCGGTGGTAAAAATGGCCGAACAGGCCATTCTCACATATGCCGACAATGATATCGACATCAAAGGAAACATTTCCGTGCAATCCAGACAGGCTCCCCGCCCTGCCCTGCCCGACCTTCTACCCGGAGTTAAGAACATCATCGCTGTTGCTTCCGGAAAGGGAGGCGTTGGGAAAAGCACTGTCTGTACTAACCTTGCCGTGGCATTAGCCCAAAAAGGATATAAAGTGGGTCTGCTGGATGCCGATATTTTCGGCCCCTCGGTACCGAAGATGTTCGACGTGGAAGATCAGGGGCCGACGATGGAACATATTGAAGGGCGCGACATGATGGTCCCCATCGAAAATTATGGGGTGAAGATGCTCTCCATCGGCTTTTTCGTCAACAAATCGGATGCAGTCGTCTGGCGCGGCGCCATGGCCAGCAACGCCCTGAAGCAGCTTATCGGAGATGCCTATTGGGGTGAGCTCGATTATTTCCTCATCGACTTTCCCCCCGGCACAAGCGATATCCATCTCACGCTGGTGCAGACGCTGCCCATCACCGGAGCTGTGATCGTGAGCACCCCCCAGGAGGTGGCACTGGCCGACGCACGAAAGGGCATCAGCATGTTCACAGCCGACAAGGTAAATGTGCCTATTCTGGGGCTGGTGGAAAACATGGCCTGGTTCACACCTGCCGAGCTGCCGGAGAACAGGTATTATATTTTCGGAAAAGAAGGATGCAAGAGGTTGGCCGAAGAACAGGGATTTGCTCTGCTGGGCCAGATACCCATCGTACAAAGCATCCGGGAAGGAGGCGACGACGGACGGCCTGTAGCGCTGAATGCCGACAGCATTACCGGGATGGCCTTCTCGGCACTTGCCGACAGCCTGGTGGTGGCTGTCGACAAACGCAACCGGGAGCTTCCGGGTACAAAAGTTGTAGAGGTTACCCAGAAATAGCCTCCGAAGGGAGATAACAACAACACGCTGACTGCCAGCTAACATATATACTTCTTAACTTGTCAGTCATTGCATTTGCAAATCGAAAATGAATGAAGCATCCTTTACACCAATTTCAATTCTGTCCGAAATGCGGCGCGGCACACTTCGCGGAGAATAACGAAAAATCGAAAAGATGTGCCGATTGTGGATTTGTTTACTACTTTAACTCATCTGCCGCAGTGGTAGCGGTCATCGAGAATCCAGAAGGAGAGATTTTGGTTGCACGCAGAGCGAAAGAACCGGCAAAAGGCACCCTCGATTTACCCGGAGGCTTTATCGACATGTACGAGACTGCCGAAGAAGCAGCAAGCAGGGAAGTTGAGGAAGAAACGGCCCTGACTGTTACTTCGGTGCAATACCTCTTCTCAATTCCGAATATTTATGTATATTCGGGCTTTGAAGTGCATACCGTGGATATGTTTTTTCGTTGCAGGGTAAACGGCTTCGACGGTATGCATGCCCGGGATGATGTGTCGGAACTGCATTTTATTGCGTACGACAGGCTTGATCCGGCCCGGTTTGGGTTGGTGTCGATCCGGAAAGGAGTAGAAAAATTATTATCGGAAATAAAGAATAAAGCGTGAAAACAGGAATAACGGAGATATTGCTGAAATCACCGCGTGAAAATTAACAATCCAGAATATGAAGAAAATCATCTTACTGTTTACCCTAGTCCTTATCACACAGACGTTCATGGCTCAGAAGACAAGATACCATGCCCAACCCGAGGATCTGTTTAACCGCGGCAAGGAGATGTTTCTTGAAGGGAATTATACAGGAGCACAGGATCTGCTGGCTGAATTTACACAAGCAAGTGCCGACGCTACCCTGAAAGAGGAAGCAGCATACATGATGGCTGTTTCGTCGTTCCGCCGGGGACACGAAAGAAGCGGCGAGGAGTTAAAGAAGTTTCTCGATACCCATCCCGAAACGATGCACCGCCATGAGATAAGTTTTCTTATCGGCTCCTATTATTACGACCAAAAAGAATGGGAGGCAGCGAGAATATGGTTCAACATGGCCGATCTGGATTATCTGACTCTTCCGGAGCAGGAAGAATATAGCTTCCGCACAGGATACACCGAGCTGCAGCTAGGCAATAAAGAAGAAGCGACACGCTTCTTCGGGCTACTTTTCCAGAACAGCAGCAAATACAGGGATGCGGCGGACTTCTACCTGGGTTACATCGACTATTCGAACAAGAACTATACTGCCGCATTGCAACGTTTTCAGCGGCTAAAAGACCATCCGGAATATCAGGAGGAGGTCGCTTTCTATACAGCACAGGCTGCTTTTTTCGACGGGAGGATCGACGATGCCGTGCGCCTTGCCGGGTCATTCGTGAGCCGTTATCCCCAAAGCAGCCATCAACCTGAAATGCATCGCGTGCTCGGCAACAGCTACTACCGTCTGGGGCAGCCTTCCCGGGCAATACCTCATTACGAGGATTATCTCGCGCACATCGAAAAGCCCCTGCGTGGCGATGCCTATTTTCTGGGATTGTCTTACTCTGAGACCGGCAGATGGAACGAAGCAGCTGCCATGTTTCAGCAGGCAGCAGGAGTAGCCGATGCACTGACACAGAATGCGCAGTTACAGCTGGGGCAAACCTACCTGAAGCTTAACCAGAAGCAACAGGCACAGATGGCCTTTGAGGCAGCTTCGAGGCAGAATTTCGACCCGCAGGTAAGAGAAACAGCCCTGTTCAACTACGCATTGCTGGCGCATCAGACAAATTTCTCTGTCTTCAGCGAGTCGATCACCCTCTTTGAAAATTTTCTCCGGGAATATCCCAACTCTCCCTACACGAATCAGGTAAACGACATCCTGGCGGAGACATTCCTCACCACCAAAGATTATCAGGCTGCGCTGAAAGCCATCGAACGCATAAAAAACCCGGGACGGCGCATCCTGGAAGCAAAACAGATGGTTCTCTTCCAACTGGGCGCCCAGGAGTTTATCAACGGAAGTATGAACGAGGCTGTGCAGTACTTCAACAACAGCATCGGCATGGGAAGCTACGACAACAAGGCGCGTAACAGCGCCTATTACTGGAGGGGAGAATCCTGGTACCGCATGGGCAACTATGCAAATGCCGCTACCGACTTCCGGCAGTTTACGCAAAATGCCACCCCGGGGGATGAGAACTATGCCCTGGGCTGGTACAACCTTGGATACGCACTTTTTAAACAACAGCAGTACGGGCAGGCTGTGCCCGCCTTTGAGCGCTACCTTTCTTCCGAGGCAGACCGCAGAAAAGACGAGTATGCTGATGCACTCAATCGCATAGGCGACAGCTATTACTTCAACCGTAATTTCGGTGAAGCAGAACGATATTACGCGCAGGCAGCCGACGCAAATCCCGGTGCTGCAGACTACGCTGCCTATCAGCGTGCTTTCGTGATGGGGCTGCAACGCAACTATCCGGGAAAAATCACGGCACTCGACAACCTGATGCGACAATATCCCAATTCGCAGTATTTTGACGATGCGCTCTACGAAAAGAGCAGGGCTCTCACCATGCTCAACCGGGAAAATGAGGCGATCGCGGTATTACAGCGGCTGGTAAACGATTTTCCCAGGAGTCCGCTCGCCTCACAGGGCGGCGTACAGCTGGGACAGCTCTATTATAACACAGGAAATTATCCACAGAGCATCGCCGCATACAAAAATGTGATCACCCACTTTCCGGGATCGGACGATGCCCGCAATGCGCTGGTTTCCATGGAAACGGTATATCGCGACATGAACGACATTCAGACGTATGTGGGCTACGTGAACTCACTCCCCGGTGGAATGCGCATCACGCCGTCGCGGCAGGATTCACTCACCTACCTGGCTGCAGAAAGTGTGTATATGCGGGGCAACCGTTCGGATGCGGAAGCGGCCATGAACAGATACCTGCAAACCTATCCCAACGGAGCTTACAGCAGCGATGCACACTACTACCTTGGCATGATGGCGGAAGAAAAAAGGAACGAACAACAGGCTCTTTCGCACTTCCGCAGAGTGATTGATGCCGGCAACATGAAGTTTCTCGACAATGCACTCATCTACGCTGCACAAGCAGAGTTCAAAAACAAAAACTACCGACAGGCACTGGCCGACTATTCGCGTCTTGCCAATGTGGCCAGAAACGCGGCCAACAAACAAACGGGCCAGATGGGGGTGGTACGCACACAAACACAGCTGGGAGCCTACCACGAAGCAGCAAGGGCCGCCACAGAATTACTGGCCAACAGCGGCCTTTCCCCGGAGACGGTGACCGAAGCGAGGTACCTGAGAGGCAAGGCATATCTGCAGGTAAAAGAGAACGACAATGCCATGTCCGACTTTCAGTTCGTGGCCAACGACACCCGCAGCATCTATGGCGCTGAAGCACAATTCATCCTTGCCGACACCTACTACCGGTGGAAATCGTACGACCGGGCCGAAGCACAGGTGAAAGAGTTTATGCAAAAAGGAACACCCCATCAGTACTGGATGGCGCGTGCTCTCATCGTGCTATCGGATACATACCGTGCCAAAGGCGATGAATTTCAGGCACGACAGTATCTGGAAAGCCTGAAGACAAACTACAAGGGCAACGAAGCCGATATTCAGCAAATGATCAACGAAAGGCTTCAATAAACACGAAAGAGATAAATCCGGAACGGACAAAGTAGCCATACAAACGAAAATAAAGCATATGAAGAAAGTATATATTGCAATAGCAGCATTTGCATTTACTGCCGGCTTAACAGCCCAGACGCAGGATTCATTGCTGCGGAGACAACTGGAGCTGGAACGCGACTTCAACCCCACCCTGCTGGATGCCGATAAGATCAACTCGCTTCCAGCGCTCCGGGAGCCTGTGGTGCAAAAAGCAAACACCAACTACTCCTCTTGGGCAGGACGTACTACCCCACCCCTGGAAATAGCCTTGCCCCGCCCTGCCGGCATCATGACGGAAATCCCTTACAGCCTCAAAAAGGGTTACCTCTCCTTTCATGCCGGCAACTACGCCAATATGGATGGAGCCTTTGGATACAGGCTGGTAGACCAGACAAAACACAACCTGGCATTTACTTTTCTGCACAACTCCACCAACGGGGATATAAATTATGTTCAGGAATCGGACCCGGCAGGCAACACCGCTTACATCATGGATAATCTGGGCAAACTGGCTTACCGCCACGAAGCGGATGCTTTGTGGCTCAACATGCATCTGTCTTACCTGCACTCCCTCTTTAATTATTACGGGAACACCTTCGGACATGAGCGATATTTTGATAATGAAAGCCAGCGCTTAGGAGTCCTCAATGCCCACCTGGGTCTTCAGTCGAAGGAGTCGGACCGGCTCAATTACAGTGGATCCATCGACTTTCGTAATTTCTCTACCAAGTTCGGTTATGCGAAGGACGGCGAACCCATCAGGGGAAATCAGCTGAATGCCATGGCCGGATTCAACAAGCCTTTTAGGGACTTCAACACCAAGGTTGGGGTAGACGGAAGCCTTTTCACCACCTTTTATCAGGGCAATTTCGACAATTATTTTCTGATAAATGCCTCTCCTTATATCCGTTTCGGAGGATTAAACCGGAGTGCACGACTGGGTGCAGACGTGCTATTTCAGGATGCCGACAAGATAAGAGTCCGCGTGGTTCCAAACGTGAAGCTGCATCTGGGGCTAACCGGCCGCACTTCGCTTTATGCCAACATCCACGGAGGCTTTCAAAACAACACCTTCCTGGAGATGATGGACGAATCGCGTTATTTCCTTCCCTACTCCTCCGTAAAACCTGCATTCTCCATTGTAGACATTGACGGCGGAATAAAAATTGGGGAAGCCAACGGATTCCGCATCGATCTGTTTGGCGGTTTCCGGAAAACAGATAATGCACACTTCCTCATTCATCACGGTCAGGAGGTGATCGGAGGAGATGCCCTGGGCCCCTTCAGGGAAGTTTTATCTCCGGTGTACGGCAGCCTGACTCACTCTCATATTGGAGGGGTGATCCAGTCGAACATCTGGGCACCACTGGATGTGTCGCTCCGTTTGAAGAAGAATTTCTATGACGTGACCGACATGACAATCAACGGAGGGCTGGTAGCCGATCCCAAAGCTTACAACAAACCGGGGGTTGAAATAGACTTGCGCTCTTCTTTGGAGATAACCCAAAGCCTGAAGTTCACCCTCAATTATTATTATGCCGGTGACCGGTGGAGCTATTATGAGGGTACTGAAAAAGAAATGGATGCCATCAACGACCTCAACCTGGGTGCAGCTTACGAAATCACCGATGCCTTCTCTCTCAATGTGAGGGTCAACAATATACTGTCTCAAAAGTACGACATCTGGTACGGACATCCTGCGCAGGGCCTGAATGCCTCGGGAGGTTTCACATTCAGATTTTAAAATGGCTCCGGTGGCAAGATTTGGCTAAACCAGGAGGGAAACTATTTTTAATACTTCTTCCTTCTTGTTATCAATGCTTTTGTGTAATTTTGCAGCGAACTTTTGAAAAGTTCAAACAGCAAATAGAGATTTCAGGAACGTATGGGCAAGAAAAAAAAGACGCTACACAACAGATCCAAAGTTAAAAGCAAACCGGATAAATACGACATTGTAAAAGCAATGTGGTCCCTCTTCGGGCTCATTGTAGCAGGAGCAGCGCTGTTTTTCCTGCTCGTTTCCACCGGAGCTCTGGGTTATTTGCCCGACATCGACGAGCTGGAGAATCCGATCGATAAATATGCATCGCAGGTAATCTCCTCCGACAACGAGCTGCTCTTCACCTATTCAGAAAGCGATGACAATCGCATAATGGTGGATTACTCCGAGTTATCGCCTCACCTCATCAACGCCCTGATCTCCACAGAAGATATCCGCTACTACTCCCACTCCGGCATAGACATCATCGGACTGGGCAGAGCCGTATTCAAGACGGTAATCCTGAACCAGTCGGAAAGCGGCGGTGGCAGCACCATCACCCAGCAGCTGGCCAAGCTGCTCTATTCCCCTCGCGCGAGCAACAAGCTTCAACGTTTGTTTCAGAAGCCGGTAGAATGGGTGATTGCCGCGAAGCTGGAGCGATATTATACGAAAGACGAGATCGTTAATCTCTATCTGAATAAATACGATTTCAACTACAATGCCGTAGGAATTGAATCGGCAGCACGCACCTATTTCAACAAAAGGCCCGGCGAACTGAAAGTGGAAGAGGCGGCCATGTTGATTGGCATGTTGAAAAATTCATCCCTCTATAATCCCGTTCGGCGCCCCGATGTCACCCGCGAGAGACGCAACGTGGTATTTTCACAAATGCACAAAGCCGGTCATCTCTCAAGGCAAGAGGCCGATTCATTGAAACAACTCCCCCTGGAAATTGACTTCAACCGTTCTGACCATGTGGATATTGCCGCCCCCTACTACCGGCAGCACCTGGCAAAGATGATGATGGCCGACAAGCCCAACCGGAAGAATTATGCTTCCTGGCAGCGGCAACAGTTCACGGAAGACTCTCTCTCCTGGGAAGAAAATCCGCTGTATGGCTGGTGCAAAAAAAACAAGAAAGCCGACGGCTCCACGTACGACATCTACACCGACGGACTCAAGATCTATTCCACCATCAACTCAAGGATGCAGCGTCATGCGGAAGCAGCTGTCCGGGAACATATGGGAGGGTATCTTCAGAAACAGTTCTTCCGGGAAAAAGCGGGCAAGAAGTATGCACCCTACTCCAGCGAGGTAAGTGACCAGGTGGAGGGATTGATGACGGCCGCCATGAAGCAGACCGATCGGTATCGCATACTGAAGAAATCCGGTTTCAGCGAAGCCGGCATTCTCAAAAACTTCAAGGAAGAACCGGTGGAAATGAAAGTCTTTTCCTGGGATCAACGGGAGGTGGACACAGTGATGACCCCCTGGGATTCCATCCGCTACCACAAAAACTTTCTGCGTACCGGATTTATGGCGATGGATCCCCTTACCGGCCACGTGAAAGCCTATGTGGGCGGTCCCGATTTTAAATACTTCAAGTACGACATGGTCACCACGGGCAAACGCCAGATCGGGTCGACCATCAAACCCTACCTCTACACGCTGGCCATGGAAGAAGGAATGACTCCCTGCGACGGCATGATACACGGCCCCGTGACCCTGATCACGGAAACGGGCGAGGAATGGACTCCCCGAAATCCGGGCCATAGCAGCGGTCAGTTTGTTTCAATAAAATGGGGTTTGCAAAACTCCAGCAACTGGGTGACAGCCTACCTGATGAAGCAGTTCTCTCCCTACGCCTTCGCACGGATGTTGCAGTCGTTCGGCTTGAAGACTCCAGCCGACCCTGTGGTCTCCCTGGCGCTGGGTCCCAACGACGCCTCGGTGTATGAAATGGTGGGTGCCTATTCCTCCTTCATCAACCGGGGTATCCGGGTAGAGCCGATGTTGGTGACCCGTATCGAAGACTCTTACGGCAACGAGGTAGCCACCTTTGTGCCGGAGATGAAGGAGATTTTCAGCGAGACCACCTCCTACAAGATGCTCGATATGTTGAAAGCCGTCGTCGATGGCGGCACAGGAGGCCGTCTGCGCAGAATTTACAACCTGAAAGGGCAAATGGGAGGGAAGACAGGGACGACGAACAACAACTCCGACGGGTGGTTTATGTCGTTTACACCCAGCCTGGTGGCAGGCTGCTGGGTAGGCGGTGAGGAGCGTTCCATCCACTTCGACCGGATGGCTTACGGACAGGGAGCCAGCATGGCGCTCCCCATCCACGGCATCTTTTATCAGAAGGTATATGCCGATCCGGAATTAAATTATACCGATAACGGTACGTTTGATATTCCGGCCGACTTCGACCCCTGCCACGATATGCAGCGCTATTCACCCGACTTCTATCGCAACAACGATCCGGTTGTCGACAGCGAGGGAATTGACGACCTGTTCAATTGATGCGGAGGGCTCACTTCTTTCGCTGGTCAATGGTTTACCTCGGATCTTTTATCCCTGGCCGTTTTTTCACACCATATCCCACCACAAAGACTGTGTTCTCAGATGCGGGCCCTGTAAACGATTTTGAAGTATCGTCTCCCTGCAATCTAAAAACAACCGGTAAGTTTGTGACAATTTCCCCACTTGATGACTTCAGGTTTGACAGCAACATCTCTTCCGTTTTGTACCCGACAAAAGAGATTGACAGAGTATTTCTTGCGGCAGGGACTTTCAGTTGAAAATGGCCGTTTGCATCCGTGATCGTACCGATGTTGGTTCCTCTTACAATAACGGACGCACCTTGTAACGGCTGAGAACCGGAGTCTGTCACTCTACCGGATACCAAAAGGGATTCATCCTTTTCCCATTGAGGCATTTCCCCGATTACCCGCAACACTTCGTTGTTCAAAGTTGCCATCTCATCCGAATTGCCTGTCACTTCTACCCCGGTTATATCTCCAGCACTATTTACCCGAAACGAAGCATTCACGACTCCCTGCACACCTTTTTCCTGTGCTTCCACCGGGTATTTAATTCTTTCGGAAATAAACCTCATAAACTCCTTGCTACCGCCCGGAAACAGGAAGTTCTGCTGCACCTGTGCCTGTACCGACATACTCCCTTCATTCGTTTTCAATTCGTCAATGATTATCTTCGATTCATTTTTGTTTAGGCTGAAAGCCACCGGAAGCGTAAATCGTACATTCACAGCCTGACCACGTTGTGTGCCGGGTTTCCAGTCGGGCATCATCTTCAACACACGAACAGCTTCGGCATCGATGGAGGGATCTACGCCCCGGATTATTTTTACATCAGAAACAGTACCATCTTTCAGCACCACAAACTGGCAAATAACCCTTCCCTGGATTCCATTCTCTTTCGCCACTTCCGGATATTGGATATTGTCCGCCAAGAATTGCATCATTGCTTCGTTTCCGCCGGGAAACTCGGGCATATTCTCCACCACTACAAATATTTCCTGCATAGCATCCTCTTTCTTTACAGGTGGGGGATCCTGCATGTTTTCAGTTTCACGATCGTATAAGACAGGTGATGATACGTTTTCATTCAAAAGTACACTGCGAACAGCTCCTGCTGTTTGCCCGGATTTTGCTTCTTTCCGTGCTGCATAGGCACTGTTTGCCGTTATAAGCATAAGGGCCAGAGGCAAAATAAGCAGATATTTCGCAAGCACGGGTGTGGTCGATTTCGTTTTGTTCATCATCATAATGCGTTGTTTTAATTGTGATACATTAAAGTTGTTTACTATCTGAACTGCAGTTTCATGATAAGTCAGTCGTAAAAGATGGAACTGATATTCGCGGCTGTCGATCCCTTCTCGAAGTACGCCGTTGTCGGCCAGATACTCGAGGTTCATCGCCATCTCCCGCTTCATCAGCCATACAAAAGGATTCCACCAGGAAAAAAGAATGAGTATCTCAACAAGAATTATGTCCAGCGAATGCCACTGTCGCACGTGGGTTTGCTCGTGCAGCAGAATCTGCCTGGTCTCTGTTTCCGCATGCTTTTCGGTATGGATAAATATCCACTTGAAAAAGGAGAAGGGTGTCATATCTTCCGGCAACTGACATACGGTAATCCCAGATATTTCCGTTACTTTACTATGGAGACGAATGCGCACGATAGAGAAAAGTTGCCAGAAAAACCGCAACACAAAGAACGAGGTAACCACTACGAAGAGTCCCGTAAGGATTTGTTCCCGGGGAAACAGGAAAGAACTGGCGTCTGATGCTGCATCATCCGGCCCTATCGTCATATCGAGATCTTCAATAAAAACAGTTCTTTCAACGTCCCCCGGTGTAGTGGAACGGAAGTTCAACACTTCTCCCAGCGCCGGAACAGAAAACAGGGGATAAAACAGCGAAAAAATAATTGCCAGGATAAAGAAGAAACGCCTAAGGCGAAGAAACGTATCTCCTTTCAGTAGTAATGCGTACAGGAGATAAAACATTGCCAAAGCGATATTGACTTGTATCAGATAAATTAAAAAGGGATGCATGGCTGTCGTGTTAACGGTAAAAAACCTACTTCTGATTCTTTTCAATCAGGCGTATGATCTCACTGAGTTCTTCCGTAGTGATCTTTTGCTCTTTGGCGAAGAAGGATACCAGCTCTTTATAGGAGTTATCGAAATAACTTTGCACTACCCCCGAAAGAAAGTGCCTCTTATAGGCCGCTTCAGAAATGAGCGGCTTGAAAACCTTCACATTGCCGAACCTTCTTTTTTCCAGATATCTTTTGCTTTCCAGATTTTTAAAAATGGAAGCCACCGTTGTATAAGGAGGCCGGGGCTCCTCCAACTTCTCAACCACATCCTTGATCGCACACTCTTTAAGTTGCCACACAAGCAACATCACATTTTCTTCCTGGGGGGTCAATCGTTCCATCGTCCGTTTTGTTTACTGAATTAAAAACTGTTTTAATACCGCAAATCTACGATATTTTCGTAACACATGGATTTATTTATTCTTTTTTATCGTTAAATAAATATAAACATACAGAAAACGTCAGTTTTTCAGTCGCCGATAATAAAAAAGGATGGAGCTCAATGAACCCCATCCCCCGCAGCTAAGTCTATGAAAAGAAATAGCTAATTTTGTTTCTCAAAATCCTGCATGCACTGAATCAGCGCTTCTACGGCTTCCCTGGGGCATGCATTGTAAATGGATGCACGGAAGCCACCTACTGATCTATGTCCCTTGATACCCACCATTCCTCTCTCTTTTGCAAATTCGAGGAAAGCGGCTTCTTTCTCTTTATATTCTTCGTTCATCACGAAGCAGACGTTCATGAAGGAACGGTCTTCTTTGGCAGCAGTACCCACGAAAAGTTTGTTGCGGTCTATTTCGTTGTAGAGCAGCTCCGCTTTCTCCTTGTTCATTTTGTGCATCGCTTCCACACCCCCCAGTTCTTTCACCCATTTCAGGGTTTCGTGCATGACGAATATCGGGAATACAGGGGGTGTATTGAACATGGAACGGTCTTTCTCGGCAGCACCGATATGGGTACGGTAGTCCACCATTGTCTGCAGCGGGCGATCGATCTTGCCAAGTATATCTTCTCTGACGATCACGAAGGCAACGCCGGCAGGTCCTACGTTTTTCTGTGCTCCGCCATAGATGATGCCATATTTGGAAACATCAACCGGGCGACTCATGATGTCGGACGACATATCGGCCACCAGAGGTACCGGGCTCTCGATATCCTCATGCATTTCCGTCCCGTAGATGGTATTGTTTGTCGTGATGTGGAAATAATCGGCATCGGACGGAATGGTATATCCTTTGGGAATATAGGAATAGTTTTTATCTTCCGATGAAGCCACAATTTCCACCTCTCCATAAAACTTAGCCTCTTTGATCGCCTTCTTTGCCCAGACACCGGTCTGCAGGTAGGCAGCCTTCTTTTGCATCAGGTTGGCAGGGACTTCAAAAAACTGGGTACTGGCCCCTCCTCCTAACAAAAGTACTTTGTAGTTATCGGGAATGTTCAGCAGTTCTTTCCATAGGTCGGCTGTCTCTTTCATGATCCGCTCCCACCCCGGAGTGCGGTGTGATATCTCAAGGATGCCAATGCCGGTATTATCGAAGTCGCGTATCGCTTCAATGGCTGATTCTACTGCAGGGCGGGGTAACACACATGGTCCCGCGTTGAAATTGTATTTTTTCATATATATTATTATTAATTCCTAATCCGACTTATGCCTTCTAACTACTCGTTCACCCTGAAGCGATCATCCCCGTTGTCGAGAAATGCAACAATCTGGTTGGCAGCAGCAAGTCCTGCGTTAATGTTCGCATCGGTGGTCTGGGCACCCATTTTTTTCGGTGTGGAGAAATAACGAAGCGGAAATTTAGCCACGAATTCTTCGTGCCTGTCGGGCTTCACATCGGTAACATACTGGAAGTCAGGGCGCTCCTCCATGATGCGAATCAGATCTTCCTCCACCAAAAGTTCTTTGCGAGCTGTATTGATCAACAAGCCGTCTTCGGGCATGTACGACAAGAGTTCATAATTCACACAGCCGCGCGTATCATCCAGCAAAGGCATGTGCAACGACATGAAATCACAACTCTGAAACAACTCTTTTTTACTGTATGCTGCGATCACCCCGTATTCTCCCTCTTTCCGCAAGTCGTCATGGGTCAGTGTGGGTGAATAAGCATATACAGGCATCCCGAAACCGCGGGCTATCTTGGCCACCATTTTTGCCACGTTTCCAAAAGCAAACAAACCAAGCCGTCTATCTTTGATCTCACGTCCTACCGTGCCATCAAACTGATTGCGCTGCATGTAGATCATCATGCCAAACACAAGTTCAGCCACGGCATTTGCATTTTGTCCCGGTGTGTTCATCACACAAATGTTGCGTGATGTGGCGGCTTCCAGATCAACATTATCGTATCCGGCACCCGCTCTGACCACTATTTTCAAGTTAGGCGCAACATCCATCACTTCTTTATCGATAAGATCGCTTCTTATGATAACCGCATCCACATCTTTTACAGCACCAAGTAATTGAGACTTATCAGAATAACTCTCTAGTTTCACGAACGTATGCCCTGCAGTCTCCACAATATCTTGTATCTGCTGTACAGCCTGCACGGCAAATGGTTTACTTGTCGCTAAAAGTACCTTCATATTCCTCCTCTTTTTTTTAAATTTCACCGAAATTAATAGAGTTACAAAATTACAAACTTATATCAAACAAAAAACCAAATCGGAGTAAAAAAATGTCCGCTGATTTTAATTTCACTCTGGGAAGGAGAAGAATCTTCGAACTTTAAAGGATCTGCAATAATACTTTGCCGCCTAAATGAATTTGTAGGGTAAATCGAATCATCGTATCTTTGTAACAGTTAAAATACGCCACGACAGTCAACAAACAAGCTTGCACTGCAGCCGTCTTTTATTATCTTTGCGCAGCACAAAAAGATTGTATACGATGAACAGCCCCTATCCTTCAACCCTGCTCGAAAATGCAGTGAACGAATTTGCCAGGCTCCCGGGAATAGGGAGAAAATCGTCCTTGCGGCTGGTGCTGCATTTGCTTCGTCAGGACGAGGAGAGTGTAGCCCGCTTCGTTGAAAGCATCCTGAGGCTGACGCAGGAAGTAAAATACTGTTCCTCCTGCCACAATATCTCCGACACGGAAGTATGCAGTATCTGTGCTGATAAAACACGCGACAAAGCTGTGGTCTGTGTCGTGGAAAACATCAAGGAGGTGATGGCGATCGAAAAGACCGTGCAGTTTAACGGTTTATATCATGTGCTGGGGGGCATCATATCGCCTATCGACGGCATTGGCCCGTCGGACCTGGAGATCGCCAGCCTGGAAGAAAGGGTGAAATCCGGAGGCATCAGGGAAGTGATCCTGGCACTGAGTGCCACCATGGAGGGCGATACCACCAATTTTTACATCTTTCGCAAGTTACAAACCTACAACGTGAAAGTTAGCATCATTGCCCGTGGAGTATCCATCGGCGATGAGATTGAATATGCCGATGAGGTGACGCTGGGACGTTCCATATTAAACAGAACTCCTTTTGATGAATCCTATAAATTGCTGTCAAAATGAAAGAAACTGCTACCGACAGGATAATCACCCATCTAAAAAGAGAGTACTACGGGAGTCTGATTCTTCTGACAGGGTTATTTATTTTGGTGCTGCTGCGATCGATCCCTTTTCCAGAGAACATTTTCGAAGTTAGCATCACCCTGGAGCGATATGCCATCCTGATTACCCTCATTGCCATTCCGGCAGCGTTGAAGCTGTTTTCCGACCGGCTTAAAAAGGCTCCACGCCCCATGCAACCTGAAGAAGCCGCGAAAAAGTACAAAAAGCTGTCTCGTCTGCGTCTGTATACGATAAGCGCTGTTACCCTCATGAATATTGTCCTGTTTGCATTTTCCCGCAACACCAATTTCCTGTGGTCCACGGTAGTTCTTCTCGTCGTCTTTTTGTTTTGCCAGCCATCCTATATTGAATTGAAAAGCCTCTCGGAACTGTCGGAAACAGGAGAGTCGGAAATGGAAGAAACTCAGGAAGAGCCAAAAGATGGAGAAGTTGTTGGAAAATAAGGAGATTCGTCTGCGGGCACCCGAGCCAGAAGACCTGGAGCTGCTTTATAAGTGGGAAAACGACACCGGCTTATGGGAATACGGCAATGCCACGGCCCCATACTCCCGCTTCAGTCTGAAGCAATACCTGACCACATCGAAGCAGGATATATATGCGGATAGGCAGTTACGGCTGATGATCGGCTTAATGGAGACAGAAGAGACCATTGGTATGGCCGACCTGTACGACTTTGACCCTTTCCACCGCAGGGCGGGCGTGGGTATCCTCATCGACGAAAACCGACGAAACAGAGGATATGGGCTGCAGGTGCTCCTGCTGCTCGAAGAGTATGCTTTCGGGTTCCTTTCTCTACACCAGCTCTATGCCTTTATACCGGAAAAAAACTGCGCAAGCATGCGGTTATTCCGGAACGCGGGTTACTATCCGGCAGGCAAACTATATGAATGGCTCTCCAGTGGCGACATTTTCGAAGATGTGCAGGTGTGGCAAAAAATAAAGCAGCCCTGAGCGGCAGGCTACAAACAAAAGTTGATTTAAAAAAGGAATATATGCAGGAGGACATCAAGAAAGCTTGTGAAATAATGAGAAACGGCGGGATTATTCTCTATCCTACCGACACTATTTGGGGAATTGGCTGTGACGCCACCAACGAAGAAGCGGTACAACGTGTCTATGAGTTGAAGCAGCGAAGCGACAGCAAATCGATGCTGGTGCTGCTGGATAATCCGGCAAAACTGCAGACCTACGTACAGGAGGTACCCGACATTGCATGGGACCTGATCGAACTGACCGACAAGCCGCTCACCATCATTTACGAAGGTGCTAAAAACCTGGCAACCAACCTTGTCGCCGCAGACGGAACCATTGGGATACGCATCACCGGCGAAGTGTTTTCGCGGGAGTTGTGCCGTCAGTTTCGAAAGCCCATCGTCTCCACATCAGCGAACGTGAGCGGCGCACCGGCACCGGGTCGTTTTTCGCAGATCGGAGCAGAGATAAAGAACGGAGTGGATTATGTGGTCACGTATGGACAAAAAGAACAGCGCGAAGCAAAACCTTCCGGCATTGTGAAACTGGGTAAAGACGGGACCATCCAAATTATTCGAAAGTGAAGAAATTGGTTATCTTTGTCTGCTTGCACCGTATATTATTTCGTTGACACAAATGAAAGAAATACATAATCGGTTTCTGCTTTGGCGTGATGCACATATCAAGGAGCGCCATTTTCTGCTGTTCGTCTGTTTTCTTGTAGGAATACTTACGGCGCTGGCCGCCTATGTGCTGAAGGCCGCGATCCATTTCTTTCAGGTCTTCCTGACCGAAAACTTCAGTCAGGACAACCTCAACTTCTCCTATCTTCTCTTTCCCATCGCAGGCATCCTCATTGCCGGGTTATACGTCAAATACGTGGTGAAAGACGATATTAGCCATGGCGTCACAAAAATCCTTTTTTCCATTTCGCAGCGCAAAAGCCGCATCAAGCCCCACAACATGTACTCCTCGCTGATTGCCAGCTCCATCACCATCGGATTTGGGGGCTCCGTGGGGGCGGAAGCACCCATTGTACTCACCGGATCCGCTATCGGCTCCAACCTGGGAAGATTCTTCAAGCTGGAACAACACAGCCTGATGATTCTGGTGGGCTGCGGAGCCGCCGGGGCCATCGCTGGCATTTTCAAGGCGCCGGTAGCCGGCATTCTTTTTGTGATAGAGGTGCTGCTGCTCGACCTCACCATGTCGTCCATTCTTCCCCTTCTGGTGACTGCCGTCACTGCCACCACCGTATCCTATCTCCTCACTGGCATGGATGCCATGTTTGCTTTCTCTCAGGTTGAACCGTTTACGCTAAACCGCATTCCTTATGTAATTCTGCTGGGTATCCTGTGCGGCTTCATCTCCCTCTATGTAATCCGCACCATGAGTTGGTGTGAAAACATATTCCACGGTTTACCAAACTGGAAGCGGTTTGTATTGGGTGGGGTGATGCTCAGTGTGTTGATTTTCTTCTTTCCCCCACTTTTTGGTGAAGGGTACAATACCATTGAGACACTGCTCGATGGAGGAGATTCTTTTCTTTCTCTTACCAACGAAAGTTTCTTTTATAACCTGGAAAGCCACTGGGCGATCGTGGTTTTTCTTGTCATGGTGCTCCTTTTCAAGGTATTTGCCACCAGCGCCACCAACGGCGGGGGAGGCACCGGCGGGGTATTCGCCCCTACCCTGTTTTTGGGGTGTATAGCCGGATTCATCTTTTCCTACACACTCAACCAGCTGGGTTATGCTACTTACCTTCCCCAGGAGAACTTCGCGCTGATGGGCATGGCCGGAGTGATGGCCGGAGTGATGCATGCACCGCTCACCGGCACCTTCCTCATAGCCGAGCTTACCGGGGGGTACGAGCTGTTTCTTCCGTTGATGATCGTATCGCTTGTATCATACGGAACAATCCTGGTGTTTGAGAAGCACAGCATCTATGCAATGCGGCTTGCCAGAAAAGGAGAGCTGATTACCCACCACAAGGACAAGGCCGTGCTCACATTTTTGAAAATCGAAGATCTGTTGGAAAAAGACATTCCCACCGTGAAGCCCGGTATGACACTGGGAGATATGGTAAAAGTGATTTCTGCCTCCAACAGGAACATCTTTCCGGTGGTCAACGATGAGCAGGTGCTCATCGGCCTGGTGATGATGAATGATATCCGAAACATCATGTTCCGCCCCGAGTTGTATGATCGGTTCACGGTGGAGAAATTCATGGTGGGTGCCCCGGCGAAAATCAGCATCGGTTCCAGCATGGAAGAGGTAATGGATAAGTTTGAAAACACGAAAGCCTGGAACCTGCCGGTCATTGATGATGGAGGCATTTATCTGGGCATATTATCTCAATCGTCGGTATTTAACTCTTACAGGGAGGTATTGGTGGAAAATTACTCCGATGCCGACGAATAATTTATTGTTCGATATGGAAAAGAAAGCAATCCGGATTATATTCATGGGCACCCCCCAATTTGCCGTGGAGTCGCTCAAAGCATTGGTAGAAAATGGATACAATGTGGTGGGCGTTGTCACCATGCCCGACAAGCCGGCAGGCCGAGGATACAAACTTCAATCTTCGGCCGTGAAACAGTATGCCCAGCAGCAGGGTCTGAAGGTACTGCAGCCGGAAAAGCTGAAAGACGATGCCTTCCTTTTTGAGCTGAAGCAGTTGAAGGCAGACCTGCAGATAGTGGTAGCATTCAGGATGCTACCCGAAGTGGTATGGGCCATGCCCCCAAAAGGAACGTTTAACCTCCATGCTTCGCTGCTCCCCCAATACAGAGGTGCTGCCCCGATCAACTGGGCTCTTATAAACGGGGAGAAAGAAACAGGCGTAACAACCTTCTTCCTCTCTCACGAGATCGACACCGGGAAAATTATTTTCCGAAAAAGGACGCCGATCCATGACGATGACAACGCAGAGACATTACACGACCGGTTAATGACCCTGGGTGCACAACTGGTTTTGGATACTGTTGATGCCATATCGGAAGACACTATACAACCTATTCCGCAACAAGATCTTCTCGCTAAAGACATCGAATTAAAAGCAGCTCCCAAAATATTCAGGGAGACCGGCCATGTGGACTGGAACAGGACAACCGGGGAGGTGTACAATTTTATTCGCGGCTTGTCTCCTTCCCCCACAGCATGGACCGAAATGCAGCCAGGCGATGAAACAGAACCGCTTCGCTTTAAACTTTATGCGGGTGAGGTAATAAAGATAGGGGAGAGCAGTACGGTACCCGGCACCATCCTGACCGACCACAAAACATTTCTGGATGTGGCCGCGAAAGACGGATTTATCCGGATCACCGACATCCAGCTGTCCGGCAAAAAAAGGATGCAAACTGCTGATTTTCTTCGTGGATATGTTTTCCCAAAAAATGCGCGTTTCAGCTAAGCAAAGCTACCACTTATAATTCAGCCCAAAGCTGAGCGTTTGATTAATCTGCCAGTATTTCAGATCGGGATCGGGCGGCACATCGTCGTCGAAGCGTGCATTTAGATAAATACGGGTGGACAAGGCGTTGCTCAGCGCCATATTCAGGCTGTTTTCGAATTCCGACATCACCTTGTCGTAGCTGGTAAAGTATGTCAGGCGTGAGTCCCAGGTAATATACCGGGTAATGTCATATTTTAGAATCGAGGTGATGGTGGAACCGATGTCCAGCACCGACCGTCTTCCTTCCGGTATCCCAAAACGCTTTACACTCACCAGATCATTGCCCACATATTTGAAGTTAATTGAGATCGGGGCAACAGAAAGATCCCACCTAAGTCTGCGGTGACGCACTTTCTCCGATTTCTTATCGAGGTTAAACTTCAAACCCACACCGGCATTCACATAGAGCGGCGCCAGGAACGCAGAGCGTAGATCGTTTGAATTGGTGGGATAAGCGTTGAACAACTGTGACTTCGCCTCCATGTTCATGGAGTAAGACCATCCTTTCAGGAATGCATCCACACCAAAATCACCGTAATAACGGATAAGGTCGTTTCCTATGCGGTATCTACGTAAGCTATCGTCCGGTGCATTGAAAACCGACAGCCGCCACTCCAGGGTATTGTTAAACTTCACTTTTTCTTTTTGGTAGTTGGCCCGGAGCACCTGATAACTGTTAAAGTTCAGGTTGTTGGTCCCCCCTTTATGCCAGTTGTTGGAGAAATAATTCTGGGCAAACTGGAAGGAATGTTCTCCGGAACGAATCCAATATTTCCGGTCGATTGTGGCCACCTCTACACCGGGGGCCTCAAGGGAATAGGTTGTCTCAGACTTCAACAGTTCCCGGAACGGATTATAGGTCTCCCGTACAATTTCATCGCCACTGCCTATACGCGGTACTGAAGTAAAGTTTAACACGGAATATTTGATCCGGTCAGGATATTGCATATAGTAGTTTCTTCTCACGTTTTGCACAAAATCGGCATGTTCCAGGGCGGATGCAAACGTTTTATCGGGAGAAATCAGCGATCCCGTGCCTGCATCCTTTCGCAGAGGATAGAACGACAGGTCACGCGGAAGCATCTTGCCGTTAAAGATCATCGGCAAAAACAGGGGGTTATAAAAGAGAGTATCGCGAAATGTCAGTCCCTGCATTGCCTGCGTATTGTAATAGTGAAAAGGAAGCTGCAGCGTCCCGTTCTCTTTCCTCGAATAGAGGGAGTCGAGAGGGTTGCTGTAAACCAGAGAATCTACCCCGCGAATGAAGGAAACAGACGATGAGGGAGTCATCACCGAAGACAGGCCACCTTGTGGATAAGCCACCGGCTGAGGCAGTTCTTCCTGTAGCGGGCTATCCGGCGCAGCTACGCGTTTTTCTATTTGCCGGCTGATATCGGTTATGTCGTGGAATAATTCCATGGAGTCGGGCACCTGAAGCGTCACTGAAGAAATATTACCGGTGCTGCTTACCTCAGTTGCCGAAACTGCAAATGAAAAATATATCAAAAATAAAGGGAGGAGTCGTTTCATACTGATTGTTTTTTCTTCTCGGGGAAATTACAATAAAAAAATCGCCTTCGCATTCTTCCTAACGACAAAGGTATAAAAAAAGTTTTACTAACAGGCGGCGTTGTGGAAACCTTCCCTCACTTTAAACTGATATTTATGAATCATGTTAAAAGAAAATAGATTAACTTCGTCCCAGATTTCAACAACATAAAAAGCAACTTCAAGATGAAAAAGTTATCATTCATTTTACTGCTCGTGATTGGAGCAATGGCTCTCACCGGCTGCCAGGGGTACAACAGAATGGTAGAGAAGCAGGAAGCCGTAGCGGCACAGTGGGGAAACGTTCAAAATGCCTATCAGAGGCGGGCAAACCTTATCCCCAACCTGGTGAACACGGTGAAAGGGTATGCCGCGCACGAGCAGGAGACATTTACACAGGTTACCGAAGCAAGGGCCAAAGCGACACAAACCACCGTCAGTCCGGAAAACCTTACCACGGAAAGCCTGCAAGAATATCAGCAAGCACAAAATCAACTGAGCCAGGCCTTGGGGCGGCTTTTGCTGATTCAGGAAAACTATCCGGAGTTGAAGGCAAATCAAAATTTTCTCGCCTTGCAGGATGAGCTGGCAGGCACCGAAAACCGCATCTCGGTGGAACGCAACAAGTTCAACCAGACGGCACAGGATTACAATGCCTATATCCGCAAGTTTCCACAGGTGATTTACGCTAAATGGTTCAAGTTCGAGTCAAAAGCTTACTTTGAAGCTACACCCGAATCACAGGCTGCACCGGAGGTGGTGTTTTAATTCACCTGAAGATCTATTCCTCTGTAATGCTGTAAAAGAATGTTGCAAAAAGAAGAACTGCATCGCATATCTGAATCAATCAAAAGTGCCGAAAGTCACACCTCGGGTGAAATACGTGTCTGTGTGGCAAGGCACTGCAAAGGAGACCCTCTGGATGCAGCATTGCTGAAATTCCGGCAGCTGAAAATGGAGGGTACACAACGCAGAAACGGGGTGCTTATTTACGTATCGCCCGCCGATCACAAGGCAGCTATTCTGGGCGATAAGGGGATCAATGATACGGTGCGCAACGACTTCTGGAATGATGCACTGGAGGTGATGCTTTCCTTCTTCAGGAAAGGGCTGATCGCCGAAGGCATATGCAAGGGAGTCGGCAAAGTGGGCGAACTGATCAAAGTACAGTACCCGGTAATGGGAAACGACATAAATGAACTTGGCGATGAAGTCATCCTGGATGAATAAAATCCATCTGTTTATAGTACTTTTGCTCACTGCCACAGGGCTGAGAGCACAAAATATTCCCGATCCGATGGTACCTTACCGGTTGGTGAACGACTTTGCCGGTCTCTTTTCGACTGCGGAGAGAACATCGCTCGAACAAAAGCTGCTTGCCTACCACGACTCCACCTCCACACAAATATATGTGGTCACCGTCAACGACCTGGGAGGGTATCCCCCATCGGACTATGCCTTCCGACTCGGTGAAAAATGGGGTGTTGGCCAAAAGAGCAAAAACAACGGCGCAGTGATACTTATCAAACCCAAAGTAGGCAACAGCCGAGGCCAGGCGTTCATTGCCACGGGTTACGGCCTCGAAGCCCGCATCAACGATGCCTATGCCGGGCGTATCGTTCGCAACGAAATGATTCCCTATTTTATGGAGGATGATTATTTTGGCGGTGTAAATGCCGCTGTAGATGCTATGATTGACCGTCTGTCCGGGGAATTTACCGCAGATAAAAAAGAGGAAGATGGCATTTCGCCCCTCGCCATCATCATTATCATCGTCGTCCTCGTGCTCTTTATCGTTCTCTTTCGGGGGGGAGGGGATCAGCATATCGATAGCGAAGGGCATGGCAGGAGCAATGTCCCTCCCCTGTTTTTTCCACCCATGACAGGAGGCAGCCGCAGAGGAGGGGGCTTTGGTGGCTTCGGCGGCGGCGGTTTCGGCGGCGGATTTGGTGGTGGTTTCGGCGGCGGCGGTGGAGGCAGTTTTGGCGGAGGAGGAGCAGGCGGAAGCTGGTAACTATATGCAACAAAGACTAATCACGGTACTGGGTCCCACAGCATGCGGCAAAACCACCTTTGCTGTTCAGTTGGCCCGCACTCTCGGCGGTGAGATTATCAGCGCCGACTCACGGCAGATCTACCGGAACATGGACATCGGCACCGGAAAGGATCTTTCCGAATACAGAGTTGATGGAATATCCGTTCCTTTCCATCTGATTGATATCCGCGAACCGGGTGACAAATATACACTTTTCGATTATCAGCACGATTTTCACATTGCCTTACAGGATGTTCTTTCCCGGAATAAAAGACCCATTCTTTGCGGGGGTACCGGACTCTATATTGAATCTGTGCTGAAAGGCTATCATCTTCCCGATGTGCCGCCCAACCCGGCATTAAGAAAATCACTCGAAGGAAAATCGCTGGAAGAACTGGCACACATCCTTCGGTGCTACCGGCCTCTACACAACACCACTGACACCGACACCATCAAAAGGGCTATCCGCGCCATTGAGATTGCTCATTTTCAGGCGCAGAAAACAGCATCGGCGAGCGAGTTTCCACCGATGGAGAGCTGTGTTCTTGGACTTCATATCAACCGGGAACTACGGCGAGAGAAAATTACGACACGCCTGAAAGCGCGTCTGCAGGAAGGAATGCTCGAAGAGGTAAAAGCAATCCTTGATTCGGGTGTTGCGGCCGACGACCTGATCTATTACGGACTGGAATATAAATACGTGACGCTGCATGTACTGGGCACCATCAGTTATGAGGAGATGTACAGACAACTCGAGACCGCCATACACCAGTTTGCAAAAAGACAGATGACCTGGTTTCGGGGAATGGAACGCCGCGGCATCGCCATTCATTGGATCGACGCCTCACTTCCGATGGACCAAAAACTAGCCAAGGCATATTCTCTCCTCGGCAGGTAAGATAATCTCCAAAAAAATCGTAATTTTGCCTCCGTAGCCACAATACATTCAACATAGACTATTTGCGGATAATTTAATGAACTATTTCGTCCAATGATTAAAGGTAAATTTCCCACAGAGCAGTTCAAAGATCTCGAAACGCCATTTTACTGGTACGATATGGATCTTTTGCGGAAAACACTCGACACCATTAAAAATGAATGCCGGCACAAGCCGTTTCACGTACATTACGCCATCAAAGCGAATGCCAATCCGCGCATTTTGAAAGAAATCGCCTCCTATGGGTTTGGAGCCGACTGTGTGAGTGGCAACGAAATACTGAGAGCGCTGGAGTGTGGTTTTGCGCCCGATAAAATTGTGTTTGCCGGCGTAGGAAAAACAGACAGGGAAATACAAACCGGTCTCGATCACGACATTTTTTGCTTTAATGTGGAGTCGATACCCGAACTCGCTGTACTCGGCGCGCTTGCCTCGGCCAGCAAAAAGAAAGCACGGGTAGCCCTGCGCATCAATCCCAACGTTGATGCCCACACCCACAAATACATCACTACCGGCCTGAACGAAAACAAGTTTGGCATAAACGAACAGGATCTGCCCGAAATCCTACAGATGATCAAGGCTTCGCCACATATTGAACTCATCGGCATGCACTTTCATATCGGTTCACAGATCACCGATCTCTCTTCGTTTGAAGACCTCTGTGTGAAGGCCGCAACGCTGCAGGAGTGGTTTAACAAACAAGGAATCACCCTGCCGGTGATCAATGTGGGCGGAGGCCTGGGGATCAACTATCAGCATCCCAATCACTGTCCGATAGCCGATTTTGAAGCATACTTCCGCATTTTTGAAAAATACCTGAAACTACAGGAAAATCAAACACTTCACTTTGAACTGGGCCGTTCTGTGGTAGCCCCCTGTGGTTCATTGATTGCCCGCGTGACTTACGTGAAAGAAGGCATCGAGAAAAAGTTTCTGATTGTGGATGCCGGCATGACAGAGTTGATCCGTCCCGCTCTTTACCAGGCATTTCATCATATTGAGAACATCAGTTCCGAAGAGGCTTATACACCGTATGACGTGGTTGGGCCCATTTGCGAGTCGAGTGATGTGTTTGCGGAGCACATGATGCTGAATGGGTCTGCACGGGGCGACCTGATCGCGATCCGCTCTGCAGGTGCATATGGCGAAACAATGGTATCGCAATATAACTGCCGCGAGAAACCAGCATCCTACTTCTCTGATTCGATTTAATTGTTTTACGAACAATGAACGCGCCTATGTTTTTTTTCAGCACACTCTCCCTGTTTGAGTGGACTCTGGGAGGCACCTTACTTTTATGCTTCCTCGTGCAACTTTTCTTTTATCTATTCCTCTACAGGAAACCGTATGCATACGAACGAAAGCGAAATGAGACACCCCTCCCCGAGGAAGACCTCCCGGGTATTTCTGTGATCATCACATCGAAAAACAATTCAGAGGAACTGAAAAGAAACCTCCCTTTTATCCTGGAACAGGACTATCCTCATTTTGAAGTGATCGTGGTAAACAGCGGGTCGACCGATGAGACAGACATGGTGCTGAAAGCAGCCGAAATCAAATATCCACGTCTCTATCACACCTTTGTTCCTGCCGAGGCAGACAGCATAAATGAAAAAAAACTGGCACTCACTTTGGGAATAAAGGCAGCAAAATATGACCTGCTTCTCTTTACCGAGTCCTTTTGCAAGCCCTGCACTACCCAATGGATCAAAACTTACGGAACAGAGTTTGCGAAGGGGCGTGACATCGTTTTGGGATTTAATAGGATTGGTATCTCTAAAAATGTTTCATCCCGCAAATTCATCCTCTACGACAACCTGATCCATCATCTGAAGTTTTTATCGATGGCCATCCTGCACAAACCGTTCATGGGAATAGGCCGGAATATGGCCTACAGGAAAGAGCTCTTTTTTGCGCACAAAGGGTATTCGTCCATATTGCATATCGACGGAGGGGACGACGATTTGTATATCAACCAGATCGCCCGCAAAAAAAACACAGGGGTAGTACTGTCACCCGACAGCCTGACAGAGACATCGGGTGTAAACAACTTCTTCATATGGAGGGCATTAAAATCGAAACACCTATATACCAAGCAGTTTTACAAAGGTTTTTCTGCACACCTTTTCGGCTGGGAATCATTTTCAAAGTATCTCTTTTATGCCACTCTGACGGGCTGCGTGATATATGGCATCGTTGCTCCGAATCATCTGTTGCTTGCATGGGCATTGCTGCTGTTTCTTGTGCGCTATTGGATTCAGTTGATGGTGATCAACCGGAACAGCAGGCTTTTTGATGGAATCACGTACCATATCCACCTGATTCCGTTCGATTTGTTCCAGCCTTTCAACAACATGCGCTTTCGCCGCTATGCAAACAGGAGGAACAGGAGGAGGTAAACAGAAGCGGCAAAACAGACATTTTGTCTGATTTAAACCGGCATGCAAGATAGCGTCTGGTTAAATGGGGTTAATCGATCACCTGATCCGTTAAAAGTGTTAAAAAGCAAATAGATATCCCTAACAGATGCACATTTTTTGCTCTATATTTGTTGTATTTAATAAGAAAATTAAATTGAAAAAATATGGATACAAGAAAAACAAAAAACCTTTTATTAATTGTTCTGGTAGCGGTATTGAGTTCTGCTATCACGCTGCTGGGATACGATGTAATCAGCAAAAACGGAAAAGCAGACGGCAGCGCTGCGTCTCAAGCTACATCGAAAGAAATTGGCAGTTACGCGAATTCATTTGATCAGAACAAAAATTTGGTCCTTACCAACCTCACCACAGCCGAAGGATATCCAGATTTCACGGAGGCTGCATCACGTTCGGTAGATGGCGTGGTACACGTGAAAACCAAGACCATCAGCCAACAGCAATATATCAATCCATTTGATTTCTTCTTCGGATTCGGAGACCGCACGCCGGCACAACCACGCGAACAGGTAGGATTCGGATCGGGAGTGATCATCTCCAAGGACGGATATATCATTACCAACAATCACGTTGTAGAAAATGCCACCGAGGTTTCTGTTTCGCTGAACGACAATCGCGAATTTACAGCCAAGGTTGTTGGTTCCGACAAGATGAGCGATATCGCACTGCTCAAAATCGAAGGCAACGACTTCCCCTATCTTACGTTTGGCAACTCCGATGCATTACGGGTAGGAGAATGGGTTCTGGCCGTCGGCAACCCGTTTAACCTCACCTCTACCGTCACTGCCGGTATTGTGAGTGCAAAGAACAGAGGCAATGTAATGGGAGGTGGCCTTGGCATCCAGTCGTTCATTCAGATTGATGCAGCTGTGAATCCCGGAAACAGCGGCGGTGCGCTCGTAAACACAAGGGGTGAGCTGGTCGGCATCAATACCGCTATCTACTCCCAAACGGGCAACTTTGCCGGTTACGCCTTTGCTGTGCCCATCTCCATTGCCGGTAAGGTAGCTGCCGACCTGAAGGAATTCGGTACCGTGCAGCGTGCTGTACTGGGCATCCATGTACCCAATATTGAAAACATCCGTCGTGAAGATCCCGACAGGGCCCGCGAACTCTCACAAATAAAGGGGGTACTGGTGGAAGACTTCTCTGACCGCAGTGCTGCCAAGGCAGCAGGAGTCCAGAAGGGGGATATCCTCATTGCCATCAATAATGCACCTATCCGCAACTTCGCCGAGCTACAGAGCCAGTTGAACAGGTTCCGTCCCGGAGATAAGATCAACCTGACAGTTGACCGTAATGGCAACAACCGTTCGTTTAATGTGGAACTGAAAAACGACGAAGGAAATACCGAAATAACCCGCAGCACAGATGCAATGAGTAAGTTGGGCGCCACCTTCAAACCCGTTTCCGACGACACAAAAAGCAAACTTGGCATCTCGAGCGGCGTTGAAGTTGAAAGTGCAAATAATAACGGCCTCTTCAGAAAGAATGGCATCAATAAAGGGTTCATCATTATGCGGATTAATAATACACCCGTCAACAGCGAGGATGATATTGCCAAAATTGTGGCTTCGACCAATAATCGACAGGATAAAGTGCTGCTTGTGGCAGGGTTTTATCCCAACGGCAGGACACAATACATCGCAATTGATCTGACAAACGACTGACACTGAAGGGTTAAGAAAGGTTAATTTATCCTTTTTCAGTAACAAAAGCCACACTATTTGTGTTTTTATAGCAAAGGAATTGGGCAATGTGCCGGATTCCTTTGCTATATCTTTGATAGGGAGTCATTTTTTCGTCAACATTGCGAAATTTTTTGTACTTTTGCAGCCCTAAAAGATTACATGAAATTATACTCAGAAGAATTATATAGAATAAATGAGACAACTAAAAATTACAAAATCGATCACCAACAGGGAAAGTGCGTCATTGGATAAGTATCTTCAGGAGATAGGCCGCGAGGACCTGATCACCGTAGAAGAGGAAGTCGAGTTAGCACAAGCCATCAAAAAAGGAGATCGTCAGGCACTGGAAAAACTCACCAGGGCCAACCTCCGCTTCGTGGTATCGGTAGCCAAGCAATATCAAAACCAGGGATTGAGTCTGCCCGACCTGATCAACGAGGGCAATCTGGGGTTGATCAAAGCAGCCGAAAAGTTCGACGAAACAAGAGGTTTTAAGTTTATCAGCTATGCGGTATGGTGGATCCGTCAATCCATCCTGCAGGCACTGGCTGAACAATCACGCATTGTACGACTCCCTTTGAATCAGGTGGGATCTCTCAATAAGATCAGCAAAGCATTCCAGAAATTCGAGCAGGAGAACGAGCGCAGGCCCTCGGCCGAAGAGTTGGCGAAGGAGCTCGACCTGTCGGTGGACAAGGTGACGGACTCATTGAAAGTATCCGGTCGCCATATCTCCATGGATGCTCCTTTTGTGGAAGGAGAAGACAACAGTTTGCTGGATGTACTGGTGAACGACGATGCTCCTATAGCCGACAGGACACTGATCAACGAGTCTTTGCAGAAAGAGATTGACAGGGCACTTTCCACCCTCACCGAAAGAGAGAGCGACATCATCAAGATGTTCTTTGGCATCGGATGCCAGGAGATGACACTCGAAGAAATCGGCGACAAGTTTCAGCTGACTCGCGAGCGCGTGCGTCAGATCAAGGAAAAAGCTATCCGCAGGCTGCGACAAGACTCGCGGAGCAAGCTTTTAAAAAGCTATCTCGGTTAATTCCTCCACCAAAGTGTGCATCTCCGAAGGGAAATGAGTAAAAAATACCCTACCAATGCGATTTTTGGCGAATTTTTACATAAAAAATGAGTTTATGTGAAATTTAAGTTTTAAATTTGTGTTCCATGTTTATTCGTTAAGTATGAATGGATAAACTTTTTATCGGGCCAATTACAATTTATCGTAATTTTACCGAACATTTTTAAAACGGAAACGTTATACTTGCAACAAAATAGTGCTAGGAGTAGTACTGATATCACACACAAAAATAATATCGAGTTATTGTAATAAAAAAATGTTTAATTAGAATTTAAATTTATGAAAAAGTTTAGTTTACTTTTATTTTCTGCTCTTGTGGCGTTTAGCATAAGTGCACAAGAAGTACAAAACGTTTCTCATGGTACTGTGTATCTGAAAAACAAGGCAAGCGACAATTGGTATATAGGACTTGGCGGTGGAACAAATCTTTACATGACAAAAGGTGAAAACGATGCAGATGCAAGTTTCGGAGATCGTCTTGGATGGATGGGTCAACTTGAAATCGGACGCTGGAACTCACCCAACTGGGGTGCCCGTCTGGTTATTGACGGTGGTCACATCAAACACGTTGCAAGCGGGATTGATCCCGAACAAAACTGGCTGGGCGGACATGTTGACTTGATGTACAACATTATCAACGCCTGGGGTTCTTACAATCCAGACAGAGTATATAGCCTCATCCCTTATTTGGGTATCGGTTACATGTACGGACTGGATGCTGACTGGAAAAAACCGAATCCTGACGGTGATCTGTTCAAACACCAGAACCAAACGCTTACTTACAACGTAGGGTTGATCAACAACTTCCAGCTCTCCAAAAGCGTGGCTCTTTTCCTGGAACTGGGATGGAGAGTGATGCAGGAAACTTTTGATGGAAGCGGACTTGGCGGAGATTTTGAGTACGACAGCATGTTCACCGGAGTTGCCGGTATCAAATTCGGTTTGGGTGGCAAACAAGACTTCACCCCTGCCGAGCTGATGGACTACAACCTGATCAACGACCTGAACAGCCAGATCAACAGACTGCGTGCAGAAAATGAAGAACTGAGACTCAGACCGGAATCTTGCCCGGAATGTCCTGAAGTACAGCCCACAGTAGTGTCTGAAGGTGTATACGTTCCGAACGTAGTATTCTTCCGCATCAACTCGGCTAAGATTGACAAAGGACAGCAGGTAAGCGTTTACAATACTGCAGAATATCTGAAGGCCAACGAAAATGCAAAAGTAAACATCGTGGCTTACGCTGACAAACAAACCGGTACTCCTGAGTACAACTTCGCACTTTCTGAAAAACGTGCAAGAGCGGTTGCCGATGCATTGACCAACGAGTACGGAATCAACAGCGATCGCATCTCTATCGACTGGAAGGGCGATACAGAACAGCCTTACGCTGAAAACGACTGGAACCGTGTTGCTATCTTCTTTGTTGAGTAATCCAACACAAACCAGATAATAAAAACATCCCGGTTCTCAGGAACCGGGATGTTTTTTTGCTATCAACCGCTCCAAAGGGCGGACACACATCCTTAAACAAGAGGCTGCACCTGTCTGTCTCAACAGCCGGTGCAGCCTCTTATTTCTTTGTGTTCAACAGGAAAAGCTACCGCATCTTATTCTTTGATGTATATGCGCTTTACGCGTGGAGAGATGGAGGTGAGAATTTCGTAAGGAATGGTGCCGATGGTGTCGGCCAGCTCAATCACCGAAAGTCCTTCTCCAAACAAGACAACCGTATCCCCCTCTTTTGCCGGGATGTCGGTGACATCCACCATGCAGAGATCCATGCAGACATTTCCCACAATTGGGGCATAGTGGCCGTTAATAAGCACCTTACCTTTTCTGTTGCCAAATTGCCTGTCAAGGCCATCCGCATATCCAAAACGGATCGTGGCAATTCGTGCATCGCGCGTCAGTTTTTCTTTGCGACCGTAACCAATGGTCTCGTTGGTAGAAACATTTTTAATCTGCAAAATGGTAGTCTTGAGTGTACATACATTTTTCAAGCCATTCAGGCCACTGGCGCTCACGCCGTAGAGGCCAATACCCAACCGGGCCATATCCCAGTGGGTCCCGGGAAAGCGCTCTATTCCTGCCGAATTGAGAATATGTTTATAGATGCCATATTGAAGGCCGGCTTCAATCTCATCGGCAGCATGCTTGAATGTATTCATCTGCTGATGGGTGAATTCGTCGAACAACCAGCTTTCACTGGCCGAAAGATGAGAGAAGACCGAATGTACTTTCAAACCCTTTTGTGCCTTTAAAATTTGCACCATTTCCGGAATTTGCTCCGGCAGGAAGCCCAGCCTGTGCATGCCAGAGTCAATTTTGATATGCACGGGGTAATGGGTGATTCCTCTTCTTTCTGCTTCTTTGATAAAAGCGCCCAGGATGCGGAAATTATAAACTTCCGGCTCCAGGTCGTTCGAAAAGAGCTCTTCGAAGCCGTTCACTTCCGGATTAAGCACAATAACCGGCAAGGAGATACCCTCCTTTCTCAGCATCATACCCTCTTCGGCTACCGCTACGGCAAGGTAATCGCAACGATGGTACTGAAGTGTTTTTGCTATTTCGACGGCACCGGCACCATAGCCGTTCGCCTTCACCATGCAAACCAGTTTTACGCGGGGATCAATTCTCGATTTGTAAAAGTTGAAATTGTGGACGACCGCATCGAGATCAACCTCCAACAGTGTTTCGTGGATACGTTCCTCAAGAAGGGCACCAATCTGTTCAAAGTGATACTTGCGGGCACCTTTCAATAAAATGAGCTCCCGGTACATCTTCTTCCAGTCGCCCGACCGGATAAAATCATCGGTTGTCAGATAGAACGACTTCTCCAGGGTAGTAAACGCATGAGCATTGGCGGATATATCCTGTCCAATGCCGATGATTCTTTCTATGCCGCTCTGTTCCACCATATCGGCCACCTTTTTATACAAAGAGCGCGGAGATACTCCCGTTTGAAGAATATCGGACAGGATAATTGTTTTTTTTAGCGGACGATCCATCTTTCGTTGTTGCTGAAAATCGAGCGCTATTTTGATTGAGTTGATATCGGAATTGTATGTATCGTTGATAACCAGACAGTCATTTTTCCCTTTGCGCACGTCCAACCGCATGGCTACCGGCTCCAGAAGCATCATCCGTTCAGAAATGTCCAACGGGGGTACGTGCAGATAGAGTGCCACCGCCAGACAATTAATGGCATTCTCTATGGAAGCCTGATCGGTAAACGGAATCACGAAGGAATAATCAAAATCGAGAAACGAATAACAGATGGTGGTTGTATCCTCCATTTTCTCGATGCTGGAAATAAAAAGATGTGCATCCCTGTTTTTTCTGGACCAGGAAAAGGCCTTCTGAGAAAGCACCATCATGTCAACACAACGTGACACCAGCTCATTATCTTCGTCGAAAATGAAGACATCGCAGTTGACAAAAAGCTCCAGCTTCTCCAAACACTTCTGCTGCAAGGAGCTGAAGTTTTCCTGATGTGCCTCACCAATTTTAGTCAGCACGCCGATTGTAGGCTTAATAATAGGTTCCAGATATTCCATCTCGTCAGGCATAGAAATACCAGCTTCGAAAATTCCAAGCTCCGCCTGTTCGTCAAGTTGCCAGACTGATAATGGCACCCCTATTTGAGAGTTGTAACTCCTTGGCGATCGAACAATATTAAAACTCTTATCCAGGAGCTGATAAAGCCACTCCTTCACAACTGTTTTCCCGTTGCTGCCCGTGATGCCGATTACCGGAATATCAAACATTGTTCTGTGATACGCAGCAATTTTCTGAAGGGCCCACAGGCTATTTTTTACTTTCAGGAAATTGGCACCCGATAGGTTATCCCATTCCGGAAGTATTTTGGAAACGACAAAATTCCGTACACCCAGTTCGTATAAGTCACTCACAAAAGCATGGGCATCGTTATTTTTGGTCTCGAGCGCAAAAAAAAGTGTTTCCGCCGGAACTGTCAGCTTGCGGCTGTCTGTGAGTAAAGTGGTTATCTCGGCAGGATAGGAGTTGCCGGATGAAATACCCAGGATGGATTCGATTTGTTGAACTGAATATGTCATGATTTGAATTATTTAAGTTGCAGAAGATTCTTCTCCTCTTCGCACGAGATTTCCGGATGTCGTGCTGCAAACAGTTCCAGCTTTTGGAGCAGCTGCGCTTTAAAAATGTGAAACGATTCGGTTCCGGGATGAAGAGGCCGGTGATCAAGCCCGTTTCTGATCTGGCTCCATTCCGCATTCACCTTTCGTGTTTCTTCGGAAAAGAAGGTTTCGGAAAACCGCTCCCATATATATTCCACGGCAAGAGGTGAGGGATGCATCATGTCGCTCCCATAAAAACGATAATCACGCAGTTCGTCCATCATTAGCTCATAAGCCGGAAAATAGCGGACATCATCGGGAAAGCATTGTTGCAAGCTGTCAATTGCCAGATGCAGGATCGACTTGCTCAGCTGATTCCCGTGTGCGCCGTCTTTCCAGTGACGAACAGGGCTTACAGTGAATAAAAACCGGACACCCGGGTTTTCCTCTTTGAGGGAACCAATCACCTCAATCCAGTCTTCTACAATCTCATTCACCGACAAACGAACAGGCAAAAACCTGTCGGCGGGAATCTGGTGACAGTTTCCCACTATTTCTCCGCTCTCTTTCCACCGGTAAGCATGCGCTGTACCAAAGGTAATGAGAAAAAGCGTGGTGGTGCGAATTGCATCGGCTGCACTCTCAAACCTGTCGGATATCTTTCTCAGACATCCACTCTTCCCGATATCCGAAAACTGTCCGTGATGCATGAAGCTGTGATACAATCCATTGTGAAATACAAGCTCGGCCTCCGTAAAGGGAACAGCCGACAATAACCTTCTGATGGAACGGGAAATGGATAACGGATTGTACAGGAAACCAAATGGGTTCACCTCCACCCTGAACTTGTGCAGCATCAGCTGGCCACCGATATGCCCGGAAAAGCAGGACCCCAAAAGCAGGAGTTGGGAAGAATGAGTTATCGGGATATCCGATCGGGGAATTTGTATGGGCGTTCTGAAATCCATTTTTATTGTATTTTCCATACAAAAATAACAACAAACCGACCATTTGCCGCCATCAAACCCATTATAATTTGTGAAAATGAAAAAGGAAAGTATATAAAAAAGGAAAGGTTGTCTCACGACAACCAATCTTCATTGTTAACCTTAAATCTAATACCATGAAAAACACGTTGCAAATATAGGGGATTTTGTGTTATAAAACATAACTTCTGAGCAGAAAATTTCAATATTTCATGCAATTTAACCAAATATTCACCCTTTAAACAGATTTAAACATGCTTTTCCGGTTTATTCAACCTGGAGGACCAACCCTTTCAGGTATTCTCCTTCGGGATGATATATGTTGACCGGATGGTCGGCAGGCTGCGTCAGCTGATGCAGAATCCTTACCTTCCTGCCCGAGATGGCAGCGGCACTGAAAACAGCCAGCCGGAATTGTTCTTTCGTAATCGCCTGTGAACAGGAAAAGGTGAAAAGGATACCACCGGGAGCCAACTTTTCCAGTGCGGAGAGGTTGAGTTTCTTGTATCCCTGCAGCGCGTTATTGATGGCGCCACGATGTTTGGCAAATGCAGGCGGATCAAGCACGATGAGGTCGTACTTTCCTTCTGGCATCTGTTTGAGATACTTAAAAGCATCTTCCGCCACAGCGGTGTGTCGCAGCTCATCGTCAAAATTCAGGGCGACGTTGCGACCAGTAAGAGATACGGCTTTGGGCGAACTATCCACCGAATCCACAGTGGCTGCTCCTCCCCGCAAGGCATAGACAGAGAAGCCGCCCGTATAACAAAACATATTCAACACATGCCGTCCGGCAGCATATTGCTCGAGCAGACTGCGATTCTCCCGTTGATCGATAAAAAAACCTGTTTTCTGCCCCTTGAGCCAGTCGATATGAAACTTCAAGCCGTTTTCCAGCGCAACATCCTCTACGCGGTCTCCTCCCAGGAGGTAGGTATCCACCGCGTTGATCCCGGCTTTGAAAGGCAACGTACCTTCGGATTTATAGAAAATATGTTCCAGCGAATTTTCGGACAGCACCTGCTGCAAAGCATCGGTAATAAGATTCAGGTCTCTGTGCATCCCCACAGAATGGGCCTGGATAACCGCTGCTTTGCCGTATATGTCAATAATCAGCCCCGGAAGGTGATCCCCCTCTCCATGAACCAGTCTGAAGGTGTTGTTGCCGGGTCGCAACAGATGCAGCACCTGTCTCAGCGCGTAGGCCTGTGTAATATTTTTTTTATAGAAGGCGATATCTACAGGTTCATCGTGAAATGACAGGATACGAACAGCAATGCTGCCAACCTGATAGTGGCCCACACCCAGGAAGTTACCGTCGGAGCCCATTACACGCACCACATCACCCTCTTCCAGCCCGTCAGGCTTATGGGCTATCGCCCCCGAGAAAATCCAGGGATGAAATCGTTTTAGGGACTCCTCTTTCTTAGGACGCAACACAATTTCTTTGTATCCGCTCATCGTTTTTTATTGGTTAAATGATTGTAAATACGCAGACAGGCCCAGGCATCGATTGCCGCATAAGACTGTTGCGCCGGGGTGAGTTGGGGTGCTTCCCAATTTGAAAGGCGTTGACTTTTGGAAATTTTTCTGCCGAACAGAATAGCATATATTTTTTGAAGGCTGTTGTCTTCAATACCAAACTTATCCACAAAGACCTGCAGGTCGATAAAGTTTTCCGGTTTGCTGGCAGAGCGTTTGTGTATGGCTGCAAAATCATCGCGTAACGAAAGGCCTATTTTTCTGATATCCGGATTAACCATCAACCCCTCCAGCCCGTCGGGGTACCCTATCCGGTTCAGTCGGAAGAGAAAACAGACTTCTTCCGTGGCAAGTTGCAAAAGTGCCACCTTATGAACCTGCCCCCGCTTGAAAGCCGGTTTTGTTTCGGTATCAAACCCCAATGCAGGCTGGGAGGAGAGATACCTAAGGGCACTGTCCACCTCCTCCTCGTGATCTATCACCACAATCTTCCCGTTGAACTTCTCAACCGGCAGTTCTGCTATTTGCTCCTTTGTTATTGTTAATCCCACAGGTATTCTCCGTTTTGATCTTCGTCGTCTTCCTCTCCTTCTGTATTGCTGGTCTTCAATGCGTGCAACGGACGCAATACATTTACGAGTTTCTGTCCCCAAAAGAGCCGGAAGTTCTCCTTGCAAACATGAATTGCATCCTGCATCTGGCCGGTAAGCTCAAACTGATAGACCGAAACGAAATTCCGGACATCCTGGTAGATATCGGCAATATCTTCCGATATGGTCGCCGTAACCGGCGTATCGCTATATTTCATATCATCCACAAACACATCCAGGTAGATATCTTCTTCTCCCATGGTGGCTGCAATGCGACTGGCCACACGCACATAATCTTCTTCCCGCACAAAGGTGGCCGGCGGCTCATCGTTCAACGGAAAAGTCTCTGGCAGGAGGGAGGCTTTCACGTACAACAAGGGAAGCATCTTTAAGATCCTGTCCACCCACTCGTTGCGTGAAATTGCCTCTTCGCTTTCAAGAAAAGAGGAAATTTCCACCGAGATGGTTACAAAATCTATCACCTCCGGCAGATAAATAATTGCATCATTATCTTTGTTCAACATACCTGTTTGATACCATTTGGTTTCTATCTGCAAATGTACGGAATTTATTTCGTACACGGAAAGGGAGATATTTTAATACGGCATGCATTTTAAGAGAAACTATTTTAAGTGTAGGGGGCTGCGTCATAAAAAATTATATCCGAAAATTGTTTGTTTCAAAAGATTCGGTTAACTTGCACATCCTATGCGACGTAAACTACCGCACAGCACTACTGGATCTGTGTCGGTTTTCATGGTCCTGCTCCCGCAGGAATTGGGTTTGCCGGGAAATACAGGCTTCGGCCCTGCCCATGGCAAATGTTGAGCGATTTAATCTTGTAAAAAAACAATGAAAAATAAAGATTCTGCATCCCGCACGTACGGCCCCGTTCATCTATGGCCTCTGGCACTTATTGCGGCCGGCACAGGAGCATGTTTTGCCGGCGCGGCAGTCTCCCCGGCCTACTGGGATTTCTTCGGACTGTTACTTATCCTCTCGCTGGCATCGTTGCTACTGGGGGTTCTCCCTGGTTTTCTCTTCGGAATACCAAGGCTGAACCGAAACTATGATCCAAGAGAAGATTATGGCCGAACAACAAAGTATACGCCCAATACAAATCTGGAGGATGTATCGGACTGGCTGACAAAGATCATCATCGGCGTTACGCTGACACAGCTTACAAAGATCCCCGGCTACCTGCAAAGCATGGCCGACAGTATTCTACTAAACAGCCAATGCGGAACACCCGATTGCGCCTTAGCCCGGTCTGTGATCATCTCGCTCCTGATCTATTTCTTCGTTGCCGGTTTTATTGGCAGTTACTACTACACCCGGCTATTCCTGCCCAACCTCTTTTCCATCATGGAGGAAAACAGCATCAAAAGAGCAGAGTCTGCCATCTGGGGAGAAGGCGCCAGGAAGATGCTGTACGCTGCCGAAGAGACCTATCCCGGTCAAAAAACCGCTTTCCTGACGGACGATGAGTTAGAAGTGCTGAAAAAGATCAAAGCTCACGACAATGTGTTCTCCGCGCCTCAACGGCTGAGTCATCGTGAAAATGCTGCGGTGAACGTACTGCTTGCAAAAGGTATTGTGGAAGAAATACCCGGCACCCTTTTCCACAGGAGGGGTTCGCTGCGTATAGTCCACGAAGCCATATTGCCGGCACTGAAATAAAAAAGGCATACTGGCAACACATTGCCTGAAGTACATACCGGATTGTATAGTTCCATTTAATTACCAAGACAATGAAACCACCTGTTTTAGGACAAAAGAGATTTCTGACCGATCATTTCGCGACGGAGAGTTTTTCCGAAGAATTGTTCCACGAAGCATATATGCAGGAGATGGATCGCAACCCGCTTTATACCGGAAGACATCTGCTCATTCTCAAAGAGGGAAACGAAAAGGTGGTAAAAACCACAAAATTTCTTGAAACGAAATGGGGCCTTTCGGTCGCCAATACAGCCGACTTCGTGATCGAGACCATCAATGAAAGCAAGATAAAAGATGCAGATGCGCTGTTTTATAACGAACTGGGCATTGCACTATTGGCTACCAGTGACGAAATTATGAAGTTGCTCCACGATGCACAGAACGATTATATCATTGAGCCGGAGAAAGTAGTTTATGTTCCCGATGAAATACCGGCCGACACGGAAATAAGTTCTACGTGGGGCATTGAAGCAATACAGGCAGAGAAAACAGCATACACCGGTGCGGGAATAAAAATCGCCGTGCTTGATACCGGCTTTGACACGAATCATCCCGACTTTACAGGGAGAGACATTACAGCCTTTTCCTTTGTTCCCGACGAAACTGCGGACGACCGGCATGGTCATGGAACACATTGCATTGGAATAGCCTGTGGTCGCACCGATATGCAGGGCACTCGCTACGGGGTAGCAACGGAAGCCAATATTCATGCAGGAAAAGTGCTGAGCAACCGGGGCAGCGGAGCGCAGGCCTGGGTACTGGATGGAATGACGTGGGCAGCAAACAACGGATGCCGCGTTTTATCCATGTCGCTGGGCTCGAAAGTGTTTCCGGGACAAAGCCATGACATTGCCTACGAGAGAGCTGCCCGGTATGCACTTTCCAAAGGAACACTCATTGTGGCTGCAGCAGGGAACGAAAGCAGGCGCTCACAAAACCTGTTCAGCCCGGTCAGCAGCCCTGCCGACTGTCCCTCTATCCTCGCGGTGGGTGCACTGGACTCATCCCTGCAGATTGCCGACTTCTCCAACCGGGCCATCAATAAAAACGGACTGGTCGATATCGCGGCGCCCGGTGTGGACATATACTCCTCCTGGCCTATGCCCATGGGAAACCGCACACTCTCCGGAACCAGCATGGCCACGCCGCATGTGGCGGGCATAATTGCTCTCCTTTGCGAAAAATTTCCCAATGCCACACCGGAGGAAATCAGTGAAAAATTAATCAGGATGGCAATCAGCTTACCTTTACCCGCGGAAGATGCGGGCGTGGGACTCGCCATCGCACCTTGATACAGAAAAAAAATGAAACGGATTGTCATCACTATTTCTGCCTATTATCTCGACCGGCTGGATATTGTAGCCGAGAATTTGCGGGAAGAGGGCGTTACCATCACCCGCCTCTATGAGTTTGGGGTAATCATTGGATATGCCGAGGAGGAAACAATCGACAAAATACGTCATCACGAGGAAATCGTCTCTTTGACAGACGAGAAAGAGGTAAACATGCCTCCTCCCGATGCCGACGTACAGTCGTTACCGTCCGGATAAAATCGAAAAGAACCGGTCGCCCAAAAAAACAACCAAACATTTTGAGAATCCGTTTGAAAATTATATCTTTGCAGACGTAAAGAAAGAGGGAAGCAGGAGACACCGCTTCCTTTTTTATTCATGGCTGCATCATATGATCGAAAAAAGATTAATTACCGACCTTGCGGAGGAATATCTGAAGGATTCTCCCGATTATCTGGTCGATGTGATTGTGGGAGCTGACAATACGATCACCGTAGAAATTGACAACGATAAGGGGGTCGACATTGAAGAGTGTGTGTCGCTGAGCCGCCATCTGGAGTCGAAGCTCGACCGTGATAAGGAGGATTTTGAGCTTACAGTCACGTCTGCCGGGCTCACCTCTCCCTTTAAGACGCAGCGCCAGTACAAAAAGTTCGAGGGGAAAGAGGTAGAGGTACTCGGCAAAAACGGACAAAAGGCGACAGGTTTTTTAAAATCATCCGATGCAGAGGGATTTACTCTCACCGTCACCAAAAAAATAAAGCCTGAAGGCGCCAAACGAAAGACCGAAATCACAGAAGATCTTCGCTTCGCGTTCGAGGAGGTAAAACATACAAAATATCTGATAAGATTTAAATAATATATGGGCAAGAAGAAAGAAACCATAAGTCTCATAGATACTTTTTCCGAATTCAACGAACTGAAGAATATCGACAAAGCGACGTTGATCAGTGTGCTCGAAGAGTCGTTCCGCAACGTGATATCGAAGACAATCGGTACAGACGAAAACTACGACATCATCATCAACCCCGACAAGGGCGACCTGGAGATATGGCGAAACCGGACCATCGTAGAAGACGATCAGCTGGAGGACCCCAACCTGGAGATCACCCTGTCTGAAGCGTTAAAAATCGACGAGGATTTTGAAGTAGGCGAAGAGGTGACCGACGAGGTGTCGCTGGAGCATTTCGGACGGCGTACCATTCTGAACCTGCGTCAGACTCTGGCATCCAAGATTCTTGAGCTGGAGAAAGATAATCTCTACAACAAGTACAAGGAGAAGGTAGGCGAGATTGTGTCGGGCGAGGTCTATCAGATCTGGAAAAAGGAGTTGTTGCTGCTCGACGACGAGCACAATGAACTGATTCTGCCCAAAACAGAACAAATTCCCAGCGACTTCTTCCGCAAGGGAGAGCATGCCCGTGCCGTGGTGGCCCGTGTGGAAAATAAGAACAACAATCCCAGGATTATTCTTTCCCGCACATCGCCCGTATTTCTGGAGCGGTTATTCGAACAGGAGATCCCCGAGATTGCCGACGGGCTCATCACCATTAAAGGAATCGCCCGCATTCCGGGTGAACGTGCCAAGGTGGCCGTGGAGGCCTACGACGACCGGATAGATCCTGTGGGAGCCTGTGTGGGCATGAAAGGATTCCGTATTCATGGCATTGTACGCGAACTGCGCAACGAAAACATTGATGTGATTAACTTCACCAACAACACCTCGCTTTTTATTCAGCGTGCGTTAAGCCCGGCCAGGATCAACTCCATTACCGTGAAGGAGGAGGAGCGTCGTGCCGAGGTCTTTTTGAATCCCGAAGAGGTGTCGCTTGCTATTGGTAAGGGAGGAGCTAACATTAAGCTGGCTTCCATGCTTACCGGATACAATATTGAGGTGTTCCGCGATATCGACGACGTGGACGAAGAGGATATCTACCTTGATGAATTCCGCGATGAGATCGACGGCTGGGTAATAGACCAGTTGAAAAAGATCGGATGCTCCACAGCTAAAAATGTGCTGGCCACAAGCAGGGAGCGGCTCATCAAGGAGGCCGATCTGGAAGAGAGTACTGTGGACGAAGTACTGGCTATCCTGCGCTACGAGTTTGAAGAAGAAGAGGAGAACGGCACTGAGGAAGAAAACGGTGCGGAGGAATAAAGACTGATCCACGATAATATACTGTTCACAACCATATAAAAGAGAGAAAAGGATAAACGAGATATATGCCTATTAGACTAATTAAAGTATCGAAAAATTTGAATGTGGGAATCAACACTTTGGTTGAATTTCTACACAAGAAGGGTATTGAAATAGAAGCAAATCCTAACGCCAAAATAGAGGATGAACAGTACGATATACTGATCGCTGAATTCGGGAAAGACAAGAATATTCGTCGTGAAGCCACCGAAACACGGGAGAAAATGCACCGTCGCGAAGAAAAGCGCGAGACCGTGGCTATCGAAGGGTATGAGCTTCCCGAGACACCAGCTCCGAAGAAGAAGGTGGAAAAAGAGGTCATTGAGACAGAGATACCGAATGAATTGAAACCCCACTTCAACGTCGTGGGCAGCATCGATCTGGACAATCTTCATAAAAAGAAAACAGAGCCGAAGCAGGAAGAAGAGATCGTTGAGACCACGCCTGAAGCAGTAGCCGTTCCCGAACCAGCCAAAACTGAGCCGGCTCCATCAATCCCTGAATTACAGGACATTGTACCGGATCCGGTCAAGGAAGAGCTGGAGGTTTCCGTTGATGAAACTTCCGTCGATCAAGAGGAAAAAAGCACCATTGTAACGGTGGAAGAAAAAGCCGAACCTCGCAAAGTGGAAGTAGAAGAGGCTCCCGCTGTTGAGACAGAGACGATTTCCGAAGAAACGGAAAAGGCAGTTGTTGCCGAAGAAATACCACAGGCTGAGGCCGAAGTTCCCGAGGAAGCTGCTGCTCAGGAAGAAGCAGCACAACCGGAACAAACAGGCTCCGGAAAAGTGTTTCGTCTTCATAAGACCAAGCTGGAATCGAACATTGTGGTAAAAGGGTCCATCGACCTGGATGCAATCAATGATCGCACCCGACCGCCCCGTAAATCAAGAGCACAGCGCAAGAAAGAACGTCTTGAGCGTGAACAGAAATCCCTCGACAGCAAAAAGCTGAAAGAAGAAAAGGTAAAACTGCTCAAGAAGGAAGCAATCGACGAAAAGAAAAAACAGCCTGCGTCACCCGATGCCGACGAGGACAACAAGAAGAAAAAGCGTACGCGCATCCGCACAAGCAAAGTAAACATCGACAAGCCAGTCGGTTTCGGCCAGCAGACATCGAGAGGCGACAGAAGGCCGTCCCTCAGAAAGCCGGTCAAGGCCGAAGTGAGTGAGGAAGATGTACAAAAACAAATCAAGGAGACCCTTGCCCGCCTCACGGAGAAAAGAGGAAAGAAGGGAGGAGCCAAATATCGCCGCGAAAAAAGGGAAGCCAGTGCCCACAGGTATCAGGAGGAACTCAAGCAGCAGGAAAGAGAAAGCCGCGTATTGCAGCTGACGGAGTTTGTAACCGCAAACGACCTGGCCAACATGATGGATGTGCCGGTAACCAGCGTCATCTCCACCTGTATGAGTCTGGGTGTGATGGTAGCCATCAACCAGCGTCTTGACGCGGAAACCATCAACATTGTGGCCGAAGAATATGGGTTTAAGACACAATATGTGAGTGCCGATGTGATAGAGGCCATTGCTGAGGAGGAGGATGCACCGGAAGACCTTGTTCCACGCCCTCCCATTGTCACGGTGATGGGCCATGTGGATCACGGAAAGACCTCGTTGCTCGACAGCATCCGCAGCACCAATGTGATTGCCGGTGAAGCGGGAGGGATCACCCAGCATATCGGTGCCTACAATGTGAAGCTGAGTGACGGCAGGAAGATCACCTTCCTCGATACACCCGGCCACGAAGCGTTTACCGCCATGCGTGCCCGTGGAGCCAAGGTAACGGACGTAGCCATCATCATTGTGGCTGCCGACGACAACGTGATGCCGCAAACGGTGGAGGCTATCAACCACGCCGGAGCAGCGGGTGTACCTATTGTATTTGCCATCAATAAGATAGACAAGCCCGGGGCAAATCCCGAAAAGATAAAAGAGAGACTTGCCGAAATGAACTACCTGGTAGAAGACTGGGGCGGCAAGTATCAGTCGCAGGATATTTCCGCAAAGAAGGGAGTCGGCATCCAGGAGCTACTGGAAAAAGTACTGCTCGAAGCTGACCTGCTGGAGCTGAAAGCCAACCCCGATCGCAGGGCCTCAGGCTCGATCATCGAGTCGGAGCTCGACAAAGGACGCGGTTATGTATCAACGGTACTGGTCGAAAACGGCACCCTGCATCAGGGAGACATCGTGATTGCCGGAGCCTATTTCGGCCGTGTAAAAGCGATGTTCAACGAGCGCAATCAGCGCATTGAAGCAGCCGGCCCTGCCGAACCCGCACTGATCCTCGGACTCAACGGAGCCCCACAGGCAGGAGACACGTTCAACGTGATGGAAACGGAACAGGAGGCACGCTCTATAGCCAACCGTCGTGAACAACTGCAGCGTGAGCAGTCGATACGCACCCAGAAGATGCTGACGCTCGACGATATCGGCCGCAGAATCGCCATCGGAAACTTCCAGCAACTGAACATCATTGTAAAAGGCGATGTGGACGGTTCGGTGGAGGCCCTCTCCGACTCGCTCATTCAGCTCTCGACCGAAGAAATTCAGGTGAACGTGATTCACAAGGCTGTAGGGCAGATCTCGGAATCCGACGTCACGCTGGCCGCCGCCTCCGACGCCATCATCATTGGGTTCCAGGTACGTCCTTCACTGGGAGCACGCAAGGAAGCCGAAAAAGAAGGAGTGGACATCCGGCTCTATTCCATCATCTACGACACCATTGAAGAGGTGAAAGCCGCCATGGAAGGTATGCTCTCGCCGGATATCAAGGAAGATATTACCGGAAATGTGGAGGTGCTGGATGTGTTTAAGATCACCAAGGTGGGCACTGTGGCCGGTTCTATGGTGCGCGACGGTAAAATAAAGCGTTCAAGCCGCATACGGCTTATCCGCGACGGTATCGTCATCTTCACCGGCGAGCTGGATTCACTAAAACGTTTCAAGGAAGATGTGAGAGAAGTTACCTCGGGTTACGAATGCGGTATCACGATTCGTAATTTCAACGACATCAAAGTGGGTGACGTGATTGAAGCTTACGAAGAGACAGAAGTAAAGAAAACATTGTAGAGACGCCCCCTCTGCATACAATATTCCGGTAAAACGGGATACAACGGGGCACATTTGTAAACCAGTTGACATTGTAATTTTAATTCCTACCCTGACAGCGGCCGCATCCGCTATCTTCAAAGGCTGATGCGGCCGCAACACACAGGGAAGGGTTAGAAATTTACGATGCAACCGGGTTACAAGGAAGAAATATTCATTCATTAAATTTTGACTATTCCCCGCTATGGCATAACCTGAACAACTCCGGTTCCGCACATAGAGCATTGTGGAATAGCTCCGTAAAATAGATGATTATGACAAAGAAAATCTTTTTCAGCCTTAGTCTGTTTATTTTGTTGATAAGTACGACAGCATTTGCGCAGATCACACCGCAGGTTTCAGTGGCTTTTGTAAATACAGCGGAACTGCTGGAGGTGTTCCCGGAGAAGGGACAAGCCACGCAGCAGCTGCTCACCCTAAGCGAAAATTACAAGAAAGAGCTGGAACTGATGCAAAACGAATACAACAAAAAGTATTCAGACTACATTACCTACCAGTCATCGCTGACGGAAAACATCAAACTACGCAGGATGCAGGAGCTCACAGAACTGGAAAACAGGATGCAGCAGTTTATGGAGTTGGCTCAGGAAGACATGGAGAACCAGGAGAAAGCATTGCTGGAACCACTGAAACAAAAGATCAGCGAAGCCATCCGCACTGTGGGGATTGAACGGAATTACACCGTTATTTACGACCTTGCCAATCCCGGAATTGCTTTTGTATCGCCTGCGGCAGTAGATGCCAATCCTTATGTAATGCAAAAGCTGGGCGTTCGTTAATGCAGCTTCTGGTGTGGTGAAGGAACAGCATACCTCAGGTGCAGGTGCAATCGGCATTTTCGATTCCGGGTACGGGGGACTCACCGTTTTATCCGGGATCAGGTCGCTGATGCCGGAGTATGACTATATCTATCTGGGCGACAATGCCCGTGCTCCTTACGGCAGCCGTTCCTTCGAAAGTGTATATGAATTTACCCTCGAAGCGGTAGCATGGTTCTTCTCGCACGGCTGCCCGCTCGTCATTCTTGCATGCAACACCGCTTCAGCAAAGGCGTTACGGACCATCCAGCAAGTCAATCTACCAACGATGAATCCCAGCAATAGAGTGCTCGGCGTTATTCGTCCCACCGCAGAAAGTCTTGCGGGACTCTCTCGCACAAACCACATCGGTGTACTGGGAACAGAGGGAACCATCCAGTCGGGCTCCTATGAGATAGAGGTGGAAAAGCTACATCCTCAGCTCACGGTTACCGGCGAAGCATGTCCCATGTGGGTGCCGCTTGTGGAAAATAGGGAGTTCGATAAGCCGGGTGCCGATTACTTTGTAAAACAACACATCGACCGCCTTTTTGCTAAGGATGCGCTGATAGACACCCTCATACTGGGCTGTACGCACTATCCATTGCTGCTGCCCAAGATCCGTCAGTTCCTCCCCCCTCACGTGAAGGTGGTTTCCCAGGGGAAATACGTGGCGGAAAGCCTGAAAGATTACCTCTACCGCCATCCCGGGATGGAGGAGAGATGCACAAAAAAGGGTACTATCCGCTATTTCACAACCGAATCGCCCGAAAAATTCAAACAACAGGCATCGCTCTTCCTGAACGAACGGGTTGATGCCGAAAAAACGAACTTAATACCCCTATGACGAACTGGTTTGATATACTTACCGGCATCCTGTTGCTGATTGCCTTTATCAACGGCTATCGCAAAGGGTTGATCATGCAGCTTGTGGGACTGGCCACCATTGTGCTGGCTGCCATCTTTGGAGGCCAACTGGCAGAAAAGATTCTCCCGGAGATCAACCGTCTGATGGAAATGTCTCCCAATGCGGCAAGGGTACTATCTTTCGTACTGGCCTTTGCCCTCATTGCGATCGTACTTTCGTTGATTGGCAAGCTTATCCAGAAATTCATCGATGTGGTCTTTCTCAGCTTTATCAACCGGCTACTCGGGAGCGTGATTGCAGTTGGCACCATGATGTTGTTTCTTAGCATCCTTCTAAACCTGGTGCTGATGCTCGATAAAAATGAGACGATCATCAAAAAAAACATCAGGGAAGAATCCTTCTTTTTTAAACGTGTGGAAGCTGTCGTACCGGCTATTGTACCCTATATGGACAAAGAATTATGGGAAGACTATATTCCCCGGAAATACAGGGAGGAACTTGAGAGAAAAGCCGACAGCATCTACCAGTCGTTGCCAGACAGCAACCGGATTGACTCAGTTTATCAACAGCGCCACTTCAACATCAATTAATGGGAAAAATATTTCAAATACACAAAGAGGGCAAAACGCCGCTGACAAGAATATTTATTGCGCTCCTGCTCATCAATCTTGTTACCTTCATCTTCCTGCCCGATACGATCTTCACGGCCATTGTTTTCGGACTGTCGCTGCTCCTGTTTGCCATGACGCTCAACTTTTACAGAAAGCCCGAACGCACCTACAAAGGTGATTTGCACGGTCTGGTAAATGCCCCTACCGACGGACGGATCGTTGCCATCGAGAAGGTGATTGAAAAAGAGTTTCTGCACGACGAACGAATAAAAATCTCCATCTTCATGTCGCTTTTCAACGCCCACTCCAACTGGGTGCCCGTGACGGGAAAGATAGTACATTTCTCCCACATAGATGGAAACTTCCATGCTGCCTACCTTCCCAAATCGAGCAACGAAAACGAACACACCAACATTGTAATTGAAACTCCCGAGCACGGGGTGATCCTTACCAAACAAATTGCCGGTGCCATGGCACGTCGCATCATCACCTATGTGCAGGAAGGAGAAGTGATCCATATCGGCTCTCCGCTCGGATTTATCAAACTGGGCTCCAGAATGGATATTTTCCTGCCACCGGACAGCGATATTCTGGTGGATATGGGCGAGGAAGTGCGTGCAAACGTTACCTTTCTGGCACGCCTGACCAAACAAAATCAATGACAGACATGAGGAAACATATACCCAATATCATCACACTGGCGAACCTGTTTTCGGGATGCATCGCAATAACGATGGCTTTTAAAGGAAATTTCACCGCTGTAGCAGCCTGGGTGGCCGTTGCTGCGCTGTTTGATTTTCTCGACGGCGTTTTTGCCCGTTGGCTGAACGCATATTCAGATATTGGAAAGGAGCTGGACTCGCTGGCCGACGTAGTCAGCTTCGGCGTTGCTCCGGCTGCGGCTGTATTTATATTACTACGGGATTATGCGCTCTTTCCCGCTTTGACCGGTCCGCTCTCCGAATTCGTTCCTTACCTGGCTTTTATGATTCCGTTGTTCTCTGCATTGCGCCTGGCTAAGTTCAATGTTGACGAACGGCAAACCACCTCTTTCAGGGGGTTGCCCACACCGGCCAACGGCCTCTTCTGGGTAAGCTTATGTGCAGGCATCTCGGACATGGCTGCCCGTAATTCCTATATTTTTCCGCTCATCATCCTGCTTATCGCAGTGCTCTCCTGGCTGATGATATCGGAGCTGCCGATGTTCTCGCTGAAAATAAAAAAGATAACCTGGAGGGGCTGTGAACGACAATGGCTTTTAGCGGCGCTCATGATCACTTTTGTCTTATTATTGGGCATAAGCGGTATTTCCCTGGGCATACTTGCCTACATTGTACTCTCCGCTATTCCACACCCCGCAAATCGTTAAATAAACCAAAGCTCCTCTGTGGATCAGCCGATTCATCGTATCTTTACGAAACAATCAAACATTATATACTATACAGCATATGGGATTTCTACTCAAATTTCTCTTTTTCTTTGTGGCGGCGTATCTGCTCTTGAAAGCATTTGTCGGCTTTCTTTTTGGGAAGAGAAGTAATCAGTCTCCTCCACGTCCGCAGCAACGTGCATCACAACCCAAACAACCCGAAACGCAGGAAGAACGAATCATTGAATATCAGAAAAAGACATTCGAGAAGAGCGAGGCGGAAGATGTAGATTTTGTGGAAATAAAAAGCCACACAGGAAAGGAGTAACAGCCGGACAATAACAACGTTCGCTTCAAGAATAGCCACCTTTGCATGCAAATGGCAGTCTTCCTTTTTGTAGAGAAAATTTAATCAAAATCATATAAGAAAATTACACAAAAGACTATGACAGATATTTTCGAAAGGCTTAAAAGCGTCAATGGGCCGCTGGAACAGTACCGCCAAAAAGCGGAAGGTTATTTTATGTTTCCCGAACTTGAGGGAGAAATTGGGCCGCGGATGAGGTTCCACGGCAAGGAGGTGATTACCTGGAGTTTAAACAATTACCTGGGGCTGGCCAACCATCCCGAGGTGCGTGAAGCCGATGCCAAAGCCGCAGCCGACTGGGGCATGGCTTACCCAATGGGTGCCCGCATGATGTCGGGCCAGACAAAATACCACAAGGAGCTGGAAGAGAAACTGGCACGTTTTGAGAAGAAAGAAGCAGCCTACCTGCTAAACTACGGTTATCAGGGAATGGTATCCATCCTCGACTCCCTCGTATCCCGCAACGACGTCATCGTCTACGATTCCGAAGCACACGCCTGCATCATGGACGGTATCTTCCTGCACAAGGCAAAGGGAGGGAAAAGCTTCGTCTATGCACACAACGATATGGAGAAATGCGAGAAGATGCTCGGTTTTGCCACCCGCAAAGCGGAAGAAAACGGCGGCGGCATCCTGGTCATTACCGAAGGTGTTTTCGGCATGTCGGGCAGCCTGGGCAATCTCCCGGGTATCGTGAAGCTAAGGGAAAAGTACGATTTCCGGATCATGATCGACGATGCTCACGGCTTCGGCACAATGGGTGAAACCGGTGCAGGTGCCAGCGAGCATTTCGGACTGATGGACGAGGTAGACATCTACTTTGCCACTTTTGCCAAGTCGATGGCCGGCATCGGTGCTTTTGTAGCCTCCGAGAAGGCAATTGTGGATTCGCTAAAGTACAACATGCGCTCGCAGATTTTTGCCAAGTCACTGCCCATGCCCATGGTCATCGGTGCTTTAAAACGCCTTGAGCTGCTGCAGACGCAGCCGCAACACCGGGAAAACCTCTGGAAAATAGCCAAATCGCTTCAGTCGGGCCTGATAGCCGAAGGGTTCAACATCGGCCATACAGAGTCACCCGTCACACCGGTCTACGTGAAAGGAAACGTAGCCGAGGGAACCAACGTGGTGGTCGATCTGCGCGAAAACCACGGTATCTTCTGCTCCATCGTAGCCTACCCGGTCGTGCCCAGGGATGTGCTGATGCTCAGGCTCATCCCCACTGCTGCCCACACGCAGAAGGAGGTGGATGAAACCATCGAAGTATTCAAAAAGATCAAGGTGAACCTCGAAGCCGGAAAATACAAAGCAGAGGAAATGCAATCGATGTCGATCGAGTAACAAAATAAAAAAATGCTACGTGTCAAAATACAGCACAAATACCACCTGACCTGTACCCGGTGTGGTTATGTGACACCCAACTTCTGGACCTGGTTCGATCAGCACCAGCAATGCCCGAAGTGCGGCAGCAAACATTCCGAGGTCTGGTACAACCGACGATACCAGCGGTTGCCGCGCATCATTAAACGGAAACCGGACAGTTTCTGGCACTATTTTCCCTTTCTCCCCCTGCTGCGCCGAAGGCACATCATCTCCCGGGGAGAAGGAGCTGTGCCGGTGGAGCGATGGACCTTTCTGGAAGAGTTTGCCAGAAAGGAGTTTGACCTCAACATCAGGGTGCATGTCTACCGCAACGACCTGAATGGCGGCACGGGCACTTTTAAGGATGTTGCTGCCTCCATGGCGGCGAGCCTTTTCAACGAGATAGGGATCAGTCAGTACTGCATCGCCTCGACGGGCAACTCGGCTACAGCCTATGCCAGATACCTCTCCATGGCGAAAGTGAACTGTTCCGTCTTCATGCCGGAAGATGCCATCAGGACCTCAGAAGCCACCATCAGTTCATACGGTCAGCAGGTCTTCCGGGTGATGGGGGATTATGCCAGAGCGAAGGAGATCGCCGCCGGCTATGCCCAAATTCACCATATTCCGATGTCCACAGGCAACATTGATCCCATCCGTGTGGAAGCCAAGAAGACCATGGTCTTCGAGTGGCTCCGGCAGATGGATAAATTTCCCGATGTCTACATCCAGGCAGTGAGTGGTGGCACGGGTCCCATTGCCATCGACAAAGGAATCCGGGAGATCAGACATATATATCCTGAACTGAAGAACCCCCGCTTTCTGCTGGTGCAGACCGACAAGTGCGACCCCATGGTACAGGCATGGGAGAAGGCAGAAGCGGCTGGCTTCCCGGAGGGCTACGAGCAGGATTACCCGATAATCGACAACCCACAGACGGAAGTGCCTACGCTGGCTACCGGCAATCCGGCCAGCTATCCCCTCATCGCCAGGCTGGTAAAAAATTCCGGCGGCGCCTTCTTGCGTATGCGGGAGGAGAAACTACTTTCTCTTGGCAAGCTGATGGCGTACGAACAGAAGGTGATTCCCGGTCCCGCCTCGGCAGTAGGCATGGCAGGATTTTTCGTTGCCTTGCGGAAGAACCTGATCAAGAGCGGGGAGACCGTACTGATCAACCTGGGCGAAGGGCCCAACCGTGCACCGGCCTTTCTGGAACAGATGATCTATACCTCTCGCAACGTGAGCCATGTGGACGAATGTGAACCGCACTCCATGGACGACTTCCGGGCGCAACTCTGGAAGGAAGTTTTGGAAAATTAAGCAAAACACTCAAGAGTCGAGACACAGGATTCAGGAAATTTTCAAACGGAATGCTGAAAACGAAAGACGAAATGTTGAACAACAAAACCATATGGATTACGGGCGCCTCGTCGGGTATTGGCGAAGCGTGCGCCTACCTGTGGGCAAAATCGCCGGAAAAGGTCAACCTGATTCTTACCGCCACCCGGGCCGACAGGCTGACGGAGGTACAACAGGAGTGCATCCGTCTGGGAGCCCGGTGCGAGATATTGCCTTACGACCTCTCCGACCCGACACACATTGATACGCTAACGGACAATGCCGTGGCACTCTTCGGCAGGATCGACATCGCCTTCCTCAATGCCGGCATCAGTCAGCGCGGCAAAACGTTGGAGACCGACTTTCAGGTAGACCGAAAAATCATGGATGTGAACTTCTTCGCACCAGTCAGGATCACCAAGAGGTTACTCCCGAAAATGATAGAGAAGGGCGGCGGAACAATTGCCGTCACCAGCAGCATCGCCGGCCGCTTTGGCTTTCCGCTGCGCTCGGCATACGCCTCCTCTAAATTTGCCCTCTACGGCTTTTTCGAGACCGTACATGCCGAATATTACGATGAAAATATCCGTGTGGTGATGGTCTGCCCCGGCAGGGTGCGTACGCAGATCTCCTTCAACGCACTGGAGGCGGACGGCACAAAACACGGGCGGATGGACGAAGGGCAGCAAAAGGGAATAACGGCAGAGAAGGCAGCCCGGAAGATTGTGAAAGCAATCAAACAACAGAAGCCGGAAGTACTGGTGGGCGGTCCCGAGTTGCTGATGGTGTACATCAAACGGTTTATTCCTAGCCTCTCGCGAAGGCTGGTACGGCAAATCAACGCTACCTGAACAGGTTATTCCACTCAACCGGATTCACACTTAATCAATCTCTCAACAAATGGCACAAGACTATAATATTGCCGGCATCCAGCAGGTAGGCATCGGAGTTGAAAATCTCTACGAAGCCTGGAAGTACTACATTGAACTGTTCCAGATGGACATCCGCATCCTGGAGGACAACAAGGTGGCGGAGCTGATGCTGCCCTACACCGGCGGAAAGCCACAGCGGCGGCATGCCGCCATTGCGGTCAACATGCAGGGCGGCGGCGGTTTTGAGGTGTGGCAGTACGCCGAACGGAAACCGCAACCTCTCTCCTACGAACTGAAGATGGGCGACCTGGGAGTGTTGGTCTGTAAGATCAAAAGCAGGAATGTGGCGCATGCATTCAATGCCTTCTCCCGGAACCCCAAAGCAAGACTTGCCGGCGATCTGAACGACAACATCGGCGGCGGGCAGACTTTTTACCTGAAAGACCCCTACGGAAACCTGTTCCAGGTGGTACAGGACGACTATCTCTTCAAGGACGAAGGTCAGCTCACCGGCGGCGTGGCGGGCGTCACCATCGGCGTCACCGATATTGAGAGGGCGATGACGGTTTACAAAGATATTTTGGGGTACGACACAGTCCTGGCCGACGAAACCGGTGTTTTTCCCGATTATGAGGCACTGCCCGGGGGAACGGGACGCTTCCGCCGACGTCTGCTGGGCCACTCCCGACCGAGAAAAGGAAGCTTCAGCGAGCTGTTCGGTCCTTCCCGCATCGAATTGGTGCAGGCGCTGAACCGCACCCCGCGAAAGATTTACGAAGGTCGCTTCTGGGGAGATCCTGGCTTTATCCAGGTCTGCTTCGACATCCGCAACATGGAGGCCCTTGGCAAACACTGTGCAGCGCTGGGATACCCCTTCACGGTGGACACCACACAGAAATTCAGAGAAGGAAGCTCATTTGACATGGGCGATGCAGCGGGCCAGTTCGCCTACATCGAAGATCCGGACGGCACGCTGATCGAGTTCGTGGAGACCCACAAGGTGCCGCTGGTGAAAAAGCTGGGGCTGAGCATCAACCTGCAAAACAGGGATCCCGAAAAGCCGCTCCCCCGCTGGATGCTGAAGGCACTGAGCCTGATGCGGGTCAAACCGGAGCGTTTGCAATAACCGCCAAAAGGCAGAAACCCTGCTTCCTCCGCGGTGTGCCTTTTTGCTTTACTCGACACAGAGGGCAAACCAATTTTCACGCATTACCCCTTAATTAATACAATTATTCGCTCATTTTCCCGTTATACAGATAATGAGAAAACGACGGTTGCACTGTTTTTTGTTGTTTATGCTGTCCTGCACCTCCATAATGCAGGCACAATGGGATGCACCGTTCAGTCACTACTGGGCGGTGAAGGCTTTTTATAACCCTGCCTTTGCCGGCGAAACGGAACAGATACGGAGCGCAGTACTCTACCGGCATCAGTGGGCAGGCATAGAAAATGCCCCCAAAAGGGGGGTGCTGACTGCCGATATGCCGGTGGAGTTTCTGCGACGGCGACACGGCACCGGGATTGTCGTCAGTTTCGAACAAATGAGATCCCTGCGCAATGATTTGCTGGGCGGCCAATACAGCTATCGCCGGGAGATTGGGAAGGGAGCGCTGCAGATCGGGATACAGGCCGGCATCCGGAGATTGAAATTTGATGCAGGCAGCCTGACATATACTCCCGGTGCAGGACCTTACCAGCGCGGCATGCTGCAGGTAAATCCCGTGGACAGACAGCTGCCGGATCTGAATGCCGGCATTGCCTGGAGCAGCCCCCATGCTTTCGCAGGCCTGTCGGTACTGCATCTGACCCAACCCGGATTCTATGCCTACAACGACTCCCTGCCGGCGATCGACCTTCAGACCGACTCTGCCCGTTCCTCAATTCCCCGCTCTTATCATTTCATGGCCGGATACAATATTTCGTTGTTTGCTCCGTTAATCATACAACCGATGGTATGGATGCAGTCCAGTCTCAGCGGGACGGAGGCGCATGCAACGCTGCGCCTGGAATACGGCCACAAATTCTCGGGCGGCTTTACCTGGTCTCCCGGCGAAGGATATGTTGTTTTTGGCAGTACCACCTTTCAGGATCTGGAAATGGGATATGCATACAACAAACATACCACCGGCCCGGGTAGTGAAAGTAAAGGCAGCCACGAACTCTACCTCCGCTATGATCTGCCGTTGGATTATTTCAGACCGAAGGTGCAGCCGCAAAAGAGTATCCGGCTATTGTGAAATTAAGAAGGTTCAGAAAAACAGAAACGAACCGCTAAGAACAAATTGTATGGTAATTACGGAAAACTGACAACCAACATATGAAGAAATATTTCCTTTTCCTTACACTGATGATGCTGGTGATCTCCTGCGGCCGGCCCGGCATCGGCAGCATGGGCGGTGAGTTGACCGGGGTTCCGGTAGGAAAGGTGTGGGACGAACCCACACCCTACAACATGGTGCTCGTCACGCGCGGCTCCATCACCATGGGTCCCGGCAACATCGACTCGCTCTGGGGCATCACCATCCCCACAAGAGGTATCTCGGTCGACAATTTCTGGATGGACGAAACGGAAATCACCAACTCACAGTACAAGCAGTTTGTCTACTGGGTGCGCGACTCCATCATCCGCGAACGGATTGCCGACCCGCGCTATGCGGGCGACGACTTTTACAAGATTACCGAAAATGAATACGGCGATCCTGTCACACCGCACCTCAACTGGTCCATCCCCATCCCCTGGAGCCGCAACACCGAAGAGGAGGAGGCAGCCATCAACAGCCTCTACGTCACCCACCCCATCACGGGACAGAGAATGCTCGACGCCGCGCAACTCAACTTTCGCTACGAGTGGTTCGATGCGGCAGAGGCAGCCCGCCGGCAACGACAGCTCAACAAGGTGCAGGCGACAGCTACCGGAAGTGGGAACAGTGATGCAGAAACAGTGATGATCTCCAAAGATACCGCCTATGTCGCCTTCAACGGACAAATCGTCAACGAGACCATCACCCGCCCCCTGAGTAGCCTCTACGACTTCGTCCACACCCGCATCGTCAATATCTACCCCGACACCACCACCTGGGTCAACGACTTCCCCAACGCCAACAACGAAGTCTACATGCGCAACTACTTCTCCCACCCCGCCTACGCACACCATCCTGTGGTGGGAGTCACCTGGGAGCAAGCCACCGCCTTCTGCGAGTGGCGAACAATGTTCCTGCGCCGGAGCATCAACAGAGAAGGAGTACAAATTGAAAAATACCGACTGCCCACCGAGGCAGAGTGGGAACTGGCAGCACGCAACGCCAACAGCGACAGTCGCTACCCCTGGGAAACAGGCGACGGAAAAAGTGCCCCCGACTGCTACCAGGCTAACTTCAACCCCGGCGAGGGAGCCTATGCGGCGGACAACCACCTCATCCCGGCTCGGGTACGCAGCTTCAAGCCCAACCAGTTCGGACTCTACGACATGGCGGGCAACGTGGCCGAGTGGACCTCCACCGCCTACAGCAGCTCCGGCCTCGAGCTGATGAACGACCTCAACCCGGAGTATCGCTACAACGCACAGGCAGACGATCCCGGCATCCTGAAACGCAAGGTGGTGAAGGGAGGCTCCTGGAAAGACAACGCCACCTTCATCCGTTCCGACATCCGTGACTCGGAGCTGCAGCACAAGGGGCGCTCCTGGATCGGGTTCCGCTGCGTACGCACCCAGGTGGGTACCGGGAAGTAAAAGCACAAACAGCAACAAAACAGCAATCCTATGAATGCATACCACAGATATAAAAACCGACTGGAACGATACCTGCAGACCGAACGAGGGAAACGTTTCATCAATTTTGCATACAGCTTTGGCGCGGCCATCGTGATCCTGGGCGCCATGTTCAAGCTGCTACACTTTCCCTTTGGCAACGAGATGCTCTTTATCGGGATGATGACCGAGGTATGTGTGTTTATCATCTCCGCCTTCGACACCCCCGTGCGCGACTATCCCTGGGAGCAGGTGTTTCCGGCACTCACCTCACCGAACCCCGAGGAGCAGCCTGATTTCGGGACCGATGCCCTTGCACCTCCATCCACCTCGTCCCAGGTCACCCGAGTACAAGATATGCATACCGGAAATCAGTCCCAGCAACCCCACTCAGATACAATACCCGCAATTTCCACCCATCTCGCCAACCACACCGAAGAGTACACCAAACAAATGGAGAGTTTGAACCGCACCCTTTCCGGCCTCAATTCACTTTATGAACTACAACTGAAAGGAATCAGCGGACAGATCGACACCATCGAGCAAATCAACCGGGGACTGCAACGACTGAAGACCACCTACAGCGACACCTTGCCCGACGGCACCGTAATCGGCCGCGAGACCGAACGGATGGCAGCACAGCTGCACGAGCTGAACGAAGCCTATGCCCGCATGCTGCAGGCCATGACCGTACACAGAGGCGGCAATAGCACAGCCTCTCAACCCTAATTCATTTCCACACATGGCAGTAAACAGTCCCAACTCCCCCCGACAGAAGATGATCAACCTGATGTACCTCGTCTTCATTGCGATGCTGGCCCTCAACGTCTCGGTAGAGGTACTCGACGGCTTCGGGGTGGTGGATGAACGGCTCGGCCATTCCTCACTGACCATGGAAGAACGAAACAAACAAATCATGGAGGAACTTGCTGCCTACCACCACACCAACCCGGAGAAGGCGGGCGAATGGTACAACAAAGGGACGCAAGTACGCAGAATGAGCGACTCCCTCACGCAGTATATCAACAACCTGAAACAACAGATGGTGCAAGAAGCGGACGGAAAGCGAGGCAATATCCACCACATCCGACATAAAGACGACCTCGAGGCCGCCGCGGTGGTGATGCTCTCCCCCCTGCGGGGTGAAGGAAAGAAGCTGCGAAGCGCCATCGACACCTACCGGGAGCAACTCATGACGTGGGTGGAAGATCCCTCGCGCAGCACCCTGATTGCCCGCTACCTCTCCACCGAGGCAGCACCCGGTGGCCGGAACTGGGAATCGTCCCTGTTTGAGCAGATGCCGCTCGCTGCCGCCATCACCCTGCTCACCAAGATCGAAAACGACATCCGCCTCTCCGAAGGAGAAGCGCTGTCATCCCTCCTTCAGGGCATTGACGCCGGCGACTACCGCCTCAACCGGCTCAATGCCTGGCTCATTCCCCAATCGGAGACAGTCCTCCAGGGCAGCAGCTACCACGCCCGTGTGGTCCTGGCTGCGGAAGACACCACCCGGCATCCCCATATCGTAGTGCAGGGACAGCCCCTTGAAGTCGGCAACGACGGCTCCTTCACGCTACCCGCACCCCACAGCGGCACCTTCCCGGTAGAAGGGCATGTGGAACTGACCGGCAGCGACGGCACCGTCACACGCCACGACTTCCGCAGCAGCTATACCGTAATTGAGCCCATGGCCACCGTCGCCCCCACGCTGATGAACGTACTCTATGCAGACATCGACAACGAAATAAGCATTTCCGTGCCCGGTGTCGCCCCGCAGGAGGTGAGCGCCGTGATGGCCCACGGCACCCTCAGTAGACGCGGCAACCTCTGGGTAGCCCGTCCCACAAAAGCCGGCACAGAGGCCATGATCACCGTCTCAGCCCGCACCGCTGATGGAGAAGCCCGCAGGGTGGCCACCCACACCTTCCGCGTACGCACCCTCCCCGACCCCACCCCCTATATCGAGTACCGCGATGCCGGAGGCAACCCGGTCATACGCAAGGGAGGCAGCATCCCCAAGGCAGCACTGCTGCAGAGCGACGGCCTCAAGGCAGCCATCGACGATGGCATCCTCCACGTGCCCTTTCAAGTGAAAAGCTTCCGCACCGTCCTCTTCGATTCCATGGGCAACGCCATCCCCGAGGTATCCGATGGCAACCGCTTCTCGGAGAGACAGCGAGAGCAAATCCGACGCCTCACCCGTGGCAGTTATTTCTATATCTCCGGCGTACGCGCCGCCGGCCCCGACGGTACGGAGCGCGAAATCGCGGTAATGGAACTAAGAGTAAACTAGCTGATTGATAAAAGTTGATCACAAAAAATTAATAATCAAAAGCCAAAGGCTGAAAGTTAAAAAGATATGACAACCCGAATAATATGCTTTTTCCTGTTGCTGGCACTGGCACCGGCAGCTGTCCTCTACCCGCAAACCACCGCCCGGGAGCGGATTGAACAACGACGGCAACAGGCACAGCAGATACCACAGGTAGCGTCTGTCCCGGCCATCCGGGGAAATCAGCCCAACGTCAATTGGGAAGAAGAGATCGCCCATGCCCGCTGGTCCCGCATCATCTATCGCTATATCGACCTCACGAACGAGGTCAACGCACCCCTCTACCACCCCGTCACCCCCACAGCGGGCCAGCACAACCTCTTCACCCTCATCTTCCGTCTGCTGCAGGGAGATCACATCCGGGCGTATGAATACCTCGACGGACGCGAGGAGTTTACCGAGGAATACCGCGTCCGCTTTCCCGAACTGCTCACCCGCTTCGGCATCTACCATACAGCCGAAAACGGCACCATCACGGTGAGCGATGCAGACCTGCCCTCCCACGAAGTACTCGGCTACTACCTGAAGGAAGCCTACTACTTCGACAGCGCCACCTCCGGTTTCCGGGTGAAGCCCCTGGCCCTCTGCCCCATCCTCTTCCGGCAGGAGGAAGTTGCCTCGGCCGATACCCGCTACCCCCTTTTCTGGATCCACTATGAGGACCTGGCACCCTACACCCGCCGGATGCCGTTGATGGCCTCCGCCCTCAACAACAGCGTCACCGGGAGCATCGACGACTTCTTCCGGAAGAGAAGCTACAAAGGCGAGATCTACAAAACCGGCAACCCCGGCAATCGTTCCATCTCGCAGTACACCTCCACTCCCGAAGAGATGAAAGCCGAACAGGAACGGATTGAACAAGAGCTCCTCGATGTTGAACAGCTCATCCGCAAGGAAGGAGAAGTGATTGCCACCCCACCCCGTGAGGTGAAGCGTAGCAGCAACAAAAAATCTTCCGGCACCACCACCTCCGCATCCCAAACCATGCGCAACCGGAGGTACTGATACCGAAAAAAATCGTTTATTTAACTAAATAGATCCCTTCCTTATTTTTTGATCTGAATTATTGTTATATTTGCCTCACAATCCTGATGCTGATGGATAACACTTGTTTCTACCACGGCATCCGGTTTTGATGAATCTTCGTAAACACTTCCCCCAATGGCAGTTTTTACGCATGTTATAAAATTGGCATTTCCGAATGTTGGCATAAACTTTCGGAAATAATTCGTTCTCCCGACATCACCTTCGTCCGTCAGCGTTCATGATATAAACCTAACATTCAGACACTTTAATTACAACAAATAGAATTTGAATTAAACAAGTAATGAGAAAACTATTATTACTAATCAGTTTAACGATTAGTTTAAAAAGCTTTGGACAAGAAGTAACTGACAATTTAAGTAAGGTATTTAGGATAAATGCCTTAAATCCTGGACTTGAATTTGAGATGCCGATTTCGAATAAATCGACTATTTCAATAAATCCAGGAATTGGAATTCATGGAAGCTATATGCACCTTGAGTACGATTATTTGGTAAGTGGAGTTACATATTATATCTCACCATTTTTGGATTTGTCATACAAAAAGATTTATAATCGGACTAAAAGACAATCAAAAAGTAAAAATCTTGATTATAATTCAGGAAACTACTGGGGATTAAGGCTTTTGACCAATTTCAAAGAAATCGAATCAAAAAACATTTACCGAATTGACGATATAAGTTTTGATTTTGGGCCCACCTGGGGAATACAAAGAGCATATGGAAAAATGCACCTACTTTTTGACGTTGGAGCCGTCTATTACTTTGACACAAAAGGGAACAGTGGATTTTTTCCGATAATGTTACAACTAAACCTTGGATTCAATGCAAAAAAATGGTAAATGCCTGACTGACAATAAAACATAAAACGCCAACAGGCTATTAAAAAAATACGACAATGACAAAACAAATATTACTTGCAACAATTTTTCTCGGACTTCTTTCTTGTGGACAAAAGCGAAATAGTGACGCCAATATTAGTAATGTTACAGTCGAAGACAATTACAAGCCGACCTTTACTGTTTCTCAACTCAGTGACAATTTTGAATTAGGATTCAAACAAATACAATCCGATAGCTTCGGACAAATTTTATGGCAAAAGGAAGAATACTACAAGTCAAAGCATCCGAAATAACGGTTATCAGTCAGCTGAATAACGATTATATCAGCCTCACGGATATGGCCGTTACTTTTCGAGAAGGTAGCAAAAAGACTGGCAAATGGATAACCAACAAAAATAAGATAGAGTATCTTGGCGTTTTGGGAAAAATAAATAATCCCAATTTTAATTACCCCGAATTCGGGGTAATTGGACAAGAAGCAGGGCTTGGGAACAAATTGGAAATGAAATATTTTTTGATTTTCGAGGCTATTCTTCTATTGATAGGATTTTATTTAATTTAACAGTCTGAATATGGTTTTCAAAATGAATAATACAGAGAAAAAGATAAACGAGAAGTTTGTTACGGTTTTAACTGCAACTTTTGGATATGAAATTGCGATAATTCGAGGCAAATTAGAATCAGAAGGAATTACTTGTTTCGTGCAAGACGAATTAACAGTTCAAGTCAATCCATTTTATTCAAATGCGATTGGAGGAGTGAAACTTCAAGTCAGAGAAAGCAATTTAAACCAAGCTATTGAAATTTTGAAAGAAACGGGATATATTAAAGATGATAATTTGCAATCGCCAGAAGAGTTGTCTCGTTTTGAAAATTATTCTGATGTGCAAGAGGAAGTAAACGATGAAGCAAAGATATTTTGTCCATTTTGCGGTTCAAACGAGGTTGTTAAATCGAAGAAGGCAGGTTGGTTCTTTTTAACTACTTCAATACTGTTTGCGACTCCAACACCGTTTTTTCAAAAGAGATATTATTGCTTTGATTGCAAAAAAGAGTTTAAACAAAAAAGAAAATGATTAGTCAATGCCAGCAGGTAACGAGCGGTTTCACGCAAGCTGGACAGCGGTATGTCGGGAGATAACAATAGTAAACGTTAAAGAATAAATACATGAAAGCAAATGCATTGAAATTAAATTACCTACCATAAAAGAACAAGAGCGAATTTTAAGATTGTTTGGACGCGATAAAGATATTTTCAAATTGGATCTTATAGAAAAATATAATGCAAACTTATACGGCTGCTAACACGTTATCGGTCATTTAAAAAAGATACCCAACACATAGATTATGACAGGCATAGGGCCAGATAAAAAACGAAAAATATCCACTAAATGGACAAAAGAGACTATGTTTTCTTAAGAATATTATAACGAATCCCAATATTATAGTCGGAGATTACACACTTATTGGGATAGTGTCGTTTTTCATTAAAAAATTCATGATGGAAGCAAAAGTACGGCAAAGTAAACCAAACGCATGTTAAAATGCCCGGCTATTACTTTCACATTTGTGCGTATTTGTTTAAATAGTCGAGCCTTAAAAAGCCCATTTTCCTTTGGTTTGTAAAATTATACCGCCCCTGATTGGGTCGAGTTGCCTGTTCAGGAACAAAAAGATCTTTTCAAAAAAGAGCCCAAAAGATGACTTCCACTTGTTCATCATCCTTTTGAAGTTGAAACCGGCGGCTGCGAGCATCACGTTGATCTCATCCCCGACAATTTCCTTGTAGTAATTCCGGGAGAGACGGTGATCTTCTTTCAGGTGACCGATTACCGGCTCAATGCCTTCCCGTTTGCGGAAGTACTTTCTCTCTTTATTCTTTCGATGCTCACTCACAGCTTTTGAAATGGATTTGGGGATGTGAATGAACCAACTCGGACGCCTCACAAGGCACACGGGGTTGAAACTCCTGCTCCCCACAAAAGAATTGGTAATAATTGTTTTCACTCCATTGTTCCATCACGCTTTCATCGGAGAGATCGCGAACATGTTTCAGGATCAATAAACCCACCATCAGGCGAACAGGTTTCGCCGGACGTCCGTTATCGGGACAATACAAGGGTGAGAACTCTCTTTCAAACATCTCCCAATCAATTTTATTGGCCAGAATGAATAGCGGGTGCTTATGATTCAATGTGCTTTCCAGTGAAAAGAACAATGAGTGTTGTGACCGGTCTTGTTGTTTTGCCAGCATAATTTTCTGCAGGATTTATATCTCAAATTTACGAAAACTTGCAAAATTAACCAAGAAAAATATCTACTATTTTACTGTATTATAGACTATTAAATGCTTTTTAAGGGCCGACTAAATATTGTTTAATTGTGGCGCACGCTGCCACCAATAATTTGATTTGCAGCATGTTGAGAAATGGAACTTTTTCGATGGTTTGCTACTCTTTCACCACCCTATGTTCTGTTTAAAATTAACCATCAAATCCAGATCTCTCTGCGGGATGGGTAAAAGTTCATGTTTATTTTTTTTGGTGTAATTGGCGGGTATATAATACTGTGGCCCATCGCTATACCAATCTGCAATATCCTGCACAGTTTCCATGATGGACTCGTAATAGATGCCCCACCTTGTTAAATCATGCCGTCTGTGTCCCTCGAAAGCAAGCTCATAGGCACGCTCTGTTCTCACAGCCTCCTGAAACTCCTCATACGTCAAATCCAAGGGTAGGTCTGAAAGGGTATTGCTCATATTGATGGGCAACCCGAAGCCCCTTCGACGAACCACATTCACTGCCTCGTAAGCATCGCTGTTGGGTCCTCCCTGGGCCTCATTGATCGCCTCGGCATAGAGGAGAAGCACATCGGCGTACCTTAGAATGTACCAGTTTATATTGGACAGATTGGCATCGATCAGGTAGTTGGCATCATCCACGTATTTTTCCGTATCCCACTTGGCTGGCGTAAGGCCATTCATAAATGGCCTCTTTATATTCTCCGGAGCATCCTCGGCTATGGCCTCCAAAAAGGTGGCATTGTTCGAGATGGGGATCTTCACGCCGTTCTGTCCGGCAGGAGATGTGCCGTATCTGTAATCGGCAAAGGAGATCTGCCATCTTTTATCCTGCGAACGGCTGTTCCAGTCTCTCAAAAAGGTAGGAATTACCTTCCAGTTGCCGGCATTCCTTACTCCTTTAATATTAGTGGCAGTTACTCCATTCCATTTGCCTATCCGGCCACTGGGGTCAAATGCTGCCATGCCGGTCACAACGGGCGAGTAGAAACTAACCTCTAATAAGCTTTCGGAGGGATCCCATATTCCATTGCAAGTGTTCTTCCAGAGTTGCTCGTAGTCATCCATCAAAGCGTGTTTGCCGGAGTTGATCAATGTCTTTGCCACGTTTGCCGCTTTCTCCCATTTGCTGTGATCCGATACCGGGCTCCCTGCCCAGGTAGCATATACTTTTGTCAGTAACCCCATGGCAGAGCCTTTGGAGATCCGGAAGCTGTTTTCAGCCCTGAAGTTATCATCCATGGCATACGGCAGGTTATCGATGGCATACAGCAAATCAGATTCTATAAACTCATACACCTCTACCGGATCGGCCTGGGTATAGGTAGCCGGATTTGCATGAGACTGCTGCGTGGTTTTTATGAGCGCTATGTGACCGAACCATCGCACCAGCTCGAAATAATACAAAGCTCGCAGGGTTCGCGCTTCGGCCATATAGATGGCAGCCAGCTGCTGCTCCCTTTCGGAGTAGCCGGACAATTTCCCGCTGATCCCCTCTAAAAAGTCATTGGCATCATAAATGGCACTGTAGAGGCTCGACCATGTTTGCTGAACCTCAATCTGCGTACTCGTGTATGAGTTGGACGGGACCAGACGGAGGCCATCCGGTGAATTTCCTTCCACCTTGGCGATATCGGTGGGAATGGTAAAGAGCATAGAGAGATTAAATCGATACATACCCTCTTCCACCATTTTCCTGTAAACGCCTAATAACACCGTTTCAGCCTCTGCGGGGGTATTCATATAATTGGTTTTTTCTATCTCCGTGTAACTTACCTCATCGAGGGAACAAGAGGGAATGGTGATCAAACCGATCATTATATATAAAATGTACTTGAGCTTATTCATATGATTGATGATTATATTTAAAATTGAATTTCAATGCCTGCAATTAACACCCTGCTCATGGGATAGGCCCCCCAGTCAAAACCGGGCATCAAGGGGCTGTTCTTCATATTTACTTCCGGATCCGATCCTTTGTATTTAGACCAGGTTAGCAAGTTCTGAGCGGTTCCATACAGTCGTATATTGTTGACATATTTAGTTTTAACAAGCATCTTTTTGGGAAGCGTATATCCCAGCGTAATATGTTTGAGCTTGAGGAAGGAGCCATCTTCAATGAAACGTGAATAAAGTTCGTATCTGACATATCCATTCGCTGAGGGCACTGCATTGGACGCATGAGTAGGTGTCCACCTGTCAACCACCTCTGCAAACTGGTTGGCCCTTTCGGTCTGGGTTTGCGTGTGGAACATGCGGGTGGCGTTATACAGGTCGTTGCCGTAAGTAAACTGAAACAGCACGCTCAGGTCAAAATTGTGATACATGAATGTGTTGGTGAGCCCCCCGTAAAACTTCGGCAATCCGTTGCCAATGGCGGTTCTGTCTTCGGTGGTGATGATGCCGTCGCCCGTGATATCTTTGTATTTCACCATGCCCGGCTCTACCGGCCGGCCTGAGTGGGTGCTGATATCAACCACGCCGGGCTTTAACACACGTTTCCCGTCGGGGGTGATATTGAAGTCGGAGCTCTGATACACACCGTCAAACTTATAGCCATACATCTCACCGATGGACGAGCCCACTGTGGCTATGTAGTCATATCCGGAGAAGTTACTGTTAAACCTTGATGCGGCATACATGGAGTTGGCATCGCTTTGCAGCGATTTGAGCGTGTTCTTGATGAACGAAATATTGAAATCGGTTTGCCAGGTGAAACGGCGGTTTTGCACATTGACCGTATTTAAATTGATCTCCAACCCCTTGTTCTGAATCTTGCCAATGTTTTGCCACTGTGAGGTGAAGCCGGTCACGTGAGCAAGATCCTGGGCCAGCAGCAGGTCTTTCGTGTTCTTTACAAAATAGTCGATGATAAGATTCATGCGGCTATTGAATAATCCGATGTCCAGTCCGATATTGGATGTGCTGGAACCCTCCCATCTCAGGTCTTTGTTTGCCAATTGCTTAGGATTTAGAACGGTGACCAGTTTATTCCCCACTCCATACTTGCTGGCCGTATACAGGTCGAGCGACAGATAGTTGGTGATCCTGTCGTTCCCTACCACTCCCCATCCCAGACGGAGTTTGAGGTTGGAAAGGAATGGGATATCCTGCATGAACTCTTCTTCCGATACCCGCCAGGCTGCCGCGAACGACGGGAAATATCCCCATTTGTTCCTTGCTGAGAAAACCGTGGAACCATCTGCCCTGAGGGTGGCTGTTAGCAAATACCGGTCGGAGTAGTTAAAGTTCGCACGCGTAAAATAGGAGAGTAACAGCTTGTCATTCTTTGATGTCTCCACCCTGCTCGGCGTTGCGCCAAGGCCCAGGTTGTCGCTCCCCAGGTGATCGAAAGGAAAATCTTTTGCCTGGCCATGAAGATATTCACTGCTCCTGTAGGTGGTCTCTTGCCCGAGCATGGCATCATACGACATCCTTTTGTTGATCTGATGCCTGTAAGTGAGGGTGTTGCTGTTACCCCATCTCACGTCCTTGTTGATCTGGGAGGAACCGTAGACCCCTCCGCCACGATAGGCCTGGCTTGAGTTTTCACCATAAAAAATATCCCTTCTGGAATGGGTGGTGTTATAAGTAGCCGATGACCTGAGTGTGAGGCCCTTCATCAACTGGATGGTGAGCCCTGCGTTTATGCCCCACAACTCCTGATTGCGCTTATTCGTTACCGCCTCGGCCTGCCTGATCGGATTGATTTGTGAGAACGTGGGGTTTTCGCTGAGCTCCAGGGGATCGAAGACCGACTCCAACAACTCTTCATTCGACACCCTCAGTCCCCCCGTATTTCTGGCATTCAGAAGGTTTGAAAGAACAGTAAGCGCTCCTCCGGTACCGGAAGTGCCGATCCCCTCCTGGGTGGTGTTGGCGTAGTTAAGGGTCGTGTTCAGGGTGATGGAGGGCGTGATCCTCTGATTGAATCGCAACCGTCCCGTATATTTCTCAAAATTGCTGTTCTTAAAGATCCCATTTTCATTGTAAGCAGAGAAGGAAGCGGCGTATTGCGACTCTTGGGTACCTCCCGTGAGGTTGATATCATGGTTTTGGGACCAGGTGGGTCTGAATGCCTCCGCTTGCCAGTCCACCCCTTTCTCATGGAGATAATCATCCATTGTTTGATATTTATAAGGATTACCCTCTTCATCCACGCCCTCCTGGAAATAGGTGTTCCCATATTTATTAGGGTTCAGTTCCAGTTGGAGCTTTACAAACTCATACGGTGTCAATAAATCGAGTTTTTTCGTTATCTCACGATAGCTGGCAGATCCGTTGTATGATATTTGGGGTTTTCCCTCTTTCCCCGACTTGGTGGTGACCAGTACCACCCCATTGGCCGCACGAGCTCCATAGATGGCGGAAGCAGAGGCATCCTTCAAGATATCGATTGATTCAATATCGTTGTTGGAGAGGTAATCGATGTTGCTCATCTCAAAACCGTCCACAATGAATAGCGGTGAAGCATCGCCGGTGAGGGTACCTACACCGCGAATTTTTATATCGAAACCTGAACCGGGTGTGCCATCCGACTGAATGATCTGTACGCCGGAGACTTGTCCGCCTAGGGCACCCACCACGGAGCTTGTCTTGAATCCTTCAATGGATTTGGAACCTACGGAAGAAACGGATCCGGTGAGGTCGTTGCGCTTCATGCTCCCATACCCAATCACCACCACTTCTTCCAGCAGCACATCGTCGGGAGCCAATGTTACGGTCAAACTGCTTCTGCCGGACACATTCACTTCCTGAGTAAGGTATCCCACGTAGCTGATCACTAATGTAGCATTGGCTTGGGTGGTGATGGTGAAGTTGCCGTCAATATCCGTCACCACCCCCCTGCTTTCTCCTTTCACCTGTACGGCTGCTCCAATAACCGGCATAGCCTCCTCATCATATATCACCCCCTTCACGGTGATCTCATCTGCTGTCTGTGCGAACACAGCTTCCGATACGAAAAACAATGAGATAAAAGAGATCAGTATAAGTCTACATATTTGTTTATTCAAAACCATCATAATTATTTAGTCTGTTTTATTTTTAGAAACTTGTGTCGAACCAAATGGCCAGCGGAAAAATTTGGGTGCCTGATGCCACGGATCCCTCATTGCCGTTGGTGGCAAAAGTCATTTGCCCGATGATCACCCCATTGGCATACCCGTAATCATCTTTCCATTTATCCGGATTTACAATCACAGAAAGATCTTCATTGCTTACATAGGCGGCGGGCACGGATGTTCTGTTTTTATTGTCAATGTACGACATGGGACCCCTGGCACCGGTATTCACACTGGGTGAGCCGATGGCCTCATAATATGCTTTCCATATATTGTATATGAAAGAAGTTCTGAGGCCCGGTTGTCCATCGATATGTTCAGCCGGCCCATTCACGTTATAATATTGGAAGTTACGCCGGTAATCCATCAGGAACAGATCCCTGTTCACCTCGCCGGTTATTTCAGGTGCTACGGAGCGTCCTCCTGTGCGGGGATTAATTTGTGCCACGAAGGGAGTATAATCTACCGAGACTCCGTTTTTGGCTGCCGAGCAGTGTATGAACAGGGGCACCTTCACCTGTGTCTCCTCCGGAAGCCCCTTTCCTGCTATCGCTTTTACCACTATCACAAACGCCTTGGCGTCTACCCATCCCTGCAGGAAGGTAACTGTTCCCTGCTTATCAATGGAAACACTGCCTCCGGAGAAGTTGGTGGAATGCACGCTCCACTCCACTTCTATTCCTTCCGGGATATCAGATTCGATGACCGGAAGCGATAAAGCCAGCAGCTCACCGTTGGAGAACACCCTGAACTGATTTGCGTAATTTGCTGCAGGAGACAGGTTGAGGTTGTTGCCCCATCTGAAATAGGTGAAATAATAGGGATTTTTCTTTATTTTCAGGCCCATCGTCGCTCTCTTCTCACTTTTTATGTTTTTAGCCAGTACGGTCACATTGTAATCCCCTATGGGTATTTTATTGCCTTTTTCTGCTGAAATAGTACCTGTAAAAGGATCGATCTTTAAATCGCCCAAGGTTGAAGGCAGATCTACAAACTCATACGTCACTTCATCCCCGTCTCTCTCGGAAGGAGTTATTTCAAACCCTATGGCTTGCGAGAATTCATTCGATGTAGGATAACTGAACTTCTCAATGGGATGTATGAACGCCACAATATCAATTGTATACACACCGTCAAAATCGGCAGATCCAAATTGATTGGTCACGGTGACAGACACTTCACACTGAGTTCCTATGGGGAGCCCGTTATTTTCACGCAACGAAAGCTCCCCGGTAGCTGCATCGATGGTGATGGGAGCGTCGGCCGGTGCAACGGATCGGATGCTGTAGGTCAGCATCTCTTCCGAACCCACGAGGGTAGGAGCCGTCGATGTCACTCCGGTCGAGAATTCAACCCGGGCATTGTTGGGAGTATACGTAAGTACCAATGGCTTGGAGGTGATATTCACTGTCAGGGCATTCGGGAAGATCCCTTCTTCAGACGTCTCATCCGTGGCGGAGGTGGTTAACCTGAGATCAAGGGTGTATTTCCCCGGCTGAATACCTTCCACTCCTTTATCCATGGATATTACTCCATCGGAAGAGATTTTAAACAATCCCTCATTTTTCACGGCTTCATCTCCTTTTCGCACACCCGAGATGATATATTTTTTGATGGTGATATGCTCCCCGTCGGTGACAACCCGGGCGGTAGGGATCTCATGGGTAGCTTGCGGATCCAGCAGGTACTCCAATGGCACCTCTATCACATTGGGTTCCACAGAGATCCCTTGGGGAATGGGACGCATCATATTGATGGATACCACATCGGCAAAAGTGTACCGTTTACCGTCCGACATACAGGAAACCGTCAGTGTATAAAGTCCTATCTCAAGGTTGTCGGTATTAGCAATGGCGATCGCTCCCGAATTGGGATCAATCGAAAAACTATTTGTCTGTACCACCTGTCCGTCAAGCTTCACCTCGGTGATGCTGAAATCGGATGGAGGCGCCCCGTAATAGGTGGGTCCGTCCAGGTTGAAGTGCATCGACGGGCCGATATCGGTGACGCCGCTATAATACAAATGTAGTTCCTTGTTGTCCAGGTTGTCTGTGTCCGTACAGGATATGTGGAAAGCAAATAATGCCGCGACAACATACAAGAACAACCATTTACTCTTCATGATGATCTTATTGGTTTTCATTATTTTGGATACGTTAGATGATTTATTGTAGTGTATAGTTCAAAGCATAAGGCTTTCCATTGATGGTCACCTCTGCGGAGGCACCCCGGCTATTGAACAGGCCTTCGGTGTTATCGGTAAACCTTGCACTGATATCCATATTGGCGTAATCAGCTTCGGTGGTGAATGGGTGAATCACCGTTATAAAGCGGGCAGCGCCATTGAGCGGCTTTTTGATGGTCACCTGGTAGAACCTGCGTTGCGCCGACTTCTCTCCCAGCTTATTTGAGACATAGGCCGTGTTGTTCAGGGCAGCGTAACCGGGGGTTGTGCCGACAAAAGTTTTGAATAGCATGTTATTGTTGTCGCCATACTGGGTATGTGCCCCATAGATGAACTCGGAAGCGCGGTCATCGATGATGACATCATCCCTCTTGGGGGATAGATTAAAGTTTACGTTTACCAGGGGATCAGCGTTCTCTCCATATCCTTCGTCCACGATGACAAAAAAACTTTTCTCTACAAAAAACACCGCCCGTCGATGGGTCAGGTCGGAGTAGGATTTGTTCTCTGTGACTATCAAGTCATAATTATCATTGCTTTCCTGTTTCAAAAAGGTTCCCAGCATATACCCATCTGCTATATCCCGGCTGTTCCGGGTCATTGTATTATGCATTTTTGTAGCTCGGAAAGCTCTGCGATCCGCGTTGCTTTCCGGAGTACCCCCATAGGAGTAGACGCCCGCGTCGGGAGTGAAATTCCTGCCTTTGCTGTAAAGGCCGAAGGTACCATTGTCGGGCTGACAATGCCATTTATTCTGGGGGTTGTAGTTATTTTTCAGGATCATCACCGTGGAGTTACTTCCCCAGTCGCTTCTCATCATGTAATAACCGGCATGGGGATAAGTTTGTATCCGATCAACCGGTTTTTTACCCATCTTTCCTTCGGTAGCCATCCATTGGATCTCTTCATCCTCCGGGAACATCTCGGAATATTGTCTTAGGTTCCTGAGCAACACGCTCTTGGTGTAAGATGAAGAACGTGTATCATTGAAGTTGTCAATGGAGTAGTCGGGATAGATGACATCCATCACAAACCGGGTTGCTTTTCTCAGATTCTCAATGTATTCACCGGGGAACAGGTTGAGTTTATTGTTGCTGCCGGCCAACTTATAGATGGTATAGAAATCAGCAATAACCCCTATATGATAGCTCGGATCCAATTCATTTTGAACGCCGTCTTCCAGAAACTGTGCTACCACCTGCTCCGTTATTTTACCGGCTCCCTCATTCAGCCACTCGGGAGACTTCTTGAATTCGGGCAACAAGATACCCGCGGTAATGACCGCCTGTGTCTGGGTTACATAAATGTTGCTGCCGTCGGTATAATAGTTGTTTCGGATCGTCTCCACGGTATCATAAAAAGCGGTAAGGAACACTGACAACCACTCAGGCGTGAAATGTGCGGAGTGCATGAAGTAATAGAACAGGTCTACCTGCGATATCACCCTTTCTGCCGGCTGCAGGGCATACCATGCCGGATTACTTCTGGTCACGCTGCCTTCGGGCACGGGATGGTTCTTTAACCAGTCGGCGTACACCTCGATCCAGGATTTGACATAATCTTCATTTTTGGTGATCCGATAAGCCTTTGCCTGGGGCAACATCCACTGGTGGCGGTGCATCTGGAGCCCAAACTCCTGATCCGTTATCCCGGCGGGAGCAAGCTCCCAGTTGATGGCATTGTTTTGGGTGAACAGGTAATAGACCTCCTTTCCATCTACCACGTCTTCCCTGAAGTTGCGTACATAAAACCGGTACGCAAGGGCCTGGTCGGCAACATTGAGGTCAAAATCGGTAATCGTGGGATTGAGCAAGTTGACACCGGGATTGATCACATCCAATCTTTGTCTGTAGTACTGTAAAAGTTCGTGTGCAGCGTAATACAGCTGACCGTTGTCATGATAGCTTTTCACTTTTTCAAGTCCGGGATAATCAAGGTTGATCACATCGAATAATTTTTCATTGATCACCTCATTGGGTTTCTCCGTGGGAGTCAAATGTACTTCCTTGATCCCCTCTTCACCTTCTATGATCCCGGCCTCTTTACAATGGGAAAGGGATACACATAGAATTGTTAAAGTAAGGTAACTTAAAATTCTATTTGTTTTTACATGCATAATTATAATATTGAAAATTAAATTGATTTGTTCTGATTTTGCATAATTTGAAATGCAATACTATATTTACTGTAAGTAGCTATAAGGAGATGCAATATACATTCAAATATGAGTCGTTCAAGGTCACTTTTTTACTATTAGCTTTATTACTCCTTATTTTTTTACCGTCTATGCTAGGTTTTTCACTAATTAATTCATGTCAAAAACAAAAATACAGTTGATTTTACAAATATATGTTAAAGCGTTTTTTTATACTTTCAAATTTGTTTATATTTGTTTAAATATTGTTCAAAACACATGAATTTTCGCTTTTACTCTGTAGATTCTTAGTTTTAGATATTCATATATTTGCCCTCAAATAAACCGAGCAGTAGAGTAGAAAATAAAAACAACTTTTATTTTCTATCTCCTTAAAAAAATTAAACTATATCGTTAGACAATAACCGGATGAGTTTTTCAGCTTATTTCAGCCCTCGTTTTCTATATATTCAAACATATGATGTGGAGTATAAATTGAATTTACTTACAGTGTATGAGTAGATTCCCGTTGGCATGTAAATATAAAACTTTTCCCCCAGTTGTGAATGAGCACAATCAGATTACAGTCTCGAATGTGGCAAAAATGTTAATTTCATTATTCCTATTTTATTTTGTCATACATAGTATAGGTTTTAATCAAGCCATACCTGCCCATCACTTATATAGAGAAATGGTATTTCTTCTTTTCCGTTATCCAGGTTCCTTAACAAGTATAAACCTTGGGCAGGGGCATTATTTACTTTTATATAATTCATGGTGGCACGGGTTCTGAAGATCTCCCTCCAATCTTTGCCGTCGAAATAGGACAAGAAATAGTTGTCGCCCACAACAATCTGATTATTCGCATTTCTCGGTGCAATTCTTAGAGCTTTTATTTTGACGGAATTCTGAAAATCGGTTTTTATCGAATTTGCATTCACAAAAGCTTCGAGGTTATCATCAAACGCATTTATACAGTCGTCCGCAGGCTGTCCGATTATTTTACAGAGTGATCCCGCTTCCTTCACCGCATCCTCCTCGTAAAATATGGGCAGCGGCGTTGGTTTTGCCCATTGATAACGATTACTCTCTTCTCCCAAAAATTCCAGATGGGCGATATTTACCGGACTCTTATCTGGCGTTTCTATCCTGTAATAACGATACGTTTTTTTATTCTCTATCGTCACTTGCTGTATATTGGGTTTCAATGGTTCACGAAACACATGCAGTGTGTCGAACTCACCGTTCTGATGATTTGATGCCAACAATAAACTTCCCGCGAAACCGGCATTGATTCTCTGCAGGTTCGGCTTTCCCGGAAACTTGCGAAGAAGGTGCATGTCCGTTATTGTTGCTGTGTCTGTTTTTAATTCCCTATACTGGAGATTCATGGGAATTTTCCCCGTCTTATCTGCCAGTTTTCTTCCCTGTACGACAGAAAAGATATTTTCCTCCTTAATCGTATTGGATGTCATGGGTTTTTGGATATAAGACAACTCCCCGTCCGATTGTAACAGAAAGGGATACCCTATGGGTTGCAACGTGTCTTTTTCATAATATGATAGTATAAATATCACATCAACAGGCGTTTGTTCAAAACAGACGGACCGGTTTTCCCTGTCAGTCCACTGTGGTGTAAACTCATAATTCACAGGAATTCCACAAGCTCTAAACATATTGCATGTCCAGGTAACCTGGTTGTGGCAGTTGAACTCGGATGACGGTAAGAAAAGATCGTAGATGCCTATATTATCCGTACGGTTTGTATAGAAGCTTATTCGTTCTTGTTTTAACACGTACATCTTATACCACTCTATGGGAGTATATATTGTTCATGCCATCTTTTGCCAAACGATGAAAGTAACGGGCATATAATTCCGACCTTTTATACAGTAAACATTCGTCGGAAGCCCGATAAGGCAAAACAAACTCCTTAAACTCTTCAAAACTCATATTCTTTATAATTGGAACAGTTCTCCATACGTAAAAAGCCATTTCAATGTTATCGATTAGAAAATCAGAGGATACGTTTTGTATATCCGGCCTTCCTTCCGAATAGACAGGATATGGAATATAATCATACTCTTCAGACAGGGCACTCCTTATGGAATCGGGAATGCAGAATCTTAAATTCTTGATCTGCCCCAATGTCATGTTTCCAAACAACAGATTATAG
>ENA-UOOR01000120-UOOR01000120.1-fermentation-metagenome-genome-assembly--contig:-NODE-120-length-111355-cov-5.706271_pt1 | contig 111355 bp, 94 predicted proteins | sample MGYA00245780_ERZ724029 | MGnify/ENA primary metagenome ERZ724029 (study PRJEB28704, sample SAMN03018315) | fermentation metagenome | biome: anthropogenic terrestrial biome; feature: soil...
AAATACTTTAACTAAATAAACTCGCCAACAGTTTCAACTACTGATTCGCATTAATTAGCTAATTAGCAGATTAGCAGATTAGCGAATGAGCGAATGAGCGAATGTGCGAATAAAGTCAAAGGTCTAAAGACCGGCGACCGGTGACCGGCGACTGAAGACTGGAGACCGAAGACTGGCGACTGGCGACTAAGCGGAGCGTCAGAGGATGTTTCGCAGAATCCAGAAGGCCACGATGACCACTAACACGACGATTGCGGCCGTGGCGCCATAGAGCGTGCGGGCGATGCGGGGAAAACGCCGCTTCCCCCCCAGGTATTCCAGATAAATGCCCAGGAAAATATACGGCAGCGCCAGCAACATAAACGCGTTGTGGCGGAAAGCCGATCGGATGCGCAGGTGAAGCAGGTCGTGAACGGCCCGCTGCGAACCGCAACCGGGACACTCATAGCCGGTTGCCGACAGAAAGAAACATTTGGGAAACAACGCCGTCTCGGCCGGATCGAAGCGGTAAAAAATAACCGCTGCGGCCAGTAAAAACAGGCAGGCCGCAGCAATTAACACGATCTTTTTACCGATGGTCGACAAGGAAGCGGTTAGTAGTTGTAAATGCTCGAATTATCTTGCATGATGCTCTCGAACGTGGCGCTGTAATCGCCCATCATAAAAGCAATCATCGCCGCGATAAAGATGACAATCCCACATACAATCCCGACGATAGCCCATGTTTTAGCCCTTTTCGCCATGCGTTGGGCATCCGCGTACTTTCCCTGATCGTAAAACGAGTTCACCTGTACGGCGTTGACAATGCCGATGATGCCGAACAGCCGCGAGCAGAGGATGGTTACCACAATCGACTGCCACAGCCACGAGTTGGGCCTCATAGGCGGAATATCTTCCTCGCCTTGTGAATAAAAGCCGGTCTGTTCGTAGGCCGGATTCACGGGCGGGGGCGGCGGAGGCGTCGCGGGCCCGTTTGTTTCCCGGTTTTCCTGATCGTTCCACGCATCTCCGGGCGTGTGATCGCTCTCTTGGCGGTAGTCGTTATCTTCTTCTATCATTTTATAGGACTGTTTTAGGTTATGCCGACAAAGCGTCGCTCAATCCGGGCAAAGCGGTCAACGAACCGAAGAATACAATAATAAGGATGATGGCGATGATGAGGAGTATGATCCATGCAATGGCAATCCAGAAGGTGATTTTGGTCCATTTGGCAGCCGATTGCGAAGAGTTCAGCGCGGCCGCATAATCGCCGCGGTTGTAAAACGATTCGACTTGCGCGGCATAGACGATGGCGATGATCCCGAGCAAGCTGATAATGTTGCTGCAAAGGATAAAAGGCAGAATCGTCACCAGAATCGATTCGATGAGCCATGTCTTGGGCATCGGCTGCATTTGGGCGGCCGATCCGGGGGCATACTGCGGCGCCGATGCTTGCGGATAGGCGGTTTGCGGCGCCGAAACGGGCGTTTCGACAGGGCGCGCTTCGGTAAAGAGGAACCGCAACTCGGCAACCGCCTCGGCACGTTCCCATTGTTCCATTCCCTGCGTCCAGACTAAAGTATCTTTGCGTACGTTTTCGAGACGCAGTTCTTCGGGCGAGAAAGTACCTTTCTGTTTCCCTTCGTGATCGATGTAAAAATATCGGTTCATAGTGACTGTTTTAATTTATTGATAATCTTGTGGTGTAATCGTAATTGTTTGAATGATGTGCTGCAACGAGTCGCTGTAGATATACTCGATGGAGACTTTGTTTTGGGTGAAAATGCGCAGGTCGGGATGGGTGGTGAACATCCCTTTCATGCGGTCTTTCATTCCGGGGAGCATTGCCGTGACGGTTGAATCAGGGTCGGACGTATGCAACACCGTGTAATGGTAGCGGAAAATATTGTCTCGGGTGACCGACGCGCTGTCGAAACGCGTATTGGCGTCGAGCATCGTCGGCGTCGACACATTGAGGTTCGCGGCCATGTCCGCCAGCTTTTTGTGCAAAGCTTTATTATCGGATTGGCATTGAACGAATACGAGCGCCAGTGCCAAAAGGCAGCCAAGGAAATATAACTTTCTGAACATATCCGTTTTATTCATACGCAAAGTTAAAAAAGTTTGCATATGTCCCGAAATATTTCGCCTGATTTTTTAAACGAATGCTGTTTTTTCTTTTGAAAGAGAATAAAGGGAGCGCTGGATGAAAATTGCGAACGGGTTCCCAGCGATCGAGGGCACTTGGTTTAACGCAACGCCTATAAACGGTCATTTGTCTTCAGAATAAGCCCGATGATGAAATATCAGGATGAATCGGGGTCGTTAGAAACAAAATTGAAAGAGCATATTGCTTTCGGATTTTTGATGAATTTCGTATCTTTGCTTTCCAATCCTATTAAAAGGTCAAAAATTAGAATATTCACATGAATTTTGCGAAGATTGTTATAGCATTTTTTCTCTCCGGTGTTATGGCCGGAACTCTTTCAGCATCGGGTGCATCCCTCATCTTTCATTCCGCCCCTTCATCGGCCGGCCTTATTGCGCCGCCACCGGCACAAGGCGGAAAAATTGTGGAAAATCCGGATATTCCTCCGGTTTTTACGGGCGGAACGGCCGAGATGCACCGTTTTATCTCCAGCAACCTCAGCTATCCGGACGAAGCCGTGGCGCAAAATCTCCAGGGATTAGTGGTGTATACGTTTGTGGTGGAGGAAGACGGCACCCTTACCGACTTCGACTTGATTCATCACGCCGACCCGCTTCTCAACGAAGAGGCGTTACGCATCCTGAAGGCGATGCCGGCGTGGCGTCCCGGTAAATATAAAGGCCGGATTGTGCGCACGAAGTCGTACGTGCCCATGTACTTCCGCTTGAATAAGAATGCGGCCAGGGCGAGGCGTTCGGCGCCGGTCAATACGGCGAAAACCGACGTCGATATCGCGCAATCGGAAGTCTTTTCGATTGTCGACAAGATGCCCGAATACACCTACGGGCAAAAAGGGCTGACGCAGTTTATCGAGCATCAGATGCGCTATCCCGTCGAGGCGCGCCAGCAGGGCATCGAGGGGCGCATTCTTTGTTCGTTTATCGTGGCGGCCGACGGGACCATTTCGAACATCGAAGTGGTGCAGGGCATCCATCCGTTGCTCGACAAGGAGGCGGTACGCGTGCTGAGCCTGATGCCGCGCTGGAATCCGGGGGAAAACGATGGGGAGAAAGTGAACGTGAAATGCCTCTTACCGATCGATTTTACCATCGACGAGGAACCGATCCCGCCTTTGGTACAACAATAACGCTTCCTGCCGGGGGCGCTTTGCTTCAAGCGCCCCCGGGAATAAAAATTATTTTTCGTGATTTATTTTGATATTTGCTTTTTTCCTCCTAATTTTGCCGGGTAAATACGATTAAAAAAAGAAGTTGATGATGTGCAACGATAATCCGCCGTACCGATACGGCGCCTGCTACTGCAAACAGGCGTAACCAGACACTCAAACACCGGAGCCTTTTATCATGACCCCGCCTGCGTCCCTTCATGCAGGGAGATCCGTCCGTTCGAATCGCAAAGAGACCTCGAAAAGCGACCTTTTACATCGTTACATTACTTGCATATCCGGAAAGGAATATCCGTTTTTTTGCATGAAAAAAGTTTTTTGAGGTGTTTTAAGCTCGATTTTATACATTAAACTTTTTGGAAATCCTGTTTAAAGGTCATTTTAGGCCTTAAAACTTTTGGAAAGTCCTTTTTAAGGGTTAAAATAGTATTTCCAAACTTTGGGAAGCCTTGTTTAAAGGTTTGTTTATCACTTCCAAATTTTTGGACGCGCTATTTTAGGGTTAACTCCACACCTCCCAAATTTTTTCAACGGTAAAAAACGTCTTGATTATTCTCTTTCAGGCGTATCAGGTATCGACAACCGGAAAAAAGAACTCCGCAAAAAAGTTTTGTTCCTGCTTTAAGCGGTTTTTCGGTCCGGATGAAAGAATAGCAGGGACATCAGAAAAATGTTCATATAAAAAAAAGAAAGATGAAGCTTAAATTAGTGAGTTTATCGTATCTTACCCGTTGGCAAGTATTTCAGTTGCTGACGGATGTGCTTCAGTATGTACAGCTTTTACCGGCAGAAATACTGGAATTGCTGAAAGTGTTCAGGGAAAAGTTGCAAGCATCCTTGAAAGTACTGGACGAAGTGTTGGCGCAAGAGCGCAAGATAACGCCGGAGGCCTTGTTCGAAGCCGAAGAAGGGCGGGATTATGGTATCCGGAAACTGTGGAATCTGGTAAAGGAATATTCCGATTACGAGATGGATAAGACGAAAGAGACGGCAGCGAAAGAGTTGCTGAATTTGTTTAGCCTTTATGGACGGGGCTATGAAATAGCCGATATGCCGCAGGATGATGAAAGTGCGGCTTTAGACAATCTGCTGCGCGATATGTTGAGTGAGGCATACCTTCCGCATGTAACGTCGGTAGGGCTGTTAGATTTGGTGAATTATACAAAGGGGCATAACGATGTTTTTGTCGGTAATCAGCAAACGCGTACGACGAGCGAATCGAAACGCATCAACGGAGAAGCGCGTGCCGCCCGTTTACAAGCGGAGACCGATTTCCGCGCCCTTTGCGAGCAAATCAATGCCTTGGCGCTTATCAACGGCAGTGCGCCGTATGACGAAACCATCGCAAAGATGAATACGGCCATGGATAATTATGTCGATACGGCCCGTCAGCGGCGCAAAAACAAAAATAAAAAGCCCGCAGACAAAAAATAAACATGTTCCCAAAATGATTTTTTACCGGGGGTGGCGCGTGTAGCATCGCCTCCGGTTGTGTCTTACGTCTCTGGTTATTAAATGTATTGAAAGCAATGAAAAAAAACCGCTTATTGTTTTTCCTGTTTATTCCATACTATTTGCATAAGAAGGGATATTGTTGTTGCATCGCTTGTTTTACCGATTCATGGGTATAGACTTTTCCTGCATCATCATCAGAAAGCGATTGTTCTATCCGTTGAAACAGTTCTTCCCGGGTGTACGGTTTCAACGTGGCATCGTTATCCCGGCGCAAATTGCGTAACAAACGAACCGCTTCCTCCAATAATTCGTCATTATCGATAATTTTACTTGCTTCCTTCAAAAAAGCTTCTCTTAAAGTTGTTGTCATACGCTATTCCTTCCCTGTTGTTTTAGAAACTGTTTAAATTTCTTGCGAAAGGCTTTCGTTCAATTATTCTTCGCCTTCAAAAAGTTTCTTTTTTGTATTCTTCTTCCTCTTATTTGGCTCAAATAGCCCGCTATTATCGCCAAAACGAGAAAGAACACTGCTAAAAAATAATTCTTTTTGAATCGCGAAAGAAATTTAAACAGTTTCTAAATCTTGCATCGACAAAGATAATAAATTTCACTATTTGTTTCGGCCCTTACGTGAAAGTATTTTAGCGCCTTATTCCGACGGCAGCACAAACTCCATCTTGCGCAGACCCTCGTCGGTGTAAATAATCAGCCGGAAAGGGACGGCCTCTTCTTCGTGCCCCGCCGTGCGCAGTTCGCTCAAGCGGAACGATGCATACATCTTTTTGGGATATCCCGCGGGGTCGTCCGCCCGCGAATGACTGAAATAAAGGTCGTTGGTTTCCGACGACGGGTCGCGCAACAAGGCAATGACATGCGACTTGCTATGGTATTCCACCTCCAAAATCATATTCAGGTAGCCGCCGCCCACCCAAATGCTCTGTATCTTCACCGGATCGTGCGCCCAACGCTCGGGATAGCCGTCGGGGCGGATGCCGTCGGTGAAAATCGCTCCTACCTGCCTTATCTTTACGCTGTCGCCGTGCAAAGGCGTGTAGCTGATTACGACCCGTTGGCCGTCTTTTCCCGTGTAGTCGCTCGGCGGCGAAGGGGTCAGCAGGCGGTTGTTGTCGAGAAGGAATTTTACGGCGTCGTTTTCCCGGACGACCGTGGCGAAGTCGGCCACATAGTCCTCCATCCGCTCTGTTTCTTTCTCACACGCGACCGCTGTCAACAGCAACAAGGAGATACAAAATAAAAATCGTTTCCTCATGAATCCTCACTCTGTTTTTCATTGGCAAGAAGGCGGTTTTTTACAGTATTCCCATACATTTCAATGATTTTTCCGCGTAAGAAAGCCTCGTCTTTATGCTCGATATCGATCTTGCCGACTTGTTTATCGAGATAAGCCTCGAAGTTCCTTTTGTCTTCGGCGGTATATTCCGATACAAAACGGTCGCTTCCCGACAGCAGGTCGTAAGCAATATAATTGAAAGGGAAAAACGAATAGTTGCGGTAAATTTCTCGGTCGATAAGGTCGGCCGTGGCAGTCACTACCGCTTCCCGGTCGAGGGACGCGGATAATTGTCCGAGCCGCGGATTGATCGGTTGCCCGAAGCGGAACATCACCCGTCCCTTATAGCCGGTAATGCCCGTCAGCATATTTTCGATGTCGTCGGCCGTCGTTTTTTTGTAGGAGGCATCGTCCCTCTTGAGCTGATACTCTTTCGCTTTCAGATAGTCGCACGGGTCGAATTCATACGAAATGGCGAGCGGGGCGATGCGCAACGCTTTCAGCGCCTCGAGGGGCTGCGAACGGTTATAGAGGGTGAACATTTTCAGCAGGCTGTGCTGGGTTTTGTCGTTCGAATCTTTCGCCCGTCCTTCGCGCTGGGCGATCCACACCGACTGTTCGCGGCGTTGTACCGTATCGTACACGTATTCCGACAAATGTTTCGACACGTCGAGTATCTGCCGTACCGACACGCCCCGTTTTACGATAAAACTCTTATTCATCCGAACCACATTCCGGATCCAGGGATAAATAAGGAGGTTGTCGCCGATAGCGATTTCGGTGGTGTCGAATCCTTTTCGGAAGAATAAGATATTTAATAAGCCCGCGTCGAGCACGATGTCGCGGTGATTGGATATGAACAGATGGCTTTGCCGGTCGCTGATCTTCTCCCATCCCTCAGCCCGGCAGCCGTCGGTGGTCGTATCGATCAATCCGGTAAACAGCGGATGCACAATAGAACGTTGTATATCTTCGATGGTGCGGCATTGTTGCAGGGTGTGGGTGAACTGCGCCCATGTTATGGGCCGGATAAATCCTTCTAACGCGCGGCGGAAAGCATCGTCCGAGAGAAGACTTTCGACGGCTTCCGGAATCTCCGCATCGCGAAAGGGGCGGAGATCGTCAAACATATTGTATTCAGTTGTTTCCATCGTTTTTTTTCTTACATAAAAAAGGCGTTATCATTTACACTCTACCTCTTACCATTTACCATTTACCATTTACCATTCTCTATTCTCTATTCACCACTCATCGTCTTTTATCATATTCCGTCTCGATAATATCCGAAAGGACATCCGTCATCGACAATCCCGCGGCGTGCACCTGTTGGGGGATAAAGCTCGTTTGCGTCATGCCCGGCGTCGTATTTACTTCGAGCAATACCGGTTGCCCTTCCGAAACGATATAGTCGGCCCGGATAATACCTTTTGCCCCGAGGCGGAAATAAATATCCTTCGTCGTTTGCCCTATTTCGCGAGCCACGCGCTCGTCGATGCGGGCGGGAGTGATCTCTTGCACCTGCCCGTTGTACTTGGCATCGTAGTCGAAAAACTCGTTATCCGTCACCACCTCCGTAAGCGGCAGCACGGTGAAGCCTTTCGCCGTTTCGAAGCATCCGCACGTCACCTCCGTGCCGGCTACGTACTTCTCGATAATCACCTCCGGCGCTTCGCCGAAAGCCTTCGATACAGCCTGTACGAGTTCGCCGGCTTTCTTCACTTTCGTCACGGCGAAACTCGATCCGCCGAGGTTGGGTTTTACAAACAGCGGCAGCCCGAGCATTTTTATAATCTCCTCCCCGTCATACGTATCTCCCGACCGTACACATACCGAAGGGGCGATACGTACGCCGGAGCCTTTCAAAAAGTGATTGCACACGTACTTGTTAAAGCTCAGCGACGAGGCTAATACCCCGCAATTGGAATAGGGGATTTGCAGCATGTCGAAATATCCCTGCAACAGGCCGTCTTCGCCCGGCGTGCCGTGGATGGTGATGTAGGCGAAATCGAAGACGATTCGCTTTTCCCCGGTGGTAAAGCTAAAGTCGTTTTTGTCCACCGGATAGGCCGTACCCTCATGTTCCGCCTCCCATGACGAGCGGTCTATCTTCACTTTATATGCGTGATAGCGGTCTTTGTCGATAAACGAATAGATACCGGCAGCGCTTCGTTCCGATACTTCTTTTTCCGACGAATACCCTCCCCAAATAATGGCGATGTTTTTTTTCATATTCGATGATTACTGATCCGAATCCGGATCATTTCTTAGTTCCGGATGATTCTTTAATTTTATTTCCCGGGCGCTGGTGTAGATGCGCCATTTTTGTATCACCTCTTGCATGTCGGCCGGCAACTCGCTTTGGAAAAACATTTCCTCGCCCGTCACCGGATGTATAAAGCCCAACGTTTCGGCATGCAGGCATTGGCGCGGGCAGGCCACAAAACAATTATATATAAACTGCTTATACCGTACGTGGCGAATGCCGCGCAATATTTCGTCGCCGCCGTAGCGCTTATCGTTGAAGAGGGTATGCCCGATATATTTCATATGCACGCGTATCTGGTGCGTGCGGCCTGTTTCGAGGCGGCATTGCACGAGCGTCACATAGCCGAAGCGTTCCAGCACCTTGTAGTGTGTGACGGCCGGTTTTCCCATATCGCCATCCGGAAACACCCGCATCATCATGCGGTCTTTCGGGTCGCGCCCCACGTTTCCTTCAATGCGCCCTTCGTTTTCTTTCAGGTCTCCCCATACCAATGCCACATACTGCCGCCGGGTGGTTTTATGATAAAATTGCAACGACAGGTTGCTTTTGGCTTGCTCCGTTTTCGCAATCACCAGCAGGCCCGACGTATCTTTGTCGATACGGTGTACCAATCCCAGTCGCGGGTCGTCCATCGTGATGCCCTGCTCGTAATTCAGATAATAGGCGATGGCATTGAGCAGCGTGCCGGTGTAATTGCCGTGCCCGGGGTGCACCACCATTCCGGGCGGTTTGTTGACGACCATCACCGAATCGTCTTCGTATACGATATTCAGCGGAATGTCCTCGGGGATGATTTCAAACTCCCTTCGGGGGCGGTCCATGACGATCGAGATGACGTCATCCGGTTTAACGCGGTAACTGGCCTTCACCGGAATATCGTTTACCAGAATGCATTCGGCATCGGCGGCTTGTTGTATACGGTTTCGGGAGATGTTCTCTATACGGACAGACAAAAACTTATCGATACGCAGCAGATTTTGTCCTTTATCCGCTACGAACCGGTAATGTTCGTACTTTTCATCCTCGCTGACGGAGTGATCCATCAGGTCGTCATCCTCTTCCGGGGTATCTTGTATGTCGTAAAGATCGTCTTCTTTCACTTATCGTACTCCAATCGTTTAAAAAAATGATTCGTCTACCCCTTTTTTCTCTTCTCCGCCATTCTGAGGGGTTGTCTCGGGCGGCAAGGCGCTTCCGTCCTCCCGGCTGATCGTATCGCTGCTCATCCCGCTGCCGACAATGAGTTTTAGCGTAGCTCCCGCCGGGATTTTTTCGTCCGTAGTCAATTGCCGTCCTCTGTATTCGACGCCCAAAACCAATCCGCTGTATTGCGACGGCACTTCCTCGATCTCCAAATTCGTAAAACCCAGGGAATTGAGGAGCGCAATGGCCTGTCGTGAAGAATAATCGACTAATTGAGGGATCGCTATTTGCTGAGGATTTTTTGAATAAACCGTTAGATAAATCGCACGGCCGGCTTTCACTTTGTTGTCGGGCTTAGGCGTTTGATCGACGATTGCTCCCGGCACGGCATCCATTTGATAAATCGAATCGACCACTTCGCCATGAAGTCCTTTGTTCTTGAGTAGCACGTTTGCTTCGCCCACTTGAAGTCCTTCGAGTTTAGGCACGATGATGTTTTGCCCGTGGCGGGTGTACACCCTCAGGAAGAGGAGGGTCATCACCACTAATACGATGGCGGTGACAACGATAATCACTATATTCTTTAGGATACTGTTGCCGAAAATGCTATGTTGAGATTGTTTTTTATTCATAGATAATGCAATAGGGTCTGTTTCTCCAAAAAGGACTTTTATATGACTACAAAAATAACAAAAAAATGCTTGCCGGATACATCCTCATCGAAAAAGAGTTTGTACGAACGACAAAAAGCCGGTATTACCGGCTTACTTTAAAGCAAGAATGATGCGTAATTCATTTCATGCCTCTTTTATGGAGTCTTATCGGACGCTAGTTAATACTCATCCGATACGGATAGCTTTGCGCGACCTTTGGCACGACGAGCGGCAAGCACTCTCCGGCCGTTTTTAGTTGCCATTCTGGAACGAAATCCGTGTTTGTTCTTTCGTTTCGTGTTCGAGGGTTGATACGTTCTTTTCATTATATATTTATTTTATATCTGTTTTCTATTTCGGGCTGCAAAAATAATCAAAAAATTCGGATTAACCAATTTCCCGATAGTATTTAATGGAATCTGCCGGACAGAATTTCGGGAGGTGTTAAGAAGTAATGATCAAATTCGCGGGCAGGATGCGGTGTATATAAACAATTTTGTCATGTACGGTATAGATAATTGCCATTTTCTTGTAATTGATTCGGCGAATATTTGCTCCAAAACGAACGATAAGTATTTCGTTATTAAAAAAAGGAAAAACTTCCGCATTCCGATGTAGTTGCTCAATACTGTCTTTCAATCCTTGAATATAACGAAAAGCCGTAAGTGGAGCTTTATATTTATATAGGATAGCATCGGTTAAATCGTCCATATCGCGGTCGGCTTGTCGTGAATAGACGATGCGGAATTTGTTCATTTTAATTTATAGTTGGTACCATAATGATCGTTTAGTTTCTTTTCTGCTTTTGCAAATATTTCTTCATGTGTCAGTACATTTTCGATATCTTCAGGAAGCGGGTACTCGAGTTTTACGCCTCTTTTGTTTTGCAGGTCCCGCACGATTTTATGCCCGCAAGGATGAGTGACGTCAATAGTTGCTATTACTTTGTTGGTCATATTTTTTTCTACAAATATACCCTATTTTATTTGGAATAAAAAGGAAATCATTTGTTTCTTTTCATTTTGGTAGCATCCTGTTTTCGTAAAAAATGGACGAAATGTTTTGAAGTTAAAAAAAAACATTCTATATTTGCACCCGCAATTTGAGGAACGAGGATATTTTTCAATGAAAATATGCGTCCTGAATGGCCCATTCGTCTATCGGTTAGGACGCAAGATTTTCATTCTTGAAAGAGGGGTTCGATTCCCCTATGGGCTACAATAAATAATATATTAATACATATAAGTCACTAAGAGATGGCCAATCACAAATCAGCAGAAAAAAGAATTAGACAAATAAAGACCCGCCGTTTATCAAACCGCTATGTTTCACGCACAGTCAGGAACTCGGTTCGTAAAATGCGCTCCCTCACGTCTAAGGATGAAGCTCAAAAAATGTATCCTGAAGTGTGCTCCATGTTGGATAAACTGGCTAAGAAGAAGGTAATTCATCAAAATAAAGCCAATAATTTGAAATCCAAACTTGCCGCTCACGTCAATAGTTTGTAAGCTTTTCTATTCATTCAAAACAATATTGAAATGCCGGATTATGTCCGGCTTTTTTTGTATTTTAGCCGCCGAATACGTTAAAGAAGAAAAGATATGATTAAACATCTTGTTTTATTTAAGCTCGCCGATCAGGCCGAAGGCAATACCAAAGAGCGGAATGCCCTCATCATTAAAGAGCGTATCGAGGCGCTTACCTCCGTTATTCCCGTTATTCGCGACATCCATGTCTGGCTGAATCATCCCGATGCGCCTGCGGGGAATTATGACCTTGTCTTAGACGCCCTTTTTGATTCGTTGGACGATTTGCATACCTACGCCGTACACCCCGAACATTTGAAGGTGGTGGCGTTTATCGGTAAAGTCAAAACGGAGCGGGTGGCGATCGATTACGAACGGTAAGCGGATGCGTTTCGTGTGGGAGAAATAAGGCGGATGTATTATCCGCTTTTCTTGTTTTGCACGAATGCGAATCCCCTTGCTAAAAAATCAAAAACAATTGGTTAAGACCATTATTTTTTGTATATTTGTTCACTTTTTGACAGCCCTTCCGGACTGTTTGAAGAGAAAAAAAACAGATACTGATAGAAAGAAAAATAGAATGACAGACGAAGAAAAGAATTTAGCCAGCGGTGATTATTCGGCTCAAAATATTCAAGTCCTCGAAGGACTCGAAGCGGTGCGCAAACGCCCGGCCATGTATATTGGCGATATCGGGGAGAAGGGATTGCACCATCTTGTGTACGAGGTGGTCGACAACTCTATCGACGAAGCGCTCGCCGGATATTGTACCGATATAGACGTCATTATTAATGAAGATAACTCCGTTACCGTTAAGGATGATGGGCGCGGTATTCCCGTCGATTATCACGAAAAGGAGAAAAAATCGGCCTTAGAGGTTGTGCTGACGGTACTCCATGCCGGTGGTAAATTCGATAAAGGCACCTATAAGGTGTCCGGAGGGCTCCACGGTGTGGGCGTTTCGTGTGTGAATGCCTTGTCGGTTTATTTAAAGGCTGAAGTGCATCGCGGCGGAAAGATTTATGTGCAGGAGTACTCGCGGGGTAAGCCTTATGCCGATATAAAGGTGGTTGGCGATACTACCGGCACCGGTACGATTATTACCTTTAAACCGGATGATACGATCTTTCCTTTGATCGAATATCGTTATGACATTCTTGCGACCCGTTTGCGCGAACTGGCCTTTCTGAATGCCGGTATTACGCTTAATCTGACCGATAAAAGGGTCGTGAAAGACGATGGCACTTACAAAGGCGAGCGGTTTTATTCCGAAACGGGGCTGAAAGAGTTCGTCCGTTATATCGATAAGAATAAAGAGTCCATCATTCCCGATGCGATTCATATCATTACCGAAAAACAGGGCGTTCCCATTGAGATCGCCATGACTTACAACGACACTTACAACGAGAATGTATTCTCGTATGTCAACAATATCAACACCATCGAGGGCGGAACCCATCTCACCGGATTCCGCAGAGGTCTTTCGCGCACGTTGAAGAAGTATGCGGAGGATTCTAAAATGCTCGATAAGGTGAAGCTCGAAATCAGTGGGGATGACTTCCGCGAAGGTCTTACCGCCGTATTGTCGGTGAAGGTTGCCGAACCTCAATTCGAGGGACAGACGAAAACGAAGCTGGGTAACAGCGAGGTGATGGGGGCTGTCGATCAGGCTATCGGCGAAGCGCTCGGAAATTATTTGGAAGAGAATCCCCGCGAAGCGAAGATCATTGTCGAAAAAGTAATCTTGGCCGCAACGGCACGTCATGCTGCCCGTAAGGCTCGCGAAATGATACAGCGCAAATCGCCTCTGTCGGGTGCCGGCCTTCCCGGAAAACTGGCGGATTGTTCCGACAAGGATGCTGAAAAGTGCGAGATATTCCTGGTCGAGGGTGACTCCGCCGGCGGAACGGCTAAGCAGGGCCGCGACCGGATGTATCAGGCGATTCTTCCTTTGCGCGGTAAGATTTTGAATGTCGAAAAGGCCATGCCGCATAAAGTTTTGGAAAGCGATGAAATTCGCAATATCTATACGGCCCTCGGTGTGACCATCGGTACGGATGAGGATTCGAAAGCGCTAAACATCTACAAGCTGCGGTATCATAAGATTATTCTGATGACGGATGCCGACGTCGACGGAAGCCATATCGACACGTTGATCCTGACCTTCTTCTTCCGCTATATGCGCCCGCTTATCGAAAACGGGTACGTGTATATCGCCACGCCTCCTCTTTATTTATGTAAGAAAGGAAAAGTGGAACAGTATTGCTACAACGATCAACAACGCCGTGAGTTTATCGATAAATACGGTGACGGAAACGAGAACGCTATCCATACGCAACGCTATAAAGGATTGGGAGAAATGAACGCCGAACAGCTTTGGACGACGACGATGAATCCCGAACACCGTACGTTGAAACAGGTGACCATTGAAAATGCCGCCGATGCCGATGTCATTTTCTCCATGTTGATGGGCGAAGATGTTGCGCCCCGCCGTGAGTTTATCGAAGAGAATGCGACGTACGCCAACATCGATGCCTAACTTTCGGATATCTACTGTAATGAAACGTCCGCCGGCACTTCAGTTCAATGATAAAGCGGTTATTCTTTCGCCCGCAGGAAAAATAGAGGAGGGCATCGTGAATGATGCCGCCGCTGTTTTGCGTAAGTGGGGATTGACGGTCTGTATCGCCGCAAATGCCCTGCGCGAGACGGGGCGTTTCAGCGGATTTGTGGAGCAACGGCTCGATGACCTGCAACAAGCGTTGGATGATCCTGAGGTGAAGCTTGTCTTTTGCTCCCGGGGGGGATACGGTGTGGTGCATCTATTGGATAAGTTGGATTTTACGCACGTGAAGCTCACGCCCAAATGGGTTGTGGGCTTTAGCGATATCACCGCGTTGCATGCCGCCTTGCAGACGAATGGCATTCAATCGATCCACGGGCCGATGGCGAAGCATTTTGCCGATGAAGGAGACGAGGATGTTGCCGTGCGGTATACCAAAAGTATCCTGGCTGGGCAACCGGTTCGGTATAAGATTCCGGTGAACAAAAATGTCTTTCTCAACCGGAAGGGACGTGCTTCGGGAAGGCTTTTCGGAGGCAACTTATCGGTGTTCTGCGGATTATTGGGTTCGCGGATAGCGATGATTCCCTCGAATGGTATTTTGTTTATCGAGGATGTCGGCGAAGCGCCTTATCGTGTCGACCGGATGATATATCAATTGAAGCTTGCGGGTGTTTTCGACAAAATAAGCGGCTTGATTGTAGGACAATTTACCGATTATGAGGAGGACAATTCGATGTACGCCACCTTGAACGAATCGATCCGTATGGCGGTGAACGAATATACGTTTCCGATTGCCTTCGATTTTCCCGCAGGGCATGTGAAGTTGAATTTCCCGTTGATTATGGGCGCTAAAACATCGTTGACGGTAACCGATACCGCCGTGTCGTTCCATCAATAGTTGGGCAACCGGAGACCTCGGTAAATAGAATGAATAAGATGAAGCATCGGACGGTCATCTATTGGATTATCGCTGTGTGTGCGGCGGCAATCGTCTTTTACTTGTCCTGTAACTCATACAGGACAAAGCCGGCGACTGCGGCAGTCTCTGCTTATGAGGCTTACTCCAAAGTCTCTCCTGATTTTGATGCCGACAGCGCTTATGCTTTTATCGAACGGCAGGTTTCTTTCGGCCCGAGAGTGCCGGATACTCCCGAACACAGCGCCTGCGGTGATTACTTGTCGGCTACATTGAAAGCTTTCGGTGCAGAAGTGACGGAGCAGACGGCCGACATCGTCCATTACAACGGAGAAATGTTCTCTATTCGCAATATCATCGGCTCGTTTCAGCCGGAGAAAGAGAAACGGATCATGCTCTTTGCCCATTGGGACACGCGCCCTTTTGCCGACCGTGAAACGGATCCTCAAAAGCAACGGCAACCCATTGCGGGTGCCGATGACGGTGCCAGCGGCGTGGGGGTATTGCTCGAAATCGCCCGCCAATTGCAGCAAAAGCCGGCTGCGGTGGGGGTGGATATCTTTTTCTTCGATCTGGAAGATTGGGGGCAACCCGAGTTTGAGGCTTCCTCGGTGTCGGGCGACTGGTGGTGCGTCGGTTCCCGTTATTGGTCGGAGAATCCTCATCGTTCCGATTATCGCGCCGCCTATGGAATCCTTCTCGATATGGTAGGAGGGAAAGGGGCGGCCTTTCCTCGGGAAGGCTATTCGGTGCAATATGCTTCAAACGTAGTGGAGAAGGTCTGGAGTACGGCGACTAAGTTGGGATACGGATCTTATTTTATTCAAAAAAACGGCTCGTATATCACTGATGATCATGTCCCGGTAAACAAAATCAGGCATATTCCCTGTGTGGATATTATCCATCTGCAAGATTCCCCCACGGGGTTCGCGCCTCATTGGCATACCCACGCCGATAACTTGTCCGTTATTGACCGTGCGACATTGAAAGCTGCCGGACAAACCGTAATGGAAGTAATTTATGCTGAAAATGATTAAAGAACTGTAAGTTCTGAATTATATATAATAATGAAAACGACTGATCAGATACAACAAGAAATTATCGATGAGTTCCGTCTTTTTGATGACTGGATGGATAAATATGCGATGATTATTGAACAGGGAAACTCGCTGAAGCCTCTTGATGAGATATATAAAACGCCTGAGAATATCATTCAGGGGTGCCAAAGCCGTGTGTGGCTGCAAACCGATTACCGTGACGGACGATTGTTCTTTCAGGCCGAAAGCGATGCCTTAATCGTGAAAGGTTTGCTCGCTTTGGTATTGCGGATATTCAACGACCGTACCCCCGACGAAATCCTGGCGACCGATTTACATTTTATGAAAGAGATCGGACTGACCGAACATCTTTCTCCTACCCGGGCCAACGGCCTTCTTGCCGTTATCAAGCAAATTCGCTTTTATGCCATGGCGTATAAAGCCAAAGAAGCGGCAAAATAAATCCGGCTTTACTCAATCACTTTTATCAATTCGGCATCCGTCAGCAGGTACATTAAGTGAAACGGGTCGTCGCGATTGATTTTGAAGATTCCTTTCAATTGGATATATCGATCGGTGCGAACTCGAGTGAGTTTTTTGTGCCCTTTCTTCACCATAATCTCCATGACCGACTCCACCCCTCCGACTCCGCAGAAAAAGCAGGCGTTCGACGGCGTTTCCGACAAGGCGAATATCGAACCGTCTACATCTATCGGCATATAAAATCCTTCAATTGTGATCTCTTTATTATCCATACGCTCGATATTTTTGCCGAAAGAGGGCATCTGGTAATATCCCGACATCTTGGCCACATATTTACGCGACCAGGTAACATCTTTCAATGATTTCCAATGAACCGCTTGTTGCGCCTGCAAGGCTACGCTCGCGGCAAAGACCGCGCATACTATGGATAGGATTCGCTTATTCATTCGCTCAATGTTTTTGAAATAGGGGTTTGCATAGCTTTTAGGGCCGGTATCAACGCCGATAACAATCCGATGCCGAGAGAGACGACCAACAGGTATGCATCATTGGCGGTAACCCATTCGCGAGGGGCGTAATGATAATTGCTTTCGGTATATCGCGAGAGCATCCATACGGCCGTGCGGCTCAATAGAAACCCTAATACATATCCCGCAACGGCAATGCTCAATCCCTCCAATAGAATCAAAGAGAACAGTTTTCCTCGGCTGCCTCCCATCGCCCGGATAAGGGCCAATTCATATTTGCGTTCTTTCAGCGAATTGATGAGGGATATAAAAATGCTGAAAGCCGAGATGATAATAATAAACGCGGCAATCACATTGAGGCTCTCTACGCCCACGCCCATTAATGCATAGAGGCGGTTTATCTCCATGGCCGGAGCCGCCGCCTGCATGTTGGTCGACGAGTTGATTAGCCTCGGAAGGGTCATTGCACCCATCGGATTGGTATATTGCAGCAACATCAATGTGATTTCTTTACCTCCTCCTGGGCCGTGTGCCTCATCGTGCTCATGCTCGTGCTCGTGGCCATCGTGTTCGAGAGCCTCGGCTTCATATTCATGATGATCATGCCCGGCCTCTTCCCCGTCATGCGAGTGCGAGTCATCGTCGTGCTCATCGCCATGATGGTGATGCGCATGAATCTCCCATACACTTTCTATGTTTGTCAGAATTAATTGATCGAGCACCGTACCGGTAGGTTCGAATATGCCGGTCACACGATACGTATGATCATTGTGCGCATGCCCCCCTTGTTCGATAAAGCCATGGACGCCGGCGAAAGTGTCGCCTATTTTCAAGCCCGCTTTTTCGGCCACTTTCTGTCCGATGGTTGCTTCGAAATTGCCTTTCCATAAATCTCCTTCCTGTAGGTTCCCTTTGTACAAATCGACGTATGAATGTTCCGTTCCGATAATGCGGAATCCTTTGAAATTATCGCCCAAAGCAAGCGGTACCGCCCGTTTGATCAATGGATTTTCGGTAAGCTTCAATGCTTCGGAGTAATCGATATTCCCGGTAGGGTTATCGACGTGATACAATCCCGAAAGCACGAGTTGTAAGGGACTCCCTTTGGCGCCTACCACCAAATCGACCCCCGCCGCATTCTTGTTCATTTGCTTCTCCAAATTCGAGGATACCAGGAAGATAAACGAAATGACCGTAATTCCTCCCGCAAATAGCAGGACATTGAAGAAGAAAGACAAGAACTTCGCTTTTATATGTTTATTGTTTAACTGTACGATATTCATACCGGTGAAAGGATTCGTTTTATAAGAATAAGATGTTTGAGAAATGATCGAGGAGCCGTTTGTCGTGGGTGACGATCAAAAGCATGCCTCCGACGGCCGCCGCCTGCTCTTTCAGAATACCGATCGCCTTCTCACAATTGACGTCGTCGAGGCTCGATGTAGGTTCGTCCGCCAATATCAGCGCCGGTTTATTGACCATCGCTCGGGCGATGGATAATCGTTGCAACTCACCCTGGCTCAGTTGCGCCGGTTTGGAAGTGTCTTTACCTTCCAATTGCAGGGACGCCAGCAACCCCAGTATTTCAGGTCGGATTGCTTCCTTGTTGTTCAGGTAACAAGCGATCTGCACATTTTCATAAGCCGTGAGCCAAGGAATGAAAAGCGGTTTCTGAAAGACAATCCCGATATGGCGTCCCCGGAACGCATCCGTTTGTCCGCCCGACAATCCGGTGAGGTTTGTTTCGTCTATGATGATGTCTCCCGAACGCGGTTTTAATAGCCCGGCGATCAGATGCAAGAGCGTGGTCTTCCCGCAGCCCGACGGGCCCATAAGGATACAATGTCCTCCCGGATCACACGTGATGTCGGGGAACGTAAACAGGCGGGAATCCTCATACGAAAAGGTCAAACGATTTGTTACTAAACCTTTATTGTCCATTTTATTGTTTCAATTCTTTTTCTTCCGGACAAATGTACGAAAAAATAGATGAAACGTTGTTGCATTTGATATTTTTTGTACATTTGTATCTCTTAAAGAATTCAAAGAAAAAGGGAGAAAGGCAAAAAGAAGGCGGACTTCCCTTTCTGCGATTCATCAACAGCTAAAAAAACGAATATGGAAGATTTCAGAATACCGGTTACGATTATAACCGGTTTTTTAGGCGCGGGAAAAACCACTTTCATCAACCATCTGATCGGTCAATATCCCGAAAAGAAGTTTGCCATCATCGAAAACGAGGTCGGTGAAGTGCCCCTCGACGGCAGTTTGATTGTGGGGACGGACGAAACGATTTTCGAACTCTCGAACGGCTGTATCTGCTGCTCGTTGAACACTGAATTTTATCAGGTAATCCGTCATTTATTGGATGGAGATTATGTGTTTAACCATCTGTTGATCGAGACGACCGGCATTGCCGACCCGACTTCCGTTATCAATGCTTTCCTCTCCGATTATGAAATCATCGATCAGTTCGCCATCGACTCCGTGATATGCCTGGCCGATGCGATGAACCTCGAAGAGTTGATCGATTCGGAGCCGGAGGCGCGAAAACAGTTGGCGATGGCCGATATCGTCCTTCTCAACAAGACGGATCAAGTGAGGGACGGATATGCCGACGAATTACGGTCGAAAATAGCAGATATCAATCCGTTATCGGAAGTCTATCCTGTGGTAAAAGCCGATGTGTCGGGTGTCGAGATTCTCGATGTCTTCCGGTACTCCGGGAAACAGATCGAAAAATCGGTTTCATCCTTCCGCAACCTGACTTTTCTACGGAATAACAACTTCAAGCACGACATCCGATCCGAAGGGATCGCCTTTCCCGGAAGCATGGATTGGGAAAAATTCCGTTTCTGGTTCGAAACGGTGCTTATCTTCGCCAAATACAGGCCTTACCGGGTGAAAGGCATTTTAAGTTTTGAGGACGTCGCTGAAAAATGCATTCTGCATGCCATCAAAGATAATTATGTGTTTGAGAAGGGCGCCGTTTGGCAATCGGATGACGAGCGCTACTGCAAAATGGTCTTTATCGGCCGCGATATCGATAAATTAAAGATTCAGGAAAATATCGAAAAAGTAAGAATTAAATAAATGAACATACGAAACAACATTCCTAAAATACCGGTAACCGTTTTAAGCGGTTTCTTAGGGTCCGGCAAAACGACCGTGTTGAATCATATCCTCAACAACCGGGATGCGATGAAAGTCGCTGTCATTGTCAATGATATGAGCGAAGTAAACATCGATGCGCAATTGGTGGAAAAGGGCGCCGCACTGGCGCGTACCGAAGAAAAACTGGTACAATTGACGAACGGGTGCATCTGCTGTACGTTGCGGGAGGATTTGGTGAAAGAAGTCACGCATTTGGTTGCCGGCGGACGGTTCGATTACTTGTTGATCGAGGGTACCGGCATTGCAGAACCTATGCCGATCGCTCAATCGTTCAGTTATGCTTTTGATGAGTTGGGCGTCGACCTTACCCGAATCTCCCGTCTTGACACGATGGTTACCGTGGTCGACGGCTTTAATTTTTATAAAGATTTCGGCTCCGCCGATACGGTTGCGAAACGCGATCCTACCGGCACGGCAAGCGATCGTTCGATTGTCGACCTGCTGGTGGAACAGATCGAGTTCGCCAATGTCATCGTCTTGAATAAAATCGATTTGATTACCCCGTATCAAGTGGAAGAATTAAGCCATATTATTCGCAAATTAAACCCGGAAGCCAAGATTATTCCGGCGGATCATGGACGGGTCGATCCGAAAGAAATACTCAACACCCGGTCGTTTGATTTCGTGAAATCCGCACAAAGTTCCGGATGGCAAAAAGAATTGGAGAATAAGCATACCCCCGAAACGGACGAATACGGCATCGGGTCGTTTGTGTTTCGCGAACACCGGCCTTTTCATCCCGCACGGTTTAAGGAATATCTCGATAAGCATTGGGACAGCGGCGTTATTCGCAGTAAAGGATTTTTCTGGCTCGCAAATCGTAAAGACGAAGCGATGCTGCTTAGCCAGGCGGGGGGATCGATTGTGGTTGAGCGGATCGGTGTGTGGTGGGCTTCGTTCCCGCTGAAAGACCGTAACCGTAATCCGACTTTTCAATCGAACGAAGAATACATTATGGGCCGTTGGGATAACCAATGGGGCGACCGCATCAACGAAATCGTATTTATAGGGCAGGAAATGAACGAGCAACAGATTCGCGCCGACTTGGCGCATTGCCTCTGCACCGACATCGAATTCAACGCCTTTGAGCGAGGATTGTTGACCAACCATAGTTGGAATTTTTTATAAAGATACAATAAACAAGATAATCAATCAGTAAAAGAATGAACAATCGTTTTCTTATACCTCTATCGATTTTTCTCCTCCTTTTTTGGAGCGGAGGCCGTGCAATTGCCCAAAGGGCAAGCGCGGGAGACATCAAAACGTATCGTATTTACGGCTATGTCTATGAGCAGGACAAAGATCATAAGCAACCTTTGACGTATGCGGTTATCAATATCCCTGAAAATGGGCTGTCGGCTGTTGCCAATGAACAAGGTCGATACGATATCGAGGGAGTAGCGGAGGGGAAAGTCAGGATTACCGTTTCTTTTTTGGGTAAGATCCCGGTAGATACGGTTATCTCTTTGACTCGCGACACACAGGTGGATTTTATGATGCAGGAAGATAACTTCCGCATCAAGGGCATCGTTGTGACTGCAGAGCATCGCCAGTCCGGCCAATCGACTGCATCTCTGATTACCCGAACCGCGATGGATCACATGCAGGCGACCAGTTTAGCAGATGTCATGAGATTGTTGCCGGGGGAATTATCGCGCAATCCGAGTCTTAGCGAACCTCAGCAATTGACGCTTCGCACGGTGACGAACCAAAATGTCCTCGGACTGGGAACGGCTATCATCATGGATGATGCCCCTTTATCGAATAATGCCAATATGCAAACAATGCACCCTTCTGTCGTAGGATCTGTCTCCAGTTTGTATAAAGGAGCCACGCCTTCCGGTGGACCGGATGCGCGACAAGTGTCGACCGATAATATCGAATCGGTGGAAGTGATAAGGGGAATCCCTTCGGTGCAATATGGCGAACTTACTTCGGGTGCGGTCGTTATTCGTTCGAAGGCGGGACGGGAACCCTTGCGTGTCCGGTTAAAGGCTAACCCCAATGTATATCAGTTTTCTGTCGGAAAAGGGTTCCTCCTTGGCGAAAAAAAAGGTGCCCTTAATCTTAGCGCTGATTATGCGAATAATAAAAACTCAACTGTCCAGTCTTATAATTATTATGAACGGACGACTGCAAAGGCGCAGTATTCAAATGAATTGTTTCATAACAAATGGAGCACCCATACCAACCTGAGGTTTTTCTACGGGAATGATACCCGTAAGTTGAATCCTGATGATGAACAGATGAAACGCTCTTCACAAGGCAAAGACGTCGGAATGGGGCTCAACACGAACGGTACTCTCCGACTGAATCTCGGTCTATTAAAAAATATAACCTACAGCCTTTCGGGAACCTATACAACAAAAGACAGTTACCATAGTGAATTGTATACTTCGGCCAATGCTCCTTTTTCGATGAGTACCACCGACGGAGCTATCCTTTCGAACAAACCGGGCGTTGATATTTTCGATACGGAAAGAAATAAACTCACGAATATTCCGGAGACAGACCGCTCGAAATTCGCCAGCTACCTGCCCGCTTCGTATCAGGGACGCGAAGAAATCTTCGGACGCGAATTAAACTTGTTTTATAAGGTTAACGCCACATTGTTTGAGAGTATCGGGAACACTCATCACCGTATTATGGTAGGGTCTGACGGCCGAGTCGATAAAAATTACGGCCGGGGGAAGGTCTTCAGCCAAGAAGCTCCTCCCTACCGCGAGCTTCAGGCGATGAATGCTACTTTCCGGCCTCGTTCTTACCGTGATATTCCCTCGGTAAAACAACTCGGATTGTATGCCGAAGAGAACTTTCAATACAGTTTTGCCGGACGCGAACTCCACTTGCAGGCAGGTATTCGCTACGACGATTATTCGGTGGTGAAGGGCTTGTTTACCACTCGCGTCAACGGTTCGCTCAACGTCCTTCCCGATGTGTTGACCCTTCGCGGAGGTTTCGGCCAAATGGCTAAAGGTCCCGTGCAACTGTTCCTTTATCCGGAGAGGGCTTATTTCGAATATGTGAATATCAACGAGATGTCCAATGACCGTATTCCCGAAGAAGAACGAGTATATATGACGACCACGAAAGTATTCGACACGCAGAATAAAGACTTGGAGGTAGCCAAGAATACACGTAAAGAGATCGGTTTCGACTTGACACTCGGTAAAACACGTTTGTCTGTAACCGCTTTCGATGATAAATTGAACAACGGATACTCGATGTCCAGAACGGTCAACACTTTCCGCCCTTTCACGTTTAATGAATATAAAAGAGCAGGAGATGGTTCGGCACCGGTCTTTGAATTGGACGCGAGTAATCCTGTTCTGGCAAGTTATTATACTCCTACCAATAACCGGGTCATTCAAACAAAAGGACTTGAATATGATTTCGATTTGGGACGTATCGATGCCCTCCGAACATCTTTCAACCTGAACGGTGCATGGATGAGAGGGCTCACTTATAATAAGGATTATTATTTCTTCGACAACTACAGTACCATAGGGGCTGAAGACCGCACTCATGTGGGTTTATATGAAAAAGGAATGGAAAAACAATATAACGAAACGCACATTAGTGCGCTGAGGATTACCCATAATATCCCGGAAATAGGCTTCGTTATTACGTTGACCACAGAGGCTATTTGGAAAGACGATAAATGGTTTAGTTTCGGCAATGATTCCATTCCTGTGCAATATATCTCGAAAGTAGACGGACAAGTCTATCCTTTTGAACCTTCCAAAAAAGACGATGATGAATTTACCGATATTGTCCGTCCGGTTGATCAAAAAGATAAAATTAAAGAATACTTTTCCAAGCCGGTATTTTGTTTTAACCTGCATCTGACGAAAGAAATCGGAGAGGCCATGCGCCTATCTTTCTTCGCCAATAATTTGTTCAGCAGTTACCCGCAACGGGAATCTAAAAGATACCCGAGACAATATACGGTCTACAATAAAGATTTTTTCTTCGGATTGGAATTATCGATCAAGCTATAAATATCAAAAGAAATGACAATAAAACAGAATGCTATCTATATATTGATTGCCGCTTTATGGACGGCTGTGTTTACCGGTTGTGAATCCTTTTCTGACGCTGACGGTGTTACGGATATTCGGTATCTGAGTGCGCAGGTGACGATTTCTTCCGATACGTATGAGACCACCGGTGAAGGACTCACGCTTTCTTTAACCGATGTGGATAAGGGCACGGTGATCGAAAAAGCTTTGACGGGATCAACCATTGCGCTTGATGAAATTCTCCCCGGCATTTATAATTTGTCGGTTTACGGATCGACAAAAGATGCGGAAGGTCGCGATATTTACCTAAATGGCGAACATACCAACTATCCGATTGTCGAGAATAATAAAAAGATCGAAGTGGAAATGAAAGGCTCGTTATTGGGACCGGTCATCTTTAAAGAAATCTTCTTTTCAGGAACGGCCAATTTCTATTTCCGTAATCAGTTTTACGAGGTGTATAATAATTCCGATGAAACCGTTTATCTCGATGGCTTGTATTTCGCTAATTTATATCCTACGACGGCTTCGACCTTCCGCCCGATATGGCGGGAAGAGGACAAAGGCGATTATGTCTATGCCGACCGGATCTGGAAGTTCCCGGGCAACGGCACCGATTACCCTTTGGCTCCGGGTGAGTCGTGCGTCATTTCACAATTTGCCGCCAACCACAAACTCCCGCAATACAACCCTAATTCGCCTGTCGACGGTACTTCGTCGGAGTTCGAATTCAATATGAATAATCCAAATTACCCCGATCAACCGGCTCCCGACATGGTGCATGTGTTTTACGACGGAAAAGCAGGTAAGGGAGGATCTCCGCAATATCTCACGTCGGTATTCGGCGGAGCGTTTGTATTGTTCAAGCCGTTGGATGAAAACTATGATCCCGTAAACGACAAAAAGTGGCAAGCGATAGACCAAGATGATTATTATGAACAGATACTTGCTAAAATCCCTTACAGTTATGTCTGGGATGCGGTGGAAGCCGGGCCTAACGAATCCATGCTCAAAGGTAAGCGGGTACCCGGCGTGTTGGATGCGGGTATGACCTATGTCGGTGACATTTACAATTCGTTGAGTGTTGCGCGCAAAAAGATCGGCGAGAGAGCCGACGGGACTCCCCGCTTGCAGGATTCGAATAACAGCACAAATGACTTCGAGCATGGTGTTACACCGCAATTCCGCCGTTACGGAGCGAAGATGCCTGCATGGAATCATACTTTAACAGGAAAATAACGAAGAAGAAAATGAACGTAAAAATAACTCTACGATATTATAGTGTAACATGCGCCTTGCTTTTATTACTCTCGATGGGGGTCGCGGCGCAAGAAGCGGACAACGGACTTTCTCCCGCCGCGCTCGAATGGATGAAAATAAACGGATTGTGGAGGCAGACGCCTAACGCGGCTGGAATGCTGCTCGGCGATACGGCAGTGTACAGTGAACTGAGTGCCGGATTCGATACTTATCGCGGATCATTCCGGCGTCCTGAACAGGGCGATCAGGAAAATAATCTGACTTTTTCGGCCGAAGGGGCGGAGAAGTTAAAGAAGACCTATGTCTGGGGAAGATTTGATTACTCACGACAAACCCTGCGCGGCGCTCTTTATAATGCTTCATTGGTGGATCCTTTTCGCGGTATGCCATATTATGTTATCGACCAAAATGCCAGCGACTGGAACAACCAGCGCTATGACCTTGCTTTTAAAGCCGCCTATCCTACTTCGTCTAAAATCCTGTTCGGAATTGAAAGCTCCTACAAAGCATGGATTGGCGCTAAACAACGCGATATTCGCGTGGATTCCCGCTTTTACACTATCGATGTGAAACCTTCTGTGGTTTATTCCGTCACTCCCCGCCATCATATTGGCTTCAACTTGCATTATTACAATTTGAAAGAATACTCGGAGATGAGTGTCGTGAATCTGTATATCCTTCAGGATGCGTATGAAATGTACGGCTTGGGCAATGCCCGTAAGAATGCCGGCATCAATAACGGGCGTGAAGGTGTATATATCGGCAACAATGTGGGTTTCGGTATCCAGTACGCGTATGATGGCGCGGTACGATTCCTGTTGGCTTCGGACTTTGACAAGAAAGTCGAAGACGTGCAGATAGGGCAGATGACTCCGCGTGACGAAGGTACGGTTAAGGATGTGCAATGGCGCACGCGCTTGCAGGCTCTGTATAAAGGACAAACTTGGTCGCATGCATTCACGCTTGAATACGATTACCGTCATATCGACGGAATAGAATATGTTACGATGTTGAACGATTCTACGGGATGGGATAAGCTGCACAGCGATGTCCGCTCGAAATACCGTACACAACGAATAGGTGGAGGATATACACTGTTTGGTAACGGTTCCGACGGATACCGTAAGCAGATCGGCTTGGACATAATGTATACCAAGAAACAAGACGACTATCTATTACCCGCTTCCCGGTTGGATTACGAAAATATTTTCCTTACTGTGCAGGCCAAAAGAAATTATCTTTTATCGGCCCGTCTCCAAAAGCGGCTGTTGGTGGGTGCTTCGGTTTCTTATAACTTTAATTTGTCGGGAAATTACCGGTATGGCGGAAACTATCCAGACTATCCTAGTGTTATAGGATTGATGCAGTCCGATATTGACTATCTTTCGGCCGATTATTCTTTGGGAAGTATTTCCGCTACTTATTCCCAGCGGGTCAACACTCATTCCGGCGCAACGGCTTTTGCTAAGGCCACTTTTACGTATTCGCGCGCCGAAGAAGAGGTATTAGGCAGTCGTACTTATCTACAGCTTAGTATAGGATGTAATTTTTAAATAATGATAGAATGAAACGTACCTCGTCCATTTTTCTTTTATCCCTGATTCTCCTTGGGGGATGCGGCGCTCCACGGCAAGCAGTCCTTCCGCAAACGGCCGGAATGCAAAATGCTTATGAACGGTATTTTATCGATTCCATCCTGCAATACGGGCTTGACCATGAAGCGTTATATACGATGCTCGGGTCGGTAAAACCGATGAGTTCCCTGGTCTCTTTCTCTTTTCCTGTGGCGAATACCGACACGGTATCGTCGGTGAAGGCCGATGTCGTGGATCGAAAACAGCAGGGAGCTTCGCTCGACCGATTGTTTGTCATTCAGCAAGCATTGAATAAAATAGATCTTCCCGATCTGCGTTTCGTGATGCTTCCTTATCGTGCATCGTATGAAGGCGATCGCATTATGCAGATCAATGTCGTCCGCGTGAGCGCCCTCGACAGTTTGCTGAAGGTGCGGGAAAGTTTCTTCGGCCAGTTCGGGCTGGTGCCGGGCGCCGACCCTGCGGTCGTGGTGAATACCCTCGAGTTTAACGACCGATACGAACGCCTGCGCGGATACGGTTACCTCTTCGGGTATCCCGATTATGCCGTCGATTTCTTTGTGAAGGCTTTTCAAGAAGATGATGTAACCGGGAACTTCGTGGAGAGAAACTTTTTCCAGATTCCTACTCAAACCCGCGAAGACGGGTATTTTGTGTATGCCTATCCAAAAGGTCATACGCCTACAGCGGAACCGGATTCGGCTATTTACTATAAAGCTCAACGGATTTTAAACCGGTACCGCAATATTCGCGACAATTATTTGAATGCCGACAGCACGTTGCAAGCATATAACCTTCTCCGGGATCATGCTGCACCTGCCCGACGCTAGCAGCCGCTCGGCTAAGATAGGAACCGTTACGGCGCTTGCACTGATCATTGCCAATATGATCGGTACGGGGGCTTTTACCTCTTTGGGTTTTCAATTGAAAGAAACAGGCCGCCCGGCCGTGGTGCTCGTGCTGTGGATTGTGGGCGGGGTCGTGGCCTTGTCGGGCGCGTTTAGTTATGCGGAGGTGGGGACGGCCATTAAGAAATCGGGCGGTGAATATACGTTTCTATCCCGTATCTATCATCCGTTGGCCGGATACCTGTCGGGCTGGATTTCTTTGACGGTAGGCTTTGCCGCGCCTATTGCGTTATCGGCGATGGCAGCGGTTGCCTATTTTCCCTTATCTACGGGAAGCGGCAAGTGGATAGCCGTCGGACTGATTTTCCTCGTCACGCTCATCCATACCCGGGGCGTTAGATCGGGTGCACGCTTTCAACGAATCGCCACCTTACTGAAAGTGATTGTTATGGTGACCTTGATCGCTGTGGGGTTGGCATTGCCGTCGGAACAGTCACCCGCAACGGTCTTCCCCCGGCCTTGGTTCTCGGGTGTCGATCCGGTAGCCTTTGCCGTGCTCCTTATTTATGTAAGTTATTCTTATTCGGGATGGAATGCCGTCACGTATATCACGGATGAGGTGCGCCGCCCTTCCCGTACACTTCCGGTAAGTCTGGTTGGCGGCGCGTTGATTGTGACGGTGTTATACACCTTACTGCAATATGTATTTCTGAAGCATGTGCCGGTTGGAGAGTTGAGCGGCGTGTTGGATGTCGGTAATGTCGCTGTGCAACGGATGCTGGGTGATGGCGCCGGCCGATGGTTTGGTGTTGCACTCTCATTATTGCTGGTCTCGGGCATTAGCGCTATGGTGTGGGTCGGCCCGCGCGTGACATCGGGGATGGGCGCCGATTATCCGATGTGGCGTTATTTTCGCTCGCAACCCGGAGAAGTACCGGTGCGGGCTTTATGGCTTCAGTTTTTTATAGCTTCGGCATTGTTGTTGACGGGAACGTTCGAGCAGATTATGATTTATTGCGGGGTGTTGCTGTCTGTTTCCACCATGATGACGGTTTTCGGGACGTTTATTTTGCGGCGGAAGCCTGCCTTGGGAGATGGGAAACAGTATAAAAGTCCGTTGTTCCCGTTGTTTCCGCTCATCTTTTTGTTTTTTTCCGTCTGGATGATTGTATTTGTGGTGATTCGCAACCCTCTGGAGACCCTTATCGGCTTGGGCAATTTGATGGTGGGCGCCGCGACTTGGTTTTGGGGTAAAAAAAGATAAAAAATCGGGTTCGGGAGAAATTTACCTCACGAAGTTTGTCACATCTCTATATTATAAAGGTGGATTTTATTGTATAACGTCTTGCGATCGATTTGAAGAAGGCGAGCGGCAAGCGATTTATTCCCGTTCGACTTCTCCAGCGCCGTAAGGATGCGTTGTTTTTCATCTTCGGGGGCGGCATGTAACGGCTGAGGGGCGGTGTCGGCGTCATTTCCGCTTCTTTCCGGCAATAGCGGCAAGCTTTCGGGGGTAATCGCCTCGTCTTTGGCAAAAAGTACCGAGCGGCGAATCACATTACGCAATTCGCGCAGGTTCCCCGGCCACGGGTAGCGTTCGAGTTTTTTTAAAGCATCGGGAGAGATACGTGTCACGTTCCTGTCGAGTTCGATGTTGGCTTCCGATAAAAAGAATTCGGCATACAGGCGTATGTCCGCCACACTCTCACGCAGGGGTGGAACCTTGATCATAAACTCGTTGAGCCGGTGATAAAGATCTTCGCGGAAGGTTCCCCCGGCAATGGCTTTTTCCAAGTTTTCATTGGTGGCGGTAAGGATGCGGACATCGACTTCGAGGTCGTTTGCCGTACCTACGGGCCTTATTTTCTTTTCTTGGAGGGCGCGAAGCAGTTGCATTTGTACACCATACGGAAGGTTTCCCACTTCGTCGAGAAAGAGCGTACCGCCGTTTGCTTCCCAAAAGAAGCCTGTTTTGTCCTCGATAGCCGAGGTGAAAGAGCCTTTTTTATGGCCGAAGAGCTCGCTGGGCGCCAGTTCCATCGACAAAGCCCCGCAATCTACGGCGATAAACGGTCCGTCTGCCCGGGCGCTCTTTTCGTGAATAAGGCGCGCCACATGCTCTTTGCCCGTACCGCTTTCGCCGGTAATCATTACCGCCATTTGCGTCGGCGCCACTAAATCGATATGACTGTACATCTGTTCGAGGGACGGGCTTTTACCCCTGACGGTCGCTCGGCTGGGCTTCAAAAGCTTTTTAGCCTGTTTCGGGGCCTTTTTCTGTGATGAAGAGGAAGAGGCAAACGCCGATTCAATCTTTTGCTTCAGCACCGTGGGGTTGACAGGCTTTTCCAAAAAGTCGGAAGCGCCCAACTTAATGGCGGCCACCGCCGTTTGCACCTCGCCGTAACCGGTCATGATGATAACCGGAATATCCAATGCTTGTTGTTTCAGCCATTCGAGCAGCAGGATGCCGTCGCCGTCGGGTAAACGAAGATCGGACAGGATGATGTCGATCTTATCCGATACAATGTATTGCTGAGCGGCGCTCATGCTTGAAGACAGATGCACGGAAAACTCGTTCCGTTCGAACCACTTATGCAACATGGTTCCGAAACTTACATCGTCTTCTATAATTAAAATTCTTCCGTTCATTCGTTCATTGACTTTCCTTTAACGCGAGGTAAAGTTAATTCATTTATCCATAATAAGCTATTATTCGCCCTGTGGATTTATGAAACCTAACATTTCATTCCCCCCGATTAAGTTTTTTTACCGATATAGTTGGTTTCTCATGAACAAAAAGTTACTCCGAGGTTGCACAGAGAATTTTTAAGAGCAAATTGTGTTTTTTTACTCTGGAAACTCCGGGAACCTCCGTGCATCTGGGCGCAACAGTTTTTTTGCACATAGTGTAATGATGAAATTTGTCCAACAATGATTGGGTAAAATCGGTTAGTAGTGGTTATATTTGAAGAAAATTTGACGATTTATGATGATAGAGGAGCGAGAAATCGAATTTGAGTCACGTATAAAACGTGTGCAGCAAATAATTAACGACAAACAAGCGGATGCTTGTATCGTGGTAACGGGAGTCAATCATTATTACCTGACGGGGCGTATCGTAGACGGATATCTGTATATTCCGGGCGAAGGCAAGCCGCTGTTGTTTGTGAAGCGGCCGTTGGGCATTGAAGGCGATGGGGTCGCCTACATCCGCAAACCGGAACAAATACCCGATTTGCTAAGGCAAGATAACCGCCCTTTGCCCAAAAGGTTGCTTCTCGAAAGCGAGGTGGTGTCTTTTGCTGCGGCTTTGCGCTTGCAAGCGGCATTGGGAATGCCCGAAATAGGGAATGTATCGTCCGACTTGCGGCATATCCGCAGTGTGAAGTCGGCCGAGGAACTCGATGAAATGCGGGCATGCGCACGGATCCATGCGTCGGTGTACCGCCAAATTCCATCGATCTACCAAAAAGGAATGACCGATATCGATTTTCAAATCGAATTGGAACATGCGATGCGTCGGGCCGGTTCGCTCGGCATTTTCCGATCGTACGGCGAAAATATGGATATTTTTATGGGAAGCATTCTTGCCGGTGATAATGCCGCCGCAGGTTCGCCTTACGATTTTGCGCTGGGCGGACGGGGGGCAAGTGCGTCGCTACCTCTCGGGGCGAGCGGTGTGGCGTTGACGCCCGGGCTTACGCTGATGGTGGATATGGCGGGTAATTACCGCCCGGTGATGAGCGATATGACGCGGACGTTTGTTATCGAACGGGTCGCCGACGAAGCCTACCGCGCACATCAGGTGTCCATCGATATCCACACAGCCATCATGGGAATGGCCAAAGCGGGCGTTTCCTGCGCCGAACTTTATCTGCTGGCGGAACAAATGGTGAAAGAAAACGGACTGGAAGCTTATTTTATGGGAACCAAGCAACAGGCTAAGTTCATCGGGCATGGAGTGGGGTTGGAAATCAACGAGCCGCCGGTACTTACCGCCCGTTCGAAAGAGGTGTTACAACCCGGTATGGCTATTGCCGTGGAGCCTAAGTTCGTCTTGCCGGGTATCGGGGCCGTAGGAGTCGAAAACACCTACATTGTGCATGAGAAGGAGTTGGAAAAGATTACCCTTTGCGAAGAATCGTTGGTCGTTTTATAAAACACGGTGCGGGATACGTATCTTTCGTCTCTTGTCTTTCCTCTTTGTTCTTGATTTCAAAATAAAATCGTACTTTTGTACCGCAAATTCAGGGACACACAAAAAATATGAAGAGGAATTCGGTCGTTTTTTCGGTTTGGATCGTCGTGATAGGAGCCTTACTCTTCACGACGGGTCTTGGCCGTGTACATTTGTTCGATTGGGACGAAATTAACTTTGCCGAGTCGGCTCGTGAGATGCTGGTGAGCGGAGATTATTTGGACGTGCAGATCAACTTCGAAACATTTTGGGAGAAACCGCCGCTCTTTATCTGGATGCAGGCGTTTTCCATGAAACTGTTCGGCGTGAATGAATTCGCCGCCCGTTTTCCGAATGCCTTGGCGGGCATCATCACCCTGCTGGTGCTGTTTTTTATCGGTAAACGGTTGCGTGACGAGTCGTTCGGCCTGCTTTGGAGCTTATTGTATGCCTGTTCGTTCCTGCCGTTCTTCTATTTTAAATCGGGCATTATCGACCCGTGGTTCAACTTGTTTATCTTCCTAGGAATTTATTTCATGATCCGCTACACTTTGCCGGAACATAATGACCGGCAAGGTCTTCACGCGGTACTGTCGGCGTTTTTTCTAGGACTGGCCACACTGACGAAAGGGCCGGTAGGATTTTTGATTTTCGCCTTGTGCTTCTTTGTGTTCCTCGTGCTGCGCCGCTTCCGGATCGACTTCCGCTGGAAGCATGTGCTGGCGTTTATCGGCGTCTTCGCCATTGTGGGCGGGCTATGGTTTATCTTGCAGATAGCGAACGGTCACCTTTCCATCATCCAAGACTTTATTGTGTATCAAATACGTTTGTTCCGCACCGAAGATGCGGGGCATGGCGGCTTCCCCTTCTATCATTTTATTATCCTCTTTTTTGGCGTATTTCCGGCATCGATCTTTGCTGTGGCGACTTTCCGAAAAGGTGTTCTGCGCATCGAAGAGAATACTGGTATGGCGCACTTTTTCCGTTGGATGATGATTACGTTGTGGGTGGTACTCATTCTCTTCAGTATCGTGCAGACGAAAATTGTGCATTATTCGTCGATGTGCTACTTTCCCATTACGTTTTTGGCGGCGTGGTATATCGATAAATGGACGAATGGCGATGTGAAAATAGGAAAAGGAATTATTATCCCCTTGATGATCGTAGGAATCGTTGTCGGATTGGCTGCTTTCGCCATTCCTTTTATCGACGCATGGAAAAGCTTGCTCATTCCGTATATCGGGGACGAATTTACGCGGGGCAACCTGCAGGCTATGTCGAGCTGGATAGGTTTTGAATGGCTCTTTGGTGTTGTGCTGATAGCCGCCGTCATTCTTTTTGCAGTATTCCTGAGGAACCGGCCGAAGGCGATCTTTACCTTATTGGCGGGATGCTTGGTTTTCATCTATGGCGGCGTGTTTTTTATCACCCCGCAAGTGGAGAAGTACAGCCAGCATGCTGCCATCGAATTTTATCAGAGCAAACGCGGCGAAGATTGTTATATTTTGCCGCTGCATAAGAGTTATGCGCATTATTTTTACAGCGACCGGCAACCCCAAAACACCAATACCGACCGCGAATTCCTGCAACGCGGGGCAATCGACAAGCCGGCGTATTTCGTGCTGAGGAATCAGCAGCGTGAAGTGGACGGTTTTGTGTCGCAAACGGTCGATGCGATGAAGCTGTATGATAAAAACGGATTCGCCTTTTACGCCCGTTATCCCAAATAGATTTTTATTCGATGAGACAAAACGACAAGAACTTTCTTTATTTCGGTATTCCCTACGCTGTGTTTTTTTTCGGAGTGCTCGCTCTGACATTGGCTTACAGCAAATCGGAATTACACATGGCGCTCACCGCGAACTACTCGCCGGCCATGGATTTGTTTTTCCGCTATTTTACCGAGATGGGGGCCAGCATACCGTATGTGATGGTGGGTGTACTTCTTCTATATCGTTTCAGGGCTTCGTTGTACTTATTGGGATCTTTGTTGATCGGCGCATTGATTACGAACGGGTTGAAGCGGATATTTAGTATTCCGCGCCCCAAAACATACTTTTCGGACAACTTCCCCGATGTGGTATTGCATCAGGTCGAGGGAGTAGGGGTGCATGCGTGGAACAGTTTCCCTTCGGGTCATACCACGGCGGCTTTTGCCATGATGGCGTGCATCGCGTTAATGGCGAACAATAAATACGTGTCGATGCTATGCATTGTGTTGGCAGTGTTGGCGGGATATTCGCGCATCTATCTGTCGCAGCATTTTGCCGAAGATGTGCTCGCCGGATCGTTTGTGGGCTTCACTTGCGCCCTGGCGCTTTATCCGATGTTCCGGAAAATGAATGTGCCCGGCGGTTGGGCGGATGAATCGTTGCGCAGTGTGGTGAGAAGAACCGAAAATCATCAAAACTAACAGAACATGATAAACGGAAAGAAAATCGTGGTGGTCATGCCGGCTTACAATGCCGAAAAGACATTAGAACAAACGTATAATGAGATTCCTTTCGATATTGTCGATGACGTGATCCTGACGGATGACTTCAGTAAGGACCAAACAGTGCAAAAAGCGCGCGAATTGGGTATCAGAGAAGTGATTATCCATCAAAAAAACAAGGGATACGGAGGGAATCAGAAATCGTGTTATAACCGAGCATTGGAACTGGGCGCCGATATCGTTGTGATGGTGCATCCCGACTACCAATACACGCCCCTGTTAATTCATTCCATGGCTTACATGCTGGCCAACAACGTTTATCCGGTGGCGTTGGCCTCGCGCATCTTGGGCAAGGGCGCGTTACGTGGGGGGATGCCTCTCATTAAATATATTTCGAACCGGTTTCTGACTTTCTTCGAGAATCTGCTGCTCAACCAAAAACTGTCGGAATATCACACGGGCTTCCGTGCTTTTTCGGCCGACGTGCTGCTGCGGATTAACTACAATGTTAACTCGGACGATTTTATCTTCGACAACGAGATGCTGGCGCAAATATTCTACTCGGGCTATGAAATCGGTGAGATGACCTGTCCGACGAAGTATTTTAAGGAAGCCTCGTCTATCAACTTGCGACGCAGTACCAAGTATGGCTTCGGTGTGCTGGGCGTGGCCGTCAAGTACCGCTTGTGCAAGTGGGGATTGATGAAGTCGCGGTTGTTTTCGTAGGATTTTTGTAAGTCGGCCGTCGTTTCGAAGAAATCCGAAGGAACATTTATCCGGTATTTAGCCTATTAATAAGCCATTCATTTTAGGGCTTAAAACCGATAGGAGAAGGTTTCGAAGTACCCGCAACCGTTTCAGACATATCTGCAATTATTTTGAAAGGGCCATCTGCTTTTTTTGATGCGTTTACAAACTTTTTTGAGATGCCGTTCAACATTTTTACAGGATCTGGAGGCATTTCGGAAAATTTAATTGCTTTTTTATTATAGTCGATTAACAAGAAAAGTGATATGGAAGACGCAGATGTATATGGACTGCTATATTTCATCCTATACGCAGTTGCTCCGCAAGACTGGAAATGGAAATCCGGCCCTTCAAGCCTTTCAATAAATACAAAATACCCGATTAAAAAATAAGCCTGCACGACAATGATGAAAAATTGTGAATAATCCTAAACCGTATATACACTTTCAAGGGATAGTCTCCATAAAACAGAAAATAAGATATATTTTTAAAGAAAAGCATCAACTTGAAGTATTTTGGTGCCTTTTTCAATCAAAAATACCATAATCGAGGTATTTCTCTATTAAAATTAAATCTTAACTTTGCGATCGTTTAATGTTTAAAAGATCATTATTACTATGTATAGAAGATAAAGAGACTATAATAATTTATCGGTACTACATCTTTACAGATAATAAAATAGAAATATTACATCATAAAGCAACTTAAAACAATGCGTCCATTAAATTCTTTGTAGTTTAAAAGCATCGCTATAAGTAAGCTAATCATTATTTTCGAATGGCATTAGAGATTGATTTAGGAGGAGAAAGTATTTTTGCAAAGCGTATAGAAAGGCGTAACGAATCAATATACATTAAATTATTTGATGAGTATTACAAGTCTTTGACGGCAGTTGCTTTCAATTATGTGTTGGATAGAGATGTAGCCGATGATATAGTGCAGGAGACATTTATCCATTTATTTTATAATATTGAAAAAATAAGTGACGTAAAGAATTTAAAAGGTTACCTTCGTGTTTCAGTTCGCAATAGGTGTATAAGTTATTTAAAACAATTGGATATTGAAGATACCCATAAAATTTTGTATCAAAGAGAAATGGAATTAATTGGAGATGACGATTCCGATACGGAAGAATTGAGTGTAGTCGTAAATCAATTACTGGAAGTGCTTCCAAGATCATGCAAGCAAATTTGTAAGCTCAGATTTTTAGACGGATACAAAATAGAAGAAATATCAAAAAAATTGTCCTTATCTAAGAATACTATTAAAGTTCAAATTCACAGAGGAATATCAAAAATTAAAAACGGTGTGCCTGAGGGAGTTACTTTATACGATTGGGTTTCTAAAAAAGTATGAGGCTATTCTTCTTTTAATCTAAATAGGAATGAAAATAGATATTAGTATCCTTCTCGAAAAAATAAATGAGAACCTTGATGAAAATGAAGAAGTCATGTTTCAGAATTGGTTGGCTGCTGATGAAAGGCATCGGGATTATTTTGAAAACTTAAAAAAGAACATGGCTCAATCTTCTCAGAAGGAAATAAAATTAAGGAAAAAGGACAAACAAAGGTATCGCAAACAGTTCATTAACCGGCTTCGACTTGCCGGTAGAAAAGAGGAAAAATCTAAATCTTTAACTTTTAAAGTTCTTTTTAGAGTGACTGTAGCCGCTTCGTTAGTTTTACTTATTGTAAGCATTCCTTTTTTTATAGAAAAAGGAGAAAAAGAAGCCCCTCTATTTTCATCGGTTATTGAATCCTTAGAGAGTCCTATTGATCTTGAAAAAGAAAGTTCACTTCCTATTGAAAAGAAACATAAAGTTTCAAATAAGCGTGTACGATTAATTACGGCAAAAGGTGAACAACTGTCTCTAGAAGAAATGGAATCGAGCAAATCGTTAGCACCCCAATCCTTTAAACTTAACAGAGATAAAAAAGGATTGACCTATTCGAAAAAGAATATATTAAATAAAGAATCGGCGTTAAATACATTGGTAGTCGAACGGGGAGCCGAATTTCATATTACCCTAAGTGATGGAACAAAAATACATCTTAATTCGGATTCGCGATTGAAGTATCCCACCTCGTTTAATGAAAAAGAGCGGAGAGTTTACCTCGAAGGCGAAGCTTATTTTGAGGTTGCGAAAAATGTAAACAAACCTTTTATTGTGTGCTCCGGTTTAACCGAGGTCGAAGTTGTGGGAACCCAATTCAATGTGAATTCTCGTAATCCTGAATCTATTAAAACAACTCTTGTTTTAGGATCCGTTATTGTAAAATCTGAAAAAATAGAACCGGTACAATTAAAACCCGGATTTACGGCTGTTTTGAATCCAATTGAGGGGATATTAGATGTTGGGAATAAAGATATTCGATGCTATATAGGCTGGAAAACAGGAGATTATTTATTCGAAAGCACTCCCTTATCGGATATCTTGAATGAATTGGCAATTTGGTATGACTTAACGATTGATTACCAGACAAATGAAGCTGATAACGAAATATTTACCGGTAGCCTTTCTCGAAATCTTCCGATTGCCAATCTGATCCAATTAATCGAACAAACAAATTATTTGAATATAGAGTTAAAAAACAAGACTCTCATCGTCAAAGACAGAACTATTTAAAATACTATTTCGTCTAGAGGATCCGTTAGTGGCTTCCGGTAAATAGCTACTCCATACACAATTCTGTTGCCCTATAAGAGGCTCTCTCGAAAGTAGAGATAGGACTGATCTTATTTACAATTTATAAATTATCTCGTGCCGATTAGATATTTTTTCGGAAAATTTGTTGCTTAAAGAATAAATGTTTTCTCCTTTTGTAAACCTTTTCGAGGGGAAAATTCGTCCTAATAGTATATTAGGCAACTCTGACATCTATTAAGAAAATGTAAGGTTATCAATTCTTGTAAAAGTAATCTATAGGATATTGAAATCGTATAACGAATAATTTATATTAAGTAACGACAACAAAGATGAAATTGTTAAACAATAGTTGTATGAAGAAAATTAGTGTATTTGTCTTTTTGTTTGTTTTTGGGTTATCCTCTTCGATTTTTGCCCAAAAGCAAACCGACCCGGGAGAAAAAAGAGTGACACTTTCTCTTAAAAATCAGAGCGTCGTTGAAGTATTTAAGGCAGTTCAGGTGTCAACCGGCTTGAATTTTATTTATAACGACAAAGATTTTAGTGATGTGAAGGAATTAAATGTGGAAGCGAAGAATGAAAAAGTGAAAGATCTATTGAAAAGATTATTCTCCCAAAAACAGATCACTTTTGAATTTACGGATAATACAGTAGTCGTACGTTCTGCAAATATCGTTTCAATAACAGGAATTGTGAGGGACAAAAACACTAAAGAAGTATTGCCGGGTGCTAACGTTTTGATTGTTGGAACGTCAAAAGGAACTCAAACAAATATTGACGGAACTTTTACCCTGTCTTTCGCCAGGATGAAGAATAATAAAATAGCCATTAGTTTTTTAGGATATGCGACCAAAGAGGTTGACGTTAACAAAGATGGAAATTATGTAATTGAATTACTCGAAGATAGTCAGTCGTTGGCTGACGTTGTCATAACCGGATATGCCAATATTAATAAATCAAGTTTTACCGGTTCTTCAACAAAAGTCAGTAAAGACGAAATTTTAAAAATATCGCCAAGAAATGTAATCGATGTTTTGCAGGTATTTGACCCCTCATTCAGGATCATACAGAACAATCAAATGGGATCTGATCCGAACACGTTGCCTGAATTCTATATTCGTGGCCGGACTAGTATTGATGGCGTAAAGGAGTTAGACCAACTAACAGCTGCGGAATCCGGAACGCTTTCAAAGTTTGCATTAACCAATAATCCTAACCTTCCTATTTTTATTTTAGATGGGTATGAAGTTAGCGTCCAGAAAATATATGATATGGATCCTAACCGGATTAATAGCGTCACCATATTGAAAGATGCGGCTGCGACAGCTATATACGGATCGCGGGCATCCAATGGCGTAATTGTGGTTGAGTCGGTTACTCCTAAAATTGGAGACCTGATGGTTTCGTATACCTTTACCGGATCGCTTACGGCTCCGGATCTTTCGGATTATAATTTGATGAATGCTTCTGAAAAATTGGAAGCAGAAGTTTTAGCAGGAGTCTACGATTGGGGTAATGCCAACAGCTATGACAGTTATGCTAAAAAAGTAAATTTAATTGCAAGGGGAGTAGATACCGATTGGATGTTCCAACCTTTACAGAATGCAATTAATCAGACGCATGGAGTTTCTATCGGTGGAGGGACCGAAGGTTTTCGATTTGGGGTAGATTTGGGTTTTGACAATCAAAACGGAGTGATGAAAGATTCATATCGTAAACGTTTTAGGAGTGGGTTGTATGTAGATTATCGGGTTGGGAAGATACAGTTTCGAAATCAAGTTTCATACGATTATACGAATTCACAGGAATCTCCTAACGGATCATTTTCCGACTATGCGAGCAAATTACCTTATGAACGAATTTATGACGATGAGGGTGTCTTAAGAAAAACGTTAGAAACATCTTCGCAGGCGAATCCTTTATATGAAGCTTCATTAAGAAGTTTTGACCGTACAAAATATAATTCGATAACGAACAATTTCAGTTTTGATTGGTATTTGTCAAAACAATTTCATTTCAGGTCGCAATTCTCAATTACCCAAAACTCATCCAAGAGAAGCGATTTTACAGATCCATTATCGACGATTTATAATAGCTCCTCGACTCCATTCCAGAAAGGAGATCTTACTATTTCCGACATTAATAATAATACATGGAATCTGAATGCCTATTTGATGTATAATAATTTCATCAAAAGACATCATATTAATATGTCGGCAGGTGTTAATGCTCAAGAAGCCCAGGCCGCATCTCTTTATTCCCATTACAGGGGATTTCCTTCGGCAACTCAGCATACCATTGGTTATGCGAAAGAAGTAGTCGCCAAACCAATGGGTTCAGATAATAAGACCAGACTTGGAGGCGTATTTTTATCCGGAAACTATACATATGATAATATTTATTTGGTTGATGCTTCCATCCGGATAGATGGGTCTTCCGAATTTGGGTCGGAGTCGAAATATGCGCCTTTTTGGGTCGGAGGATTAGGCCTAAATTTTCATAATTATGAGTTCCTGAAAGAAAACGAAATTATAAGTCAATTGAAGATTAGAGGTACATATGGACTTACCGGTAAAGTAAACTATCCGCCATACGTGGCCCGCCATACTTATAATATTATCATGAATGAATGGTATACAACCGGAATGGGGGCTACTCTTAATTATTTGGGAAATGAAAAACTAAAATGGGAACGGACGTATAATACGAACATTGGTTTCGATATTACCCTATACAAAAAATTTACACTAAACGGTTCTTACTACAATAGGCAGACATTAGATATGATTGCAGACGTAGCCATTCCATCTTCCTCCGGATTTACTGTCTATAAGGGTAATATGGGCGAAATACGCAATAGGGGTTGGGAATTAACGGCCAATTACATGGCTTTGAATACGAAAGATATCGGGTTAAATTTGTTCGGTTCAATGGCGCATAATCAGAGCAAGTTGATGAAATTGGCTGAGTCATTGAAAGAATATAACGAGAAGATTGATGAGTTTTATAATTCAAGATCTCCAAATGATAACAGTAAAAAATATTCAGTCCCTTATATGAAATATGAAGAGGGCAGTTCTTTGACGGCCATTTATGGTATGAAATCGATGGGGATAAACCCTATGGACGGAAAAGAAGTTTTCCTTAATAGGGCAGGAGAATTGACCAGCGAATGGGAATCATCCCAACAAGTAATGATCGGCGATACCGAACCAAAGGTTCAAGGCGCTTTCGGGTTGAATTTTCGATGGAAACAATTTTCTGTTTTCACTTCATTCCTATATCAGCTGGGTGGACAAGAATATAATCAGACATTAGTAAATAATGTGGAAAATGCCGACATTGAGGGCAGTAATGTGGATAAACGGGTTTTAACAGAGAGGTGGCGAAAACCGGGAGACGTAACTGCCTTAAAGAATATTGCGGAACAAAAGAAAGTTACGTTGTCAACTTCACGGTTTGTCCAAGATTTAAATCAATTAAAATTTAATTCTCTGTCCCTCAGTTATGACGTAAATCCTAAACTTATAAAGTATCTTCATCTTTCGATGATGCGTTTGCAAATCAGTACATCCGATCTTGCCGTGTGGTCAACAGTCAGGCAGGAAAGAGGATTATCTTATCCTTATGCGCGAACATTTAATTTTTCGTTGAATCTCAATTTTTAATTTTGTAATGATGATGAGAAAATATATTTATATTTGGTTCGTAATATCCCTGTTTTTCCTAAATGCATCTTCCTGTTCCGATTGGTTTGATGTAAGTCCTGAAAATTTAGTGGAAAAAGATGATCTATTTTCGACCGACGAAGGTTTCAGAATTGCATTAAATGGCATATATCTCGATATGTCCGATGAACCGTTGTATGGAAAAGAACTTACTTGGTCCTTCGTCTCTTTTTTAGCACAAAATTATGACATAACGCCGTATTCCTGGAATACATTGTCTCCATATATACCAGCCACCAAATACGATTACGAAAACACCTATTTGCTCAAAGTAACAGACGCTATTTGGGAAAAAGGATATAACACGATAGCCAATTGCAATGTATTGATACAGGAAATAGAGAAAAGAGACGGATCTTTCTTTACGCAAGGAGAACGGGAAAAGCAATTGTTATTGGCCGAAGCTAAAGGTCTGAGGGCATTAATGCACTTTGACATTCTTCGCCTTTTTGCACCTGCTCCAATTGTAAATGACAATAATGTTTACATTCCATACGTAACTGAATATCCCACTCTCCAACCCGAACGGTTGCCTACGTCAGAGGTGTTGGAAAATGTTATTGACGATTTAGAATATGCAAAAACAAATTTGGCGGAAAATGATACGGCATATAATGCCATAATGATGACAAATACCAACTATCGTTTTGCTCCCGGATTTTCCGGAGAAGCAAAAGGAGGTCCTTTTTTCGGATTCAGGGGAACAAGATTTAATTATTTTGCCGCAACAGCACTTTTAGCACGCGTATATCAATATAAAGGCGATAATGAAAATGCCTATAAAAATGCATTTGAAGTATATCGGTACCATGCAGATAAAACATGGTTTAAATTTACAGCATCCTCCCAAATAATTATTGAGATGAATAATCGCCGTCATACGCGTTTGTATGACGATATTCTATTTGCATTTAATAATAGTAATATATACTCGATTTATACAACATGGAATTCGGCTAATTATTTCAGAAGTCGCTTGCTAATACGGAATACAACCCATCTCTTTGGTTCCGATACAGACGACTTCCGGTTAACAAAACTAATTTACTCGAATTATTCATTGAAATGGGAACCGAAAACAATGGATGGCTGGTATAATTCAAGCATTATAGAAATAGAGGATCGTTTATTACCGGTTATCCGGCTTAGTGAAGTGTATTATATTATGTGTGAATATCTCGCCGATAAAGATATCAGCAAAGGGATTGGCTTATTACAGGAACTTCGAATTGCCAGAGGAGCCAAGACGCCATTGGATCCAGCAATGCCAAAAGATAAATTTTTGGAAGCTGTTTACAATGATGCTACTCGCGAATTTATAATAGAGGGGCAAACGTATTTTCTATATAAACGGTTGAATAAACCAATGTACAATGGTACAACCCCTATAGATATGTCCGGAAAATACGTATTGCCTTTACCGAATAGTGAACGAACTTATTATTAAACTGTATAATAATTAATGAAAATGAAACAGAGCATAAGTCTTTTAATAGTCGTCGCTTTCGCATTCATTTCTATAACCGGATGCGAAGAAGAAAAGTTGACAACATACAGTGGAGACTTTTTTGTGCAATTTGCAAAAGAAAATTCAGATTCCACGAATGTGTCTTTTATGTTTTATCCGGGACAGGATTACATTGATTTTCCGTTAGTATTAGAACTCGTTGGAGTTGCGTCATCTCAAAATTTAAATTACAAGGTTGTTGCAGATACCGAATATACTACTGCTTCCGGTCAACACTATTCACTTCCGGAAACGCAGGTATTTCAAGCAAATAGTTATGTCGATACCTTGTATGTACGGTTAAATAAAACAGACGATTTGAAAACTAAAAAAGTCCGTTTGTTACTTCGCATAGAATCGACCGCCGATTTGAAGATCGGGAAAATAGAGCAATCAACTGCTGTTATTTGGTTCAGCAACACGCTAACAAAACCGTCATGGTGGAATAGTGATATTGATAGCTATTATTTAGGAGAATATTCCAATAAAAAATATGAATTGTTTATTCAAGTAACCGGAATATTCGATATGTCTGATTTGGATGTCAGTACCCAACGCTCGTATGCACTGAAACTGAAACAATATCTAAGTGATAATCCTACGTTGGATGAGAATAATCAATACATAGAAGTTCCGGTATTCTAACAAATAAAATATGAAGACAAAAATAGCAATTTTCAGTATTTTTACATTGTTCGCTTTTTCTTCTTGTCTCGAAGATAAAGGGAACTATGATTTAGTCGATTTAGAAAATGTAACCATAACGTCTTTTGTAAAAGGAAATGCGACTATCGGAGAGCCCTATATTATTAAACCGGTTCTCGACTACAAGGAGGCATCCGAAGATGATTTTGAATATTTCTGGTATGCGAATCGTTCCGATTATAAAACTTCGGATACCCTTTCATATGAAAAAGATTTAAGTTATGTCTTTACAAAATCCGGATGGTATATCGGAGTATTTCAGATCAAAAATAAGAAAACCGGTGGAATTACCTCCAAAGTATTTACTTTCGATGTTTATTCCCAGTACCAAAAAGGTTGGTTGGTTTTATCAGATAAAAATGGAGTATCTACTCTTAGTTATGCGCGGGTTAATTCCGATAACATTATCGATAAAACTTTTACCGATATTTACGGAACAATTTATGCACCCGATAAATTGGGTGCAGCTCCAATAACCCTTGGGCGGCATTATTCGAATCAAGCAGATCAGATATTAGTCGTTCAAGATGGCGGAAGCGGGACGGTGGAATTGGATGGAACGAGTTTCGAAAAAGTAATCACAACGGATAAAGAATTTGTAGATGGCATATACCCTTCCGGCTTCAGTCCTTTGAAAGCCGAATACGGGGAACGGATAGAGGTGATTATAGGAAAAGATGGCAGGGCATATACACGAATCCGCACAAACCGTATTTTCCAAAGTACACGTTATAGCACTACGTCTCTCGGCAATGCTAGAATCACACAAACACACTACAGACCGGCCTTAGATTTCATCTTGCTATATGATGAACAAAATAATCGGATTCTGGGAATTCAGGATTTACCTCAGTCATATACCGGGAAGATTTTATATGCTAAAATGGATCCGCAAGGAGGAAATGAAGATGGATTTACAGATTTAGCTAATATGGGTAACGGAACGAAATTGATATATACGGGAAGTTATAGTTCGGGATCGATCGATTATTTCATACAAATATTAAAGAAAGAAGATAAATATAGAATTCAGAAGTTTCGCTTACGTTCAGAAACAGCCGTTCAGTCTTTGTATGTGATTGAAGGAACAGAGGCTGATTTTAAAGGAAACGGCTTAGTAAGCGACCAAACCCAATATTTTTTAACGGGAGGGTTATATCTTTTTTTTGGAGAAGGAAATAGACTTTATTATTACGATTTTAACTTGAATCAGATAAAGACGTATGCCTCTTTTTCAGGCAATGTAACAACTCTTGAGTCCAATTCGAGTAAAGACCAGATTGGTGTCGGGCTCGATAACGGAGAATTCTATGTTTTTGATGTAACAAACGAAGTGTTGGCGAGCGGGACGCCCTCCACATTGCACAAGGTTGAAAATCTGGGAAAGATTGTTGACATTCAATTTAAATATGGAAACTATAGTGATTTTTACAGCCAAAATTAATAGCAATAATTATAACTATAAAAAGGTATTTCAGAAACTAAATAATAAATGAGAACAATCTTCCAAATAGCCAAATCGGAATTAAACTCGTTGTTTTATTCTCCCATTGCCTGGATCGTTTTGGTAATTTATACATTCCAGTTGAGTTTAGGGTTTACAGAGATGTTAAACGGGAAACTTATAAACGAAGTAATGGGGCAACGTTTGAATAATTTAACGTCGGAATTATTTATATCCGGGTTTGGTTCCCCATTATTCGGAATAGTATTATCTTCTCTGTTTCTGTATGTTCCATTACTTACAATGGGCTTAATGAGTAAAGAATATAGCAGCGGTTCTATTAAATTGCTTTTATCATCGCCAATAACAGAGTTTCAGATTATACTAGGAAAATACCTTTCAATGCTAGCCTATGGTTTAATTCTGATTCTTATCATTGTTGTGTATATCGTTTTCGGAATTTTTGTGATTAAAGATGTTGATCTGCCGTTGCTTATTTCCGGAATTTTCGAAATATATCTACTGTTTTGTCTTTATTCCGCAATAGGATTGTTTTTTTCATGTATTACGTCTTATCAGATAGTGGCTGCAATAGGTACTTTGGTTACTTTGATTATCTTTCAAAAGCTCGGAGAACTTTTTCAAGCGGTTAATTTCGTTCGTGATATTACTTTCTGGTTGAGTACTAAGACACATAGTCTTTTAAACGGGCTTCTCCGAAGCGATAATATTATTTATTATATATTGCTTTCAAGCATGTTTATTGTTTTTTCTATTTTGAAAATCAGGTTTCTACGGCAAAGAATATCTTTTATCAAAAAATCGATACAATATATTGGCGTGTTTTTAATAACCGTTTCCATAGGGTATATCACGTCAAGGCCGCAAACTGTTGCTTATTGGGACGTGACTCGTTTTAAACAACAAACATTAACGCCGAAAAGTCAGGAGATTCTTACTCATTTCAATAAAGACATAACCCTTACTTCATACGTTAATTTTATGGGGGACGAACATTTGGCAAGCAAAGGATATCCTGCAAATCTTAATGGAGAAAAACAGGTTTTCGGACGATATATTCGTTTTAAGCCTACCCTGAAAATGAAATATGTCTATTATTATGCTCATGATCTTTCCGGACACCATCATATAAGTGAACCGCATGATCATGAAGAGTTTATGCAATTAACGAAAAAAACGGCAAAAATCAATTCCATCAATTTCAATCAATCGATAAGTGATGGAGAGATACCGGTCGAAATAGATCCCGAAGAAAAGGAAAACAGCTTGTTCCGCACAATAGAATCGGACTCTCTCCCACACGCCTATTTACGGATGTTTCACGATTTACAAGTATATCCCGGAGAGAAAGAAATTTCAACCGCGTTGACAACAATGCTGAATGGTGCTGAAAAGATAGGCTTTGTAACCGGACATGGAGAACGAAGCTTAGATGCTTCAGGCGATAAAGATTATGGCGGAGTTCCGAATACAAGAAGCTCGAGAGAATCCTTGATTAATAATGGTTTTTTCCCATTATCTCTCGAATTGGACAACCCTATTCCCAATGATGTCAATATCATTGTCATCGCGGATATGAAAGAGCCATTAGATTCGACCGAATTATCGAATTTCGGAGAGTATATAAAAAGAGGAGGGAATCTCGTAATAAATGCCGATATAAATAGAAACACACAAATGGGGGCTCTTTTAGATCTGCTGGGCATAAAAATTGTCCCCGGAATATTAGCACAAAGAAATCAGGGCTATGTTCCGACTTCTATTTTTTCCTACTTTACGGAAAACAGCGGAATGATAGATCCTATCTTTTCAAATTATAGTAAAAGAAATGTTCCGATTGTTCTCTCGGGGGCCTCGGGTTTGGCCAAAATAGAGGAAAGAGGTTTTAACGTCGTTCCGGTTTTGCAGGCTAAAAAAGGAACATGGAATGAGGCAGGCGCTCTTAATCCGGACGAAATCATTGAAGATTCTGTTAAATCGACTGCTGCAAATGAAATATTTAATACCGCATTCGCTTTAACAAGAACCAACGGAGAAAAAGAACAACGCATTCTTATTTTTGGGGATGCCGATTGGTTGAGTAAAGGAGAATTGAATATCTCACGTGCCTTTTTTGTCGGCAACAACACATTAATTGTCAACATGTTTAAATGGATGTCGTACGAGAAATATCCAATGGCTTTCGATAGGCCGCCTTTACCTGACAATGAGTTATATTTCAAATTTAAAGACAAAAAGTTATCTAATTTCTTTTTTCTCTTTTTATTTCCTTTTTCTTGGCTGGTTTTCGGGAGTATAGTGTGGTATAAACGGAGGAACAAATAAACAAATAATCTTAATAATAAATGTATGGCTTCAATAGTAGAGGTTAAAAATCTATCACATCGTTATAGTGTACAATGGGCTATTCAAAATATCAATTTTGAGATTAACCGGCAGGGTATTTTGGGGCTGTTAGGTTCCAACGGCGCCGGAAAATCCACCTGTATGAATATTATTTGTGGCGTTTTGAATCAAACATCCGGACAGGTTCTTATTAATGGAATCGATATCAGAAAGAACCCCGTTGAAGCAAAAAAAAATATTGGTTTTTTGCCGCAAAAACCCCCATTATATACAGATCACAATGTGGATGAGTACTTGACATATTGCGCCAAGCTGCGTTTGATGGATAGTAAAAAAATTAAGTCAGCCGTAGATTTTGCAAAGGAAAGGACAGGCATAACCCATTTCAGTAAACGTTTAATAAAAAATTTGTCGGGCGGTTATCAGCAACGCTTGGGGATAGCACAAGCGATTATCCATAATCCGAAATTTATAGTTTTAGATGAACCAACGAACGGATTAGATCCCAATCGAATTCTTGAAATACGTGCTCTTATAAAAGAAATTTCAAACGATCATTCGGTGTTGCTCTCAACTCATATATTGCCGGAAGTTGAAGCTATTTGCGATAATATAAAAATGATAGAACACGGTAACCTCGTGTTTAGCGGATCGATTGAAGATTTTAATCAATCGGTAAAACCCAATACCTTTATTCTACGGTTAGACAATCCACCCATGGCAGAATCTTTGGCGAAAATAGAGCCCATTATCCGCATCAAATCTATTGGAGAGAATACGTTTAGAGGCCAGATTTCTTCGGAAGATAAATTACCAATGATTGCTACAGAATGTGTTGAAAATAATTGGGGATTGCGTGAGATAATGATGGAGAAAATTTCATTGGATGAAATATTTGCACAATTATCGGGAAAACGGACCATAAATAAATTCGAGGAATGAAAACGATATTTCGAATAGCAAAGAATGAATTGTACTCGTTGTTTTATTCCCCGATTGCGTGGTTGACTCTCATTATTTTTTCATTTCAGATTTACTCCGGCTTCACGTCTCTTTTAAATTATTATACGGATGCCATCTCTTTAGGAAGAGACAGTTTTCCGAATCTTACGATCGATTTATTTCTACGCGGTGCCGGCGCGCCTTTCCGTTCCGTTGCTTCTTATTTGTTTTTATATATTCCATTACTTACGATGAGTCTTATCAGTCAGGAATATAATGGAGAAACAATCAAATTGCTATTTTCATCTCCAATTACAGGGGCCCAGATTATTTTGGGAAAATATATTGCCATGATGTTATATGGTTTATTGTTGATTTGTGTTTTGATTGTGCCGTTAGTTGTTTCCTTGACTTTGGTGTCTCATCTATATGTTCCCATGATATTAACCGGGTTATTGGGGATTTATTTGTTGTTTTGCACCTATGCGGCGATCGGGTTGTTTATGTCAACCCTGACCTCTTATCAAATGCTTGCCGCTTTGGGGACATTAACGTTTCTGAGCATCTTGCAATATGTAGGTAAATTGGGACAGAATATCGATTTTGTCCGAGATATTTCTTATTGGCTCTCGATTTCGGGGCGGGTCGATGAATTTCTTTGGGGGCTTATATGCAGTGAAGATTTCATCTATTTTGTAATCGTATCCCTGATGTTTATCGGATTATCGATCCTTCGGTTAGAATCAGGAAGAAAAAACGATACGAAAGCGGTAAACATTGCGAAATACGGAGGTGTGATTGTAGGCTGTTTGCTTATTGGTTATATAACGTCTATGCCCGTATTCAAAATATATTATGATGCAACCGAAAATAAGCAACGTACATTGACGCCCAATAGTCAAGAGATTTTATCGAAAATAGAAGGAGGTTTAACAATGACGGCTTTTGTTAATCTGCTCGATAAAAATTTTTATTACGGACTTCCTAAAAGTTGGAATAACGACAAAAAGCAGTTTGAACAATATATTCGTTTCAAACCCGAGATGAAGTTGAAATATGTCTTATTTTACGATAGTATACCGGGATCACATATGCCAGAGTCCGAAATGAAAAAAGAAGTTGAGAAACTCATCGTTGTCCATAATTTGAATCCTAAAAAAATTCTCAGCCCCGAACAAATACATAAAATAATAGATCTTCGTCCGGAAGAAAACAGATTTGTGCGTCTTTTTGAAACGGATAAAGGTAAAAAGGTTTTTCTTCGGATGTATGACGATATGTATCGATATCCGTCTGAGAGCGAAATTTCTGCGGCATTGAAAACATTGGTTAAAAAAAGGCCTTTGGTTGCATTTGTTACAGGCCATAACGAACGGAATGTAGATTTGGATGGCGATATAAATTACCGTAAATTCACAAAAATACTAACGCAACGGGAATCTCTGGTTAATCAGGGATTTAATCCTATTTCACTGGCAATCGGCAATGGAACTATTCCGGAAGATGTCGATATATTGGTCATTGCCGATCCGCAATCGCCGTATTTACCTCAAGAGCTTGCCGCGATAAGCCGATTTATTGCAAGAGGGGGCAATTTAATCATTGCCGGAGAGCCGCGTCGCTCCCACATCGTAAATGAAATACTAATACAATTGGGGGTTCGGATGATGCCGGGAACACTCGTTCATCCAACAGAATCGAATCGTTCCGACCTGTTGTTCGTCCCTATAACGTCTCAAAGTGATTCTATTTCATCAAAAATGGGAGAAATAGCGGCGCTGGGCGGAAAAATTGCGATGCCTTCCGTTGGCGGACTAGAAATTATTGGAAATAGTGGTTATCGAGTTACCGCTTTGGCTGAAACTCAAGCTACAGGTTATTGGAATGAATTACAAACAACTAATTTTTCCGTAGAGACGCCGTCTTTTAATCCGCCTACAGGAGAAATTGAAAGCGCTATTCCCACCATTTTGGCTCTCTCTAAAGAAGTAGGAGAAAAAGGACAAAAAATTATTATCATGGGTGATGCCGATTGCATAAGTAATGCAGAACTAAGTATGAATCGAGATATACGTTCGGCAAATTGGTCGTTCATTATGAATGCTTTCAAGTGGTTGGCTAATGATGAATTTCCTGTCAATATCGATCGCCCTTCAACAACTGACGATAAAATAAAGATTACCCCCAACCTCAATTCTGTTATTTCCATTGTCATGAAGTGGGGCATTCCCGGAGGTTTACTGCTTCTTGCAATTATTGTTTGGCTCAAGAGACGTCGTCATTAAATGATTTATTTGGAATATGAAGAGGTTCCTTTTTTTTATTCATTGTTTTGTTTGGGTTGTTGTTGCCGTTGTTGCGCAATCTTATCAGGAAAAATTTCCGATTGATAAAAATGTGCGTTACGGGAAATTACAGAATGGCCTTACGTATTACATCCGGAACAATCCTTTGCCCGAAAACCGAGCCGGTTTTTATATTGTACAAAGGGTCGGGTCAATGCAAGAAGAGGATACGCAGTTAGGCTTGGCTCATTTTCTTGAGCACATGGCATTCAACGGATCTGAGAATTTTCCCGGAAGGAAAAAAGTCGTTTCTTTCGTTGAACAGAATGGAGGGCAATTCGGGACAAATATCAATGCTTATACATCTTATGATGAAACGGTCTATAGTTTGTCCGATATTATTTTATCTAACGATGCCATTATCGATTCTTGTTTGCTTATATTACATGATTGGTCGGGGTTTCTTACATTGGATCATGCGGAAATAGATAAAGAACGAGCAATCATAAAAGAAGAATGGAGAACCCGTAACGATCCGGTTTTCCGAATGACAACGCAGTTGTACAATGCTTTTTTTAAAGGGAGTAGATATGCAAATCGTATTCCGATAGGCGATATGCAAATTGTGGAAAATTTTTCTTATCAAGAATTGAAAGAGTATTATAAAAAATGGTATAGACCGGATTTACAAGGACTGATTATTGTCGGAGATTTCGATGCAGAGCGAGTCGAAAAAAAACTGAAAGGGCTCTTTTCTGCTATTCCGGTACCGGTAAATGCCGGAAATCGGATTTTTTATACGGTGCCGGATAATGAGAAACCCCAAATTGAAATCGTTACTGATCCTGAAGCAACCTCCACTTCTATCTCAATCTTTTATAAACAAGATGTAATTCCCGATAGTATAAAATGGACCGAACAGGGAACAATTATCCGGTTTCTTCGCATCCTTGCTTCACAGGCGTTGTCGATCAGGCTTTCGGAAATTTCCCAACGAAGCGACTCTCCCTTTTCTAAGGCCAGTGCAAGCATCGGAAAATTCATGATTGCAAAAACTAAAGATGCATGGTGGTTGGAGGCAACACCTAAAGAAGGTAAAATCCAAGAATCATTGACTTTTTTACTACGCGAAAACAAGCGGGCATATTTGTATGGATTCACAAATACGGAGATAGAGCGGATTAAAGCATCTATATTGGCTTCGTACCGGAATTTGTATAACAACAGAAATAAGCAAAAAAGCATTGCATATATCAATGAATACATGGATAGTTTCTTAAATGGATCGCCGATTCCCGGAATTGAGTTTGAATATGAATTAGTGAAGAGGGTATTGGCTAAAATAGGAATGAACGAAGTCAATGAATATATGCGCCGTACCGTTTCCGATAAAAATAGAGGAGTTGCCATTACCGGACCTCAGAAAGAGGGCCAATCATACCCCACGGAAGAGGCGGTTTTAAAGCTTATAGACAAGGTTAAAGAAGAAGATTTACAGAAGGAACATATCGAGGAACCCATTGTACAAAGCCTGCTGACTTCTCTTCCTCGTAAAGGAAAAATAGTAAAAGCGACAACCGATAAGAAATGGAATACGACAAATTGGACTCTTTCGAACGGAATACGCGTAATTTTGAAAAAAACCGATTTGAAGGATGACCAAATCATCCTGTCGGCAGTTTCGCCCGGAGGAAGTATTTTATTTCCGAATTCTGATGTGTTGAATACCGACATGATAAATAGTGTCGTTGGTTTGGGAGGATTAGCCTCTTTCAGTAAATCCGATTTGGGGAAAATATTGGCAGGTAAAATGGCCTCATCATCGGTTTCGGTATCATTAACCACGCAAGAGATTCAAGGATACTCTTCGATAAAAGATCTCGAAACACTTTTCCAAATTGTCTACTTGCAATTAACAGCACCCCGAAAAGACAAGGAAGCGTATTCAAATTTTGTCAATCAATTAAAAGAACAATTGAAGAACAGAGAGCAAAATCCGTCTTCCGCTTTTAACGATACAATTATTTACACCCTATACGGCGAGAATGCGGGTCTGCACAATATACAAGCCGAAGATGTCGATAAATTGAATTACGACCGTATTATGGAAATGTATCGAACCTGTTTTTCAAATTTGGGTGCGCTGACATTTACGTTTGTCGGAACGATAGACGAAGGGACAATGAAACCTCTTGTAGAGCAATATTTGGCATCGTTACCCAAAGGCAAACCGCTGAAAAGTAAGAACGACGAGAGTGCATATCAGATTAAAAAAGGAACGTATGTGAAAAAAGTATATTCGAAAATGGATGTGCCTAAAGCTTCTGTATTTCAACTATACAGCGGAAAGATTAACCGGAATATGAAAAATGATTTGATGTTGAACCTATTTAAGCAAACTCTGGATATTATGTTTATTCAAAATATAAGAGAGAATGAAGGCGGCACCTATGGCATAAGTACAGATATTCGTTGCCGGCGTTTTCCTGAAGGTTTGACCACTCTGCAAATAGTCTTTGATACCGATACTGCAAAACTTGAACGCATTAAACCTATTTTGCATGCCTGTGTAGAAAAAATCGCAAACGAAGGTATTGATAGCGAAACGCTGAATATGTTGGTTGATTATACTCAAAAGGAATTTGAAGCAATGCAGGGAAATAATGCATATTGGAATTCTGTTTTATCGACGTACTATTTATATAATGAGGATATTTTCTCGGATTATATAATATCCTTGAAATCAATAACACCCGATGATATAAAAAATTTAGCGAACAATCTATTGAAGCAGGAAAATTTTATTGAAGTCGTCATGCTCCCTAAAAAAGACGGATAAATACCCCTTTTTTATTTTTGTGATTTTTAATCGATTATATGGATAAAATAATAGTAGGTCTCGGGGAAATACTTTGGGATGTATTCCCCGAGCGTAAAATATTGGGCGGAGCGCCGGCTAATTTCGCTTATCATGTTTCTCAATTCGGATTTAACGGGTATGCGCTCAGCGCTATCGGAAACGACTTGCTGGGGAAGGAAGTTCTCCGTTCTTTGGAAGAGAAGAACCTGAATTATCTTATCGAGACGACCGATTATCCGACGGGCACCGTACAAGTGACTCTCTCGGATAAAGGGGTTCCGGAATATGAAATCTGCGAAAATGTCGCATGGGATAATATTCCGTTTACCAACCGCACCGAAAATCTGGCAAAAAACACTTCGGCGGTATGTTTCGGCTCTTTGGCGCAACGCAGCACAAAATCGCGCGAAACCATCCGGAAGTTCCTGAAGACGGTTCCGCCCGGCTGCTTGAAAATCTTCGATATCAATCTGCGCCAACAATTTTATACGAAGAGTGTGGTTGAAGAGTCGTTGCAATTGGCCAATGTGTTGAAAATAAATGACGATGAGATAAAAATCATCGGCGAGTTATTCGATTGGGAGTCGTTCAATGAGCAGGAGATAGGGCGTAAATTATTAACGCAATACGATTTTGAAATCGTGATCCTCACCAAAGGTACCGAAGGCAGTTTTGTTTTTGAACCCGAAGGCGTTTCGTACTGTCCCACGCCTCAAGTGGCTGTGGCCGATACGGTGGGGGCGGGCGATTCGTTCACGGCCGCGTTTGTAGCCGCCTATCTGCACGGAAAGCCCATTGCCGAAGCGCATCAGTTGGCCGTCGAAGTGTCGGCTTATGTCTGTCGGCAACATGGTGTGATGCCCAAACTGGCCGATGCGCACACCGAATTGTTTCGCAAAACGCCTTAGGTATCTCAGGCATCCGCTGCATCGCCGCAAGCAGTCGGTGTTCTGTTTGAAAAGGCCGCTGCAAGGATATAAAAGGCCGGTGCAGGACTGAAATATACCGGTGAACGACTAAAAGATACCATTGCACGACCTAAAGATGCCAATGAAGCATCCAAAGCTGCCATTGAGGCAGCTTGAGATGTCATTGCATGACCTAAAGCTGTCAATGTTTCATCTAAAACTGCCATTGAGGCAGTTTCAAACGTCATTGAATCACCGTAAACTGCCATTGAGGCAGTCGCAATCATCAATGAAGCAGTCGCAGCCATTGTCGAACCACCGAAGAATACCCGTTCATTTTGCCCTAAGGGCAGTGAATGGGTACCTTTTTTATATTTCTTATCACAAGTGTAAGGTTCTATACATTTTCGGGCTTATTCCATATTTCCGTTTAAAAGCATTCGTAAAATGCGAGGGATATTCATACCCGCATCCGTCTGCAATTTCAGCAATCGGTTTGTCGGTATCGAGCAACATCTTACGGGCCAACTCCATTTTATATTCAAACAAACACTCATATACCGTTTGATTGAATACCTCTTTAAATCCCGATTTCAGCTTATAATCGTTAATGCCGACTTTTCTCGACAGCTCTATGATGGTGGGAGGCGTTTTAAACTCAGAGAGTAATATCCTTCGAGCCTCGTGTATTTTATCGATATCCCTTTTTCGTTTGCAACACCACTGGTTGCACAGGCTTCGTTCCGGATATTCTTCTTGATAAAGCAACAAAGTCAATAACTCCAGCACTTTAGCTTCTACGTACATCTCCGCGATGTTTCCCATGAGTTGCGCATTCTTAATTTGTGAAATTACAGCATTCATGTGGCAGGAAGTCGCATGTCGTTCTTTCCCGTTAAATTCCCAAAAGTTCCCTTTTTGATATCGCCTGTACAAACCGGTCAGCAAGTCGGGGTATCTATTCGTTAGTTTCTCAAGATAACGGTCTTCTATCCCGATTTCAAATGACGAATAAAGGGCGCTTTTTCGATATGAAGCGCTACCGGACAGGAATTGCGGAATAGCCCACATATAATTTTCCCCTCCTTTTTGGTTGATGGTTTTATTTTGGGCGCTATATTGCAAAATCCCCTGCTGCATAAATTGTAAATTCAGAACGGAGTTTAAAGAGTATTCCATTTCTACCACGATATCTCTATTGAAGAGGCTTTGCCACTCTTGAATTCTAAACCCGTCGAATAAGGCGACCTTGTGCGAATGGAAGCCCAACTGTTCATCCGTTTTGAAATCATGGGAAGTCCGGAACAATTTATCGCAATGCACTATTTGTCCCGATGCGGCAAGCTCGAACAGGTCATTCCCCGTAACTCTTATCGTATTATCTGTCATCTTTTTCTTCTTCTTACAAAACAAAAGTAAAGATATCGATTTTATCCGTCAGATTTAATTTTTACTCCCGAATATTTAAGTTCCAAAGGAAGTCTTCGAGCTACCTTTGTCTCCGTTTACAGGTAATGATAATTAAAAGAGTCAGATGAGAAGGACGTTCTTTATCCTTGTGTGTTTTCTGCTTGCATGCCTATACGCGGAAGCGCAGCAAACAACCAGACTTAACGGAAAAGTGACAGACAAAAGCAACGGGCATCCCCTTGTTGGGGCGGATGTTTACATTCAAACGCTGCAAAAGGGAACCGCCAGCGCTGCAAATGGAACGTATTCCCTCGAAATTCCGGACGGAATATACGAAATTTCTATTTCTTATGTCGGATATAAAACGCAAAAGAAGCGGATTCAACTCAACGGTAAAGAGCGATACCTGAATGTCCAACTCACGGCAATATCGGAACATCTGAATGAAGTGACAATTATCGGCAAATCCAAAACACAGGCGCTTCGGGAAAATGCAATGCCTGTTTCCGTAATAAATATGGAGCAATTGCAAGGTATGGTGGGGAATATAAGCGATATTTTGTCGAAAACGTCCGGAATGCAAGTCCGCATGTCCGGTGCGGCAGGCAGTAACGCACGCCTTTCGGTGCGCGGGCTGGAGGGAAAAAGAATCGGCTACTTCATGGACGACCTGGCAATGAACGACAACAATGAATTTCTGGATATCAACGATATTCCCATCGACTTTATCGAGCGCATCGAAATTTATAAAGGCATTGTTCCGGCCCGGCTCGGCGGAAGTTCCATAGGCGGAGCCGTGAATTTCGTTATGAAAGAGTTTCCGGCCCGGTATGCAGATGCCAGCTATTCGTTCGGTTCTTTCAACACCCATAAGGCGAATTTCACTTTCCGGCGCAACAAAAATGGATACAAAGCCGGCATCGGAGGTTACTATACGTTTGCCGACAATGATTATGAAATGGAACTCTCGCTACAGCCCGGCCGTTACATCCGGCGAGACCACGACGGTTTTGAGAAACTGACTGTCGGCGGGTCGTTCACGTCCACCCGCTGGTGGTTCGATGAAGTCGAGTTGGAAGGGATTTATATTACTTCTAAAAAGGAAATCCAGGGTATCGAATATAATATTCAACAAGCCGGAAACCACAGCCGGGTGTGGGTCTTGAACAATCATATCGAGAAAAGAGATTTCCTTCTTGAGGGGATGAATCTGGATATCAACAATGCCGTGACGTATTCTTTATATGAATTCAGGGATACCGCGATGACGCGCTACGATTGGGATGCGACGCCTTACGCGCCCGTCAGCGCTTATGGCGGCGAAATCAAAGGATACGACACCCGCAATAAAGCCGTCAACACGTTTCAACGCACCAATTTAGAATACTCCATCGACAAACGGCACCGTATAAACTTCAGTTCGCAGTACCGGTTTGTCCGGGGTGTCCCTAACGATTCGTTACGCGACAAGATTGTCGGCTATCAAACTGCATTCAATAGTACGATGCACAATTGGGTTACCGGGCTTTCTTACGAATACAATACCGATAACCAAAAAATAACCAATGTATTCACGGGCCGGTTTTACTATTATAAGATGCAAACCAAATTGATTCCCGCTTTTGCCGTCATAAAAGATACGCCCGAAGATATTACGAACGAAAAAAGCGATTTCGGCATCAGCGAGGCTATCCGTTATCGACTGACGGACCAATCCCTGATAAAAGCATCGGCGGCCTATGACGTCCGATTGCCTTCCGGCGAAGAACTCGTGGGCGACGGTTTTCTGATAGAACCCGCCGGCAACCTGAATCCCGAACGGAATGCCAGTTTTAACGCCGGTTTTATGTATGATAGCCGTTACAACGGACGCAACCGGTTCCAGTGGGAGATAAATGGCTTTATGATGTTTCTGAAAGATATGATTCGGCTTACGGGTGGGTCTTTACAATCCAAGTACGAGAACTTCGGTCAGATGCGGACATTGGGCGTTGAACTGGAAACGAAGTGGGATGCCACCCCATGGTTGTACTTATGGGGAAACTTGACTTATCAGGATTTGCGCGACACACGCAAGTACCAACCCGGCTCTATGGTTGCCAATCCGACAAAAGGCGACCGCATACCCAACATCCCCTATTTCTTTACCAATATTGGGGCGGAGTTGCATCGCGAAAATTTCTTCGGGGGCAAAGGACAAAATACCCGTTTATTCGTTGACTGTTCATTTGTGGAAGAATACTTTTACAACTTTGAACAAAGTATTCATCAGGAACGGCGTATTCCGCGTGCAGAGACCGTTAATGCCGGTCTGGAACATAGTTTTCGCGACCGCACTATCTTCTTGAAGTTCCAAATGAATAACGTAACCGACAAGCAAGTCTTTTCCGAATTCAATCGTCCTTTACCCGGACGCAACTTTTCTGTAAAACTTCGATATATATGGAAGTAATATAAATCAATCATTTTTTAATAAAAAGAAGAATATGAACAATAAATTGAGTTTTTTATCTCTGGTCATTTTGCTTGCTGTTTTGACTGCATGCCATAAGGATGACCCCACGCCGAATCCTGAAAATACCCGTAATATTTTGTTTTCGGTACGTATCCCCGACGCTTCGGGAATGTCGGGAAGTGTGTACACGCAGCTCATCGATAACATCGACGCAGCCACTTACGATAATAAAACAGCGATCCCCACGGCATACGCCACGCCGCCCGTCATAATAGACGATTACGTGTTCGACCTCCCCGGTTTGACCACCGAGACCGATATCATCAAAAAATATGTCCGTGTGAACGGCCAGCTTGTCTTCGAAAAATCCTTCACTTGTCCGGCCGGTTCAGGTGCTATTTCATTGGTGACGAAAGGCGACAAAGCGTATGTTGCCATGCGCGGATTGGGATTGATTTTGATTCTGAATCACAAGACAATGGCGGAAATCGGGCGGATAGACCTGTCGGAGTATGGCGTAGGAGACCGGAACCCCGACCCTGCCATGATGCTTATTCGTGACAATTTACTCTATGTCGGGCTAAACCAAATTGTAGGTGGAATGACGCCTGATCCCAAACGCGCCAAATCCGACGTGGTAATTATCGACACAAATACGGATGCTGTACAGAAGATGATTACCGACGAACGGGGATATTCCATGCCGACCAATATCATGGGCGACATTCAGTCTATCTTTATGGATGAAAACAAAGATATTTACATTAATTGCATGGCCGGCCTCGGTTATATCGGGCACAAAGGAGGACTGCTTCGTATTAAAGCAGGTGAAACGGTTTTCGATAATAGTTATGAGTTTTGCGTAACCGACAAAACGATCGAGGGAATAGATTATCCCCTGGATTGTCTGCGCGACATGGTATACACGGGCAACGGAAAACTCTATGCTTGCGCGAGTGTCAGCGGTTACTATAGCCCCACGCCCGATTATTCGGCCGACCGGGTCGTCGTGTCTCTTGAAATTGATATTAAAAACAAGACCGTCAAAAAATTGGATATTCCCCGGGGAAATATCTTTGCCACGGCAGTAGGGCGGTATGGCGACAATATCCTGTTTGGTCTTGCCACGCAAACAGGCAACGGATTTTACACGTATAATCAAAAGACGAAAGCCATTAGTGAGTCGCCGGTGATAAACACCGCCGGATTCCCTTTTTGCTTTAAGGTCTTTAAGGACTAATCCGTTTGCCGGTATTGGATAGAATTAATGAACAACCGTTCACGGGGAGGTGCTGCCTGTCAACGGTTGTTCCTTTTAGGATAGTCTCACCTTAGAAGGCTTGCGCCACCTCGTCGATCATGGCGTTGACGGACGTGATTCCGCCTCCGGCCAGATACCACATCTCGGGATTCAGATAGAATATCTTTCCGTTTTTGTAGGCATTGGTTTGGCGGACAAGTTGGTTTTCCACCTCGCTCTTATCCAGGCGGTCGTTAGCCACCACCGCGCTGCGGTCTACGATAAAGAGGATGTCGGGATTGACTTTCCCGATGAACTCGCTCGATATGGGATTGCCGTGAATGTGCGTTCCCAATCCTTCGGCGGCTTCGGGCACGCCCAGCACATCGTGGATGATGCCGAAGCGGGAGCCGCTGCCGTAAGCGCTGAAACGGCCTTTGTTATGCAACACGATGAGCGCTTTCTCGTTCGATGCGGCGACCTTTTGGCGTACCGTGTCGATTTTCGCCCGGATATCGGCGTATGCCGTCTCCACATCGTCCTGCCGCTCGAAAATCTTTCCAAGATCGTCGAGATTACGTTCGAAAGCCGTCAGGAAATCGCCGGCATCATACACCGACGGGTAAATCACGGGGGCGATTTTGGACAAGTCGTCGTAAAAATCCCTGAGCCGCCCGCCGAGGATAATCAGGTCGGGTTGCACTTCGTTGATTTTCTCCAGATTAATTTCCACAATGCTGCCTGCATCGGCGATCGACGCGTCGTCTTTATACCGGCTCAAATGGCTCGGTATTCCCAATTTGGGAACAGCGACCGGTTTGATGCCCAGATAATCGAGGTTTTCGAGCGCCGAGAAGTCCAGCACCACCACCCGTTGCGGATTTACGGGCACCTCCACCGTATCCAGAGTATGTACGATCGTAACGGTTTGCCCTTCGGCGCCCGCTCTTTTTTGCTGTCCCCCGCCGCACGAAGCAAAGGCGACAGCCAATATAACGAAATAAACAGTTGTTCTCATAATTCTTTAGTTATAATGAATAGTCTCCAGTCGAATGTCTGTCGAACGTCTTTAGACTTCATTTGCCATTTATCATTTGTCATTTGTAATTAGTAATTAGTAATTAGTCATTTGTAATTAGTCATTTGTAATTAGTAATTTGTCATTTACCATTTGTCCCTCAATTAAAGTAATTGCATATTTTTTTGTCGTTGAACTCTATGATCGAAATCGGTATTCCGAAGATATCTTCCAACACCCGTTCGTTCATTATGCGCTCGGTCGTGTCGTAGTAGCGCACCTTTCCGTCTTTCAGCGCAAGGATATAATCGGAATAATGCGACGCAAAATTGATATCGTGCAGCACAATGATAATCGTCTTACCGAGCTCGTTTGCCAGTCTCCGCAGGGTTTTCATTATCTGCACCGAATGTTTCATGTCGAGATTATTCAGCGGCTCGTCGAGCAGCAGATAGTCGGTATCCTGCGCCACCACCATGGCCATGTAGGCCCGCTGCTTTTGTCCGCCGCTCAACTCGTCGATATACATGTTCTCGATATCTTGTAAGTCAAGAAACCGGATGGCCGTATCGACTTTCTGCCGGTCGTGAGCGGTCAGGTTGTCTTGCGAATAGGGAAAACGTCCGAACGACACCAGTTCCCTCACCGTCAACTTCAGCCGGACATGATTGGATTGCTTGAGGATGGAAAGCCGCTGCGACAACACGTTGTTTTTGTACGCATGAATATCTTTTTCGTCCACCCTTACCACGCCCTTGTCCTGAGCCAGCAGGCGGCTGATCACCGACAGCAACGTGCTTTTGCCCGCCCCGTTACTGCCGATAAGCGAGGTGATTTTCCCTTTTGGAAATTGCACGTCGATGCCGTCGAGCACCACTTTTTTTCCGAATTGCTTCGATAGTTCTTTTACTTCAATCATATTTTGCGAACACGTAAGAGTAAATACATAAAATAAAGCCCGCCCGCAAAGTTGATGATGGCGCTTACGGGAATGGATAAATTGAACAGGCGTTCCATCACGAACTGTCCGCCCAGTAGCGTAATGCCCGTGACGAGGCAGCACGCCGTAATCAGGGCGCGGTGGCGGTATGTCCTGAACAGCTCGTAAGTGAGATTGGTCACCAGTAGTCCCAGAAAGGTAATGGGGCCGATGAGCGCCGTCGACACCGATACCAGTACGGCGATAAGCGCCAGGAATAGCTGCACCATGCGGTTGTAGTTCAGTCCCAGATTGATGGCCTGATCGCGTCCTAATGCCAGCACATCGAGGTAGCGGGCCAATCGCATGCCGATATAGAGCGTTACGAGCATGATGACGGAGGCGATCCCGAGCAGGTTGCGGTTGATTTTATTGAACGACGCGAACATCTTCCCTTGCACAATGAAAAAATCGTTGGGATCGATGAGCAGTTGCATAAACGAACTGAGACTGTTGAACAAAATGCCTGTCACCACTCCTACTAACAGCAGCAGGTAGAGGTTGTCTTTTCCTCGTTTATAGATGAGCAGGTAAAGCAGGAAGGCGAAACCGACCATGCCGATGATTGATATCGCAAAATTGCCCCAATCGCTCAGTACGCGGTAGGTGTTATCGCCGTAGACAAACACCACGATGGTTTGGATGAGCAGGTACACCGACTCGAAACCCATGATCGACGGCGTGAGGATGCGGTTGTGGGTGATGGTTTGAAAAGCCACCGACGAGTAGGCCACGCAACATGCCACAACCAGTATGGCGAGTACTTTTACATAGCGCAGGTTAAGGGCGAACTGCCAACTGCCGCCCATTTGCCAGAACAGGTATAACGCAATCACCGCGACCAGCGCCCCGGCGGCTATCCACAATTTTGCCTTGTCGCCCGTCACTTTTTCCATAAGATGAATGCTAAAAAGATGATCGCGCCAAGAATGCTGACCGTCACCCCGATGGGTATTTCATACGGATAGACGGCCACACGCCCCAGAATATCGCACAGTAAAAGGAAAATGCTTCCGCACAATGCCACATACGGCAGTGTTTTCTTTAAATTGTCGCCAAACAGCAAGCTCACGACATTCGGGACGATCAGCCCCAGGAAGGGAATCACCCCGGCCGTGATGACCACCGCACTGACGGTGAGCGACACGCAAAACAATCCGATATTCATTATCGCAGGGTAGTTCAACCCCAGGTTCTTCGAAAAATCTTCGCCCATCCCGATGACCGTGAATTTGTTGGCGTAGAAATACGTGAGCAGCGTGGCGGGCAGGCTCAGGTAAATCAATTCGTAACGGCCTTGCAGCACGCCCGAGAAATCGCCCATCATCCAGGCATTCGTGTCTTGCACGATATTCAGCTTCACGGCAAAGAACGTCGAGATCGACCCGATGATGCCGCCGAATATCAAGCCGACCAACGGCACGAAAATCACGTTGCGGAACCGTATTTTCCGGACAATCGTCAAAAAGACGATGCTGGCTCCGAAAGTAAAGGCAAAGGCGAACAGCATCTTCCACAAGGTCCCTGCCGAGGGCAAAAGAATCATGAATGCCAGCAGCCCCATCTTCGCTGCTTCCAGGGTTCCGGCAGTCGTAGGGGCTACAAACTTGTTTTGCGTCATTTGCTGCATCACCACTCCCGAGATGCTCATGCCCGCACCGGCCAATAAAAGCGCCATCGTGCGGGGGATGCGGCTGATGGATACCAACGACCATGCTTCCGGATGCCCGCTTAATAAATCGGACAGCGTGATGTCCGCCACCCCTATAAACAACGAAGCCGCCGCACAGACACCTAAAACAAGTATGAATATAATTATTTTCAAAATAATTTCAACAAACAGAGACAAAAGACCCCTTAATCGTGTGGGTTCTGCCCGCGCAAAGTTGGAATTTGCACCTTTCAGAAACCGAAAGGCAAAGATAAACGAGTATTAGGTTTTCAGCAATACCTAAAAGTAGGTATTCTTTCGGCCTTTTTGAGATCGTTACTCCCCGAAAGTAGGTATTCTTTACAGGTTATAAACCTATTAAATCCGCCAGATTGATATTCAATGTCCCAAATAAGCTGATACCTTTCTGCGGCAACTGCAAAGAACTATCCGATGCTTTGTCCTTAAAGTTGAACAAATTGTCAACACCGCAATTCAAAGTGATGCCTCTCGGTAAAGTCATCCCGACATTGAGCGTGCACATGGTGCGCGCATCATACGTGACCCACTGGTATGCACCGGAAGTGAGAAACGAATAGGTATCCAGTTTGGAAGTCCATTGCCCGTTGAGGGAGAAATGGGTCCCGATTTTACCGAATTTGCGTGCATACAGGGCATTAAAGGTAATGCTATGAGGACGGACATCCGAGGTATTCCTTCCATTCACTTCCTGATAATCATCCACATAAGCATACGATCCGGTTACCGTCAGTCCGAAGTCCATCCGCATTTGCAGGATCGCTTCTACACCCGTTGTCTTCGCGTTTTCCGCATTCACATATTGCATGTCTTGTGAGCCGTCCCCTAATGAGGCATACGCAATTTTGTTCTTGAAACGGTTATGATAACCGGAGACGGAAAAGTTCAATCCATTTTTCGTAAACTCCGCCGACAAAGTGTATTGGTTGCTCGTTTCAGGTTTCAGATCCGGATTCCCATAGAGCATCAGAATACCCAATCCTCCCATATCATACTCCTGATACAATTCCTTCAACGAAGGAGAACGGAACCCCTGGGAATATCCGGCACGTAGGGTGACTGTTTCCCAAGGACGATACATCGCAGAGATTTTAGGGGTCACATGTAAATGGTAGACATGATGATAATCTCCCCGTAGGCTGGCAATGACATTCAGTCGCGGAGTAATTTTCCAGTCTTCCTGCAGATAGGCGGAGTAGGTTTCAACGCTGGCATCGGCGCTGTCCTTTATCATATAGTGTTTCAGGTATTCGAAGTTGCCTTCTATCCCCCCACTCAGGGTATGCGAGCCGAAAGTTCCGGCGTAATCCGCCCGTGCCGTCTGTGTCCGGTTACGATAATCCGTACGGGTGAACCCGGCCACAAAATAATCCTTATCCTTCTTATAAGTATCGTGTATATAGGATACGCTTAGCTGCTGGTTTTCATCTATCAGGTATTTCATTTTTCCACTCACTGTATAGTCGATGAAAAAATCCTGGTATTTATTACTCCCCCGGATATCACGCTTATTATGATAGAATGTGCCTTTGAGGTCAGCGCTCAATTTATCGGTAAACGCGTACCCGAACTTTTGGGATGCATCCCATATCTCATATCCGTAAACCGTCGTCGTACTGGCGTTCGCCTTCTCTTCAATCGTTGTTCCGTCAGGGTCGACGGTGGTCGTCGCTTTGCCTTCGGAATCGCCTATGGTATAAGCATCCCGCGTACGGTAAGTGACACTTGACAGGGACGAAAATTTATTTTGTTTTGTTCCGGCGGAAACGGTGTATCTTTGTCCGTTGGTTCCGGCATAGCGTATACTTGCATTGCCCGTAAACGGACGGGCGGCATTCTTGGTGATGATATTGATCACGCCACCCAACGCATTCGATCCGTACACCGCGGACTGCGACCCCCTTATAACCTCAACACGTTCGATATCATCCATATTGAAACGAGTAAAGTCTACATTATGGTCGGCTCCTTCGCCACTGACTCGCTCGCCGTCAATAAGGAATAATAGATACTCGCCTTCCATCCCTTGATATTTAATCTCGGGTAACTGGCTCATGGAGTTATAGACAATCTGTAATCCCGGAAGCTCATATTGCAAGAGCGTTTCTATGCTCATCGGGTTTAGGGCCTGGATATCTTTCTGCGAAATAATGCGCGTCAGAACCGGCGCATCCTTCAACGGCCGCTCGATCCGCGCACCGGTCACAACAATCTCATTCAATTCATTCGGTGCCGGCTGCAATTGAATTCGGGGCGATAAATCCGGTTTTGTCTTCAGGTTTACGCTCATTTCCACAGGTTGATATCCCGTAAAAGAAATACGTAAAACCTGCTCCTTGTCGTCACGCAGTTGGATAGAGAATTCTCCTTTCGCATTGGTACCGGCGCCAATAGTCGTTCCAACAGCCAACACAGACGCACCGGGAAGCGGTTCGCCATTTTCATCGACCACGATCCCTTTTACTGTCCGACGGTCCGCATCATGGTCGTTTTCGGCAAAAACGGTGACCATAGTCACCGTTAACAGCAGAAAGATTATAGTCCATGTTCTTTTCATGCCCTATCGTTATTTCACGTACTCGTAAGCGAAAGTCACATGGCCCGTTGTTCCTTCGGCATTGCTATGGTCTGTGAATTTCAGTTTAGCATAACTACCGTCTGCAAATTTTACGACATAAACCTTACCGGACAAGGTGTAAACAAAAGCTCCCATAGAACCGCTTCTTGTGACCCAATTGCCGAGGACTTCATTGAGAGTACCCGATGAAGCATAACCCACATTGCCCGACATCATTTTGGACAAATCGGTAATCACTTTACTATCGGTCGTTATCTCTACATCGGTCGTATAACCTGAAGAAGGGATGGTCGTAAGATCGGACAGTGCCGTTGCCGAAGTTTCAACAGCGCCTCCTTTATTTGTTTTCACATTAAAACGATGAATGGCAATATGCCAGTCTATTGTAATATCCGACTCTTTCGCCTGAGCTTCGGCATAAGTCTTGTCGCCTGCATAATACCACTTACTGTAATCCTTCACCACTTGGGTGGCGCCCGTTTCTAAATTAATGTAAGTCCAATCGGAATAACTTGTCGCATCAATAGTTTTCTCATCTTCAGTTATTTTTGGTGTCGGTTCATCATCATCACCACACGCTACTGCACAAAGGGCGATAACCGCCATTACCAGATATTTTTTCATTTTCTCTGTATTTTAATTTAATTAATTGTAGAATAAATAGAAATACAAAGTTATAGGGATAGGGGAAAGATTGCAATCCTCATTTATAATGATTTTTCAGGCTAAATATACTTATTTATGAGGATGACATGTTAACAAACAAAAGGATGCAACCCCTTAAGATTGCATCCTTTCTTTGATTGGGAAAAACGAGATGTTATTTTTTTTCTTCTACAGCCTTTTTCGGCAACATAATCACCGTAGCTTCATTTCCTTGCGAAAGGAAGGTTTTGGCGAATTCCTGCACGTGCTGGGGTGTAATTGTATTGAGAATCGTCAGATAATCGCTGTGGCGATCTTGTCCGTAGAAATATTTACTCTGCAATTGTCCCAGCCAATAACCGTTTTCTTTATTGTCTTCGTCATATTTTTTTACCATGTGTTCTTTTACTTTGGTAAAATCTTCCTGACGCGGGCCTTGTTCCGCCACCGCTTTCAATTCTTTTTCAACAATCTCGTTGAGATGATTTGCTTTATCGGGATCGGTATCGAAACTGATTTCCAGCAACGTTTGTCCTTCCGGATACCGGGCAATCGATCCGTTGGTGCCGACACCGTAAGTGCCTCCTTCGTCTTCGCGAACCTTTTCGGTGTAAACGATACGAAGGATTTGCTCGAACATGCTCATCAGAATACTATTCTTCAGGTTGAATTCGGTCTTGCCGCTGTAGACGTTGTAAACCGATCCTTTCGGATTTTGCATTTCCCGTTCGAAAGACGATTTCTGACGGCCTTTTGTCACATCCAGCGGCACTTGAATAAACGTGTTCTGTGCGTACTTTCCTTTCAGAGATCCTAAATACTGAAGAATAACCGGCTTAACGGCGTCTTCATCGATATTGCCGACGAAAGAGAACACGAAGCTCCCGGGATTGACGAAACTTTGTTTGTACATCTCCATGATGCGCGGGTAGTCTATTTTCTTCAAATCTTCCGCTTTCATTCGTTTTGTAATCGGGTTATCGCCGTAGATTGTTTTTAGGATGGAATCCTGAAAAGCCACCGACGGTTCCGCTTCGATATTTTTCATTTGTATTTCAGCGCGTTGCAGAAATGACGCAAACGCTTCCTGATCGGTGCGGGGCGCCGTGAAGTAAAGATATACGAGCTGAAGCATCGTTTCAAAGTCTTTGATAGACGAAGAGCCTGCGAAGCCCTGCGTCGTCATCGATATAATCGGGCGTGCCGAAGCGGTTTTGCCCGCCAGCACTTTGGGCAGTTCGGTGGTGCTGAAATTTCCCACGCCGCCCAGCGTCATCACTTGACCGGCCATTTTGGCGTTCACCGGATCTTGAACCACATATTGCGAAGTGCCGCCGTAACTGGATGCCATCATGCGGATTTCATCGTCTTTAAAATCGGTGTCTTTCAAGACGACCGTCACTCCGTTCGATAGTTTCCAAACGGTTGTGCCGAAAGCCTCGTCTTTCTTCACCTCGGCAATTGTTCCCGGAGCAGGCGGTTCGGCGATTAACGGTTCATCGGATACTTCTTCGGCATACGGTTCTATCTCTTCCGCCTTCACCGAAGCCAACGCGCCCAGTAACTCGTCCTTGCCCGGATAGGTCAGTCCTTCTTTCTCGGGGCCGGTCACGGCTACGACGATATTCTTTTCACCGATCAGTTGTTGAATGGTTTGATTGATGGCCTCGACCGGTATTTGGGGCGCGACTGACTGTAATAGTTGATATTCGTATTCGATGCCGGGGATTGGCTCGCCGTCGGTAAAGCTACGGACATATTCTTCGGCATAAGCGTTGTTTTTTTGTTTGTCGCGATTGTTATACGCGTTTTCCACACTTTGTAACAAATTGGTCCGCGCACGTTCATATTCCGATGCCGTAAAACCATGCTTCTTCACCCGTTCCGTTTCGCGTACGATAGCGGCCAACGCCTCGTCCACCTTATCTTCGGCCGATCCGGCGACTACCGTCCAGGCATCTTTGGTTTTGGCGACGAAGTAATCGGAATTGTATGCCTGTGCAAATGTAAAGGGGGCATTCGGCTTTTGGGTGATTTCGTTAAAACGATCATTGAACATGATCGCCGCCACATTGGTGACATAATTCATCATGTAACCGGCCTGTGTATTCAGCATTTCGCGGGGAACGGCATCGTGTTTGTAAAACAAGCGGATCAGCGTATTGCGTGCTTCCTTGTCGGTCGCTATGGCTACGATGGGTTCGTCGTTGTCGGGAACAGGGAAATAGACTCTTTCTGCCCGGTTCTCGTCGAGTTTGATTCCCGAAAAGAGGTTTTTTACTTTCTTCTCGGTTTCATCAACATTGACGTCTCCTACAATGATGATCCCCTGCAAGTCGGGGCGGTACCACTTGTGGTAATAAGCGCGGATTTCTTCCGGCTTGAAGTTGTTGATTACGTCGATGCTGCCGATGGGCATGCGGTTGGCGTATTTGCTGCCGGGATATAACGCCGGCAACAATTTATCCGTTAATCGTTGTTGCGATCCGCCGCGTGTGCGCCACTCTTCGCGGATGACGCCGCGTTCCTTATCGAGTTCTTCCTCTTCGAGGGCGATGCCGCACGACCAATCGTACAGAACCAGAATACACGAGTCGACCAGATTCTTATTGTCAGCCGGGACATTGCTGATATAGTATACGGTCTGGTCGAAAGACGTATAGGCGTTGATGTTGCCGCCGAATTGTATGCCGTTGTCTTGAAGATAATTCAGCATGCTTTTTCCGGGGAAGTGCGTGGTGCCGTTAAACGCCATGTGCTCGAGGAAATGGGCCAGTCCGGCTTGAGGATCTTCCTCTTGCATCGATCCTACATTTTGAGCGATATAGAAGTCGACTCTGTTTTCAGGCGTTTTGTTCTGCCGGATATAGTAGGTCAAGCCGTTTTCCAGCTTTCCGGTCCTCACTGCCGGATCGGTCGGTAAAACCGGATTTTGTTGCGCCATCAAGCAAACGCTTGCCATCAGGAGCAATAATGATAATACTCTTTTCATCTGTTTATTGTCTTGTAATTTACGAATTATTGATTTACTAAAAGAATGAAGTTCAGATCCGTTCCAGGACTATTTTCATCAAGTCTTCGATGGAACCGGTATAATCGGTATTCGACTCCAAAGCTACCCGGTTGGCGATGATGGCGCAAACCGTCATGGCTTTGTGTCCCATCAAACGGCTGAGTCCCGCAATGGCGGAGCTCTCCATTTCGTAATTGGTTACCTGGTGGTCATTGTACCGGAAAGAGGCGATGCGCGTGTTCAGATCCGGATCGGCCAACGGCAATCGTACATACCGTCCTTGCGGCCCATAAAACCCGATAGCTGAAATGGTCACGCCGCGGATCATATCATGCCCGATGCGATCGACTAACTCTTCATCCGCATCGACAACGTAGGGCGAGCAGTGATAGGGCGACCAATGGACATGCTTTTGAAAAGCTTCTTCGAATTCTTCGTCTCGGAACTTTTTCGAGTCGGCATAGTAATGGATAAGGCCGTCGAAGCCGATGGACTTTTCCGACACCACATACGAGCCTACGGGGCAATGCGGTTGCAATCCCCCCGATGTGCCTACACGTACCATGGTGAGTTGTTTGAATTCGGGTTTGACGGTGCGCGTTTCGAAATCGATATTGGCCAAGGCATCGAGTTCCGTTACGACGATATCGATATTATCGGTTCCGATACCATGCGAAACGAGCGAAATGCGCTTGCCCTTATACGTACCGGTGATAGTATGGAATTCGCGGCTCTGCACATCACACTCCACAGTGTCTAAAAACGAAGCCGCCAGGGTAACCCGCCCTGGATCTCCCATCATCACGATCTTGTCCGATAGCTGTTCGGGACGAAGATGAAGATGAAAGGCGCTCCCATCGGGATTGATAATGAGTTCTGACTCCGGTATGATTCTCATAATTATTTGTTTGTGATAGTTCCTTGTGATTTAGCGTCGGCTCCTCCTTGCGGCTTGGCAATGGCGTCGCGCATGTCGGTATCGGCTTTTATATTCTGAAGACGATAATAATCCATGATGCCGAAGTTGCCGTTGCGGAATGCTTCGGCCATGGCGATAGGTATTTCGGCTTCCGCCTCGATCACTTTCGCCCGGGCTTCCTGCGCTTTGGCCTTCATTTCCTGCTCCAACGCAATGGCCATGGCGCGGCGTTCTTCGGCACGGGCTTGCGCAATGTTTTTGTCAGCTTGCGCCTGATCCATTTGCAGCACGGCGCCGATGTTCTTGCCGATATCGATATCGGCAATATCGATGGATAATATTTCGAAAGCGGTTCCGGCATCCAACCCTTTTTTTAACACGAGTTTGGAGATCGAATCGGGATTCTCCAGCACCGATTTATGCGATGCGGCGGAACCGATAGATGACACGATACCTTCTCCCACACGGGCGAGAATGGTTTCTTCGCCCGCACCGCCCACTAATTGTTTGATATTGGCGCGTACGGTTACCCTCGCTTTCGCGATCAACTGGATTCCGTCGATGGCTACAGCCGTAACGGGCGGCGTGTCGATCACTTTCGGATTTACCGACATTTGCACGGCTTCCAATACGTCGCGTCCTGCGAGGTCGATAGCGGTACCCATTTGGAACGATAAGTCGATATTGGCTTTCGAAGCCGATACCAGTGCGTGCACGACTTTTTCGACGTGCCCGCCTGCCAGATAATGCGCTTCGAGGTTGTCGCGGGTGATATTTTTCAATCCCGCTTTATGGGCTTCGATCATCGCATACACGATGGTGTGCGGCGGTACACGACGCAACCGCATCAGAAAGAGTTGAACCAACGATATGTTGACGCCTGCCGAGAGGGCATTGATCCAAAGAAAAAACGGCACGTAATGAAAGAATATCAATACGAATATGACAATGACTGCGATAATAAGAATTAAACCGAATGACATAGGCTTTTATTATAAGTATGAATTATGATGTATGAATTATGAATTATGATGTATGATGTATGAATTATAAATTTTCTTGACTCTTTGTTCTTCTCACCAGCACATTATAGGTATCGACTTTAACGACTTCGATTTCGGTGTCTTCCTCGATAAATTCGCCGTCGAACGACTTTCCTTCGACAATTACTTCTCGGATCATCACCTTGCCGATAGGATTCAGTCTCGACATCGTAACCCCTATATCGCCTTTCTGGATTTGCTTCAGGTCGCTGTTGTCGACCGTTTCTTTAATATCGGTATTTAAAGCGATGCGCCGTAGCGATTTCGATTTGACTAAGCCGACAAATGCAATGCCTAACACGAGTAACGATGTCGCTAACGTGATATTTCCCGATGTACTGCCGAGAAAGAGATAGGCATAGACGATGCCGCCGATCAGAAAAATTCCGCCGGCCGCTCCGGCAATACTGATTCCCGGCAATAAAAAGATCTCAATCAGCAGAAAGAGAATACCTAATGCGACTACGGCAATTACGATGATAACATTAAAAGTCATAAGCGTTTGTGTGCAAGAGTTTATTGATAGGTTGTCCGGATTTCTTCGTTGCGGGCCTGAACTTCCAATTGGGCTATTTCCCGGCGAATGGATTCCGTTTCTTTTTCCAAAGCAAGAATCGACGAGCGTACCGTTCCGCTTTCATTCCCGTTCGCAAACTGATCACGCCGAGCCGATAACTCGTCTTGCAAGCGTTTCTGCTCTTGTTTCAGTTGTATCGCTTTCGAGAGAAGCGCTCGTGCCGAAGCGTTTTTAAAGTCCTCCAACCGATGATAGGTTACGGCATCGTTAATCACAAAAGAAAAATCGGACTTCTGTCCTTGTCCTTGCTCGGCCGTGTTTTGTTCTTTCGCTTTTGCCCTCAACGACGCATAATCGACACCCTCTTTCCAGGTGTCCGCGATAGAAGTGATTTTAGCTCGTCGCGATACATACGCTTCATCGTCACTCTCCACAAGTTTCACTTCCTTTAGAGGAACGAATGTGTAAATGCATACCGAATCGGGAGACTGGAAGCGGTCGGTGGCAAACCATCCGATTTCTTTCTCCTCATCGATCGCCATCATATAATCGTTGAACGGCGAATTGAAGGGTACATTCAATTGATTGGGATTCAGATACGAATCCGATGCTGTGTTATAGCGCGTGATATATAAGTCATATCCCCCCAATGACTCATGTCCGGTGGAAGCGAAATAGAGCGTCACCCCGTCGGGCATGACAAACGGATACGCTTGATTGCCATCGGCATTGACCGAAGCCGGCAATTTTTTTTCATTGCCAAAAGAGTTCAGCAGCTTTTCCATCGAATACAAATCGTAACCGGTCGAGTCGTTTCCCGCCGCATAATAGACTTTGTCTTGCCGTTCGTTCATATACAATGTTTGCCCGCCGTCGGGCGAAGCGTCCTTGAAAAAATCCTTCATCGGCATGATGGAGCCCGACGAAGCGCTTAAGGAGTAGGCCGATAAAAAATCACGTTTGGGAACGATAAGGCTGTCTATGACCGGAATATCTTCCGTGCGGCGGACGGCGCGTCTTAACTTATCCGCATATTCGATTTTTTCTTCCAGAAGAGCAATCGCTTCGTTGTTGCGGCGTTGGGCGCGCCGATATTTCTCGAACTCCTTCTCAGCCTCTTCAAAACGATAGGTCTTTGCGTATAAGTCTCCCAAATAAAGAGATGCGTCGGTACGCTTTTTTTGCGCTGCAAAGGCGAGGTGTTTTTCGGCCGACAGCAAGTCGCCTGTTTTAAAAAGGCTTATGCCGAGCCATTCATTCAACGAAGCATCATTCGGGGCGTTTTCGTATTCGGCTTTAAAAACCGGCAGAGCCTCTGCATAACGGCCTTCCTGATACAGGCTTTTTGCGTCGTCAAATGTTTGTCCTTTCAAACAAATGCAAAAGGAGCATAAAACGATAATAAAGAAAAAGCGAAAGATTTTCATATTTGCTGCTAATTTCTATCGTTCAAAGGTAGTAATAAAGTTTAAAATTTATCCCCAAAACCCGACAATATCTTTGAAGAATATGTTTTTAAGCAGGTTTTCATCGAAGTATTCTCCTCAATCCGTCTCTTTCGTTCTTTTTACCGGCCAGGCCGACAAAGGAGGAATATGCATTTTATCCTTTCTATTGAAATATTATTTTTTACCTTTACGCGAGAAAACGGTTTAAATTTGTTATAAATAAGACGGAATGGCGTGTTCGCACGGATATCGCCCGGAGCGGGACTTCCCGTTGTTAAAACGAAAGTAAAGCCGAAAAGAGGGCATGAGAAAAAAGTGTATTGTATTCTTATTTATTTCTATCACGGTAGCGGTCGGTTGCCGTCGGGACTCTTTGCGTTCAAGCGATGAAAACGTATCCGACAGCATTTTTACAGCGGATTATATTAATGGCCTCAGTATTACACTGCCTGAACGGGCGCTCGCCTTACTCGACACGGCAGAGCAACGGGGCTTGCTTTCCCCGATTGACCGGAACGGACTTCGCGCCGTAATCTATAATAACGGGCTCGAGCAGCCTAATGTCGCTCTTACGTATAGCTTCCGGATCTATCATGATCCGGAGATCCGCAATGCCCCCGAAAAACTTCTGAAGTGTCTTAAAATCATATCGCACCAATATTATAAGAACGGCGACTATACACAAAGTGTCCGTTATGCCCTCGAAGGCATAGAGGTGTCGCGCAAAACCGGTTCAAAGCGAGACGAAGCTCTTTTCCAGCTACATGTAGGCCTTTCCAAGGCGGCTGCGGGAATTTCAGAAGATGCCTATCCTTTTTTCGACCGCAGTATCGGTTTATATCGTCAGGAGATGGGCGGAAGTCCGGCATGGAGCGAGGTGGATGAGTTCCTGTATGCGCTGATGGAAAAGGTAAACGCGTTACAGAACGATAAGATGTATCGGGACGCGATCGATATGCTGCCTCTTTGCGAAAAAACTTTGCAGCATCTGAATACCTGTCCCGGCCTGCCGGAAGGTATTTACGACTTGCGCTGCGCCAACCTGTATACCCTTTATGCCCTGATTTTTTATTTGAACGATGATAAAATGAAGGCGGAAAATTACTATGATAAATTACTCCGTACACAGTATGTTCACACACTTGGAGGCAACGCCCTGACGGCTCCTTATCAGATTGTTTCTCACCGCTATGAGGATGCGCTCCGGAGCCTTCAAAAAGAAAAAGAATATTTCCGTACGGGCAGGGATACCGTCAACGCTTATTATGTGGAGACGTTGCTTCCTAACGAGATGAAGGCTTACGACGGGTTGGGCGATTACCGTTCGGCTGCCCGTGTCGCTCATTCCATTGTTGCGCTTACCGATAGTTTACGCATGCGGGAAAAACGTAAAAGCGCCATAGAACTCGCCACTATTTACGAAACAAAGGAAAAGGAAGCTCTTTTGCAAGAACAGTCGGCGCAACTCAAGCGGCGCAATATTGTACTTGCAAGCGTCCTTTTGATTTTAGCGCTTTCCGCAGGATTTATTTTTAAGATGATTCGCTTTAATCGCACCATCAGCAGGAAAAACAAAGCCGCCGTCAAGACGATTCACGAGTTGCTGGGTTTCCGGGATAGGTTGTTTCGTGTAAATGAAGAGAATATGGCGTTACAGCAGAGATTGCAGGAAGCAATGAAGCCGGGCGGCTACCTGCCCCTGACGGATACGTATCCGGTTGTTTCCGGAAAAGACGTTTCCCCGGCGGATAATGCCGCTAACGGAAACGGTTTCTCTTCCTGCGACTATGACCGTATGCTGTTCGATAAAGTGGAGCACGAAATCATCAGCGGACAACTCTTCCTGCAACCCCGATTTTCGAGAGACGATTTGACAAAAACAATCTATATCCCCAAAAATAAGTTTGCGCAACTCTTCAAACAATATGCGGGGAAAAACTTTATCTCCTATATTAATGACTTACGGTTGGAATATGCCGCCCGGATATTAAAAGAATATCCCGTATATACCATCGACGCCGTCGCCAAGCAATGCGGCATGTCCCCACAATCTTTTTATCGCCTTTTTTCCGGAAAATTCGGCGTTACTCCCATGGAATATCAATCCGCCGCCTCTCAAATAACCGATGTTCCTTGTCCGGACGATACGGATGATTGATTTTTATAAAATAAACCGGTTATTTCTCCAATGTGATTTTTTGAGAGACCTTATGTGACTTTTTGAGAGAACAACCGCCCTGTTTTCCTTTGGGTTGAAATCGCTTCTCCCTACCTTCGCAGACGAATAAATCATCGGCGCGCTACTTTATTATCAGACATCTCGAATTTCCGGAATATAAATTATGGATAAAATAAATATAGAATCAGTATGAAAATGAAATCTTTATTCAAACACGCCTTTTGCCTCGCGGCGACAGGTTTTCTTATGACCGCCTTCTCATCATGCGGTAACGATAACGAACCGGAGACGCCTCAGCCGGTCGATTTACAGAGCGTAACCACCGCCCAGGCTTCCTATTCGCTCTCCGAAGCGGGTACGGTGACCATCGACTTTACCGCCAAGCCTGTCGATGCCGATGTCTCGAAAGTTTTGTTGAAGCAATCTCCCATGGAAAGCGACCCTGAATTGCTTACCGTAACTTCCCTGAAAGCCGGTGCATCAAAAGGTGCCTGGCGCCTCGAGGCCAAGGCGTCCGATTTCTCCCGGATAGTCGCCTCCCAAACCGTACACCTGATGGCTTATTCCAAAAGCGGCGCGACGCACGTAACTGCAAGCGCAACCTTGGCCGACCCGTATTCCATCATCGACCGTTACAAGCTGGAGCATCCTTTTTCGGCCGGTTACCGCGATGCGGTGGAAAAGGACCGGTGGATTTCGCTGCCGGTATTCGTCACGGCTACCGGCGAAGCCGATCCGGCCGATATCACCGATATGGAAGTGCAACTTCATCCGTCGAATTCTTCGGTGAAGGCTGAAGATTTCATTGTGAAGGAAATGGAAGACGCATCCGGATTTACCGTGCAACTGAATCCTACGGCGGAAAGCAAACTGGCCGCAGAGGAACGGATCATGACCGGGCTTATCGTAACGGTAACCGATAAAAACGGACGTACGGCCATGCTGGGCGATGTGGGTTTTGTACTGTCCCCGCCTGTTGTGACCGTCGCCGCATCGGCGGAGTTGACTTTTTCGCTGGCCGACCTTCGCAATCCGACCTTTAAAAAGGATTTCGAAGTGGACTATACGGAAAAGCTGAAGCATTTGGGCTTGACGGAAAAACAATCCGAGACGTTCGATTTCGGCGGAGTGACCTGGCAGGTAAACGGATTGTATGACGCCAACGGACAACTCATTAATGACGACCCCGATTTTCTTATTTTTTCTTCGCTGACCTATAAGGGGGACATCATGGTAGCGGGTGACCCTGTGTTGCAACTCGAGCCGGGAACGTACTATTATGTGTCGCATTACAGTGCGGACTGGAAACATGGCGGGAAGGCGTATCCCCGCATTCGGGGACTTCTGCGGCTGACGGTAACACTGACGGAAAAATGAATAAAAAACGAACCGACAAAATCATCTTGGCCGCCCTTGCCGGTTGCTTATTGATGCCGGCCGCCTCGTGCACGAAGGAGAATACCTATATCACTCCCGTTTCGGAGGATTATTCTTCCGAAGACTGGATTGAGGAAGTAAGCAGCCGGAACTATTTCTACGCCGTTACTCCCTTCACCGGCGACCTTTGCCCTTCCTTTATCCTGCAAGCCGATGGATTGAAGAAATTGTATGCGGACAGCCGCTTTGTGCAGGACTTTACGACGGCCGACTTGTTGATGAAAATACGAAATCCCGGAGCCGGCGTAAAAATGACCGTCAGCATGCAGCCCGGCGAAATCAACGGAGCCTACAATTACACGGCGGCTGTGCCCGAAGAACTGAAGGATTCGGCATTTATATATGTTTACCTGCCTGTGAACTGGAACTATCGGGCGTTGAGCCAATGGCAGGCCAGCCGGCTGGTCAACTTGTTGTGGAACATAAGTTTCGACGGTCAACCGGTGGAGACTTACCAACAGGCGTTTATCTGCCGGACGGTACACGATGTGGCGTTCGATTGCAGCTTGAACGAGTTGGAAGATGAGGCGTTTTTCCAACTCATACAAGCCTATATGAAGGATATGGGCAGCTTCCCCGCATGGTTTACCGAGAAGAATGAATTTTCTTATACCGCCAATGCGCTCGCCGCCGGATATATCGACGAGCATTCGCCGTTGGTGGACCGCCTTAAACAGGAAGTCATCGCCGACGGATATGTAAGCAACCTCATCAGCATCGCTTCAAAAACCGATGAGCCTTATATCGAGTCGATTAAAGCATTCTCTTACCTGATGCAAAAATACGGTCTCCGGTACACGATACACTTCAGTCACGATTTGCAGTATATCCGTACGATTGACGATGTGTTCGCTTGCCGGCAGGGCTATTGTGCGGAGTTGTCGTGCGCTTTCGCTTCATGGTGCCTCAATCAGGCGATTCGCGTCAAACTGTTTTTTATCCCCGGGCATGTTTATCCTTTCATCGAACTGCCTTCGGACGCCCTTTATCCGTGGGACCCTACCCAGATGTGCCATACCGAGGAATATCCGGACTTTACACAATCGCGGGAGGAGCTTTTTGCGGAAACAGACCGAAACTTCGAGCAAGTGGAAAAGGTATCGATGGAAAGATTTCAATCTCATTACGCCGCCCTGCAAGCGGGAGAACCGGGATATAGCGTGCTGGATGTAGCGGCCGTCCGCAAATACCTGCCCTCGTTCAACATCCACGAAGGCTATCGGAACTCGCAGACCCGAGCAGCGCAAGACCGTCCTATACGGTTTGTTGCCGCCCCGTAATAATAATTTCAAAATAGTTTGATCCGGATTTCAAGTTAAAGGTTGATTAAATGAAAACAATTGCTTTTTTCGCTATCCGCTTATTAATGGCGGTTTTATTATTGGAAACAGTTTCCCTGCTCACATCGTGCCGCCATCATGAAGAAGAGATTCAGGAAATAGAAGACCCCGACACCGAGCCGCTGAACACGACGGTATGGCCTACGGATGATGAAGTGAAAACCACCGTGGGCAAACCGATAGCGGTAATAGGAGACCATTTTGATGAAGTAACCGCTTTGCTGCTGAAGCGCAGCACCGGCAAGCGCTATAACCTTTCCGCCGGCGCCACATCCGTCCCCGCCGACGTGCAAGTGGTGTATATCGATACCGAATCGTTGGAAAAAATGGACCGCACCTTGGTCATGGCTATTAAGGAGGTCTTCCAAAACGGCGCCGTGGTTTATCTCCACAAACCCAACGCGGTGGGAGCTTTGTTCTTCTGGATAGCCCTGTTCGACGATATCGACAAAGCCTTTAAAGAAACGGTTGAGTCCCGAAGTGTTTCCGCAGCGAACGGCGCCTCTTTGTATCCCTACGACTTCTTCGCCATGCGCCGCAATCAGAGTTTTCTTGTGGCAACCGACATTTACGCTTCCGGCGTTTCTTATGAAGTCGAGCAGTTCAATCCCGAAACAAACGAAACGGAAACCGTTACGGTAACTCCCGGCGAACCGAGCGCTTACGAGTACGGGCTCTTTGCCGAAGATGCCGCCGAGTGGTTGAACGAGGACGAGGACATTACCCGCGCTTTGGGAGAAACCGCCTTGAAATCGACCCGGGCCGGCGATGAGCCGTTGAATCAGTTGGACCAGATACCAAGTCACAAAATACTGGTGCCGTGTATCGCCACATATACGAAAGATGACAACCGCTATATTAATGCGATTGTCCGTCTCTGGACATTCTCCCTCTATTCGTTCGATTGCGACGAAGACTACTACCATGTGGTGATGGAACAAGAATTTGACGCCTCAAAAATATACCGGGGAAAGTATTATGAGAAAAAAAGCTGGGGATATAAATTTAAAATAGCCGGATATACTTATAGAGGCCCGGACGTGTTTGTGCGATGGAGCGAAACGGCGTACCCGCTAAAAGACCTGTTGAACCCACAACCCCGCAACGAAGGGATAACCACCACAAAGGAAACGGTATCGGGCTGGACTACCGGCGCAAATGTAGGATGTAACAACGGATTGGTCGTCGGACTATCGGGAAGCTACAACTTTCAGGAAACCGTACAACAGCAAAAAAAGGAAATAAGGATAAGCATGGGTATAAACCAAAACTGCGACATAAGATATACCTCCTCATCCGACAACGAATATATCGACCGTTTGAAGCAATATCAGGATTGGATGAAATGGGACTATGATATGGACGGTATTTACTTTAAGGGAAAAAGCGGTAACGGCGAGGGCGTATATCCCCGGGGAGGCTCGCCTATGGTCAGCTTGTGCTATACCCGCCAGTCGTGGAATTGGATTGTCGGCGACACCCGTAAGCGGGGTAATGAACCCTTCAGGTTCATGGCTAAAATTAATTTCATCGCCCAGAGCGCCGCCAGCGAAGGGGATCTTATAACCAGGAACTCCGTCAAAATCGTGCAGACCAACACAAACAAAACAGACCCTCTTTCCATAGAGCTTCCTGTGCCCAACCGTTTCCGTAAATCCTACACGGCCACCTGCACCGATATTGCCGATCTGGTGGAATGGGGACTTGTTTATAACGAATTGCAACACAGCAGCACCCGTTTCAAGGATGTAACTTCCGTAACCCGTTGCGCCCCTACCGAGCAGTTGCTCGACAACGAACTCGTAAAGGAATGGAATGCTGCTGTACAGGAACTCCTCAACAAGGACCTGAAAATATCCGAGCTGCAACACACCTATATCGTACAACTGAAAGATCAGAACGGAAAAGCGATGGGACGCCAACTGACCGTTTCGGCTCAAGGATTGAAATAATAATATCGTCATGGAATGGAAACGAAGTGGAGATAATGGACACCAACGGGAAGAATGAAAAATAAATCCGGCTGGAATTCCATCAATGGTAAGTTTAACAAAAGTAAATAACTTGTCTTCTACGTTTAACTTTTTCTAAAATAGCTGTTTTTCAGGTTAAAAAGTTGTTTTTGAAAAATAACGTATTCCCTCTTTTCGTACTTTTATACCGTTATAACCTTTTAAACAAAAAGAATATGAGTATAAAAAGAATTTATCGAGGTAAAGACGTCGAAATGCTCACTGTCTGCGATATCATGATCGACAATGCCATTGCCGACCAGGTTTTTCTATCTTCCAAGCGCAAAACATGGACCATAGAGTTTTTTACAGGTATCAAAACAGGCATCTCAAGCGCCTTTCGACTTATAAATGATAATAAAGCCATTTACCCCAAAACATTCCATCTCTTCGTTTTTCTCCATTCCTGCCTCTTATTCGGCAATAGCTTCCGGAACCGGGGGCGGGGTAACTTCCACCTTTTTGTTCATAATACGGAAATCCCATTTATAACGCCGTTTGAAAAACAGCACGGTAATGATGGCGGCTATTATCAACCAGAAGGTATCGGTTTCGGGATGCACATCGATGGTCTTGAAAACCGCATCGGTTTGCAACACCGACGATTCGTATGTGAGGAATAAAGCGGAGAAGGCGTTATTCGCGAAATGAATGCCGAGGGCAAGCTCGATCCCGTCGTCAAGGATGGAGATAAGTCCCAAAAGAAGCCCCATGATAATATATTGCGGCATGCTCAGCCAAAACCCGAATTCTTTCACTTCAGGATTCGCGACATGCATCAATCCGAAGAGCAAGGCGATAATGACGAGTGTCCACCACCGGCTCTTTGTCCATGCGGCCACGCCTTGCGAAAGATACCCCCGGAAAAATATTTCTTCGAAAGAAGTCTGAAAAGGCATGACGATGACTGTAATTAGGACAAGAGGAATGAAGGCGCCGGGATTAAACTGGTATTCGTATTCTTCGGGAGACGTTAGCAAGCCGATGATGAGCATAATGGCCGAAATAACTCCCCACACAAGGATTCCAGCCCCTATCCGGTCTTTACGGATATACGCCCGTCCGTTGATGGTTTCGTTAAGCGTCCTTTTGTGAAAAGGTTTCACGAGCCATTTAAATGCGAAAAATGTCGCAACAAAAGCAAGAAGCATTAAAAAATAGGTCAGATTGTTCGATATCCCCAACCATGAAAGATTCATCATGTTCGAAACCGAAGAAGGATCCAGTGATCCTCCCTTCATCACCCACTTTATTACCATTACCATCATCAGCGGAATAGATCCGATGGTCGAGGCGCCTAAGAAAATAATGAGCGTTATCGCCACATATTTTCCGAATTTGTTTTGCCCGTCCAGGGCCCGTTCCAAGTGTTTCATTTTTTATTTATTTAAAATTCATACTTCATAGCTCATACTTCATAGCTCATACCTCATACCTCATACTTCATAATTCCCCTTCCCTCCATTCCAAAATATCTCCGGGCTGGCAATCCAGTACTTTGCAAATAGCCTCCAGTGTGCTGAACCGGATGGCTTTTGCTTTACCGGTTTTTAATATCGATAAATTTGCCGGAGTAATATCGACTCTTTCGGAAAGGTCGTTCAACGATATCTTCCGTTTCGCCATCATCACATCCAGGTTTACTATTATAGGCATGAATCCGACTCCTTTCTTTTAAATGGTGAGGTCTTGATCTTGCTGCATGCCGATGCCGATCTTGAAGATAAGAGAGAAAAATATAAAAGATAATCCTACTAATAACAATAAGCTACTGGCTGCGCCCGGATTTTCTATCGTAGAGAAAAAGTGAGAGAAAAGATAAGATATGCTTCCCAATGCAAGGATGATGCTTCCAAATATCATTAATAACAATTCATTTCCTCTGGTAAAAATTTTCCCTTTTGCAGCTTGAAGAGCCAAAATGAAAAATGCGATGCAACTACAGATAATGCCCAATGCTTGTATTCCTTGAAGGAGAAAGTACCAAACAAAATCATCGGTGTCATCTTTTCCCATTTCATAACTTAATCTCAGAATCTTCCAATATTCCGACACGCCCATTGCAGCAGTTATACCGCTGATGACATAACAAATATGTACTAATGCTTTTGGTTTCATCTTTCTTAATCCTTAAATTGTTAATTCCTGCTCCTCTTTTAGGAGGATGGCTCGCCTCGTAGGAGGATGGCTCGCCTCGGCCGATCATTCCTCCATAAACCGCTATCGCAAGGATGGAAAGAATGGCGAATTCCGTTTTTTTATTCTTCCGTTTCATTTACGTGTCGAGTAAAAAGTTTAACGATGCAAAGATAGAATAGTTTTTTCAAATAGCAATATATTTTTATCGAAAAACAATAAATAAATTCCTTCCATCAATATGTAAAAGCGGATTAGTATCACGAGCGATACCTTTTGCAACATTTCTGTGGCGTCTTTTGCCTTTTCTCTTTTGTCTTTTTGCGTATCTTTGTGGTTCAAAAAAACAAATAAGAGTATGCACGAAAAAATAATCATCCTCGACTTCGGATCCCAAACGACTCAACTTATCGGTCGTCGTGTCAGAGAGCTAAACACCTATTGCGAAATTATCCCTTACAATAAATTTCCTTTCGGCGATACCGATGTGAAAGGCGTTATCCTTTCCGGAAGCCCTTTCTCGGTGAACGACAAAGAAGCTTTCAAAACCGATTTGAGCCAAATCCGTAAGAAGTATCCCGTATTGGGAATCTGCTACGGAGCGCAATTCATGGCTTATTCCTCAGGCGGTGAAGTGACGCGCAGCAATACGCGCGAATACGGGCGCGCCCGTTTGCATGTGAAGGATGTTTCCGATGAATTGCTGGGAAACATTGCCGAACAATCGCAGGTATGGATGTCTCATGGCGATAGCATCTTGTCCGTTCCGGCTGATTTCAAGGCGGTTGCCTCTACCGAAGATGTTCCGATTGCTGCGTATAAGGTGGATGGCGAAAAGACATGGGGGGTGCAGTTTCATCCCGAAGTATTCCACACACAGGAAGGTACCCGTATATTGGATAATTTCCTCTCTATCTGCGGATGCAAAAAAGATTGGACGCCGGCTTCTTTCATCGAAACAACCGTGCAACAATTGAAAGAACAACTTGGCGATGATAAGGTGATCCTTGCGCTTTCCGGCGGAGTGGATTCATCCGTAACGGCCGTCCTGCTGAACAGGGCCATCGGAAAGAACCTGACCTGCATCTTTGTAGATCATGGTTTGTTGCGGAAAAACGAATTCGAGACAGTCCTTCAGAATTACGAACATCTGGGACTTAACGTGATCGGAATCGATGCCAAAGACCGGTTTTACAAAGAATTATCGGGTGTGACCGATCCCGAAAGAAAACGGAAAATCATCGGCAAAAACTTCATCGATGTATTCGACGAGGAAGCGCATAAACTAACACACATCAAATGGTTGGCACAAGGAACCATTTATCCCGACATCATCGAATCGCTTTCCATAACCGGGACCACCATTAAAAGCCATCATAATGTAGGGGGGCTGCCCGAAAAGATGAATCTTAAACTGTGCGAGCCGCTACGCTTGTTGTTCAAAGACGAAGTGCGCAAAATAGGATTGGAATTGGGTATGAAACCCGACCTGATCTTCCGTCATCCTTTCCCGGGCCCCGGATTGGGTATCCGTATCCTTGGCGACATCACTCCCGAAAAGGTACGCATTGCACAAGAAGCCGATCATATTTTCATCTCGCATTTACGGACAGTCGGTTTGTATGACAAAGTTTGGCAGGCGGGAGCCATCTTGCTGCCCGTGCAGTCGGTCGGCGTAATGGGCGACGAGCGTACGTACGAAAATACCGTTGCCTTGCGCGCCGTCACTTCTACCGATGCCATGACGGCCGATTGGGCTCATTTGCCGTATGAATTCCTGGCGAAAGTATCGAATGAGATCATCAATAAAGTAAAAGGGGTGAATAGGGTGGTATACGATATTTCTTCCAAACCGCCTGCTACCATCGAATGGGAATAAATTCCGATCATAATCTGACAAAATATGAAGAAAGCCGTTGTTTTATTTTTATCGATTTTGACTTTTATGGGTTGTCGTCAACAGAAAACAGAAGAAGGATATTCCATCACGGGCACTGTCCCTGACGGAATCGAAGGGTGGATATATCTACAGGAATATAAAGACCGGGAATATAGGAATATCGATTCTTCCCATATCGTCGATCGGAAGTTCTCTTTTTCGGGCTCTGTTCCCGAGCCTCGCGTATATGCGCTACATTCGTCCCAAAAAGCACAGCGCGCCCAGATATTCTTGGAGAATGCTCCCACGGAAGTCCTTTTCAACAACGAATGGGAAATCGAGAGCATAAAAGGCTCGGAAAATACGGAACTGTTCCAGTTGCTTTTACCGGAAAGCCGAAAGGGAACATTGAACGCCGACAGTCTGATAGTAACCAATCCATCATCGCCGGTAGCCGTTTATTTTCTCACCCGCGAGATATATAAATATGATTTTGACGAATTGAAAATCCTTCGAAATACGATTTCCGACTCCTTAAGCGGCCATTCTTATGTAAAAGAAATAGATGAAACGCTGACGGGGTTGGAAAGAGTCCAACCGGGAAAGGAGGCACCCGATTTTACGCTTGAAACAGTGAACGGGGATTCGTTGAGTTTGCAGTCATTAAGAGGTCAATATGTATTGATTGATTTCTGGGCTTCCTGGTGTCCCGATTGCCGTAAATCGAATCCGCATCTGGTAAAGTTTTACAACCAATTTAAAAATCGCAACTTTACAATCTTAGGCGTTTCCATTGACGAAGACAAAGACCGGTGGAAAGACGCTATCGAGAAAGATGGATTAGCTTGGCCGCAGTTAATCACCCCCGGCGGATGGCACAGTGATATTGTGAAAACCTATGCCCTTCGATGGATTCCTACCGGCGTGCTCGTCGATCCCGAAGGAACGATTATTGCCAGGAGCATTCAGCCCGAGACGCTGGAAAGTTATTTAAAAACAAGCTTTCGCCCTTAAGCAAGGATAAAAATAAATCACGGGAATATCCCCGGATACCGATTCACTCAGATGAATTTCCTGCGGGACAATCTTTTATTCTAAAAAGATACAAAGATCCGCACATCGTCAAAACGGTTCATGTCTTTTAGAATCTGTTTAAATTTGTTTCTCGGTTCAAAACGTTTTTTTTGAATTGCGAAGAATACGTTAGGAACCTCCTTTCGTAAGGAATTTAAACAGTTTCTTAGCCTTTTTGCAATTAAAATGGAAAATATTGCGACATTTCCCCCTAAATACACAGCGAAAAACTCAAAAATAACACAATGAAGACTAAAAATACCACATTATTGGTATTGGGGGTTTGAAAAAGAGGCTCTACTTTTGTATTTCAGAATTTATCAAAACAGTTTTTAGTAAAAAGCAATATGGATAATTATTTAAAACGGAATCATCGAAAACAAACCCGAAAGGATTTGTTCAGGATAGATCACGACCGGGTGAAAGGCATAAGATCCGGCCGGTTTGTTTCTTTCGTACCTTCTTTTACCATCTACTCGACTCTTTTCTCTTCCTGTTGCGTCATGCGAATGTGCATGTGCCGCTAATTCTTCCTTTCTTTTTCTTTATTTAAAAATTTATTAAACGGTTCCGGTTACCGGAACAATACGATAATCTGTATTTTACAGATTAAGTACGATATACTTTAATACGTCCGCAAGAAAGATAAAATTCTCTCATTTATGCGGCTATGTGTTAAAACAACGCTTTTACCCTATAAAAGGGCGAAGCGTATGGCTAAAAATGAATTTCAATATGAATAATAGAGCGATTTTTTCACAAGTGAAAAATATCTTATCCGTAAACAAAAAAGGTATCGGCCCTTTATTAGGGTTCTTGCTCCTATCTCTTGGCCTGTATTCGCAGACGTCCTTGCAAGGTGTTGTCGTCGATAACTCCGGCGCACCCGTAATCGGTGCGACCGTTGTCGTACAATCTACGGCGAATGGGGCTCTCACAGACGAGAACGGAGCGTTCCGGTTTACAGTAAATCAATCGTTTCCGATAATATTGTCTGTCAGTTTTATCGGTTATGAAACGCAGCAAGTGGAAGTGAAAGAAGCACAATCGCCTATCCGTATTCTACTGTTAGAAGCGGTGAATGACTTGGAGGAAGTGGTGGTTGTCGGCTATGGCACGCAACGCCGCAAAGAGTTAACGGGAGCGGTGGCGTCGGTTTCCCGCAAACATCTGGAATATAACACCTCTCCTTCGGTCGACGCCTTGCTCAGCGGCGCCTTGGCAGGAGTGAATGTTACTCAGAGTTCCGGACAACCGGGCGCTCCGGCGAGCGTGCGTATTCGTGGCGGAAACTCCATCAATGCAAGCAACGATCCGCTCTATGTGATCGATGGGTTTCCGTATTTCAGCGATAACTCATCGACGAAAGTCGGCTTCGGGGGAATCGAAGGAGAATCCAATCCGCTGAATTTATTGAATCCTTCCGATATCGAATCCATTGAAGTATTGAAAGATGTATCGGCAACGGCTATTTACGGATCGAGAGGATCCAATGGAGTCATTCTTATCAACACCAAAAAAGGGCAAAAGGGAAAAAGTGCCGTCAATTACCAATATTCTTTGGGCCAAAGCCAATCGGCAAAAGAATTGAATCTGCTCAATGCCTCGCAATGGGCTCGTATGCAAAAGGATTACTTTCTCAACAAGCCGGGATACAGTGATGCTGAGATCGAGCAATTGGGGGACGGATATGATTGGCAGAATGCCGTTTTACAGACTGGGGTAACACAAAATCATTCCATCTCGATTAGTGGAGGAGATGAAAAATCGAGCTATTTTTTATCGGGAGGAAACTTGTCGCAAGATGGAATTATCTTGAAATCAGGATTCGACCGCTTTATCGGAAGGATAAATTATGACCGCAACGTGTTTTCCAACTTCTCCGTAGGCGTTAACTTAACGGCCACCAAAAGTACCCAAAACAGCCTGACGACTTTTGAAGGCGTTAATTATAACAGTTCTCCTTATTCCAAGGGGATTGCCAACTCTTTGACGTATGCCCTGTATATTCCTCCGGTCGTTCCTTTTTATAATGCCGACGGATCTTACAATTATAACAATCCTTTCGAATATGCTTACCTGCGGGAAGGGAGCAAGACGGCAAACCCGATATCCGATCTTAAGAACAGTACCGCCGAAACGATTAATACGGTGGTGCTCGGCAATTTTTATGCGAAGTATTCTCCCATTGACGGGTTGACCGCTAAGATAAATCTCGGAAGCAATATCAGTCATACGACGCAAAATTATTTTTCGCCTTCTTATACCGCTTTGGGATTAGAACCCGACGGCATAGGAGGGATCGGAAACAAGCGGGTGGAAATCTTGCTTTCGGAATTTACGCTATCGTATGCAAAAAAGATCAAGGATATTCATTCCTTTGATGCATTAGGGGGATTTACCTATCAGGATACGAAGATGAATCTTCTTACCACGATGAGTGCCGGTTTTACCAATGAAGATCTGGGCGTAGACAATTTGCAAGATGGAAAGCCTTACGGCAGCACTCCTATTTTGAGCGGAGCAACGCGTAGTAAACTCTATTCGCTGCTGGGAAGAATCAACTATTCCCTATTAGACCGCTACCATTTAACGACGAATTTTCGCAGCGATTATTCCACCCGTTTTGCCAAAAACCATAAATGGGGCATTTTCCCTTCTTTAGGATTGTCTTGGAATATAAACGACGAAGCTTTTTTGCGGGATGCCAAGACACTCAATAATCTGAAACTCCGCCTGAGTGCGGGAAGTGTGGGTAATCAGGAAATAGGGGATTATGAGTATCTGCAATTACTCGAAGCTGTTTATTACGGAGGAAATGTTGCTTACCGGGTTGGAAACAGCGGCAATGAAAACTTGAAATGGGAAACCACCACTCAATACAATATAGGGGTCGATGCCGGATTTCTGAACAGCCGTATCTCGTTGACGGCCGATGCTTATTACAAAAAAACCTCTGATTTGCTGTTAAGTATTCCTCCCAAATTAGGTGAAGAGAACAATCAATTGGTCAACGTCGGGAATGTTGTCAATAAAGGAGTAGAATTAACGGTAAACGCTATCGCCGTCGATCGTCCCGGCTTCCAGTGGTCGCTTACAGGCAATATTGCCCGCAACCATAACGAAATAACAAAATTGAATGATAACGGAGATATTATAGACGGAGTCGAAATTTTACGAGTGGGAGAATCGCTCGGTTCATTCTATGGTTTGGTATTCGAAGGCGTCGTACAAACAGGGGAGGATGTTTCAAAACTTCCGACGTCTCCGGCGTATACGACGTTACAGCCGGGCGATCCTAAATTCAAAGATGCCCATAACGATAATCATATCGACAAAAATGACCGGGTAGTATTGGGAAGTCGTCAACCGGATTTTACCTATGGGTTTTCGAGTATGCTCAATTATCGGAATTTCGATTTGTTTGTCCTGCTGCAAGGATCACAGGGGAATCAAGTGTATAATCTTTTGCGGCGTTATCTGGAAAGCCCGAATGATGCGTACAATGCTTCGGACGTTTTATTGGACAGTTGGACTCAAACCAATCCTTCTACGACCGTCCCGCGTATTACGAATGTGCCTCTTTCGAGTGAATTGGACAGCCGGTATATAGAAGATGCCTCTTACTTGCGGCTTAAGACCCTGACCGTAGGATATACCCTTGCGAAGCTTCCGTTTGCCTCCAAAAACATTCCTTTTAAGCTCCGGTTTTTCGGAACGGCTCAAAACCTGTTTACCCTTACCGGCTACAAAGGTTATGATCCCGAAATCGCAAAAGGAATTGATTTGGGCGCTTACCCCGTAGCCAGGACATTTACTATCGGGGCGAGTATAACATTTTAACGGTAATCATGGACGGCAAAGAATAATATCGAATAAAAAGTACATCCCTCTAAGGAGTGTAAAGAAATAAATCATTCTTAAATTATCAACATCTAAAATTATCAGGTTATGAAAAAAAAGTCTTTAAATTTGGCAGCTCTTGCAGCCATACTAATCAGTAGTCTTGTATTCTATTCGTGCGAAAACGAATCGGATCCGCCGAGTGTCGTTACCGAGGAATCGGTGTGGAAGTCAGATCAGGAAGCATTGGCGACCGTAAATGCCGTTTATCCTCCTCTGCAACGCTTAAGTTCGTCTTATTCTTTTTTATTGGAGTCGGCAACCGAAAATACTATCAGTTTTGAAGGAGCCGATGATGAGGCCGGGCCATTGGTCAGTCTTTTTCAAACAGATATCAACAATTGGTATCCGACAAAAGTATTCAATTATCTGTATGTAAGCATCAATGAAGCAAATCGTACGGTGGCTAAGGCCGATTCCAGCTACGCAGGCGGAAATTTATCTCAGGATGTGATCAAGCTTGCAAGAGCCCGAGCCAAATTCGTTCGCGGTCTGGATTATCTCTACTTAACTCAACTTTGGGGGGAAGTCCCTCTTATTTTAAGCACAACTTCTTCGAAAAAGGAACAAACCGAACGTCAGTCCATTGATAAGGTTTACGAACAAATCGTTCAAGACTTGACGGAAGCGGAAGCTGACTTGCCGCCTTTTGACCAGACTCGCTCCAATCCCAGCAAAGGGGCTGCTAATGCCATCCTTGCCCGGGCTTATTTGACTTGGGCGAGCAAACCTCTTTCGCAAAACGAAGTAGGAGCCATATCCGGTAGCAAAACGGATCCTTCTGCTGTTACTTGGGATACGAAAAAATTGGAGAAAGCGGTAGAATATGCCGATAGAGTCATTAATAGCGGTAATTACAAATTGGAAAACGATTTTGAAGATAACTTCGGCGTGCCTGCGGAGAACCGTTCACCCGAACATATCTTTACGATCCATCACGATGGCGACGGACAGGGAGATGCTCAAGGAAACCATCAAACGCATTGCCCGTTTACTTTCCGTTTCGATTTATATCAGGATAACCATATTGGCCCGGCGGATGTTACGCTTCTTGACCGCTTTTCCGATAAAGATAAACGAAAAAGATTCTCTCTCCTTACACGTTTATATAATCAAGATGAACCCCTCGTGAACAGTCCGCAAAGCGCAAGCGATTATAAAGAGTATCATTATGTATATCCTATCACTTCTCCCCGTGTCGGGAAATACATTCATCGCAACTCCAAATATCCCGAAGTGGCGCCGGGAACAGAGGCTGGCCAACCGAATAACATCAACCGTATTGAAATTCGTTATGCGGAAGTTTTATTAATCAAAGCTGAGGCTTTACTCAATCTGGGAAAAGCAACTGAAGCCGCTGGCGTGATCAATGAACTGCGAAAAAGAGCCGGCTTGAGCGATTTAGCGACGCTCACTCAAAAAGATCTGGAAAATGAATGGTATCTGGAACTTTTCTTTGAGCAAAAGCACTGGTTGAATCTGGTACGCTGGCGTAAATTGGTAAACACCGTGCTGACGGAAACGCCGAAATTCGAGTATTATAAAGAAGATTATAAATCCGTAGAATCACAAGTGGCTAAATTCGGCCCCGAGAATGATGGCACCCAGGCAGGAAAGGTGAAAACCAACTATCCGTTCTTTGCCAAAGTGTATAAGCATCTTCATTCCAAAACGACGAATGTAAGCGGTAGGTTTTATCGTTTCCCCATTCCGAAAGGATTATCGGGCAATGATCTGGGTATAGAGCAAAATCCGGGTTATTAATGTTGTTTTTGCTTTACCGGGGGTGTCGATTCAAGCGGCGCCCCCGGTTCCATAAATCATAGAATAATATATATGAAGAAATTCTTTTCAAACAACAGTGTCCGTTTATTTTTGGCGGCGGTTGCCGGATTATTGATAGGGGAATATGCAACGGAAGGGGTTATCCGTGTTATTCTTCCTATAAAACATGTATTGGGACAGATTATCTTTTTTCTGATACCGCTCCTTATTTTCGGTTTCATCACCCCTTCCATTACACGCCTGAAAGATCATGCCTCGAAGTTTCTGGGCATATCCGTCGCGTTGGCTTATCTGTCGTGTGTGGGAAGCGCCACGTTGGGCGCGGTTGCCGGATACAACCTTATACCGCTTATCGATATCACGCCGGTGGAGGGGGCGCAAAAAGAGCTTCCCGAACTATTCTTCCGGCTGGATATTCCGCCTGTGATAGGAGTCTTAAGCGCGTTGGTATTGTCGTTTTTCCTGGGATTATCCATTCTTTGGACGAAGGCGAAGAGAATAGAAAATGCGTTATATGAATTCCAGGGCATTGTCTTTGTAATGGTGAAAAAATTCCTGATACCCATTCTTCCGTTCTTTGTCCTCACGAATTTCAGTGTTTTTTCTTATCAGGGAATTATACAATCACGATTAGTCGTTTTTCTGGCCATTCTGCTTATTACGCTTCTTTGCCATATCCTTTGGCTCACGTTTTTGTACGGGTCGGCCGGAATATATTCAAAGAAAAATCCATGGCAGGTACTTAAATATTACGGACCCGTTGCATTGACCTCGTTGGGCACGCAATCTTCGGCTGCCAGTTTGGGGATCGCTATCGAAGAAACGCGGAAAAGCCCCGTTTTGAAACCCGAAGTACGCGATTTTGCGATTCCTCTCTTCAGCACCATTCATTTCCCCGGTTCTATACTCGATGTCTCTTTTCTGGCATTGGCGGTGTCGCAAATATTATACGGAACGATGCCGGCTATCGAACAGATTATTCTCTTTATTCCCCTTCTCGGTATTTTTGCCGTAGCCGCGCCCGGATTACCCGGAGGCACGCTTTTCATTTCGTTAGGACTGATACATGCTGTTTTGGGATTGGATGAAGCCGCGACCGCTTTAATGATCACCATTTTTGCCTTATTGGACAGTTTTGGAACGACCCATAATATAACCAGCGCCGGAGCTTTGTCGTTGATATTGTCCGGATATGCAGAAAAGAAAGAAGCTAAATCTTCTTCCCGGGCCGAAGCAGAAAAACCGATTCTTTAACTTTCGGCTCCATATCCTATTGTATACGGTCCGTTTATGGCCGGGTAGAAAATCGTCGGCGATGACGATATTTGAAACAGCAAGAAGAAATTAATCTTCTTGTTCTTCTTTTGTCAGATCTAACTTTTCGTCATCCTTGCTACGGTCAAAAAACATTTTCCGCAGAGGATTCGCATGAGCCTCATCGTAAGCCGACCGATTCCTGATAACGTCCAGAGCCAGATAAATAGCTTGGCGAAACGATTCATCCGAAGCGATGCCTTTCCCGGCTATATCATAAGCCGTGCCATGATCGGGAGAAGTGCGTACAATGTCGAGTCCCGCAGTATAGTTTACGCCGGCCTCCATCGCTAACGTCTTAAATGGAATAAGTCCCTGATCATGATACATCGCTAAAATAGCATCGAATTCCTTAAACCTGCCGGAGCCGAAAAAGCCGTCCGAAGGAAAAGGTCCGGCGCAAAGAATTGTTTGTTTTTGCGCCTCAGCCACAGCCGGGATGATCACGTCCATTTCTTCTTTTCCCAAAAGGCCGTTCTCTCCCGCATGCGGATTTAATCCCAAAACCGCAATACGGGGATTTTCCAAATTGAAATCGCGTACTAAAGATGTCTGTAACGTCCGTATTTTTTCAAGAATCAGCTCTTTCGAAATTGTATCGGGAACGTCACGGACAGGTATGTGGGCCGTAACCAATGCCACGCGCAGATTATTGCAAACCATCATCATTAATGCCTTTTTTCCCTTACCAAAACGTTCTTGAAGAAATTCGGTATGACCGGGAAAAGAAAAATGATCGTTTTGGATGGTATCTTTATGGATAGGCAACGTTACCAGAGCATCTATAAGGCCGTTTTTAAGATCTTGAGATGCTCTGTCGAGAGCCATATAGGCCGCTTCTCCGGCATCGGGACTCGGCGACCCCAAGTCTATTTTTATTTCATCTTTTATGCAATTGATAAGATTCAATTTCCCGTCGTTGTAATCTTCAGCCTTGGTTATCGTATAAAAATTGATTGGCTTGTAGTTCAAGACTTTTCTATGATAAGATGCCGATTTGGCCGATCCGTAAATGATCGGAGTGAAAAATTCGGTTAAGCGAATATCGGAGAATGTTTTCAAAAGAATCTCATATCCGATTCCGTTGATATCTCCATGGGTAATACCTATTTTTAGTAATTCTGACATAGTCTATATATCGGTTTATAGATGAGTTTAATTATTATTTGTTTCGATTTTGTTGACCTGCGCCATCTCTTCGCTACGGTTGCCGTTCGATTGTTTCTCCGTAGAAAGCATGCCGCAAGCCGCAAAGATATCCTCGCCCCGGGAAGCGCGTATGGTACAAATAAACCCTTTAGAGGACAAGAAATCCCGAAAACGAATCATTGTGCCGTCAGAAGCCGGTTTCAGTTCACTTTGTGGGATGACATGAAACCGGATTAAATTGATGCGGCAGTCGAGTCCCGAGAGCAGCTTTGCCAATTCCCTTGCATAGATCAGCGAGTCATTGATGCCGTCAAACATAATATATTCAAACGACAAACGACGTTGGCGACTCCAATCGTATGGCCGAAGTAACTCGATTACATCATTCATCGGGTAAGCTTTCTCGACCGGCATGAATGTTTGCCGTTGAACCGATAAAGGACTATGCAGGCTGACGGCCAAATGGCAGGTGCTTTCGTCGAGGAAGCGTTTCAATTTCGGAACGATACCGATGGTGGACAACGTAATGCGCTTCGGGCTCCACGCCAATCCGTAATCGGCCGTAAGCAATTCGATCGCTTTCATTACGTTATCGTAATTATCGAGAGGTTCGCCCATTCCCATGAAAACGATGTTCGTGAGTTTATCGGCGTTGGGTACGGAATATATTTGATTCAATATTTCATTCGTCGATAAGTTTCCTTTAAATCCCATTTTGCCGGTCATGCAGAAATCGCAATTCATTTTACACCCTATCTGGGAAGATACGCACAGCGTCAACCGGTCATCTTCCGGAATATTCACCGATTCAATAAATGCTCCGGAAACTGTTTGGAAAAGCATTTTCTGTGTCCCGTCGACCGATGTTTGAATATCAACCGGCTGCACACGCCCTACCTGAAAATGTTTTTTGAGCACATCCCTGTTTCGTAACGAGATATTCGTCATTCCGTCAATGGAGTCGCCTCGTTTTATGTATACCCAATCGGCAATTTGTTTAGCCGTAAATTTAGGCAATCCGAAAGAAAGAATGGCTTCCGTTATTTCAGCCAACGTCATGCCGAGTAAATAGTGTTTTGAAATCATCAACGTCTCTTGTTCTTGAGGAGACAAAGATAGTCAGTATTTGTGAAATACATTCCATCAACTAAAAAATCCGCACATTCATGAGTTCTAACGGGAAATACTATTTATCCCCATAGTGTCCCCATGCACTGATTACGACCACCGTTATGATATCTTCATAGATTTGATAAATAAGCCGGTGTTTGCCCGTTATTCTTCTTGACCATTGTCCTTTTCGGGCTCCTATTAATGGTTCCGGGTTTCCTGTTCCTGTTGTAGGATGTTCTCGGAGCTCCTTTATAAGATTCGTAATTTTTGCTAATATTGCTTTCTGTCCCGACTTCTTATGAGTCCGGACATCATCGATAAATTGTTGTTTATATTTTATTATATAGTGTTTTTCATCCGTTTTCATAAACTAAAAAGAGCATTTTCCTCTTCTTTAGACAAGGTTAGCGTTTGTCCTTGACGGGCTTTATCAAGGTGTTCGAGATTTCGCGTATCTGCAAAAAATAAATCTCCTGAAGGACTTACGTCAAAAGGATTAACCCTATATTTAGAAGGGATAGACATAAATTCTTTAATCCAATCCTCACTTAGTAATATTTTGTCAGGTTCGTCTGTTACAACCAACTGAACATATTTGCGCCCTCTTTTAACAGCAACTTTTTCTTTTTCAGCTAAATCAAAATAGGTCTTTGTTTTTCTTACTATTTCTCTCGTTGTTATTATCTTCATATTTTCTGTTTTTGATACATACAAATGTATGTACGATTTCCTGTATATACAAATTATTCTATTCTTTTCCGTATATTTGTCATTCAAAATCATTCAATCAATCATTTTTCTTATGAAAAAGTATCTGTTTTTATCAATCTGTTCCCTATATACATTCATGGCGATGGCACAACAAACACCTATCGTATTATTTCCTGACGGAGCCCCGGGAGAAACACGGAAACTTACTCAAAAAGACGACTTGAGCGGCGACAAGGTTGCCGGATGCCCGGTACTTCGTATCAGCGACGTGAGCGAACCCACCCTTACCTTCTATCCGGCACCGAGTGATAATAACACCGGTGCAACCATTATTGTAAATCCCGGAGGCGGCTACCATATTCTGGCATACAATCTAGAAGGAAGCGAGATTTGCAAACGTTTCAACAGCCATGGTATCAACTGTGTATTGGTAAAATACCGTGTGCCCCGCCGCGAAGGGAAGGAAAAACACGAAGCTCCTTTGCAGGACTTGCAACGAGCCATTGCCTATACGCGCTCACATGCTACAGAGTGGAAAATCGATCCCGGCCGCATCGGCGTCATGGGATTCTCTGCCGGAGCGCATTTAGCGGCTGTTGCCAGCAACCATTATTCGCAAGCGACTTATCCTAAAGTGGATCGGTATGACGAAACCAGCCTGCGCCCTGATTTTTGCATATTGATTTATCCGGCTTATCTCGACGGGCCGAATTTCAGCATTGCTCCCGAACTGAAAGTCACCGAAAATACTCCACCGACAATCCTTGTACAAACGCAAGACGACCACCGTCTGCTAAACAGCAGTCTGTTTTACTATTATGCTCTTAAGGAGGCCGGCGTACCGGTTGCCATGCATCTTTACCCTTCCGGCGGACACGGGTACGGCCTCCGGAATACCGGCGATTTGGTCAACGAATGGCCTTATCGTGTACTGAATTGGTTGCAGGATATCGGAATGACGCGGTAATCAGCAGCCGTCTTCCATTGCACAATCTTCTCCGGCGGTTTCGAACTCAATCGTGACATGCTGAATGTCATGTTCCTCTAATTTTCTGCGGATCGAATCTTTTAAAGAGTGAAGGGCGGTCATTGGCAAGGGTTCGTTCAGTACCACATGGACGGTCATTACGTTATATTCGCCATCGGCCGACCATAGATGCACATCATGTACACTCTGTATTTCAGGATACGATTCGATCATTTTCATGATTTCATCGGTATCGATACGGCTCGGGCTGCCTTGCAAAATAATCCTCCAACTTTCTTTCATATTCCGGAATACATTATAGAGTATGAATACCGCAATGGCAATGGATAATATGGGGTCAATGACGGGCAGATCGGTAAAATGCATTATTCCTGCTCCGATAAGTACGGCAACCCATCCCAACACATCCTCCAGCATGTGTAGCGAAACGACCCGTTCGTTGATCGAATGCCCTTTCCGTAAGCGGAGCACGGCCGCGCCATTCACGATTACGCCGAATACAGCGAGCAAAAGCATGCCGCCGGTGTCGGGTTGTTGAGGCGAAAATAAACGAGGCAAGGCATGAACAAGGATCAATACGCTACCGACGATTAAGACAATAGAATTAATGACGGCTCCCATCAACGAAAACCGTTTATAGCCATAGGTGTAAATTTTATTGCTTTTCTTCTTAGCCAATTTTTGAAAGTACCATGCAAGCCCAAGCGAAAAACTATCGCCCAGATCATGTACGGCATCCGATAGAATAGCCATGCTATTCGTCAATATTCCCCCGATAAATTCTATCAAAGTGAACGACAAGTTCAGGAAGAACGCCGTTTTAATATTCTTTACATCTTCGTGATGATCGTGATGATGAGTATGCATTGTCCTATGAATAAAAATATAAGGATTATAACGTTATAGTAAAAAGAATGTTCTTGTTTTGACTTTTCTATCGATTTTCAAGACTATCCGGAAGAGCAACTGGAAAAAAAGAGAAAGCTTAGGCAATAATTTGTTTTTAACCTCCTTATATTGCATTTAAATATCTACTTTTGTATTACAAATATTAAGAAGTTATTTTTATAAAATTAAAAACAATGAAACATCTGAGTTATCTGTCGTTGTGCATAGCGGCATGGATGATGTTCGCATGCACCTCTTCGAGAAAAGAAACAACAATGTTGAATCAATCTGATTATCCCGCACCTCCTGTCGCGGAAATGAAGCCCGATACGTTTAAGAATTTCGGGCAAGTACGTATCGACAATTATTTTTGGTTGAAAGATAAAAACAATCCTGCGGTGATTGACTATTTGAATGCCGAGAATACCTATACCGATACGGTGATGGCTTCGACCAAACAATTGCAACAAGCCATTTATGACGAAATCCTCGGCCGGATGAAGGAAGATGATGAAAGCTATCCTTCGTTTAGTGACGGATATTACTATTACAGTCGTACCGAAAAAGGAAAACAATACCGCACCTATTGTCGAAAAAAAGGCTCCCTGCAAGCTTCGGAAGAAATCATTTTCGACGTTAACAAGATGGCCGAAAACAAGTCCGCTTTTATCTTTGCCGGTTATTCCGTTAGTCCGGACAATAGCAAAGCGGCTTATTTCTACAATGAAACGGGGTCTTATGCCGAATTTACGATGAAAGTAAGAGACCTTGCTTCCGGAGACGATATTGGATTCGCTATCGAGGGGGCAAGCTCTTCTGCCTGGTCGACCGACAACAAGACTTTATTTTATGGGGTTGTCGACAATACGTTACGTTCCTATCAGATACATCGGCGTCAACTCGATGCGCCCCAAAGCGCCGTGGTATATGAGGAAAAAGACCCTAAATTCAGTGTCTACGTATCGGGCGACAAAAACGACCAATTCATTTTTATTTCCAGTGGCAGTTCTACTACATCGGAAGAGCGTTTTATTCCGGCGGATCAACCTCTTGCCGCCCTTAACCTGTTTGCCGCGCGCGTACAAGATGTCGATTATTCCGTATATCCCCATAAGGAAAAATTCTTTATTCGCTATAAGGATAAAGAAAATCTGAACGGTAAGATTTATGAGGCTCCCCTTACCGGTTATGAAGACAAGAAGACCTGGAAAGAATTCGTGCCGCACAATCCGGATGTACGCATCGAAGGGTTAGATATCTTGAAAGATTACGTCGCGCTCGAATTTCGTAAGAACGGCCTGGCGGAAATTGAATTGAAACCGGTCGCCGGAGGCGAATCGAAATATATTACTTTCCCCGAACCGGTGTATACGGCTTCGTTGGGAGGAAATCCCGAATATGACTCGACCACTGTGCGCTATTCCTATACCTCCCTCAACCGCCCCAACACATTATATGAATATGATATTCCGACGGGTGAAAGCAAGGTGTTGAAAACCCAGGAAATTCCGTCCGGTTTTAATCCCGACAACTACATTGTCGAACGGCTATGGGCAACCGCTCCCGATAGCGTGCAAGTGCCGATGGCCATCGTTTATAAAAAAGGATTGAAGAAAAACGGACAAAATCCGGCACTGCTGTATTCTTACGGTAGTTATGGGATGAGTTCGGATGTGTTTTTCAGTACCAGTTTTTATAGTCTGATCGACCGGGGATTTATTTTCGCGATCGCTCAAATACGTGGCGGAAGCGACTTAGGCGAACAGTGGTATGAAGACGGCAAACTCCTGAAAAAGAAAAATACCTTCACCGATTTTATCGCCTGTAGCGAGAAACTCATAGCCGATAAATACACTTCGCCTCATAAATTGGCCGCCATGGGTGGCAGCGCCGGAGGATTGCTGATGGGCGCCGTTGCCAATATGCGGCCCGACCTGTATCAAACCATCGTCGCGCAAGTGCCTTTTGTGGATGTAATCAACACGATGCTGGATGATACCTTGCCCCTCACAACGGGCGAATATGAAGAGTGGGGCGATCCCAATGTACAGGAATATTATGATTATATGCTTTCTTACTCGCCGTATGATAACATCAAAGCGCAAAATTATCCCAATATGTTGGTTACCGGCGGGCTGAACGACTCACAGGTGCTTTTCCACGAACCGACTAAGTACGTAGCTAAGTTGCGTGCGCACAAAACCGATGATAACTTATTGCTGCTACATATAAATATGGATTCGGGGCATGGTGGAGCCACCGGCCGTTATGATGGCATTAAGGATACGGCATTCGAGTTCTCGTTCATCTTGAACCGGGTCGGAATAAATGAGTAGTTTTTAATTGACAATAAAAATTCAAATCATTTTAAGGAAGTTCTCCGTGAGGAAAGCTTCCTTATCTTTTTTACGGATGGCTAACGGAGGCTTTTTCGCAAAGTGTCGGTTGTTGCATAGCTTGTTTATCTATATCCATCACGACAAGCGAGGCGATGGTCATGCCGAACATGGCGGGTATATAGGAACTCGTTCCATTAATGCGGGCTTTCTGGCTGCACCATTCATGGTTTGCCAAATCCGGATCGCCTGGGCCTTCCACAGCTTTCGGACATAAACATTTTTCCGTACCGCAGGAAGTGTTTTGTCCCTTGTTCTGCAATAATTCATCGCTGTACACACAAAGGAATTCCTTGTTTAATCCGCCTTCTCTACGGATCCGTTTGCGTAAGGCGGCGCCGAGAGGACATCCCTTCACTTGCATAAATTCAGCGACACGGATGCGGGTAGGATCTATTTTCAGGGCCGCCCCCATCGACGAGAAGAAAGTCGCATGGGTTTTAACCGCTTCGCGAATGAGATGTATTTTGTTCGAGAGGCTGTCGATGGCATCAATGATGTAATCGTACGAGTCGAGACGGAAAGAATCGTGCGTTTCGGGGCTATAAATCTTCTGCAACGCCACGATCTCCGCCCGCGGATTAATCTCCAGCAGCCGGTCCCTTAATATCTCGACTTTTACTTTTCCGATGGTTTTTGTGGTGGCGATTAACTGGCGGTTCACATTGGTGATGCAAATGCGGTCGGAATCGACTAATGTCAAGTGCTTTATTCCTGAACGGATCAGGCTTTCGGCACACCAACTGCCGACGCCTCCTATGCCGAATATAATGACTCTTTTATCTGCCGCATGCTGCATAAAGCCTTCGCCCATGAGCAATTCGGTTCGCTGGAACAGTGCTTTTTCGATTCCCATAAAAACGCTTTATTCAAAAAACGGCGCAAAGATAGGAATTAGATTTGTTATTCCCCAATTCTGCACGAATCACTTCACTCGCGTTTTTGTATCGCCCTTATGCAATTCTATTTTGCACGAATTCTTCAAAATAGTTTCCCAAAGAAACGGATGTATTGCGTCCCATAGTCTTTTATTTTATAATTAAACTGCAAACAAAGTTCCCAAAAATCGGTACTAAAACAAGGAGGAAATGAATTTTTAATGATAAATTGCTACATTTGTAATCCGATTACAAATAAAATTTTCTATAATGTTCACAACTTCTCAAAAAAATACGATTCTGCTGAAGTTGGCGGAAAAATTGGAGCAACGCTCCGGAGAGATTATCGAGGCAAACGGGCGTGACCGGGAGGCATATCCCGATAGGAACGCTTCGATGAAAGACCGCTTGACAACGGACGAACGGAAAATCGCATCCATGGCCGAATCGTTACGGCAGGTGGCGGCTTTGCCCGATCCGGAGGGAAAAGTGCTGTATGCGTTTACCCGTGAAGACGGATTGCGAATCGAAAACCGTACGGTTCCGTTCGGTACCATCCTCATTATTTACGAATCCCGTCCCGACGTGACCATCGAAGCCGCGGCAACCGCCTTTAAAGCCGGCAATCGCATTTTGCTGAAAGGAGGAAAAGAAGCGAGACATACGAACCTTCAGCTTGCCGCATTGTGGCGGGAAGCGCTTGTCGAAGAGCATATCGATGAGAATTATATCACGTATCTCGATCTGTCGCATGACGAAACGCAACGCCTTATACGCGAAAACAGCCGGCATATCGATCTCATTATTCCGCGAGGTGGAGAAGGTTTGATCCGCTTTGTACGGGAAAATACGTCGATTCCGTTACTCATCAGCGGCAGGGGGAATAACTTTCTCTTTGCCGACCGGGATTGTGATTGGAGGATGGTCATTGATATTGTCCTGAACGGGAAGAGCCGCGTAAGCGTTTGCAATGCATTGGACAAAGTGTTGATTGATGAACAACTGCCGGATATAAGCGCCAAACTCGCCACCCTGATGGATGCCCTCACGGAAAAAGGCATTCACGTTACCGGAGATGCCGCCGTTCACCGCCTTTATCCGGCCATTACGCAGGAGACGGATGCCGGGGTGTTGTCGCAGGAGTTTTTATCGCCCCGATTGTATATCGCCACCGCTTCCGACACACAGGATGCGATCGAAACCATCAACCGGTATTCGGGCGGGCATTCGGCAGCCATCGTTACCAATCGTGCGAAACAAGCCGACGCGTTCATGCAGCAAGTCGATTGTGCGGCGGTATATCAGAATGCTTCCACGCGCTTTACCGACGGCGGACAGTTCGGCGTGGGGGCCGAAATCGCCATCAGCACACAGAAACTGCACTTCCGGGGCCCTCTCGGCGCTCAGGAATTGGTCACCAATAAATGGTTCGTGTACGGCAACGGACATACGAGGATTTAATGGACAATGCACAATTGATAATGGACAATCTTGAATGAAAAAGAAACTCGTTATAAAAATAGGGACATCGACACTTACGGCCGGGACAAACCGTATCTCATTCGCTGTGATCGAAAGTCTGGCGCGGCAGATCGTTGCCCTGAGACAAACATACGACATCGTAATCGTCTCGTCCGGAGCCATCGCCACCGCACGCCAATTTGTGGAAATCAACGGTTTCAGTAAGAAGGTCGAATCCAAGCAGGCTATGTCGGCTATCGGACAGACCAAGCTCATGGAAATATACGATACCGTGTTCGGGACATTCGGGCTGAACATCGCACAGATATTAATGACTTACCGTGATTTCGAGAACGATATGGCTAACAGAAATACGCGTAACACCATCCGAAAACTGTGGGAGGTGGGCTATATCCCCGTCGTCAACGAAAACGATACGGTGGCTGTCGAAGAGATTGTGCTCGGCGATAACGACCGTTTGTCGTCGCTCGTATCGGTCATCATCGAAGCCGATTTGTTGATTCTCGTATCGGATATCGACGGCATATTCGACCACAATCCGCATCTCTTTTCCGAAGCCCGTCTTATCGAGGAGGTTTCCGATACCCATTCGGTGAAAGATTATATCGAAGAAAAACAATCGACCTTGGGCACCGGCGGCATGGCTTCGAAAATCCATGCGGCGGAGACCTGCCTGGCGCATGGCGTGGAAATGTGGATTGTGAACGGCCAACGCGCCGACTATCTGGTCAATGCCCTTAAAGGCGACATTCCGTTTACTAAATTCAAAAGAAAATGAATCACGGATTTATCGGTTTCGGCCATCTGGCAAACGCTATTTACGAAGGATTGAGAGAGGAGGAGGACCTGCACTTCGGCTATTTCGCCCGCAACGATAAACAGTCCGGCCTCCCTTTTTTCGCCCGACTCGAAGATTTGCTCGCATTTTCCGATGTCATCTGGCTGACCATTAAGCCTCAGGATTTATCGGGCATATTGCAACAATTGCAATCCTTTCCTTACACCGACAAAGTCTTTGTTTCGCCGGTAGCCGGCAAAAGCATCGCATTTATCGAACGGCATTTAGACAAGAGTGCAACCCTTGTACGCATCATGCCCAATATGGCGGTGGCTTACCGCAAGTCGGTGACGGCTTTTGCCACTAATCGGCCTGACGACGAAAAGGTGCAAGCCGTGTACCATACACTCGCCTCGTTAGGAAAAGTCGTCCGGCTGGAAGAGCCCCAATTCGACTTGTTTACGGCCGTATTCGGTAGCGGCCCGGCATTCATTTTAGCCTATCTTAAAGCCTTTAAAGATAAAATACGTGCCTTCGATTTGCCGGAAACCGTACTCGATGCGTTAGTGTTGGAATTATCCGAAGGAACGCTGCGCTATTATTCCGAAGGATGCCGGTCGCAGACCCTCGAAGAACTTATCGGCGCTATCAGCAGCAAAGGCGGAACGACTCAAGCGGGACTCGACTATTTCCGTGACCACCGTCTCGCGGAAACGGCTGATGAAATGCTGGAAGCCGCGCGAAAACGATCGGAAGAAATGGGACGGGGATAGGGCTCCGCGATAACACGCCTTCGGCAATAGCTACCTTCGGAACGATAGGCTTGCACCGATAGATTCCTTCGGAATGATTGGGCTTTATCGAAGAGCGTTGAAAAAGTCCCAAATGACAATGCCCGCAGTAACGGACACATTGAGGGAATGTTTGGTTCCGAACTGGGGAATTTCGAGACAACCGTCGGAAGCATCGATCACTTCCTGCTGCACGCCGTGCACCTCATGCCCGAGCACAATCGCATAGAAATGTTCTTTTTGGGGAACGAATGTGTCCAATGAGACACTGTTTTGCGCCTGCTCGATGCTCCATACCTCGTATCCCTGCTTCTTTAACTCGTGCACAGCCGATAACGTATCCCCGGCATACCGCCAACCGACCGAGTCTTCGGCCCCTAAGGCGGTTTTATGTATTTCGGGATCCGGCGGAGTGCCGGTTATGCCGCAAAGGACGATCTCCTTCACGCGAAAAGCGTCGGACGTACGGAAAACCGAACCGATATTATTGCGGCTGCGGACGTTGTCGAGCACTACGACGAGCGGAATCTTTCCGGCTGAGCGAAATGCGTCAATGCTCAACCGATTTAATTCTTCAATTTTTAACTTGCGTCTATTCAAGGGTTTTTATTTTATTGATAATTTCTTCGAAAGCGACTTTTTGTCCGGGTACAACTTTTGTTTGAGAATGGAGGCGGACAATAATGAATACATCCTCCAATGATGCCATATAAAAGTCGGAACCTGAATGGCTTTATTCCTTTTCCCTGAAACAGGCAACCGTTGGGGCCTATTTTTCCGGATGGATAACAGCCCTTATTATGAACCAAATATGATGCAATAGGGTGGAGGCATGCCCGTAATGCCGCGCCATGATGCGGTAACGCTCCCGAAGCGAGGCTTTTCGGTTGCGAGTCGTCATCCCCTCGTTTAAATAATTGATGAGCGTCTTGCGGGTGTTATAAATAACGGTCGATTTCTTCATCATGCGGATGCACCAATCCACATCGGCCGAAAAACGATACCTCAAATCGTACGGTTCGAAAAGCGAGCGCTTCACCATAAACGCCTGATGGCAAACCAGCATCCCCTGTTTAAAACTTTTCCAGGTGAGCTTGCCGGGCGCTTTTAAACGCCGCATGTGCAAAAACGCACCTTGGTCGTCCACAATAGCCGTTTCGCCATATAGGATATCGGGCGAAGTGTTCTGTACCGTCGGGCTCATCATTCTTTCGACCGTATCGGAAGAGAAAAAAGCGTCGCCCGCATTCAGGAAACACAGATAGTCGCCCGAAGCCATAGCCGCCCCTTTATTCATCGCATCATAGAGACCGTTGTCGAGTTCGCTCACCCATCGCATGCGGGGATTGTCGTAGCGGCGGATGAGGTCGAGAGTGCCGTCTTTCGAGCCGCCGTCGACCAGAATGTGCTCGATAGGCGGATATGTTTGTTCGCCGACACTTCGCAAGGTGCGTTCCAACGTCGCTTCGGCATTGTAGGTAACGGTAATGACGGATAATGATTTCATTTCTCCAATAATTGTTGATATAACGAGATGTATGTTTGGGCGACGACCGGCCGGTCGTACTCCTTGAGCACTTTGCGGCGGGCATTCTGTTGCAATTGAGCATAATCGGCCTCAAAGAGCACCCACCGGATACCTTCGGCAAAGTCGGCCGCGTTGCGGTAATCGGCTACATATCCGTTTTGGCGGTGATCGATCATTTCGGGAATGCCGCCGATGCGGAATCCCACACAAGGCGTACCGCAGGCCATGGACTCCATCAGCGTATTCGGCAGGTTTTCCTGCAAGGAAGGCGTGATGAACACATCCGCCGCATTATAGATGCCGGGCATTTGATGCGGCGGCACGAATCCGGTGCTTTTTGCCGGAAAGGGTAACTGCCGCTCGATTTCGCCGCCGTCATTGCCGGCAATCAAAAAGAAAAGTTGCTCCTTGTATTCTTGTGCCAGCAACCGGCTCGCTTCGAGCAAATAATCGGTGCCTTTGCGTTTGTCGGATGTTTTTACGGCGGCGAACAATACGATCTTCTTATCGTGGGGTAAGCCCCATTGTTCGCGTATTTCCGCCTTGTTTTCCGGACTATAAGCAGCCGTATCAATCGGGTTCGGAATGGAAAGGACCGTATGCCCGCGGGTGAGGGGGCTTTTTCCGGCCAATGCGGCGAGCCATTGGCTGCATGCCGCAAAAGCGAGGTCTCCTGAAGCATACGCCTTTGTTTTACGGCGGAATACGCGATGCGAAACATCCTGCCGTCCCCGGCACTGTAAGTAAGGACAGTCGCCGCACTCCGCCTCATAACGGCGACAGTCGCGCGCGTGGTGGCAGATGCCGGTGAAAGGCCACATATCGTGCATCGTCCAGACGACCTTTTTGCCGGAAGCCAGGATGCGCCCGATTTCCCTTACCGACAACATCCCCTGGTTAATCCAATGCAAATGGATGACGTCGGCTTGTGCAAACGCCGGTAGTTTTGTAACCGAAACGCCGGTAGTCGCTGTGGACACATCAAACAGGTATCGCTTTGAAAGGCGGTTATGCAGATAAATGCCCCCGCGTTCGGCGGCGAAATTCCATTTATTGCCGAGCGCGCTGCCGAGCGGCGTCACGCGGTTGTTGCCGGAACGTTTATCGCGCACCAACATGCGCGCATCGACACCTTCGCCGATGAGAGCGTCCATCAGTCTCGAAGCCGCAATGGCTGCTCCGCCGTAGGTGTCGTATGTGCTTATCAGAAGGACTTTCATCTTTTCAAATAGCGCTTTAACCGCCTTTTTACTTTTGCCCAAAAAGAGTTCGTCTTGATATAATACCGTTCGAACGCACGCCGTGCGGATTCGTCTTCGCGGATGGAAGGAATGCAGATGATCGGTTTGCCGGCATATAAGTCGGTCTTATACACGTTGTCGCCGCCGCTGTGCGTGCCGCTGCCATCCAATCCGATATTCTGTACCAGCGACTTGCCGGCATTCAGCGAAAGGATTCCTTTCAGAAAGAGCGATGCGTTCCAGCGAATCGCCCACGAGTCGTTTTCTCCGTTTACCTGCCGCCGGAGCATGCGGGTGTACGGGTACGTCCCGTTAAAGTCGAAGGTGCGTGCCAAGCCGCGGCTTTCGATCTGCTGCAATAAAAACCGGCCGTCGGGATTAAAATGCTGCCAGGCCCTTTTCCATGTGGCCCATCCCCAACTGCCCGTCCACCGGATAAGGAACGCATCGGGCAAGGCGGGCAGCGGATAGCAATATCCCTGTATGTGGCCGATTTGCTCCTCTTCTTCGAAGCGGTCGAGCGCTTCGTTCATAAAAGAAAGGAAGCAAGGCGACGTAATCAGGTCGTCTTCCAATACAATCACCTTTCCGTAGTCGTTGACCACGCGAGTGACGCCGTCGATAATGTTCGCCGCAAGGCCTTTGTTCCGGTCGTTTTCGAGTAGGTGTACTTGCCCGGCTCCGTCGAACCCGAGGATAATGCGCCGCACCTCTTCCACATCCGCCTTGTCCTCTTCGCCCTTATAACCGTCCGAAAAAATAAATAATTCGCTCTCGTTGCATAGCCTGTTATTGCGTAAGGCTTCGAGTGTGCGTTGCGTATGCAGGGGGCGGTTATAGGTGAAGAGCAAAACAGGTGCAGGCATAAGGCAGTCGATTAAAAATCTATTTTAGACGATAATATATTCCGGCGTAATACCTGTAGCGAGACCTGCTTGCCCACCTCGATACCTTTGGAAGTGAGATTGTCGAAAACGGTTTGATAAGCCACGTCGGGATTGTTGTTGTCGCCGCTGAGGTGGCAAAGCCAGATGTTGCGCAGATGCGCTCCGTAGTTGTTGGCGAGGAACTCGGCTGTCTGTCGGTTGCTCAAATGTCCCGTACCGGAGGTGATGCGGCGCTTGAGTTCGTAGGGATAGCGGCCGTTGCGCAGCATGGTTTCGTCGTAATTGCTTTCGATGATGAGATGGTTTGCCTTACATATATAATAGGCCACCTCATCGGTAATCGCCCCCACGTCGGTCGCAAGAGTCAGGGCGTGGTTGCCGAACTCAAAATAATAGCCCACGTTTTCGGTGCTGTCGTGCGGCACGCTGAAAGGGGTGATCCTGAAATCCTCGATGCGGAAGACCTTTCCTTTTTCGATATATCTTCTCGACCCGTTGAGGAAAGGTTTCACGAACGTGTTATTGGCGATGCCCCGGTGCACTTTACGGGTGGCATAGACGGGGATATGCAGTTTCTCGCCCAGATATCCGGCCGATTTAATATGGTCGAAATGATCGTGAGTGATAAGTAGCGCCCGGATAGAGGACAAATCGACTCCATATTCGGCCAGTCGTTTTTTAATCACACGGGGGCCGATACCGGCATCGAGCAGCAATCCGTAATGGGAATTGCCTAAATAATAACAGTTGCCGCAACTACCGCTACTGAGGCTGAAAAATGAAAATCGTTCCGTCTGAAAAAGTTCATATTGCATACAAGCACAAAGATAAAGCAAATATCATAAAAGAGGTTCTATTCCCTTTCCTTTTTCTTTAGCATACCTATACGAGTCGATCCAATATCCGGAATCGGTTCATCCAGGTGTGTTCGTTTTCAGCTCTTTTTCGGGCCTGTCTCTTCATGGCGGATACAATCTTTTCGTTTCTTTTTTCCAAATAAAATTTTGTTTTGGAAATAAGTTCGTCCATCGACCGATAGAAGACGATTTCTTCTCCGTCTTCGAAATATGTCGCTAATTCCGGAGTATAAGGTGTAATGGCGAGTCCGCCAGACATAGGAATTTCAAACGTCCGCAAATGCAATTTATAAACGGGGGTTTTTAGTAAGAATGTGTCCGCTAATTCGGTGATATTTAAAGAAAGCGTGTGATTGGAATAAAGCGAGACCATTTGTTCGAAAGGCACAGATTTTTCTTTTATTAAATAGTCATGATCGGAAAAATAAGTCTCGATCTTAGCATGGCGGTTGAGAATTTTATTTTTCCATCCGCTAATCAAGACTTTTCTGCCGATATCAAATCGAATCTGTTTATTCATCATTATACACTTTTTTCTAAAACTCAACCGGGCAGGGGGGGCCACAGATTCTGAACTCGCGAAAGCATTGGAGTAGACAGCACAGTATATTTGTGCGTCCATTAAGCGGGAGAGTATGATTTTACGGCTTCCATAAGGAGTGCCCACAAACCCGACTGTAGGGATGGGCTTCTCCCATACCGGGCGGAAAATAAATGGATTCGCCGCATAAGGTTGAAATACAATATTTCGACATCCCCATTGTTCAAACATCTTTTTTGTTTCGCTCGAAGTGATCCAAACAAGATCAAAATGCGAAGCGATCTTTTTATGCATATAGGGAGCTTGCAAATTATCAAAGCAAATGAGCAAGGTCGGTATTCCTATTTCTCTGATTCGCTCGATGGTTTCTATCTCAAATTCCGTATCGCCGGCAGCGGTCATAAACACATCATACCGGAAAACTCCTTTTTTAGCGACGTCTATTAATTTTTCATTGGCCTGTGAGATCGATTCGTAGAGAGAGGGGTTGAAAATAGAGATATGTATGTTATGCCGCGAAAGTTCGTCAAAAATATGAACCCGTTGCCATTGCGTCATATACGTATTATCTTCTCTAAAATGATATAAGATATTCATTTGTATAATCGATTTTCTTTTCCTTTTTATATATTTTTCTTCAAAAATAGAAAAAATATCCGGAAGATAAATGATATTTTGCAGAGCTTGATGTCGGAACAAGACTTACGTATAAAAAGATTACTATGATTAAGGTTATCCAAGGGGCGATTTTAACTCTTGAGGTTATAAAAAAATGGCAGAATGTCATCGCGACACCCTGCCAGACTTGTTAACCTTAAATCTAATACTATTATGAAAAAACCACGTCGCAAATATAAAAAAAGAAATCCAAATACACCAAATAGTTTTAAATAAAAAACAATAAATATTTTTTTTCGACCTTTTCGAGGCCCTTTTCAGGTGATCGGGAGTCCCATTCCTGTAATTTTTCGATATAAATCCAATGCATAGACATCCGTCATGCCCGACACATAGTCGAGGACGGATTGCACTTTGCCGTACAAATCCGGAGCATCGGTTTCGTATTGTTCCGGAATGCGTTCCAACAAAAGCCTCGAGTATGCGTGCGAGGGGTTGAGGATAGCGTCGGTAAATATTTCGAGCAGAAAACCGATAATGCGGTATCCGGCAATTTCCACGTCGAGCACATCCCGCGAGCGGTAAATGTGCTTGACGGCAAAATCGGAACACGTGTTGTAGGCGATGCGCGTTTTTTCCGACAATCGCTTGATGAGTGTTCCCCGGAACGTTCCCGCCAAAATGGCTTCTTCTTCACGGAGGAAAATTTGGGCGCATTCGTCCACCAACATCCCGATCACACTCGCCCGCAGATAAGCGATTTGTTCATTGATGTCGCTCACCAAGGAAAGGTTTTTCGTGCGGCGGTCGCGTCGTTCCCCGTCGAAAAAGCCCAACAGCAACTCGATGGCTTTATCGGTCGTAATCAAATGCAGTTTGTGCGCATCTTCTATGTCCATCACCTGATAACAGATATCGTCGGCGGCCTCCACTAAATAAACGAGCGGATGGCGGGCGAACCGGCGGGGATTTTCGTTCAGGAGGGGAATGCCCAACTCGTGCGCAATGAGGCTATAATCGTTTTCTTCGGAAGCGAAAAAGCCGAACTTGTTCTTTCCCCCGCTTAGTTCCGACGAATAGGGATATTTGACGATCGAAGCGAGCGTGGAGTAGGTCATGACGAAGCCGCCTTCGCGTCGTCCGCGGAAACGGTGCATCAGCAGGCGCAAGGCATTGGCGTTGCCTTCGAAGCAGGTGAAGTCCGACCACCGGGCGCCGCTTTCTTTTATATCCTGCTCCAGGACTTTTCCCTTGCCTTCGGAGAAAAAAGTGGAGATGGCGGTTTCGCCGGAGTGTCCGAAGGGCGGGTTGCCCATGTCGTGCGCGAGACAAGCGGCCGACACAATCGCGCCTATTTCACTGACGTGCGCTTTCGATGCCGGATGCCTGCGCCGGAGTTCGCGCCCCACACTTTCGCCTAACGAACGCCCTACGCTCGATACCTCGAGGGTATGCGTCAGCCGGTTATGTACAAATACGCTTCCGGGAAGAGGAAAAACCTGTGTTTTGTTCTGCATGCGCCGGAAAGGCGACGAAAAAATCAGCCGGTCGTAATCCCGTTGGTATTCGGTGCGCTCCTGTTTTTGAGCGCCCTGGTATTTTTCCAACCCGAGTCGTTGCGTGGAAAGTAACTGTTCCCAATTCATCATTTCATTTATTGTTTTCGCGATATGCAAAGTTAGGATTTTCTCTGAAAATGAGAAATAATTAATAACTTGCGAAGCC